>JAANMV010000555.1_pt1 | contig 46242 bp, 39 predicted proteins | sample 7279661 | NCBI WGS metagenome assembly JAANMV01 (sample SAMN14094540, study PRJNA606508) | bioreactor metagenome | isolation source: A lab-scale SPAN reactor treating ammonium-rich wastewater day 121 | place: Ireland: Galway | collected 2017-05-16
ACATTAATAAAAGTAAAAAGCATATCGGGAAAAGCCAATTTCTCACGAAGAATCAGGTAGATAAAGTATTCGGGAAAAACCGTATGAAAAACCGATCGTCCGTTGCTGCTTCCAAAGCGAGAACGACGATTCAGCCTTATGAAAAAACCGATTCCGCAACAGAAAAGAGTGCAACAAAGAAAAAATAAATTTTGCAGAGAAAATATTTTAAAACTCGTTCTTCCTGAATGAGTTTTTATCTTTTAACCTGCGATAAATCATTCTACAATATGTCTTTAGAAGTCATTCATTTAACGAAAAAATTTGGCGAGCAAACGGCGCTGAACGACATTAATATTTCGATAAAAAAGAACGAAATCATCGGATTGCTAGGTCCGAACGGCGCAGGAAAATCAACGCTGATGAAATCCATTGTGGGTGTTCTAAAAATCGACGAGGGTGAAATTCATTTCAACGGAAAAAACATTACCCAAAACGAAACTGAAACCAAGAAAAATATCGGCTTTTTGCCGGAAAATAATCCGCTTTATCTGGAAATGTATGTGAAAGAATACCTTCAGTTTGTAGCGAATATTCATAAAATTCCGGCTTCCAGAGTGGATGAAGTGATAGAACTTGTAGGGATTACGCCGGAAAAATCAAAGAAAATAGGACAATTGTCAAAAGGATACAAACAGCGTGTTGGTTTGGCACAAGCCATTCTTCATCAGCCGGATTTACTTATTCTGGATGAGCCAACGAATGGTTTGGATCCTAATCAGATTCTCGAAATCAGAAATGTGATCCGGGAAATCGGCCAGGAAAAAACCGTGATTTTGTCCACGCACATTATGCAGGAAGTGGAGGCGCTTTGCTCGCGGGTGATTTTGATACATCAGGGAACTATTCTTCAGGATTCCCCCATTGAGGCTTTTAAAGGGAAATATGAAAGTCTGGAGGAAGCTTTTGCCAGCTATACTTCATAACTTCATCAGAAATATAAAACGATAAAAGCCATCCCATTTCTGAGATGGCTTTATTATTATTTTGATCTGAAGATCAGTTTATTGAATTAGTTTCCTGCATCAGCTACATCAAAATTCTGAAGACCTGTCCACCCTTTCGCCCAAGCCGGCAAAGCGGTTCCACTTCCGGCTCCGGTCGCAGTATTATCTACACCGATATTTGCGATGGTGAAGTCAGCAATAGCATCTTTGGTTTTGAAATTCGTTCCCACATTTACGAAACGAACCTGATTTACTTTAAGAGGAGCAGTTTTGAACCAGTCGTACGTTCTGGTAGTTTCGAAATCCATTCCTACGTTATAGTTTGCAATGACTACGTTCTCGAAGACGCCGTGAGATCCTGCTCTTACTTTCATTCCGTGAGATTCGGATCCTTTCAGGTTTCCGACAAGCGTCATGTTTTTGATGGTAGGGTTTGAAACTCCGTTTCCGTTGGTGGTATTCGGATCGGTATCTTGGGTATCTGCTTCTATACCTCTGTTTCCAGGCTCTGTAGAATTTGCATACGCTGCTTTTCTTGCTGCATAAATATTGGTTGCAGATCCCTGCCATCCTTCAGTCCAGTCGATGTGATCATCTCCTACTCCGATCACCACAAGATTGGAAGCATTCACATTTCCTCCGAAGAATTCGATACCGTCATCAGCACCATCCACAACGAAAATATTGGCAATTGTAGTTCCGGAACCAACACCGAACAGAGAAAGTCCGTTGAATTCTTTCTCGGGATTGTATTTGAATCCGCTTCCTCTGATAACTACATAATTCAAAACTCCTGAATTATCTGTTTTATTGGTTCCTCCGTACACCATCTCTCCAAGTTCTGAAGTAGAAGTACCTGATGCGCTTCTGTTGGTAGGCGCATTTCCTAAAATGACGATTCCTCCCCAATATCCCGGCGTGTTCTGAACTCCTTCAAAAACAACGGGTTTGTCGGCAGTTCCGTTGGCAAAAATCTTTCCTCCTCTATCTACAATAAGATAAGTAGATCCTTGTGTTGCTACAATTTTTGTTCCTGCAGGAATAATGAGAGTTGCCCCATTTTCTACTAAAAGTTTTCCGTTTAGAGAATAGGTTTTTGTAGCATCCAAAGTAACGGTACTTCCGGATTTGATGGTTCCGCTAAAATTCGCAGGATCTATTCCTCCGTTATCTACTATTGACGTGTCGTCATCTTTACTACAAGACACTGCGATAGTGGATGCGGAAGCGACTAAAGTTAAACAGAAAGCTGCTCTTAAAAAATTCTTTTTCATAACATTAATATTTGATTGTTTTTAAAATTTGTATGATAAACTGATGCCTAATTCACGGCCTTTTGTATAATTTCTGTGGGTATATCCGGCGCCTTTTATTACTTGTTCTATTTTATTTTCAGAATTCACCAGATTTCTTGCGGTAATTCCTACTCCGATACGGTCAAACTCAAATTTGAGATTGGCATCCAGAAGATGGACAGGGTTTTCATAAAAATTACCGATCATGTTGGTTCCCAGCGCGAAAAGACTTTTCCCCACATAGGAATAAGTGACTACAAAATCCATCGACGCTTTTCCAGTTCCTAATTTTTGATGATAACCCAAATTTACATTTGCGAGTAAGTCTGCTACACCCTGCACTTTATCGTTGGACTGTCCGTTGAACTGAATCACTTTCCCGTTATTTTCAGCGATAAATTCTTCTTCAGATTTCAATTCCTGGTCAGAATGCATATAAGTAGCGTTCAAAAAAGTATAGAATTTTGAATGATCCCATTCGTAAAGATCTTTTCTCAATTCCATCTCTGCTCCGATTACATATCCCCAATTGGCAATATTGAAATACGTCATATCACTGGAAGCTGCTGTGGAATAGGTAGTTCTGGCAATAGGATCTAGGAGATATTTCCCGAATGCTGTAAGTGAAACCACTTCGCCCGGTTTGGCAAACCATTCCCATTTCAGATCCACATTATAATTGTCGGAAGGCCTCAGATTCGGATTTCCATAAACGTTGGTGGTAACATCATAATAAGAAATAGGCACCAATTCTTTTGGTTGTGGCAAAGTATAGGTTTTGGAAGCTGATAACCTGATGTTTTGTCTGTCAGTTAGGCTGTATTTTGCATTCAGCGCGGGTAAAAATTTATTGTACGTTTGCTTTTTCTGCCCTATCCCAAGGATGGAATCATCCCAGTTGCTGTTCAGGTTTACATAATCGAAACGACCGCCGGCTTGCACTACCAATCTGTCTGAAAACTGATAATCAAAATTCACGAAACCGCTTTGTACATTCTGTTCCAAGCTATAATTGAACGGAAGGTATCTCGAATTATCCGGCCTGAACGTGTTGTAAATAATAATGCCGTTGTTGGCGGGATTGATAACGCCGTCCACATTATTGTGATCCACCGTGGTTTGCATTGTAAAATTGAGTCCGATGGTGGTATTGTCAAACGTTCTGTCTTTGTATAAACCGTTGTATCCGAAATTAACTTTGAGGTTATCGAAACTCTTGGTTAATGTTAAAAATCCATTCAGCGTTTTGTCATTCAATTCATCAAAATAGCGGTGATTATTGATGGTACTTCCGGTTATGAAAATATTATTGGTTTGATCGATCGTATTCTGAAGCCTGTCAGGACGCTGGCTGTCCATTATATTATATCCCACACCCCAATCTACACTCCATGCATCTTTGAATTTATGATTACCATAAAGCTGATTAATCAAAGTGGAGGTTATCTTGTTATCGCCTCTGTTGATGTACACATTTCCGCCAATTTCACGCATATAACCATTGAAAAATCGAGCATCCTGTTCGGAGGTATGAAGGAAATTGGAAGTAAAACCGATCCTGTTTCTGCCGTTGAATTTATAAGCAAGATTCAGCAATGCAGTATTATTCGTACTGTAAGTAAATCGTTCCACCTCCAGTCTTTTCATGGCATCACCTGTGGAATCATACCAGCCTTCCTGTCCTTGGCTGTACACATAACTGTTATCAAATCCTGCATACCCAAACACCGATAATTTTCCGAAAGAAACTCCACCTTCGATATCCATGCTGGAATTGAAGGGATTATCCGCATTTTTGAAATTCCAGTTGGTGCTGAACGGATAATTTGTGTAAGGATTTCCTTTATCAAAAGAAGCTTTTTTGTAGCCGAAAAATCCCGGGCCACCGTCCTGTAGTTTAAAATTTCCTTTGTCAAAAGTCTGAAGATTCACAGCACTTCCGATTCCTAATTTCAAATAAGGGCGGCCGATGTGTTCTTTAGAAACGATATTGATATTGGCTCCGCCGAAATCACCGGATAATCTAGGATGATATACTTTGTCCAAAGCAATGTATTCAATAATAGAAGTTTTGAAGATCTCCAGATTGATATTCTTCAGCTCTGGATTGTCGGATGGAATCACGAGTCCGTTCATGGTTGTTCCATTGTACCGGTCGCCCAGTCCACGAATAATAATCTGCCCGCTTCCTTCCTGTTTCTGTGTTCCCGTTGCTTTGGTCACCGCAGTGGCGGCATTGCTGATTCCTTGTTTTTCCAATTGTGCAGAGCCCACTCTTTCTATTACCTCCACTGATTTTCGCTGCAGATTGATGATATTGTTCTCCGTACCTTTCCGCGTATTTCCCTGTATTACTACAGCTTCTATGCGACTTTCATTAGGCATCGTATCACTTCCTGTCTGTGCGTATACTGCCGGAACTGCGCCTATTAGAAACACTGCTCCGATACTTAGTTTACTTACTCTCATTTCCTTTTCTTACTTTAATTTTCTCTTGATGCAAAGGTGGAAAGAATAGGTGCGAAGGGCATTGACAAGGCATTAAATAATCTTTAATAAATCCTTAACAGAAATCCAGCTGTATTAATAAATTGTAAACTTTCCTAAAAGGGAGTTTCAGTAGGGATAAAAGTGGTAATTTTGAAAGGATAAAAAGAAGAAATGAGTTCAAAAAAAATTCTATTGATAGATGATGAGCAGGATATTTTGGAAATACTGTCTTATAATTTAGAAAAAGAAGGATATGAAGTACATACCGCAAATAATGGAAACGACGGAATCGCCCAAGCTAAAAAACTGATTCCCGATATGATTCTTTTGGACGTGATGATGCCTGAAAAGGATGGTATAGAAACCTGCCAGGAGCTGCGACAGATCAAAGAACTGCAAAAAACCCTCATCGTATTTTTGTCTGCCCGAAGCGAAGAATTTTCACAACTTGCAGGATATCAGGCCGGAGCGAATGATTACATCATCAAAGTAATCAAACCAAAAGTGCTCATTTCAAAAGTAAACGCCCTGCTTCAACTTACATCGCAGGTGAATGAAAGAAGCAAACAAATTGAAATCGGCGATCTGATGATCGACAAGGATAATTTCAAAGTTTCAAAAAAAGGACAGCTTTTTCTGCTTCCGAAAAAAGAATTCGACTTATTGTATCTTTTAGCTTCTAACACCGATAAAGTCTTTAAACGCGAAGAAATTCTGGAAAAAGTGTGGGGAAACGACGTGGTGGTAGGAGAAAGAACCATTGATGTCCACATCCGCAGGCTTCGGGAAAAATTAGGCGTTGATACTATTCAAACCCTTAAAGGAATCGGGTACAAACTGGTGGTGTAAATTTTTTCATAACTTTATCAAAAGTTACCATTTTGAAATTCCATCAGCTTACCTTTTACGCTTCCCTGTTTCTCACTGGCGTGATGATGCTGGTTGCCTTTGTTTTTGATTTTTCCAAAACAAGCATTCTAAACATGAAAACCGGAATGGCTGCCACATTTCTTGCCAGTATTCTGTTGATGATTGTAATCAATTATTTCGTCCTCGATTTCCTTTTTAATTTTTACGGAAAAAAACAAATCAGCCGCATCCGCACCATTCTTCCCCAAGAGATGATGGGACAGGAAGAAGGAATGAACTTCACCCAATTGGGCGAAAGAGTATCTGAAATGTCCCAAAAAACAGCGACAGAACTGGATACGATGAAGGAAATGGAAACCTACAGAAAAGAATATATCGGGAATATTTCACACGAACTGAAAACGCCGCTTTTCACCATTCAAGGATATGTAGAAACCCTGATGGACGGTGCTGTGGAAAATCTCGCTGTTCGGGATAAATATCTTTCCCGAATCGACACTTCGGTAGAAAGACTGCTGGATATTGTGAAAGACTTGGACATGATCAACCAGTTTGAATCCGGAGAAATAGACCTGACCATCACTGAATTTGACATCAATATCCTCGTTCGTGAAATGATTGATCTTCTGGATTTGGAAGCTCAGAAAATCAATGCCAAAATGCAACTTCAGGCAGCACAACAACAAATCTTTGTAAAAGCCGACCGACAGCGTATTTCTCAGGTTCTTGTCAATCTTATTTCCAACGCCATCCATTACGCTAACAGGGATAATGCACTGATTCAGGTGATCATTAAGCCCATTAACCATAAGGTTTTAATAGAAATAAAAGACAACGGCATGGGAATAAAACCCGAAGCACTTCCCAGAATTTTCGAACGTTTTTATCGTGTAGAATCGTCCAGAAACCGAAGAGACGGAGGATCAGGATTGGGATTGGCCATTGTAAAGCATATCCTGGAAGCACACCACGAAAACATCGAAGTACATAGCGTATATCTGGAAGGCACCACGTTCAGTTTTACGTTGGAAAAAGGCGAATAGTGGCCGAAAATGTAATAAAATATTTCTTGAAAAAAAAATCAAAAACTTTTAGCTCCCAATACAAATATTCTATATTTGTACCCGAAAATACATTACTAAAAGCAATACAAATAAAGAAAAAATGGTTTATAAGATCCGTGTAATTTTAGACGCCAAAGACAATATTTTCCGCGATATTGAAGTAAAAGAAAAACAAACATTGTGGAATCTTCACCTGGGAATCAAAAGTGCCTTCAGCTTGATGGGAGAAGAGCTCTCTGCATTCAATCTGTTGGAGCAGGACGGTTCCATCATCAAATCTGTTCCGCTGGAAGATATGAGTGATGAAGAAGACGGCGAAATCATGTCTGATATTTACATCCGCGAAGCTTTCCCACAGAAAGGAGATCGCGCACAATTCCAATATGGATTTCTGGATCTTTGGGAATTCTTTTGTGAACTGATAGAAATAACGGAAGAAAAACCTGCAGTTAACTATCCTATTACTGTTTTCAGATTCGGAAGTATGCCGATGAAAGCACCAAGCAAAAGCGGAGGAGCCGGAAAAAACAAAAAATCAGCAATGCCTTTAATGGATGATGATGATTTCGGTTTTGATGATGATTTTGGCAGTTCAGACTTTTCGGATGACGATGACGGTTTCGATGATGATGAAGATGAAGGATACGAAGACGACAATTTCGAAATGGACGACGAAGATTAAAATAGTATAGTATTACCATACAAAACCCTGAGCAGTCGGGGTTTTTTAATATCAAAATTCTGATGGATAAACAGGAAATTCTGCTGTCAGCACAAAAAATTATTTCTGAGAAAATACAGCAGCTGCACCATCTGATTGCTGAAACTCGGCAATCCAAAGGCGAAACCAAAAGTGCAATGGGTGACAAGTACGAAACCGGTGCGGAAATGTTGCAGCAGGAAATTAACCATTTGAATCATCAGCTTTCTGAAAATATGAAACTTCAGAATTCTCTTCAAAGACTTAACAATAAAGCCAGTATCACCGCAGATTTGGGCGCATTGGTAGAAACCAACAACGGAATTTTCTATATTTCGGCTGCCGCCGGAACACTCAAGTTTCAAGGCAGGAAAATCATGTGCGTCTCTCCCGAATCTCCTATTGCCAAAGTCATGAACGGCCTCGTTACAGGACAAACTTTCACCTTGAACGGAACTCCACAAACAATTATGGAAATTTGGTAAATAATCAGTATTTTGCAGAGACTAATTTTCATTAACCCACTTTCATTATTTAAAAAATGCAGAATTATTTAGAGCTTTTACAACATATTCTCGATAACGGCAATGAGAAAACCGACAGAACCAAAACCGGAACCAAAAGTATTTTCGGATATCAGTTGCGATATGATGTATCGCAAGGTTTCCCTTTGGTGACAACCAAAAAAGTTCATGTAAAATCCATTATTCATGAGTTGCTCTGGTTTTTGAAAGGAGACACCAATGTCAAATATCTCCAAGATCACGATGTCAAAATATGGAATGAGTGGGCCGATGAAAACGGAAATCTTGGTCCTGTGTACGGTGCGCAATGGCGAAGCTGGAAAGGTGCAGACGGAAATGTAATCGATCAAATTTCGGAAGTCATCACTCAGATTAAAGAAAATCCGGATTCCCGCCGATTGATCGTTTCCGCATGGAATGTCGCCGAAGTTCCAAACATGGCTTTGGCGCCCTGTCATGCGATGTTCCAGTTTTATGTTGCCGACGGAAAACTTTCGCTTCAGCTGTACCAAAGAAGTGCCGATGTTTTTCTGGGAGTACCGTTTAATATTGCAAGTTATGCCCTTCTGCTGATGATGGTAGCGCAGGTTTGCGAACTGGAAGTGGGAGATTATATCCACAGTTTTGGCGATGTTCATATTTATAATAATCATCTGGAGCAGGTGAAAAAACAACTTTCCAGAACGCCAAAAGCCTTACCCGTAATGAAACTGAATCCTGAAATCAAAAATATTTTTGACTTTAAATATGAAGATTTCACTCTGGAAAATTATGACCCGCATCCTGGAATTAAAGGACCAGTAGCGGTTTAGCCATAAGTCAATAATTAAAAGATTTTCTAAAAAACATTTGAAAAAAAATACTGTGATTAAAAAAATATTTTACTATTTGATTGTAATACTATTTACTTGTTCTTGTACTGGTGATCGAAATCTCACGAATGAACTTGATAATGAAACACCTAACAATCCACAGAATAATATTCCACCAGATAATTTTTCTGTTAAAATTGACAGTATTACTCACGAAAGTGCTTTTTTGTCTTGGGATAAAGCCAATGACTTTGAGAACGATGAAATAAAGTATGACGTTGTATTGAATGGCTCTACTTTGTTAATGAATTCTACCAAATTAGAACTGAAAATTAATAATCTTAATGAATTAACAAATTACATAGGAAAAGTAGTTGCAAAAGACACAAGCGGAAATATTACTAGTACTGATTTCACTTTTACAACAGTAAAATACTATTTAAGATACTTAAAAAAGTATGGTTTTCCACAAACAAATTATGGAGGACTAGCAAATCAAGTTTTAAAATTACGAGATAACAGTTTTTTAATATTGGGAAAGAATAATGCTCAAGGTGTTGGATCGAAATTGAATGTAACCAAGATCGATATATCGGGCAATTTAATTTGGAATAAATTACTTCCAGTTGAATATCTTGGTAATGTAGCGGGATCCAATATGAAAATGATTCAATGTGCAAATTCAAATAATATTATAATTGGTGCAGGAAGAAACGTGACCAAGATTGATTTTGATGGAAATATTATTTGGGTAAAATTTCTAAATTCTTTTAATGACAATTGGTCAACTTCAGGTATAGAGTCTTTGGTTGAGAATTCTTCAAATGAAATTTATGTGGTAGGTCATGCTAAATCTACAAATGCACATAAGCATGCTGCAGGACACCTGACCAAATTAAATAGTAACGGGATTATTATTTTTGAAAAAGTTTTCGAAAACGCATTTAATACCGAATTTAAAGAAATAATTATTGATGGACCAAAGTTAGTTATTTTTGGTACGAAAGAAATATCAGGAATTACTTGGGATCAGTATTTGGCAAACCAAACGTTGCAAGTTAAGTTTAATATTCTTTATACAGATCTTAATGGAAATTATATAAATGAAAAGAACTATAATGATCCAGGATATGCATTTGCAATGGGTTTTTTTAAAAAAAGTAATGGGAACTATATCTTTTACGGATACTCTGCAATCGCAGATTACACAACTGGAATTTATGAGGTAAATTCTAATGGAGATTTAATTTGGAAAAAGAATTATCCTTCCTACGGAAGTATAAGTTCACTAAAAGAAACACCAAATGGTAACCTTGTAGCTATTGCAATGCAAAGTGGTTATTATTACACGAGAACTTTTATTTACTTGCTAGATCCAATTGGAAATGATATTTGGAATAAAAACTTTTATGAAATGGGTCAGGATTTTTTTGGTAGAGATATATTACCTGATGAAGATGGAGGTTATCGGTTTCTTATTACACACGGAAAAGGTTATAAAATGAATCCAGAAGATTATGGTGTAATTCATTTATATAAAACTGATCCAGATGGAAATTTTTGATTTTGGAAAAGAAATTCTTGAAAAATTCCATCAGTTAATGTAAGTTATTGCAATAACTGCAGTTTTTTGTAACGTTTCCCCAATCTACGCAACTTATTTTAAAACTTAAATCAATGAAAAAAATCAGTAGCTTTTTTGGATTAATTGCTTGTTCTGTATTACTCTCCCAAGGTTTTAACAAAACCAAAATGGATGAGTTTATGAATGTTCTGGAGCAACATCAGAAATTCATGGGAAGTGTGGCCATTACTCAAAACGGCAAAATGGTTTATGAGCGTGCCGTCGGTTTTGCAGATGCAGACAATCAAAAGAAAAACACCACAGATACGCGATTCAGAATCGGTTCTATTACCAAAACCTTCACTGCAACTTTGGTGATGAAAGCTGTTGAAGAAAATAAATTAAACCTCAGCGATCGGCTTTCCCAGTTTTATCCTGAAATAAAAAATGCTGAGAAAATCACCGTTGAGCAGTTGCTGAATCACCGCAGCGGAATTTACAACATTACGGATTTGCCCGATTATCTGAGTTGGAATCAAAATGCGATGACAAAATCCGAAATTATTGCCAAAATAAAAAACAGCGGCAGTGATTTCGAACCCGGTTCCAAAACCAGCTACAGCAATTCAGGCTATATTTTGCTGGGCTATATTCTGGAAAAAGTGTACAAAAAATCTTACGCAAAATTTCTGGAACAAAAAATCACAAAACCTTTAGGATTAAAAAACACCTATTACGGAGGGAAAATCAATCCACAGAAAATGGAAGCCTTTTCGTACACCCTGGAAACTCCGCTCATAAAATCCGAGGAAACAGATCTTTCTATTCCCGCTGCTGCAGGCGCAATGGTTTCTACGAGTGCGGATCTTTTAAAATTCATCGAGGATTTATTTAACCATAAAATTATTTCCGAAAAAAGCCTGTCAAAAATGACCACAATGACAGATAATTATGGATTCGGGATTTTCAGGGTTCCGTTTTACAATACTTCCGGATTCGGGCACAATGGCGGAATTGATGCTTTCACCTCAGCACTTTATTATTTTCCTGAACTGAAAACGGGATATGTCATGCTTTCCAACGGAACTGCTTTTGATAACAATCAAATTACCATCGCAGCGATGAGTCTTGCCACCGGTAAGAATATTGAAATCCCTAATTTTACTGCTGCAAATGTGGATCCTGCGACCTTACAAAAATATGCGGGAACCTATTCCTCAACACAGCTTCCCATCAAAATTGAAGTAAGAGAGAAAAACGGACAACTTTTCGCGCAGGCAACGGGACAGGGAGAATTTCCGTTGCAAGCAAAGTCTCAAAACACTTTTACCTTCGACACTGCCGGAATAAAACTCGATTTCGATTCTGATAAAAAAACCATGAAACTTCTTCAGGGAGGTATGGAAATCCTTTTCACAAAAGAATAATTGAACTAAATAGTCGGCTCCACAAACCACAATATTAACAGTAACTTATGAAGAAAATTTTTCTAACCATCTTTTTCTGGGGTGCCATACTCTGTTCAGGAACCTTTTCCGCGCAAACCGAAACTTCAGGAAGAGAACCTCTTTACAGAGCAACTCATACCCAAACTACTGAACTGAAACATACCAAACTGAAGGTGAAATTCGATTACGAAAAAGAACAGATGAGCGGAGAAGCCTGGATTTCGGCAACTCCTTATTTTTATCCTTCAGATTCGTTGGTTTTAAATGCCAAAGCCATGCTGATTCACGAAGTAGCTTTAGACAAAAATGGATCACGATCTCCGCTGAAGTACAGTTATCAGAACGATATTCTTCATATTAACCTCGATAAAATCTATCAGAAAAATCAGGAATATACTGTTTTCATCAAATATACAGCACGCCCGAATGAAGTGAAACAAAAAGGAAGTGCCGCCATTACAGATGCCAAAGGCCTGTATTTCATCAATGCTCAGGGAAAAGAGCCCGATAAACCGACACAAATCTGGACTCAGGGAGAAACGGAATCCAGTTCGGTATGGTTTCCTACTATCGATAAACCCAATATGAAAACCACACAGGAAATTCACATGACGGTACCCGACAAATACGTCACGCTTTCCAACGGTTATCTGAAATCTTCAGTGAAGGAATCGGGCGGACTGAGAACTGATCATTGGGTAATGGACAAAAAACACGCACCGTATCTTTTCTTCATGGGCGTTGGCGATTATGCAATTGTAAAAGACAAATGGAGAAATATCCCTGTCGATTATTATATGGAAAAAGAATATGAACCTTTTGCCAGACAAATTTTCGGGAACACGCCGGATATGATGGAATTCTTTTCCAAAAAACTTAAATACGATTATCCCTGGAACAAATATGCTCAAATAACAGCCCGCGATTACGTAAGCGGTGCGATGGAAAATACGACAGCCGTCCTTCATTCGAATGCAGCACAACAGAAACCAGAAGATTTGATCGATGAAAACCGATGGGAAGATGTTATCACGCATGAACTGTTTCATCACTGGTTTGGAGATTTGGTTACCACAGAAAGCTGGAGCCAACTTTCCATGAACGAATCTTTTGCGAATTATTCAGAATATTTGTGGAACGAACATAAATATGGAAGAGATTTCGCCGATTACGGACTGATGATCGCGATACAGGGTTATCTGATGGATCCGGCGAATATTTCCAAAGATTTGATCCGTTTTAATTATCATGCCCGGGAAGATATGTTCGATGCAGTTTCCTACAATAAAGGCGGCGCAATTCTTCATATGCTTCGGCATTATGTGGGCGATGAAGCCTTTTGGGAAGGGATGAATCATTATTTAAAAACGAATGAATACGGTACCGGAGAAGCGCATCAATTCCGTCTTTCGCTGGAAAAAATCACTGGAAAAGACCTGAATTGGTTTTTCAACCAATGGTTTTTCGGGAGCGGGCATCCGAAACTCAGCTTTACATCGAGTTTTGATCCTGTCAAAAAAGAGCTTACAGTTTCTGTTAACCAAACTCAGTCAGAATATTTTCAGTTTCCGCTGGCTATTGATATTTTTGAAAATGGAAAAGCTGTCAGAAAAAATGTTTGGATCAATGCACGTTCCAAAAATGATTTTAGATTTCCTGTTTCCAAAAATGCAGATCTCATTAATCTAAATGCTGATGGAATTCTTTTGGCGGAAATTTCTGAAAATAAAACTCCGGAGCAATATTTATTGCAATACAACGGTTCTGAAAATTTCCTTAGTCGTTATCGCGCTTTAGAAGGCGCGGAGAAAACCCCCGATCATGATGCTGCCGTCAAAACATTAGCTGCTGCACTGAAAGATAAAAACTTCCGGATCCGAATGAAAGCACTGAATGTTTTGGATCTGTCAAAAGCCAGTCATGCCAAAGCAATATTATCGGAAGTTGAAAAACTGGCTGAATCCGATCCCAAAACGCTGGTGCAATCCGCAGCTATTGCCGCACTTCGTAAAACTGGCAACCAAAAATATCTTGCTTTGTATGAAAAGAAATTCAACACGCCTTCCAATGCGGTGAAAGCGACTTCATTGGCAGGAATTATTTCCTTGGATCCCGCAAAAATCAAGGATTTTGCAGCGCAGGTTGATCTCGAGAAAGCATCGGAAGAAGTGATCGCCACTTTACTTCCTGCCATCGTTCAAAATAAAGTTGAAAAACAAATGCACGCCATCGGAAGCACGGTCGCTTTTTATCCTTTTATTAAATTTCAGGATCCACAACTTGGTGCAACAGCCGAAGAAGGATTTCACTGGATTATGGATTCAGACAATACCAAAGCAACTGAAAGCGTCACCAAAATTCTGATTCAGGCCAAGCGACAATTAGGCGAAAATCCACAAGCCAGAATGATGATTCTGAATATGCTGAAAGACGGGCTTTCCCGAAAAATGCAAACCCTGAAATCCAATCCGGGAAGCACATCACTGCATCAGCAGGTGGAACTGATCAACAAGGCCATAGCCGCTTATCAACAATAAATAAAAAATATTAAAAGAGGCTTTCTGAAGGAAAGCCTTTTTTTATAGAATCTATAACAGAAACATGGAAAAGGTATAACGATTTGTAAATCCAATTCTGTTATTTTCGCAAATATGAAAAATTTTCTGGAAAATAACCAGCTAAAACCGGAAACTCTTATTGAACTTTTCGGACAAGCTCCCGTAGCACTCGCTGTACTGAAGGGAAAAGACATGATTGTAGAGGCTTCCAACAGCTTAATGCTGAAATATATGGGCGTGAATGCAGAAGTGATCGGTCGTCCAATTTATGAAGTCCAGCCTCTTTTTAACAGTCCGAAATTCAGGAAAATTTTGCTGAACGTGTATGAAAACGGCGTGATCCATACGGGTCATGAGAAGAGAATGACCCTCATAAAAAACGGTGCAGAACTTACCTCGTATTATGATTTCACCTATTCTCCGTTGAAAAATACAATGGGTGAAATTACCGGAATTATTACCATTGCAAATGATGTTACAGAACAAGTTCTGGCAAAACAAGAAAATGAAAAAATAGAAGCGCGTTTCCGTAACCTGATTATGGAAGCAGAAATTCCCACGATTTTCTTTAAAGGAGAAAATCTGGTGATTGACATTATCAACGAAAAAGCAAAAGAATACTGGAAAGAAAAGCACGATTTGACCGGGTTACCACTTCGGGAAGCGCTGCCGGAACTTTTTTCACAACCTTTTGCTGAGATTCTGAAAAATGTTTACCGCACCGGAAAAATTTATAAAGAAGATGCAGCCAAAATAATGATACCGCAAAGTGATGAATTTCAGGCTGTTTATATGAATCTCAGTTTCAAACCAATATACGACAGCAGCGGAGAAATTTTCGGGGTTCTGAATATGAGTCTGGATGTGACAGAACAAATTAATGCGAAAAAATTAATTGAAAAAAGTGAAGAACGGTTGCGACAATTTATTGCGGCTGTCCCTTTGGCAATGAGCGTTTTGAAAGGACCAGAATTTACAATTGAAATGAGCAATCGCGGAGTGTCGGAATTATGGGAGAAAAATAACCGACGAATTGGTAAAACATTGATAGAAGCATATCCGGAACTTGAAAATCATTTTATAATCGGTTATTTGAAACAGGCGTATGAAACCGGGAGGCAAATTCAGATCAAAGAAATTGAAGTAAAACTCCCCCATTTTGAGAAACCTCGGTATATGAATTACATTTTCACACCTATAGATTTAGGGGAAAGCGAAAACACTATTGTTTCAGTAGGTTACGACATAACTGAGGAAATACAACTCAAAAGAAAACTACAGGAAAGTGAACTCCGTTTTAAGAATCTGGCAGATACCATCCCGCAGATTGTATGGACAGCAAAACCTGATGGCGAGGTAGATTATTTCAATGAACGATGGTATGAATTGTCTGGCCTGCCAAAAGATGAAATTCATATAAAAAACTGGAAAGAGATTGTGCATAAAGACGATCTCAAAAATATAGAAGAAACTTGGAAAAGAAATATAGAAACCGGCGAGTTGCACGAAGTAGAATACCGACTGGAAAAGAAAGATAATCCTGGAACCTATCATTGGTATCTGCATCGAGGCATTCCCATCAAATCTGAGGATGGTAAAATTTTAAAATGGATCGGCTCTACTACAGACATTCATGAATTTAAAACTTTCCTAAAACAAAAAGATGATTTTCTCGCCATCACAAGCCACGAACTGAAAACGCCGCTTACCAGCATCAAACTCTACGCACAAGCATTGGAACGAATGCTGAAACAGGAAGGGTATGAAAAAGGAGCAGAATATGCAGGCAAAATGGGAATTCAAATCAACAGACTAAATCAGTTAATTACTGATCTTCTGGATGTTACGAAGATTCAAAATGGACAATTGCCTCTCAATAAAACTGTATTCGATTTTGATGATTTGGTTTCAGAAGTAGCTGAAGAAGCAAAAATATCCAATGGAAATCACAAAATTATTTCAAAACTCGGTTCCACAGGACTCGTGGAAGGCGACCGGGAACGCATCCAACAAGTAATGCAGAATTTCATTTCCAATGCCATCAAATATTCACCAAACAAAGAAAAAATAGTGATTTACAGCCATACTGATGAGGAAGGAAACGCGTGTTTTTCCGTGGAAGATTTCGGCATCGGTATCCCTAAAAATAAAATTGAAAAAATATTTGAACAATTTTATCGGGTGAATGAAGAATCCAGCAATACTTTTGAGGGAATGGGGCTTGGTTTATATATTTCCTCCCAAATTATTAAAAGAAGTGAAGGCAAAATAAAAGTACAAAGTGAATTAGGCAAAGGATCAAAATTCAGTTTTTGTTTGCCGGGGAAAAACCATGAAGTTCTTTTATGAAAAATTAAAGACCGTTTCAATCACGATGAAACGGTCTTTTACTGTCAAATTTTGATGAAATTAAATATGAATCACTTCGCCATAAGCTGCGGCTACAGCTTCCATGATGGCTTCTGATACCGTAGGATGCGGGTGAATTGATTTGATGATTTCATGTCCTGTTGTTTCCAGTTTTCTGGCAACGACAGCTTCGGCAATCAGATCGGTAACACCTTCGCCAATCATGTGACAACCGAGCCATTCGCCATATTTTGCATCGAAAATTACCTTGATAAATCCGTCCGTATTTCCGTTTGCGGTAGCTTTTCCGGATGCAGAAAGCGGGAATTTTCCAACTTTTATTTCAAAGCCCTGATCTTTTGCCTGCTTCTCGGTAAGCCCTACTGAAGCAACTTCCGGGTGACAGTAAGTACATCCTGGAATATTTCCGTAATCAATTTTTTCGATGTGAATTCCTTTAATTTTTTCCACACAGGTAATTCCTTCTGCAGAAGCAACGTGTGCCAACGCCTGAGTAGGAATGATATCTCCGATGGCATAATAACCCGGCACTGAAGTTTCATACCAATCATTTACCAAAACTTTTCCTTTATCAGTCTTAATGCCCACTTCTTCCAAGCCAATATTTTCAATGTTTGCAGAAATTCCTACTGCTGAAAGTAAAATATCTGCTTCTAAAGTGATCTCGCCGCCTGAAGTTTTTACGGTAGCTTTCACGCCATTTCCGGAGGTATCAACACTTTCCACAGACGCATTGGTCATGATCTCAATTCCGGATTTCTTCAATGATTTTTCAAGATGTTTTGAGATTTCCTCATCTTCTACAGGCACGATATTCGGCATAAATTCTACCACCGTTACCTTAGTCCCCATCGTATTATAAAAATCGGCAAATTCGATTCCTATCGCACCGGATCCTACTACAATCATGGATTTTGGCTGTTCCGGAAGTGCTAAAGCCTGGCGATAACCGATCACCTTTTTTCCATCCTGTGGAAGGTTAGGCAATTCTCTAGAACGGGCTCCGGTTGCAATGATAATATGTTGAGCTGCATATTCGGAAGTTTTTCCTTCTGCATCTGTAACTTCAATCTTTTTTCCGGGTTTCACTTTGGCAGTTCCCATAATGACATCAATCTTGTTTTTCTTCATCAGAAACTGGATTCCGCCACTCATTTTTGACGCTACACCTCGGCTTCTCTGGATGACTTTAGAAAAATCAAATCCGGGATTTTCCACTTTGTTCAGTCCGTAATCTTCCGCATGATTCAGATAATGAAATACATGAGCAGATTTCAGCAAGGCTTTCGTAGGGATACAACCCCAGTTCAAACAGATTCCTCCTAAATTTTCTTTTTCAACAATGGCAGTTTTGAATCCTAACTGTGAAGCTCTGATTGCAGTAACATATCCTCCGGGACCACTCCCGACAACAATAATATCGTAGTTCATTTTCCTAAAATTTAAACAAAATTACAAAAATAAATCTTAGTGAAAATTAACAAATCATCAAATATAAAAACCGGACTCTATTAGCAATATGTTAATACAACGTGAACAACATAGTTGATTTTTTTATATTCAAAAAAAATATATAGATTTGCAATACAATTTCATATTAATTATTAAGAATAATTCTTTTAGAAATATAAATTTAATTATTAATGAGATTCCTGATTTCATAATGTAAATTCATTCATTTGGAATCATAAATAACACAAATGTAAAAACAGATCTGTAATGCATACCCTGCAATTCGGATAAAAAAGTTAAGTTATCATGAAATACACTTTGTTGAAACGAAGAAAAAGTGTGAACGTAAAAAGCAATTCAGAATTTGTAACTTGGATGAGGAAAAATGACATTGAACCCTGGCATACGAATGAAGAGTTTATGAAAGGCTACGCTCACAGAAAAATGACGTTCGAGAATATTGACATTCCGTACGAAAACCCTTCCCTATTTGTAGAGGCACTCGTAAAAAATAATCTCCTGAAAATAGAGAAAAGGATGCAAAACTTCTGGAGTTTCCTGAAGAAATGAGATTCATAAAAAAACTGCCGAAAGTCAGCAGTTTTAGTAATTCTATAGAGCGGGAAATTTCTTCGGATTAATTTCGGTGAACAGTCCGTAAATTTTTTCCACTATATCATCCACAGACGGTTTACTGAAATAATCGCCATCGCTTGCATAAGGCGGCCTGTGATTTTCTGCCGTAAGCGTAAGTGGATCGCTATCCAGATATCGGAATCCTTTTTGCTTTTCCAGAATCTGCTGCAGGATAAATGCCGAGGTTCCGCCTTCCACATCTTCATCAATGACCACAAGACGATTGGTCTTCTTCACACTTTCTGAAATTTCATGAGTTAAATCAAAAGGGATAAGCGACTGAACATCAATAACCTCTGCGGATATCCCGAGTTTTTCTAATTCCGAAGCTGCTTCCATCACCAATCTCCAGGTGGAACCATACGTTACCAAAGTAACATCCTTTCCTTCTTTCGTAGTTTCAATTTTCCCTACAGGAACGGTAAATTCTCCCAAATTATCCGGTTGTTTTTCCTTCAAACGATATCCGTTCAGGCATTCTACAATGAGTGCTGGTTCGTCGCTCTGCAACATCGTATTGTAAAAACCGGCAGCTTTTGTAAGATTTCTTGGAACCAGAATATTAATTCCTTTTGAGAGATTTATAATTCCAGCCATCGGCGATCCTGAATGCCAAATTCCTTCCAGACGATGTCCTCGAGTTCGGATAATGAGCGGTGCCTTTTGTCCGCCACGGGTGCGATATTGTACGGTAGCAAGATCATCACTCATACCCTGTAAACAATAAAGAATATAATCCAAATACTGAATTTCAGCAATAGGCCTCAATCCTCGCATTGCCATTCCGATTCCTTGCCCAAGAATGGTGGCTTCACGAATTCCGGTATCTGCAATCCGCATTTCTCCGTATTTTTCCTGCATTCCTTCCAAGCCTTGGTTCACATCGCCAATATTTCCTGTATCCTCACCAAAGATTAGGGTTTCAGGATATTTTTCAAAAATTTTATCAAAGTTATTACGCACTACCATTCTGCCGTCCACCTCTTCAGAACTTTCACTAAAGACTGGTTTTACTTCTTTTACATTGGTAGCTTTCCACTGGGATTGCGAATATAAATGAGAGGAATAATTGTCTTTTTCAACAGCGAAGAGTTCATCATACTTCTTTTGAAGCTGGGTTCTTTCAGCAGAAACTGAACCACGGGTTAACAGTAAAGCCTTTCTGGCAAGATGGAAAATATCTCTTTTCGCAACAGAAATCAATGCTTTAAACTTGCTTACTTCAGCAGAAATTTCATTGTTTTCATAGGTGAGTTTTTCTACCAAAGGCAATATTTGATCTTTTAGTGCAACAATTGGTCTTTGATAATCTTCCCAGGCTTTTTTCTGGCCCTCTTTTACCATCTTCTTTGCTTCTGCATCTATCGCATTTAATTCCTCTGAAGTGGCCAAAATTTCTTCCTGACCTTCTATTTCTACAGAATAACTCAGAATCCATTCACGGAATTTAAGCAAACCATCGTATTCACTTTCCCAGGTGAGCCTTTCTTCATTTTTATACCGTTCGTGCGATCCGGAAGTGGAATGTCCTTGAGGCTGCGTCACTTCCACAACATGAACTACTACCGGAATACTTTCTGTTCTCGCAAAATGTTCCGCTTTTGCATAGGCATCTAATAAGGCAGGATAATCCCAGGCTTTTACCTGGATAATTTCGCAACCTTGATTTTCTCCTTCTTTTCTCTGAAAACCGGAGAGCATTTCTGAAATATCAGCTTTAGCGCGCTGATTATGAGTAGGAACAGAAATTCCATAGCCATCGTCCCAAATAGATACAATCATGGGAACCTGTAATGCACACGCTGCATTCAGGGTTTCCCAAAAGTGGCCTTCCGCAGTAGAGGCATCGCCAATAGTTCCAAAAGCAACTTCGTTCCCGTTGTTGGAAAATTTTTCGGAACCATCAAATTTTATCTGTTTGAAAACTTTAGAAGCCTGAGCCAGGCCAAGCAACCTTGGCATTTGTCCACCGGTTGGTGAAATATCAGAAGAAATATTTTTAAGTTTTGTTAAATCTTTCCAACTCCCGTCTTCATTCAATGTTCTGGAAGCAAAATGCCCGTTCATTTGTCTTCCTGCTGAAGCTGGTTCACGGGCTATATCCGTATCTGCATACAATTGTGCATAAAAACTTTCTATAGTCAAAACATTTACTGCCAATGCAAAAGTCTGGTCTCGGTAATACCCTGAACGCCAATCACCATCCCGGAATACTTTGGCCATCGCCAATTGCGGAAGTTCCTTTCCGTCTCCGAAAATTCCGAATTTAGCTTTTCCTGTCAACACTTCCCTTCTTCCCAGGAGAGACATCTCTCGGGAAATGCGCCCCAATTGATAATCCCGAAGCACGGATTTTTTAAAATCTTCGAAGGAAATCTGCTGTGTATCTATATAGGTAGTCTGCATTTTGAATGATTATATTCAGCAAAGATATGAAAATTGTACTTTTGGTATAAAAAAGAATCTTCCGGTGTTTCACAACAGCGGAAGAAAAAAAACACAAATGATGAAAAAAAAATTTTGAATATATTATTATTTAAATGTTACTTTTTTGGTGGAGGAAGTGGATCTCCTGGTAAAATACTTAAATCTCTACCTTGTGCAGAATCCCGAGCGACTGCTGAGTTTTCCATTACTTCTAAATTTGCAGTATCCTCAGGGCTGATCATGTCGTCATGAGTTCTACAAGATACGGTACTTAATAAGGTAAGTACGCATGCTGTTAAGATAACTTTTTTCATAGTAGTATAATTTAGTTGGGTTAAATTCTGTTGTTATTACTGAGGCAAATGTAGATGCTTTTGGTTATCCGAATCAAATATTTGCACCGGTGGTTTATAAAAAATAACACGGAATTTAACAATTTAGGGACGGTTTTTTAATAAAAATAGGTGTAAATTCGCAAAAGCTGTGTTCAGAAACAGGTAAAAAACAAAAAACAAGTATATTAAATCAATGATTTTCAGGAAATTAATAATAACCCTGCTTTTATTATCCCCTCTTTATTTTTTATATAGTCAGAATAGTTATTCTAAAGAATTGACCTACGAACAAATTGAAAAAAAAATAGATCAATCCCATGACAACGATGCTGAGATCTGGAAAATGATCCGGATTTACATTCAAAAATCCAAGGCGGAACGAAATCCCGAAGCCTTACTTTTCGCTTACAGATATGCTACTGCTTTTTCTAAATCTCCTGAAAACCTAAAATATGCAGACAGTGCATTGGCCATTGGCAAAGCTTCGAATGACAAAAAGCTACTCGCCAACGCTTATCTCAACAGAGGTATTGTTTTTATGACTAATGTTAGGTATGAAAAGGCTTTGGCGGATATTCTCATTTCTCACAAATATGCGGAAGAAATTGAAAGTGATTATATAATCTATAAAAGTAAATATCTGATTTCCCAGAATAAAGTTTACCTTGGCTTATATGAAGATGCTAATGCTGAACTGAGAGAATGTATTGATTTTTTTAAAAAAAACCTGAACAATTCTACCTTAGGAAAAGACTATCAAACTTATTATATGTATTCGTTGATCAGTCTCATTGATACGAATTCAAGGTTGCGACGTCATCAAGAAAACAGAATTTTACTTAACGAAGCTTTTGCTTATGTGCAACAAAACAATCTGGAACATTTTTTTCCTTATTTTATATCCTCTCAAGGCACCGATGCTTTTTACAGAAAGGATTACAACACTGCAATAAAAAAATTAACACAGGCATTACGATTATACAAAGACCAATGGGATCATATCACAGAAATATTTTATCTGGGGAAATCGTATTGGAATTTGGGAAAACCTCATATTGCTGTGAAATATTTTGAGACCATAGACAAAGAATACAATAAATCAAATAATCTCGAACCTCAATTTCGGGAAGCATATGAACTTCTGATTAAGTATAATGATTCGGTAAAAAACAGGGATTTGCAACTGCAGTATATTAATAAACTGATGCAACTCGATAAATCTTATGAAAAAAATTATAAATATCTCTCTTCCACACTACATAAACAGTACGATACGAAGAAACTGATAGAAGAAAAAGAAAAAATTGAAAGTTCCCTGAAAACCCGAGATACCATTATTTATATCCTGTTTGCAGGAATATTGGTCATCGTTGGACTTTCTTTATATCGGATTTATCATATTCAAATTACGTATAGAAAAAGGTTTAATGAGTTGATCTCTGAAAAAAACATCGAACAAAGTCCGTCTTCTTCAATAATTTTGCCTGAAGCTCCTTCTTCGGTAAGTGAAGATACCACTGAATATACAACGGCAACTCCTCAAAAAGAAAAAAACAGCGGTCCTCATTTAATCAATGAACAACAGCTCGAAAATTTTTCTCCACTTAGTTATTACAGCAAAATTCCGGGTATCAATCCTCAGGTTGTGGAAAATGTACTGACCCAACTGGAAGAATTCGAAGCGGAGTTCGGTTTTCTGGACAATCAGGTTTCCCAGAAACAGCTCAGTGAAATGTTCGGGACGAATTCCACGTATCTTTCGAGGATTATTAATGCGTATAAAGGGAAAAAATTCAGTACTTACATTAATGATCTAAGGTTGGATTACATCCTACACCTTCTGAAAACAGACTGGACTTACCTAAAAAAAGATGTGAAGGAGCTTTCCCAGATCACAGGATTCAACAGTGCAGAAAATTTCTCGGATAACTTCCAGCGAAAATTTAAGATCAAGCCTTCATATTTCATCAAGTTGATGAAGGAGAAAATTGAAAGCAGCGAGACAGCATAACATTAGAATTTCCGTTCAATAACGTAATCGAGCATCAACATCAATGAGTTTTTTGCTTCAGATTCAGGGAAACCGTTCAGAAGATTTTTAGCTTTTTCCTGAAAATCTTTCATCACAGTAATAGCATAATCTAAACCGCCCGATTCTTTCACATACCCGATCAGTTCTTTCACTTTTTTCGAATTGTGGTTGTGCCTTTTAATAATATTGAAATAATACTTTCGGTCGGATTCATTAGCGATGGATAAAGCATGAATAAGCGGAAGCGTCATTTTCTTTTCTTTGATGTCAATTCCTACAGGTTTTCCGATGACATTGGAACTCAGATAATCAAACAAATCATCTTTTATCTGAAAAGCCATTCCCGTGAAAGTTCCGAAATCCTGCATTTTTTTGGCTAAAATTTCATCTGCATTATTGGAAAGTACGCCTACTTCGCAGCACGCCGCAATTAAAGTTGCTGTTTTCTGACGGATAATTTCGTAATACACCTCTTCGGTAATATCCAGTTTCCGAGCTTTTTCCAGCTGAAGCAATTCTCCTTCAGACATTTCCCGAATCGTACGGGAAATAACTGCCAACAAATCAAAATCTTTATTATCCGTAGAAAGCAAAACGGATTTGGAAAGCAAATAATCTCCCACCAAAACTGCAATTTTATTTTTCCATAAAGCATTGATGGAGAAGAAATTCCGGCGTTTAAAACTTTCATCCACAACATCATCATGCACCAAAGTTGCGGTATGAATCAGCTCGATCATGGAAGCACCACGAAATGTTTTTTCATTTACACTTCCCACCAGTTTCGCACAGAGAAATACAAACATCGGGCGCATTTGTTTTCCTTTCGTGGTTACAATAAAACGGGTTACCCTATCCAAAAGCGGAACATTACTCTGCATAGACTGGTAAAACTTTTCTTCAAAAAGTTTCATTTCGTCGGCAATAGGTTTCTTGATTTCTTCTACAATGTTCGCCACAAATTGTTGTATTTGTCGATGATTAGTTGTTCGCTGGCAGCAAATATAATTCAATTATTTATTTTATTCCCGACGCGTTTAGAAAATTTCTATATTTGATAAAAACCGGTTTTTATTTACTCGTTTTTTATTTCGGATTTAGGAATAATATAAAAGTGCTGCTTTTGCCTTCCTATCGGAGTTTGCAAAGATTCTCCTGAAATATTAACATTGTTTTCATCCACTTCAATTCCTTCAATCTGACCTAAGGAAAGCGCATGGCCAAGATAATATTTTTGCGGCTTTTGACTAAAAAAAAATCCGGCATCATCTTCCTGAAATACGGTAAGATACACTTCCATTTTCTTTGTGTATCCAATAATATAAAGGTGATATTTAAAATAAGAGGCGTCAGTTGCCAGATACCCCAGGTTATAAGTTTCCAGTTTCTCAGCATTTTGAATTTCTTCCTGCTTTTCGGGATTCAAACGATAATGTGTTGTTTGATACGATTGCCATTCCTTTGTAAAAAGGTGTAAAAAACCATTTTTATAGATCAAACTTTCGGCATCCCAATTGTTTTGATGTGGCTTTTTCAAAAATTCCTTTTGTTGGGGATATTGAAACGGAATCTCGCGGATATCCTGAACACTGTCTTTCCGAATGCGATAAATTTTCAGATCCCGTCTGTTCCCGTTATTATTCCCGAAATCTCCGATATAAAAGTAATTTTCGTCTGTAGTGATTGCTTCCCAATCCTTATTCTGAAGTCTCGTGTTTATTTTCCCGATAATTTCGCCGTTTTCAGGATTTAATTTAAAAATTTCTGAAGAATTTCCGCTGTCGTTGATGGTATATAATTTTCCATTTGATAAACTTAAACCAGAATTTTCCTTTAAGCTGTCCGAAAGTGCAGCTACCCGATACTTTCTGATTTTCATCCAATCAATTCGTTGTGCCTGAACATGAAAAGACAGAAAGAAAAGAAACAACAATATAATTTTTGCTCTCACGATTTTCTTTTTAAAAGTAAAAACCGGATTTTCATAAAATCATAGAGTAATCCCAATAATAAAAGTACACTTCCGAGGAGAAGCGATTTCATACCGAAAGAACCATACAAAAGTCCACCGACAATTCCGCCTGCAAAAAACATCCAGATAATGGTAAGCCGAAGCCGGATGGATTTGAGAAGCTTGGATTTATGACGCCGGTTTTTGTAGAAAAAAAGCTGTGAAAATTCAATTCCCATATCGGTGAAAAGTCCGGTAAGGTGAGTTGTTCGCACCACTGCATTAGAGATTCTGGTAACCAGTGCGTTCTGCATTCCCATGGAAAAAAGAAGGGAAAAAGCAATGATATCCGGATTTACGGATATCAAATATTCGCTGCTGAATGCGATGACGAGCAAGATGACGGCTTCTGCAATCGTTGGAAAAACATAAATAAGATTTTCTCTGACTCTGGAATAGATTTCCACCATAAGATTGGAAAAAAAAGCACCCAGAAAAAAGAAAAATACATACAATGCGATATGAAAAGCGGTTTGAAATTTTTGCTCGAAAGCTGCTCCCACGAAAAAAGCAAAATGTCCTGTCACATTCGTGGTGAGTTTCTGAACGGATAAAAATCCTACGACATTCACCAATCCGGCAACGAATCCGAGCAGGGAAGCGATACCAAGATTATGTTGTTCGGTTCGGGTTTTTCCCTTATGATAGAACATTACGCCCCATTTTTATTGGCCAATTGCCCGCACGCTGCATCAATATCTCCGCCCCTGCTTCGCCGAACCAATACATTGATTCCTGCTTTTTCCAATTCGCGGACATATTTTTCTTCTGCTTTGATACTGCGGTGATCAAATTTTCCTTCTCCGATTGGATTATATTGAATAAGGTTCACCTTTGACGGCACTTTTCTACAATATTTAATAAGTGCTCTGATGTCTTCATCCTTGTCATTAATTCCGCCCCAGACACAATATTCAAAAGTAATTTGCGATCCGGTTTTGGAATACCAATATTGCAGCGATTCCATAATTTCGGTTAAAGGAAATTTTGAAGAAAAAGGCATAATATCATTTCGTGTTTCCTCTATTGCGGAGTGAAGAGACACCGCAAGTTTTACTTTCAGTTCTTCATCGGCCAGCATTTTAATCATTTTGGGAATTCCGGAAGTAGAAACAGTAATTCTACGCGGCGACATTCCCAAACCTTCAGGTTCTGTGATTTTTCTGATGGCTTCGACGACATTTTTATAATTCATCATCGGCTCGCCCATTCCCATGAATACGATATTTGAAAGCGGACGATCGAAATATAATTTACTTTGCCTGTCAATTAATGCTACCTGATCTACAATTTCCGCAACCTCCAGATTCCGCATTCTTTTGAGTTTTGCCGTTGCGCAAAATTCGCAGTTCAGAGAACAACCAACCTGAGAAGAGACACACGCTGTACTGCGGGTTTCCGTCGGTATCAAAACAGATTCCACCAGCAAACCGTCATGAAGCTTCACCCCATTTTTGATGGTTCCGTCTGAAGATTTCTGCAACTGATCTACAGAAACTGGATTGATGGTAAAATCTTTGGAAAGCTGATCTCTCAGATCTTTTGAGATATTCGTCATTTCACCAATGGAATGCAGATTCTTGCTCCAAAGCCAATCGTAGATCTGCTTTGCGCGAAAAGGTTTCTCCCCCAAAGTTTCAAAATAAGCTTTGAGTTCGTCCAATGATAAAGTTCTGATATCTTTCATTTTAAAATCAAGAAGAGCAAAGAATAATTTCGTTTCGGAAAATTATTCTTTGCTCAGTTTTTTACAGAATCAGCATTGCATCGCCGAAAGAGTAAAATTTGTATTCGTTTTTAATGGCTTCTTCATAAGCGTGCATCAAAAAATCTTTCCCGGCAAATGCCGCTACCATCATAAGGAGTGTTGATTTCGGTGTATGGAAATTGGTAATCATTGCGTTGGCAACTCCAAAATCATGAGGCGGGAAAATAAATTTATTGGTCCATCCGTGATAAGGCCCGATTTTTCTGTTTGAAGAAACTGAAGTTTCGATCGCCCGCATCGTGGTGGTTCCTACTGCGCAAACTCTGCGACCTTCTTCTACTGCTTTATTGATAATGTCAGCATTTTTCTGATCGATAATGGCTTCTTCAGATTCCATTTTATGTTTGCTTAAATCTTCCACTTCGATCGGGTTGAAGGTTCCTAACCCAACATGCAGCGTAATTTCGGCAAAATCAATTCCTTTAATTTCCATCCTTTTCATCAGATGTCTAGAAAAATGGAGGCCTGCGGTAGGCGCTGCTACCGCACCTTCGTGTTTAGCATAGATAGTTTGATAACGTTCAGCATCTTCGGGTTCCACTTCTCTTTTAAAATATTTTGGAAGCGGAGTTTCTCCAAGCTCTTTCAATTTGGCGCGAAATTCTTCATAACTCCCGTCATACAGAAATCTCAACGTTCTTCCCCGCGAAGTTGTATTATCTATTACTTCTGCAACCAGAGATTCATCCGGAGTGAAGAAAAGCTTATTTCCAATTCTTATTTTTCTTGCGGGATCTACTAATACATCCCAAACGCGCGTTTCTTTGTCAAGTTCTCTTAGTAAAAAAACCTCAATTTTTGCGCCGGTTTTTTCTTTATTTCCATAAAGTCTGGCAGGGAAAACTTTGGTATTATTAAAAATAAACAGGTCTTTTTCGTCGAAATAATCTACTACATCTTTAAAAAGTTTATGTTCTATGGTTTGAGTTTCGCGGTGTAATACCATGAGTCTTGCATCGTCCCGATGTTCGGCAGGATGTTCAGCCAGAAGGTGTTCCGGCAAATCGAAATTGAAGTGGGATGTTTTCATTGAATAAAATTTACGGATTTTATATTAAAATTAGAATTTGCAAAGATACGGCTATAAAAAGGGAAAGTCAAGTGCTATTCTATATTCAGGTTTACGTCAATTTTTATTGGCGTGATTTTCTGTTTCAATAAAGAATCTTTAAAGTAACGGAAGGTAATTTCTTTAATGTAAAAATTACCTGATTCATTCTCAGTTTTCAAAGTATTCCTAAGCAAAGTGATTATTTCCTGTTGTTGTTGGGTAGTCAAAGGTTCAAAATCAAAAATGAGTAAATCATGGGTATGAGATTCCAGTTCCAGTGTAATTTCAAGTTTGTTTTTCTTGCTTTTCTTCTTGTTTTTTCCAATAATTCTATAGTGGTGATTTCCGATTTTCGCAATTTGCAAATCATTATAACGTAAAAACGGTATGTCGTTGTAGACCCCGACTCCCTTAAAAGTAAAAAGTAGCGGTGAAGTTGAGATTATTTTCCTGTTATTAATATCAAATCTGTACAACTCTTTTTTATCATAGTCAAATAATATGCTGTAGTAAATTCCCGTAATACTATTTTGGCCAACCTCCATGTAGTAAGTGTGATCTTTGGAATTGATCATGTCAAAACTGGTAGAATTATACTTTGAATCTTCTCTTATATTTTCAGATTTCAGCATATAATCAAACTTATACAATTGCGCTGAAGCTGCGAAGGACAGACCTAAAAAGAAAACTACAAGGTATTTCATATGATTTTTTTTGGTGTTATGGAGATCGGATGAAAGGCTGAACTTTCGTCTTGCAAAATAAATAACCATTTCGGCAATAAACTTCTACACTTTAAATTTAGTAATTTGCATTTCTAAATTATAACTGTTAAAAATGAGAAAATATCGAAAAAAATATCTTCTTGAAACAACAACATCATTCCAACCGTATCAAAATTCATCCTTACAAAGTTTCCTTCAGCCAATCAAAAAATTCTCTTTGCCAAACCAGTGCGTTATGAGGATTTAAAACCCAATGGTTTTCGTTCGGATAATAAAGGAATTTGGATTTCAAGCCTTTCAGTCTAGCAGTCTGGAACGCCTGATTTCCCTGTTCATACGGAACCCGGAAATCCAAACCGCCCTGAATAATCATGATGGGGGTATTCCATTTGTCGGTGAAATTGCTCGGATTAAAGTCCGTATACGCTCGTGGTGTTGGCTGATCCCAAGGTGCGCCGATATCCCAGTTGGCAAAAAATAATTCTTCGGTAGTTCCGTACCATGATTTCATATCGAAAAGCCCGTTATGGGAAATAAAAGTTTTGAAACGGTTTTCGTGCATTCCTGCCAACATATTAACACTGTATCCACCGTAGCTGGCTCCTACAGCGCCCATTCTGTCGCCGTCCACAAAAGGTAAAGTTTTAGCAAAATCTGCTGCCGACAGATAATCCTGAATGGCTTGTCCGCCCCAGTCGCCGGAAATCTGCTCATTCCATTGCGTTCCCCAACCCGGCATTCCTCTTCTGTTCGGTGCTACCACGATGTATCCTTGTGCTGCCATCAAAGCAAGATTCCATCTTGTGCTGAAAAACTGTGTCAATGCGGATTGCGGCCCACCCTGACAATACAGCAACGTTGGATATTTTTTAGTTGGGTCAAAATTTGGCGGATATACAATCCATACGCCCATTTCTTTTCCATCGGTGGTTTTCACCATTTTTAATTCTGAATTGGATGGTGTTATGGAAGCGTAATTTTCTTTATTAACTTCCGTTATCTGTTTCATTTTGCCGTTTTTGATATTAACAGCAAACAGATCAGCATTGTGATTATAGTCTGTCCGGGTGACTATTATTTCAGATTTATTCTGAAGAAGCAATTCATTCACATCAAAATCACCACGGGTCAGTTGCGATATTTTCTTAGTTTTAGGATCTAATGAAAAAAGTTGTTTGGTTCCCCGATAGGCAGCACTGAAATAGATTTCTTTGGAATTGTTTCCCCACTTTAAACTTCCGGTAACGCTTTCGTCCCAATTTTCAGTAAGGTTGGTTTTTGTGCCGGTTTTCCACTCGATTATTTTAATATCATTTTTATCCGCTTCATACCCTTCTCTTTTCATGGAAGTGTACATCAGGTATTTACCGTCCGGACTGAAAATCGGGTGATTATCATACCCTTTATTTTCTTCGGTAAGATTTTTTACAGTACCTGAAGTCAGATGATATGCAAAAATATCCGTATTGGTAGTGGTTACATATTCTTTTCCGCTGAAAGGTTTTACTACATAAAGAAGTTGCTCCGAATCCGGGCTCCAGGTAAAATCTTCCGCGCCGCCAAAAGGTTTCTGTGGAGAATCCCACGATTTCCCTTCCAATAAATCAATGGCTGCGGATGAAGGCTGAGCTGTATTCACGACAAACAAATGATTGTATTTCCCTTCATTCCAAGTGTCCCAATGGCGGTGATTGAGATCTGTATAAACTTGCGCAGTAGATTTTGGAGTATCTTTATATTTATCTTTTCCGTATACAGTTTCTACCTGAACTTCTTTGCTAAACGCTATTTTTTTTCCGTCCGGAGAAATTTTTACGAGATCAGCTTTGCCAATTGTATAAAACTCAGTCCATGTTTTGCCTGAATCGGAGGAAATATAAATTTTCTCGCCTTCTTTGGCATACAATCCGTTTTTATCCCACTGAATCAGCGATTTTTTACCAAGATCAACCTCTACAGCGGTATTATTTTTCAGGTTAAGAAAATAATTTTTGCTGTCCGATTTTTCAGTTTTCAAATCGGTTTTGCTGATTTTATAGAACAGAGAAGCTTGGTCAGGCGCCGTCGCTGCGACACTTAATCGGTTTAGGTTCCATAATTTTTCCGGGGTCATTACATTTTGAGCATTCATCATCAAAGAAGCCGTGATGGCCAACAAGCTGTGTTTAATTTTCATACTGTTTTATTGAAAAGTGTAAAAATATTAATTTAAAATCAAGTGGAAAGATAATGAGAATAAAAAGCACGTTTAAATGCAGTTTAATAATCAAAGAACCTTCCGTTTTCGGGAAGGCTTTATCATAGTTCTATGCAATTAGAAAAAATAACAATACAGATCTATGAATAAAGCAATACATTTACAAATTAAATATTCAATCCTCGTCAATACCAGAAGTATTTATCTTTCTATTAAAATTCATTGAAAGAACAAATTTGCATGAAAATAATAAGTTACAATGTCAACGGCATTCGCGCGGCTTTTACCAAGGATTTTTTAGGCTGGCTGAACGCAGCTTCTCCCGACATCATCTGCATTCAGGAAAGCAAAGCGGGAAACGACCAAATTGATATTGAAAGTTTTGAGCAGTTAGGCTATCACAGTTTTTGGCATTCTGCCGTAAGAAAAGGATACAGCGGCGTTGGAATTGCATCTAAAATACCACCCAAAAGCATTCATTACGGTTGTGGTATCGAACAATATGACAACGAAGGCAGAATTCTCCGCGCTGATTTTGAGGATTTCTCAGTCATATCTGTTTATGTTCCTTCCGCTTCCAATATTGAAAGGCTTGGTTTCAAGCTGGAATTTTGCCATGATTTTCTCCATTATGTGAAAACCCTTCAAAAGGAAATTCCCAATCTTATTATTTCAGGCGATTTTAATATTTGTCACCAACCTATTGATATTCACAATCCTATTGGCCTTAAAAATACTTCCGGTTTCCTTCCCGTTGAGCGCGAATGGCTTTCCCGTTTCATAGAAGAATGCGATCTTACCGACAGTTTCCGATATTTGAATCCAGAATCCCAGCAATTTTCATGGTGGAGTTACCGGCAGAATTCCAGAGCGCGCAACAAAGGTTGGCGGCTGGACTATCATTTTGTATCATCATCTTTAAAAACCGGCATCAGCAGAGCATTGATGCTTCCGGAAGTGAAACATTCCGATCATTGTCCCGTTTTCCTTGAATTGACACAATAAATTCTACATTTTATTAGTCTTGTAGCAATATATTTGATAATTTTGTTTAAAATGACTCAACAATAAAATGCTGATAACCCTCGAAAAATTAAAAACCGAAATAAAAAACAGTCCACAGGTCGCTAACTCAATACTGGGTTACACGGATCAATGGAAAAGCAGCCATTATAATACATTGGCCACCCTTGTCAGTGAAAGTCTAATGAAGAGCTCGCTGCTGCAGGGCGAAAAGAAATTTGAACTGGGAAACACTATTTCCGGGATGACACTGAAAAGGTTTTTCGAAGGGCAAAACTCCGAAACAGCTTCCAATGACCTTCGTTTTCTTAAAACCCTAGATAAGCTCAGTATTTTTTTAGGCTATCAGGATTTCAATGAATTTATTCAAAAAAATAAAAATCCTGAAACTCCGATTCATATCCCGGAAACCTTGGTTCATGAAGACCGTGTTTATTTTGAAAATATTATTTTGGGATGTGCACGCTGCGAGTTTGAATTTCTGCAGAAACTTCCGGAAATTAATCTTGATCCACTGAAAGAATTCGTCATCTCAGGAGCTCCTTATCATACCAGAATAGACCGTTACCTTCACAAATTAAAAGAGCAGGAGTACATCATCAGTTCCCTGCCCGAATCCAATTATGAAGTTTTTAATCTTGAAATTAAGAACAAAACCAGCCGTTCAGTTGTGATTGCTACCAGTGAATTCTGGAACCTCAATTTTATTGATGGAAACGAGGAGCCGCATCATTATCACACCATGAACCAGCAAAATTATTTTCTGAAAAAAGATGCTGACGGGAACTGGAAAATCTGGGATAATTACAACCCGAATGTGTGGGATCTGACGGATAAAATCTAATACAAAAGAAACGCTGCCGGTAATTTAACCGACAGCGTATTTATTTTTAATTCAGAGAGAATATTATTCCAATTCTCCAAGATATTTTTCTGCATCCATGGCTGCCATACAACCGCTTCCCGCAGCTGTAACCGCTTGTCTGTAAATAGCATCCTGAACGTCACCCGCCGCAAAAACGCCGGGAAAATTCGTACGGGTAGAACCTTTTTCAGTAACGATATATCCGTTCTGATCTGTAGTAATCTGATCTTTGAAAATATCCGTATTCGGCTGATGTCCGATGGCGATAAAAATTCCATGTACAGAAATCTTAGACGTTGCTTTCGTCTGATTATTAATGACTACTGCTCTTTCAACCAAATTATTTTCACCTTCAATTCCGATGAGCTCATGATGAAATTTCACTTCAATATTGGGCGTATTTTCTACACGGTGGATCATCGCTTTGGAAGCGCGGAATTCATTTTTCCGAACCAGCATCGTCACTTTTGAACAGAGTTTGGCAAGATAGGTCGCTTCTTCCGCTGCTGTATCGCCACCGCCAACCACAATTACTTCTTTTCCTTTATAGAAAAATCCATCGCAGGTAGCACAGGCAGATACGCCTCCACCGGCATATTTTTTCTCATCATCCAATCCTAAATATTTGGCCGTAGCTCCTGTAGAAATAATCACAGTTTTGGCGAGAATTTCTTTTTCTCCGGCCCAGAGTTGGTGAATACCGCCTCTTTCGTTGGAAAATATCGCTTTGGTAATCAGTTCATAATGTACTTTCGTATCAAAACGTTCTGCCTGTTTTTGAAGATCCATCATCATTTCGGGGCCTGTAACACCATTCGGATAACCCGGAAAATTGTCAACTTCCGTCGTGGTGGTCAGCTGTCCGCCTGGTTCGAGTCCGGTGTACAATTGAGGTTTCAGATCTGCACGTGCAGCATAAATAGCGGCCGTAAATCCGGAAGGCCCGGATCCGACGATAACGCAATCGTGAATATTTTCCATAGATACAATTTGATTGAAGCATCAGGCTTCAGATTCAGATGCCCAAAAGTCGGGATTTATTTTCTGTTATTCAATTATTTTGCGATGAATTTTGTCAATCGGAAAGAAACTTTCTTTGAATAAGAAACTCCGGAATTCCCGGAGTTTAAGATACAATTTCACTGGTTAGTCCGCGTGAAATAAGTTTTTCGTGCATGGGCTCCAGAAGTTCGAGACTGCCTGTTTTCACCGTGCATTTTCCTTTATAATGCACCAGAATAGTACATTGCTCTGCCTGTTCCAGTGTATGTTTGCAAATTTCTATTAATGATGCAATGACGAAATCGAAGGTATTTACATCATCATTCCAAAGCACCAGTTTGTGGCCCTGGTCTTCATCTTCCATCACCAGTACTTCTTCGTCGTATTTTCTTTTTGGGTTTTCGTAATTATCGGAGTTAAAAATCCTGTTCATTTTCATATTTTAATTTTCTTTCGAAGAATTAAACTTCTCCCATTTCCTCGCTCAGTTCGCTGATAATATCAGGTTCCTTAAAAACAAGTTCCACCATTTCCACACTTTTATTATTCATCTTGAGGATTTTGAACTGGTAACCGTTCATGTGGAATTCCTGGTTTTCTTCCGGAATATCTTCCAATTCATGCAGAATGTATCCGGCCAGCGTATTAAACTCTCCTTCTTCTGAAAGCGGGAAAGTATGAGGCAAAAATTCATTGATCTCGTCCAGAGGTTGTGTCGCCTGAACCCAGAAAACATTTTCCCCTACTTTATCCACTACTTTTTCTTCATCATCTTCCTCATCCTGAATTTCGCCCACTAATTCTTCCAGAATATCCTCTAGTGTAATGATTCCTTCCGTTCCTCCGAACTCATCAATCACAATGGCAAGATGCTGTTTTTTGAGCTGAAAAGTTTTCATTAAATCAGAAATTTTCTTGCTCCCCACCACGAAAAAGGCTTCCCGCATTAGCTTCCGAAGGTCATCATGGGTAATATCTCCTTTTCTTTTTACAAATTCCCGAATAATTTCTTTGGTGTAAAAAATCCCGATAATATTATCAATAGAATCTTCAAAAACCGGAATTCTGGAATATCCGCTGTCCATAATTTGATTGATAATTTCTTCTATCGGATCTTCAATATCGATTGACAAAATGTTTTGTCTCGGCACCATAATCTGCTTGGCAGAATGATCCGTAAAATCAAAAGCATTTTTAATAATTTCATAATTTTCTTCCTGAATTTCACCTGAATCTGCTGATTGTTTTACCAACAATTGCAGCTCTTCTGTTGAGTGAATTTCATGTTCGGAAGCGGGATGAATTTTCATCAGTCTCAAAAATGCATTCGACATTTGATTCATAGACCATATAAAAGGTTTGAACACTGTGTAGAACACTCTTAATGGAACTGCAATCGCCATGGCTGTAGCTTCAGATTTCCTGATGGCGATCGACTTGGGAATCAATTCACCCAATACAATATGCATTATAGTAATCAGTAAAAAACTGAGAATCAGCGATATAGTAGTGATCGTAGCGGGATCTAATGCAATATTGAAATAAATAAATATATTCCCAATGATGTGATGCATGGCACTTTCCCCAACCCAACCAAGAGCAAGAGAAGCCAGCGTAATACCGAGTTGTGTTGCAGAAAGATATTCGTCCAGACGTTTGATAATAAATTCCGTCTGTTTTGCCATAGCATTTCCTTCAGCTGCTTTCAGCTGAATCTGGGAGTACCGTACCTTAACAATTGAGAATTCGGCTGCTACGAAAAAGCCATTAAGTAATACTAAGAATAATGCTAATAAAAGCTTGACTATATCCGAGTCCATTTAAAAATTGAATAACAATATTATGCAAATATATAGATTTATTTTTTTGCAACATGATGCAGAAGGTGAAGCCAATGCATAGGTGAAAAAATAAAAAAAGCACCCCACGTATGAGGTGCTTCAGTTATGATTGGAGATTTTTTTTAATTTCCTTTCAGTGCTTCTGCACCGGAAACAATCTCAAGAATTTCATTGGTAATCGCTGCCTGACGAGCTTTGTTGTAAGTAATCACCAGGTCATTTTTCAATGCACCGGCATTGTCGGTCGCTTTATGCATCGCTGTCATTCTGGCACCGTGTTCAGAAGCTACACTGTCGAGTACCGCTTTGTAAACCTGTGTTTTTATGGATTTTGGAATCAGATTTTCCAGAATTTCTTTTGCACTTGGTTCAAAAATATAATCAACAGCAGCAGTTGAAGTAACTTCCGGCATCGCAATCGGCAACACCTGTTCGGTAATCACCTGTTGTGTTGCGGCATTGATGAATTTATTGTAGATTACAAAAACCTGATCAAATTTTCCTTCCGTATAGTCCTTCATTACCTGTGCGGTAAATCCGGAAACTTTATCGAAACTGAGGTGATCAAAAATGGCACTTTGGTTATCGTACACTTTTTTGTTTTTCCAAACTGCATCATACACTTTCTTTCCGACGGTGAGTATTTCGTAACTCTGCGTCGTCTTCTTCAGCTGCAGATTGAGTTCTTTCACTACAGAAGAATTGAATGCGCCGGCCAATCCTCTGTTGGACGTAATCACGATATACAGAACGTTTTTCACCTCTCTCTGCACCGTATATGTAGCTACCTGTTCCGGATCTGCATTTGCGCTAACATTTTCGATGAGCTCTGTCAGTTTTTCAGAATATGGCCTCAGCATTACGATAGCATCCTGTGCTTTTTTCAGTTTCGCTGCTGCTACCATCTTCATTGCACTGGTAATCTGCATCGTAGAACTGATGGAGGTAATTCGTCCGCGTATTTCCTTTAAATTTGCCATTGAATAAGGTTCAAAGTCTAAGGGTTAATATTCAGGATACAGCTCATGAAGCGGTATCCTGATTGATTTTTATATTAATTGTACTTTACTGAAATATCAGCAGCAGCACTCTTCAATACTTCAGTAATGCTGTTATCTATTTTTCCGGCTTTGATGGCAGCCATGGTTTCCGGGTGTTTAGATTTCAGGAAATCCACATATTCTTTCATGAATTCTTTCACTCTTCTTACAGGAACATCTTTCAGAAGATTTTCTGTTCCAGCATATACCATTGCTACTTGATTTTCAACAGGAAGCGGAGAGTTCACAGGCTGCTTCAGAATTTCCACGTTCTTTTCTCCTTTAGAAATAACTGCTTGAGTAGAAGCATCTAAGTCTGAACCGAATTTAGCAAAAGCTTCCAATTCTTTGTATTGAGCCTGATCTAATTTTAATGTTCCGGAAACCTTCTTCATGGATTTGATCTGAGCATTTCCCCCTACCCTGGAAACGGAAATTCCCACGTTGATTGCCGGGCGAACACCGGAGTTGAAAAGATCCGACTCCAGGAAAATTTGTCCGTCGGTAATAGAAATTACGTTGGTAGGAATATAAGCTGATACGTCACCTGCCTGAGTTTCAATAATCGGAAGTGCAGTAAGCGATCCGCCTCCTTTCACCATTGGTTTCAGGGCTTCAGGAAGGTCGTTCATCTGCTTTGCGATATTGTCATCAGCAATCACTTTCGCTGCTCTTTCCAATAATCTGGAGTGAAGATAGAACACGTCTCCCGGATATGCTTCGCGGCCCGGTGGCCTTCTCAAAAGCAAGGAAAGTTCACGATAAGCAACCGCTTGTTTAGAAAGATCATCATAAATAATCAAGGCTGGCCTTCCGGTATCACGGAAATATTCGCCGATAGAAGCTCCTGCCATGGGTGCATACACCTGCATTGGAGTCGGGTCAGAAGCATTTGCAGCTACAATAACTGTATAAGCCATCGCTCCTTTATCTTCCAAAGTTTTTACAATCTGTGCAACAGTAGAACCTTTCTGGCCTATCGCAACATAGATACAATATACCGGTTCTCCGGCGTCATAAAATTCTTTTTGATTCAGAATGGTATCAATGGCCACGGTGGTTTTACCGGTTTGGCGGTCACCAATAATCAGCTCTCTTTGCCCTCTTCCTACGGGAATCATGGAATCGATCGCTACGATACCTGTCTGAAGCGGCTCATTAACCGGCTGTCTGAAAATTACACCCGGTGCTTTTCTTTCAATCGGCATTTCGTAAAGTTCTCCAGTGATAGGGCCTTTACCATCGATCGGGTTTCCGAGCGTATCTACAACTCTTCCCAGCATTCCTTCACCTACTTTAATAGAGGATATGGTGTTGGTTCTGTTTACAGTATCTCCTTCCTTTACCTTCTTGGATTCTCCCAAAAGCGCAACCCCAACATTGTCTTCTTCCAGGTTCAGTACGATGCCTTCAATTCCGCCCTGGAATCTTACGAGTTCTCCGTACTGTACATTTTCCAAACCGTAAACACGGGCGATCCCATCACCGATTTGAAGCACTGTTCCTACTTCTTCTACGTTGGAATGGGTATCAAAATTTGCTAACTGTTGCTTCAGTATCGCTGATACTTCTGCCGGATTTATTTCTGCCATTTTGGTTCTTTTTTCTTAGTTTAATTGAAAATCTTTTCTTATTCGGTTGAGTTTGGACTTTACCGATGCATCGATTTGCTGATCGCCAACTCTTAAAATATATCCTCCTAAGATGTCAGGATTGATGATGGTATTCAGGTCGAAATTGCTTCCTTCCTTTACCAGACCCGATGATCTCAGGATTTCTGTAATATTGTTCTGCGACAATTCTGAAGCAGAAGTGAGAGTGATTCTCTGAATGCCTTGTTTATCTTCCACTTTGTTGATGAATTCCTGCGCAATATTTCTCATTTCCTTTTCTCTTCCCTGTCTGATGACAAGACTGATCATGTTTTGGGAAACCTTTGAGAAACTTTGGAATATCTCTGCTGCTGCAGCCATTTTCTTTTTGGAATCGATGAAAGGAGTTGCAAAGAAAGCATTCAGTTCTTTACTTTCCTTCATGATTTTCACAACATCTTTCATTTCTGAAAAAACCGATGCCGTGTTGCCACTTTCCTCAGTGAAATCAAGCAAACCCTGTGCGTACCTTTTCGCTACTTTGGATGTCAGCATGATAATTAGTTCAGGTTAATGTTGTTCAAATAATTCTCTACCAGCGTATCCTGAGCTTCGTTGCTGTTCAGCTTTTGTTTCAGGATATTTTCCGCAATATTAACCGAAAGGGCACCAATCTGAGTTTTGATGTCGGCCATTGCAGCAGATTTCTCCGCCTGAATGGATTGTCTCGCCTGTTCAATGATTTTGTCGCCTTCCAATTTTGCAATATCTTTCGCTTCACCTACAATTCTGTCCTTGATTTCTCTGGCTTCTTTCAGGATTGAATCTCTTTCCGCTTTCGCTTCACGAATGATTCTCTCGTTGTCAGATTTCAGCTGCTCCATTTCTATCTTAGCCAGTTTTGCCTGATTGAGCGCGTCTACGATAGAAACTTCTCTGTCATTAACCGCTTTCATGATGGGTTTCCAAGCAAATTTGGTCAGTAAGAAAAGGAGGATCAAAAACGTGAGCGTCATCCAAAACAAAAGGCCTATTCCCGGTTCGATTATCATAGTATATAAACTTTATTAATTGTTGTTCTAAAAATTATGGAAGATAAAAAACCTTAGCAGCAGCCAACCGCTCGCTGCTAAGATTATTTGTTGTGCAGATTACTTGATGAAGGCACCAAAGATAATCGCGATAAGGCCAGCACCTTCGATAAGACCTGCTGCGATCAACATCGCTGCCTGAATCTTACCAGCTTGTTCCGGCTGTCTTGCGATAGCATCCATAGCGTGTCCACCGATTTTACCAATACCAAGGCCTACCCCTAATACTGCTAAACCGATTCCTACATAAATTAGTCCTGCTCCAGTTGTTAAATCCATAATAAAAATATTTAGGTTGTTATATTTTTTAAATTTTAATTAAGCGACAATGGTATCTTTTCCTGCACTGTCGTGGTCGTTATGCGCATGATCGTGATCATGATCTTCCACTGCCATTCCGATATACAATGCGGAAAGTACTGTGAAAATAAATGCCTGTAGTGCTGCTACCAAAAGTTCGAGAAGAAATACAAACAAAGCCAAAGGAACTGCTGCCAATCCTAATGCTGCATTTTTGAAAATGAAGATCAGGGAAATAATGGCCAGAATCATAATGTGTCCTGCCGTTACGTTGGCAAAGAGACGCATCATCAGCGCAAAAGGCTTGGTGAAAATTCCAATAATTTCAATGGGCACCATAATCGGGTACAGCGCAGCAGGAACCGGCGGCATAAAAATATGCTTCCAGAAACTTTTGTTCGCACTGAACAAAGTGATGATTAAAGTAATAATAGCCAACGCTGCCGTTACTGCAATGTTTCCTGTAAGGTTAGCACTTCCCGGAAAGAAAGGAATCAGTCCGAAAAGGTTGTTCAACCAAACAAAGAAAAATACGGTAAGCAAATAAGGAAGATATTTCTTGTATTTGGCTCCGATATTCGGGATCGCCACTTCGTCTCTGATAAAAAGCACCAAAGGTTCCAGCAGTTTTCCTGCACCTTTCGGAACTGCGTTCGTTCTGTAATTTTTGGCCATGCTGATAAAAATAAACAGCATAAAAATCACGGACAGGAACATCGAAAATACATTTTTCGTAATAGAAAAATCAAAAAAGGAATTGTCGGAAGTATGATTTCCTCCGATAAGATTGAATAAAGAAGCTTTGTGCAAACCTTCGGTATTTTTTATAATACCGTGATCCATAGTATATCCGTTTACAATTTCCCCGTGTGCAACGTCACTCGACATGAAGAAATGCCATCCTGAGGGATCTTTAACAATCACCGGCAAAGGTATAGAAACATGTTTTTCGTCAGGAGTACCCTCATTCAATGTGAAAAGATGCCATTCGTTAGCATCACCAATGTGGTGCATAATCATCTCAACTGCATTAAATTCTTTTTCGTCTGATGCCGCATCAGTACTGCTCGCTGCGAAGGCTGAAGAACTGAATACCACAAATAAAAACACAAAAAATAAAGAGTAAATTCTCTGAATCATGATTTAATTTTATCGGTGTGCAAATATAGTTCTTTTATTTAATTTTATACGCAGCACTAAATTGATTTTTATCAGTCAGGATTATCTTTCATTCAACAGGCGAATCACCTTATAATAAAGAATAAAAGATGCCGTTAAAAAAGTGAAAATTAAAAACAGAAAGTGTTGCGTTGTTTTCTCCAGCCATTGCAAACTTATAATGAGCCAGGCAACATCTTTCAGAACATTAACAAAAAGAAATTTCATGCCCGCATTTGGAGTGTTGATCCATACCTTTGTGAAAATAAAAAAAATACCAACATTTGCCAAAACCAATAGGAAAATCACCCCTAAAATTGCTGTAAAATCCATGCTGCAAAATACAATTTTTAATAATTACATAAAATCCTTATTTTTGCACACCTTTACTTATATTAAAACAACACTATGTTCAACAGTTTACAGGATAAATTAGACAAGGCTTTACAGAATATCGCAGGACGCGGAAAGATCACGGAGATCAACGTAGCGGAAACCGTCAAAGAAATTCGCCGCGCACTCGTAGATGCCGACGTTAATTATAAAGTTGCGAAAGATCTGACGAAAAGAGTTCAGGACAAAGCTTTAGGGCAAAATGTACTTACCAGCCTGACTCCGGGACAACTAATGACCAAGATCGTTCACGATGAACTGGCCGAGCTGATGGGCGGCACTCAGGAAGGCATCAACCTTTCCGGGAAACCAACCGTTATTTTAATTGCCGGGCTTCAGGGATCGGGTAAAACAACTTTTTCCGGAAAACTGGCCAATTATTTAAAACAGAAAAGAAGTAAAAAACCTTTATTGGTAGCATGCGACGTTTATCGTCCTGCAGCTATTGAACAGCTAAAAGTATTAGGCAGACAGATTAATGTACCTGTGTATACCGAGGAAGGTTCGGTAAATCCTTCTCTGATTGCCGAAAATGCCGTAAAATTCGCAAAGGACAACCATCACGACGTTGTGATCGTGGATACCGCCGGCCGTTTGGCGATTGATGAGCAAATGATGAACGAAATCAAATCGGTGCATTATTTCATCAAACCTCACGAAACCCTTTTTGTGGTCGATTCCATGACCGGCCAGGATGCAGTGAATACAGCAAAAGCCTTCAACGAAGCTTTGAATTTCGATGGTGTGGTCCTTACCAAATTAGATGGAGATACTCGTGGTGGAGCGGCTTTAACGATTCGTTCCGTGGTGGAAAAACCGATCAAATTCATTTCTACCGGCGAAAAAATGGAGGCACTGGATCTTTTCTATCCCGAAAGGATGGCCGATAGAATTTTGGGAATGGGTGACGTTGTTTCCCTCGTGGAAAGAGCTCAGGAACAGTTTGATGAAGAAGAAGCTAAAAAACTTCACAGGAAAATTGCCAAAAATGAATTCGGGTTCGATGATTTTCTGAAGCAGATTCATCAGATCAAAAAAATGGGAAATATGAAAGATTTGATGGGCATGATTCCCGGCGTAGGAAAAGCGATAAAAGATGTGGAAATCAGCGATGATTCTTTTAAACATATCGAAGCCATCATCCATTCTATGACTCCCGAGGAACGCCGAAAGCCTTCCATTATCAATACCCAGCGCAAAAACAGAATCGCCAGAGGTGCCGGAAGAAAGATAGAAGATGTAAACCAGCTGATGAAACAGTTTGACCAAATGGGAAAAATGATGAAAGTAATGCAGGGCCCACAAGGAAAACAGCTCATGCAGATGATGGGCAAAGGAATGCCGAATATGCCAGGAATGGGTGGCGGATTATTCGGAAAGAAATAACCGACGATTTATGTTAGACATTATATAATGAGATAACCCGGACTGCAATCCGGGTTATTATTTTATACTTTTCTCTGATATTTTATTTACTTTTATTCCATCATAAATTAAATATTTTATTATGGGAATTATTCAGGAATTTAAACAGTTTGCCTTCAAGGGCAATGTGATGGACCTCGCTGTGGGGGTGATTATTGGTGCAGCTTTCGGGCAGATTGTGACCTCGCTTGTAGAAGATGTGATTACACCTCTCCTTCTGAACCCTGCGTTGAGTGCTGTAAATGCAGACAAAATCGCAGACCTTAGCTGGAACGGCGTGAAATACGGGAGTTTTCTGTCTGCAACGATTTCATTTCTGTGTATTGCAATGGTGTTGTTCTGGCTGATAAAAGGAGCCAACAGACTCACCCGAACCGCACCGGAAGAAGCAGCCACCCCCGCTCCGCCTTCTTCTACAGATGTTCTGCTGATGGAAATCCGGGACGAATTGAAAAAAGGACATTCCTCCTGATTGGGATTATTTATTTTACCTCTGCCTGAAAACAACAGGCAGATTTTTTTTGGCTCATTTTCAGGTGAATATGATCGGAATTATAGAAAAGTATATTTGCTTGGTAAGTGTCAATGTTTAAAAACAGGCCATAAAAAAACCGCCTCGGTGTGAGGCGGTTTCTGTTGTATCTTTTAAGAAAGCTTATTTCTTGATAAATTGTTGGGAAGATTTACCTTTTGTAGTTATAATCTCAATCATGTAAGTTCCGCTTTGCAAGTTTCTTACATCAATTTGATTGTTGATTAGATTTGCTTTCATTTTTCTGCCACTCATATCGTAGACAGAAATCTCTTTTATTTTTCCATCAGTTTTAATATTCAAAATCTCAGAAACTGGATTCGGATAGATAGTCAAGGTATTATCTAACTTAACTTCTTCAGTGCTTAAAACACCGCTAATATTGAAAGTATCCAATCCTAATGAAACGCCAGTAGCATTTCCAGGAGTAAAATGATGGAAACTAAAATAATGAGTACCCGAAGCGGCAGGGGTATAAGTGGCGGTGTATTGTGTCCAAGTAGTATTGGCAAAAGTTGATGAAGACCAAACTGTTTGTGTTTGTGCAGTAGAAGTATTTTCATTTCCAACCTTTAGTGCTATACTTTGTTGTGGATTTAATGTGGCACTAGATGAAAAGCTTCTTAAATAAAAAGAAATTGAATAGCTTTGTCCTGCTGTTAAATTAAAGGGTTTAGAAAAAAGCCATCTATTGGTAGGGGTAGCTAGTACATCGCTGCTATTGGAAAACACCATTTGTCCGCCAGCCTGTGGATTAGTGGCAGAAGCGTTTGTTGACCAAGCACCAGTCCAGCCATCGTTATTATAAAAACCAGCCGCAGTATTATCAAAACCATAATTATATGAATTTCCCATACCCAACTCTTGAGCAGTAAAAAAACTATATGGTCCAATCCAACCCCCAGTTAATGCATTGTTCTTACTTCTTACATAGTAATCATATCGTGTATTCTCGGTTAAGTTTGAAACGCTTGCTGTAGCTGTAGTCGGGTTATTTACTGTTCCTGTAAGTACAGGTGCTGTGGAAGGTGACACAATTGCGTAATCATATCCTGTAACTCCTGTCGCCGCAGTCCAGTTAATATTTACAGATGTTTTAGTAGCTCCACTACTTCCCATAGCTCTATTCAAAATAGGAACAGTACCATTCACAATATAAACATTGTCAATAGCACCTAAAAATTTATCATTTGAAAAATTTTGAAATGCCAAATAAATAGTTTGTCCTGCATAAGCCGATAAATCCAAGTTTTTATTTTGCCAAGTTGCTTCTTCACCATTTACCGTCAGTAAAGGCGTTGTAAAATTAGAAACAGCATTTCCAGTCGTTGAAACATATACTCTATAGGATTCTTTATATGCAGGATCATATGATTTTGCGTGCCAATATAATGTATTAGTTCCAATAGGTAATGTAATAGCAGGAGAAACCATCCAATCATTAGATGTTCCTGGAGGAGAATACCAAGATGTACTCATGGCAACATTGTTCGGAAACTCTTCCACTGATGCTACCCAAGCATTATTTACGAAAGCAACTCCTGCTGCTGGGGTCAAGCCATCCACATTGTGTAATGTCCAATTACTAATAGGCCCGTTTTGAGATTCAAATCCAGAACTAAAAACCTGACTAAAACCTAAAAAAGGTACTATCAAACCAATAGTCAATAAAACTTTTTTCATAATATTTAAATTTTAAAATGAACTGTAAAGATAGCAGATCCCATCTATTCCTGCAAGGAAAATTTTATGAATTATATTGAATACATTACAAAATCCCGGCTTTAAACCGGGATTCCATCTTAATATCAAACAAAGATTTACATCTTCGCATAATTCTCAAAAAACAACGGGATGCTTTCTATTCCTTTGTAGAAATTGAAAAGGCCGTAATGTTCATTCGGTGAGTGGATGGCATCAGAATCCAATCCGAAGCCCATCAGTACAGATTTGGCTCCCAAAACCTGCTCGAACATGGCGGTGATAGGGATACTTCCACCGCTTCTGTACGGCAGCACTTCCTTTCCGAAGGCGGTTTCCATCGCTTTTTTGGCGGCTAAGAATTCTTTGGTATCGCTCGGCAATACGTACGGCATTCCGCCATGGTGCGGTGTTACTTTTATTTTTACATTATCGGGTGCTATTTTCTCGAAATATTTCGTGAACTTTTCGGTAATTTCCTCCGGAGTTTGATAAGGCACCAATCTCATGGATATTTTAGCAAATGCTTTGGATGGAATCACGGTTTTGGCACCTTCGCCGGTGTAACCACCCCAAATTCCGTTGCAGTCGAGTGTCGGGCGAATGGAGGTTCTTTCCAAAGTTGTAAACCCTTGTTCGCCTTCAACTCCTTTCAGATTGATGGATTTTTTAAATTCTTCCTGATCGTCTTTTAGTTTGGCCATTTCCGCTCTTTCTTCGGCAGAAAGTTCCAGAACATTATCGTAAAAACCATCAATGGTAATGCGTCCGTTTTCATCAATCAACTGTGCAATCATTCTGGAAAGCACATGAATCGGATTCGGAACCGCGCCACCATACAACCCGGAATGCAGATCTCTTCCCGGGCCTTCCACTTCCACTTCCATATAACTGAGGCCGCGCAAACCGGTAGTTACGGTTGGCTGATCCTTAGAATATAAACCGGTATCTGAAATGAGAATAC
>JAANMV010000557.1_pt1 | contig 46107 bp, 43 predicted proteins | sample 7279661 | NCBI WGS metagenome assembly JAANMV01 (sample SAMN14094540, study PRJNA606508) | bioreactor metagenome | isolation source: A lab-scale SPAN reactor treating ammonium-rich wastewater day 121 | place: Ireland: Galway | collected 2017-05-16
GGAATACGCTGATGAAATCTCGTTGGGAAGGTCAATCATGCACAGAACCCCTTACAGTGAGGGATGAAAACTGCAACCCGTGAGCATATGGAACTTGTATCAGTAATCATTCCGATGTACAATGCCGGGAAAACCATCATCAGAACCCTGGATTCGGTGAAGAACCAGAAGTACGCCGGGAATTTTGAAATCATTATTGTGGATGACGGATCCACGGATCAAAGTGCGGAACTTGTAAAAATGTACATTCTGGAGAAAGGAAATTTAGATATCAGGCTGATACAGCAAAGGAATTCAGGGGTTTCCACAGCGAGAAATGTCGCAATGAAGGAAGCGCGCGGGAATTTTATTGCGCTTTTGGATGCGGACGATGAATGGCTTCCCGAAAAAACAGGACGGCAAATGAAATATTTATCTGATCCTGATTTGAAAATTGATTTTTTGGTGTCTTTATGGAATAATGAACGGCTGACTTTTCCTTATTTTATAGAAAGAAAAACAGGCCTCGTGAAGATAAGTTTAAAACAACTGTTGCTGAAAATTACCGGACAGACCTCAACGGCCATCTTTAGAAAAGAAGTTCTCCAAAAAACCGGTTTTTTTGATGAAAAACAGAAATATTCCGAAGATGCGAATTTCTGGATGCGGGTTACGGAGCATTGCAACATGATGCTGGTGCCTGAACGTTTGGTTTTGGCAGGGGGAGGCAAAAAATCCTTTGGTGTTTCCGGCTTGTCAGCAGACCTTAAAGAAATGGAAAAAGGAATTCAAAAAAATATCAGGGAAATGTACCACTCAGGCCGGATTTCATTCGTAGAATACCTTTTTTATTATACGGTTTCGAAGTTAAAATATGCAATAAGACCTTTCAGATAAATGTTTACGAAATTCTTTTGGACCATCAGAGCATTATTGTACAGCCCTTTTTTCGGAAAAATGGGAATGCCTTCCTATCTGGGAAAACCTCTTTTTTTAATGGGTATAAAGCGGGTTTTCATCGGAAAAAAAGTCAGGATTTTCCCACACCTCAGAATGGAAACACATCAGGAAGGATCAATTCATATTGAAGATGATGTCATCATTTCTCAGAATGTGCACATCACTTCCGCCGGAAATCTGCGCATCGGAAAAAGTTCACTGATTCTTGCCAACGTATTTATTACCAATATTGACCACGATTATCAAACCATTGGCCAGCATGTGGTGAAACAACAATACCATGTAGAAGAAACGGCTATCGGTGAAAATTGTTACATCGGAATGGGAGCAGCCATCATGGCGGGTACGGTTCTGGGCAAACAATGTGTTGTAGGGGCCAACGCAGTAGTGCGTGGAACATTTCCGGATTTCTGCGTCATCGTAGGTGCGCCGGCAAGAATTGTTAAAAAGTATAATCCGGACACCCAAAAATGGGAAAAATGGAAAGAATGAATTTTAAAAATATTCTCATTACAGGCGGTGCCGGTTTCATCGGAAGTCATCTCGCGCTGGCTTTGGTGAAGCAGGGTTGCACGGTTACTGTGCTGGATGATCTCTCGCCGCAAATTCACGGCGAAAATCCCGAACAGGATTCCTTTCTGTACCAAAGCATTATTCCTCATGTTACATTTATAAAAGGAGATGTTACCCAACGAAACAACTGGAATAAAGCGCTGCGTGATCAGGAAGTAGTCGTTCATCTTGCTGCGGAAACGGGAACAGGACAATCGATGTACAGGATTCACAGGTATGCTGAAGTGAATGTTTCCGGTACAGCACATCTTCTCGATGCTCTTGTTAATGATGATCACAGCGTTAAAAAAGTAATTGTAGCTTCATCCCGTGCGATTTATGGTGAAGGAAAATATCTTCATCCGGTTTTGGGCAATGTTTATCCATCGCAGCGAAATGCTGAAGAAATGAAGAAAGGAAATTTTGAGGTCGTTCTGGAAGATTTTGAGCCGCTGAAAGTATTGCCGACAGATGAATCTTCTCGCATTCATCCAGTTTCCGTGTATGGAATGACCAAACAATATCAGGAAGAAATGCTGCTTTCTGTGACCAAAGTTCTGGGAATACCGGCCGTAGCTTTGCGCTTTCAGAATGTGTACGGCGAGGGGCAGTCGCTCATTAATCCGTATACCGGTATTTTGTCGGTTTTTTCTAATCAGATTCTCTCCGGAAAACCGGTGCGCGTATTTGAAGACGGAAAAGAATCCCGCGATTTTATTCATATTGATGATGCTGTTCGGTCTTTTATTTTGGCCATGGAAAATACTATTTTGAAAAATGAAGCGGTAAATATCGGTACGGGAATTCCGGTAAAGGTGCTTGAAGTGGCGCAACAATTAATTAAAAATTACCGTTCTGAGGTTCCGGTTCAGGTGACAGGCCAGTTCAGAATCGGAGACATCCGCCACAATTTTGCTGACACCACCAAAGCAGAACTGCAACTGGGATTTAAAGCTAAAATATCTTTTGAAGAAGGGCTGAAAAGATTTTGTACCTGGGTGCAGCATCAGGAGATTAAGGATAATCAGTTCGAACGTTCTCTGGCAGAAATGACAACCAGAAAAATGCTTTTCTGATCAGAATGGATTTTAAAGGAAAAAAAATACTGTTGATCTCGGTCCGTTTTTTCGGGTATGAAAAAGCCATTGTCGAACGGTTGCAGGAACTGGGTGCTACAGTCGATTTTTTTGATGACCGTCCTTCCAACTCTGTTTTGCAAAAGGGAATCATCCGGGTGTTTCGTAGCTTTTTGGCTTTTCAGATTCAAAAATACTATCGTTCTGTTCTCAAAAAAACGGAACATAAAAAGTATGATTATTTCTTATTGATCAAAGGCGAAGCGATTCCGTTGTCCTTCCTCAAAAAAATAAAAAAGGAAAATCCCGGCATGAAAATGATCGCTTATACCTACGACGCTCTTCATGAACATCCCAGATTCGCCGATTTTATTCCGTATTTTGATAAAAGTATAACGTTCGACAGAACAGATGCTTTGAGTAATAACATGGGTTTCAGGCCGCTTTTTTTCCTTGATCAATACAGGAAATCGCATTCTCATTCTCAGCCGGAAGTTGATGTTACTTTTATTGGAAGTGCGCACACAGACCGGTACCTTATTGGCGAAAAAGTAAGAAAAGCGTGTGATAAAGCCGGGCTTACTTCTTTTTTTTACTATTATGCTCCGGGGAAAACGGCACTGGCTCTGAAAAGAATCTTCGATAGAAATTTTAAGGATTTTGATCTTCGGAAAGCCAGTTTTAATAAGCTTTCCCATTCCGAAATTTCCCGATATTACCAGCAGACAAAAGCGGTTCTGGACATTAATAAACCTTTTCAGAACGGGCTTACCATGAGGACTTTTGAAGTGTTGGCATCAGGCAAGAAACTGATTACTTTCAATGAGGATATTAAAAATTATCCGTTCTATCATCCGCAAAACATTCTTATTACAAACCGGGAGCAACCCGAGATTCCGCAAAGCTTTTTAGCCTCAAAAACGGTCAGTATTCCGGAGGAAACCCTGCAAATGATGTCGCTTGATTCCTGGTTGAACGGTGTTTTTTTTGAGAATCAGAGAAACTATTGGTTTTCACAAAAAAATACGGATCAGAATTCCTGAACCGTACTTTATTTTTTTAAATTCTTGATTTCTTATTGTCCTGCAGGAACCTGTTGTGGAGCAGGAGCAGGTTGTGTGGCCGGAGCACTCTGTACAGGAGCTTCGGTAGCAGCCGGAGCCTGAGGCGCCATCTTCATTTTTGGTTTTGCAGTAAGCACCACGCTTAAAATGGAAAGCACAACAATCGTGATTCCGATCGTCCAGGTTGCTTTTTCCATAAAGTCATTGGTTCTCTGAACGCCGAACTGTGCTGATGATGCACCTCCGAAAGTAGAGGAAAGACCGCCGCCTTTAGGATTCTGTGCCATGATAATGATGATCAGAAGAACACTAGCAATCATGATCAGAACCATGAATAAAGTAAATATTGTACCCATTGTTATTGTAGAATAATAGTGGGCAAATTTAACTTTTTTTTGTCAAATTGCCAAACAGTTATCTTAAAAACATCGGTGTAAATAAAAACAGCAGCGTAATGCTGCTGTTCATAAGGGATATTGTTGGTGAATTTATTTAAAATCTGCATCTTTGGCCTGATTGGCTTTGATGTCTTTCACGATAAATTCAACATCCATTCCGCCCATATTCTGGGTGAATTTGTACGGAACTTTTACGCCGGCTACTTCTCTGTAATCTGCATAAGTTGTAGGGATGGTTTGTCCGCCTTCAGATTTTACTTCACCGGTTTTCAGTCCGGTTTTTACGCTGTAATAATAAGTAACATCTTTTCCTTTTACTACATAGGAATCTTCACCGTTGTATTGCTCAATTCCGGCAACTTTATATTCGGCAGATTTTGCAAAACCAAGTTCGGGGAACAGTTCGCTGTCTTTTGCCATTTCAGTTTTCTGTTCAGCAGGAAGAGGCATTTTTTGTCCCTGTGCTTCCATATAACCGTCTTTGCCGTCAAAAACAATTTTCTGCATTGTATTTCCCATCATTTTAATATCCATCATCATTTTTCCGCCTTTGCCCTGAATCAGGTGCAGATCCAGATCCATTCCCTGAACTTTCGCCGAAGCAGTTGTGCTGAGTGAATTGATTTTCTGAACATTGGCAAGTCCTCCGATAGCAGTGATGTATTTATCAGCAATAGAAGTGGTGGTAATACCGGCGTCTACTTTCTGTGCTACAGGTTTGGTGGTTGGATAGGCTTTATCATCAAAATACTTCACAGGATACCCTAATTTTTCAAGAGGTTCTGCGATTTCGGATGCTTTTCCTGCAATGAAAATACGGCTCTGATTCGGATAAATCGTCGCTTTTACAGCGTTAGAAATATCAGCAGCAGTTACCTTGTCAATAGATTTCAGATAATTGGTGTAAAAATCTGAAGGCAGATTCTGCGTTTTTTGATTTACAGCGAAACGGGCAATAGTTTCCGGCCTTTCCAATGAACGGATAAAATCTCCTTTGAGTTTTGCTTTGGCATTCGACAGTTCTTCTGGTTTCACAGTGGTGATTCCGTTCAGTTCCGTCATGAATTCTTTCACTGCTTTATCGGTTACCTCATTTCTTACACTTGATTGTGCAGAAAAAGTAGGGCCGTATTTATAAGTGGAAAGGGATGAATATGCTCCGTAAGTGAAGGCGTTTTTTTCTCTCAGATTCATGAAAAGCCTTGCTTCTCCGCCGCCTCCAAGGATGTAGTTGGCCATGGTAGCAGCAAAGTATTTCGGGTCATTCATCTTCAAGTCATGAATATTTCCTACACTGATAACAGACTGTACAGCATTCGGAACGTCTACAATATTAATTTCGGTGGTAGCAACGTTAGCTGCAGGCTCCAGCGGCGGATACGTGGTGTTGGATTTTTTCCAGTTGTTGAAGTTCTTTTCAACCAGCTTTTTTACTTCATCAAACTTTACATCGCCTACAATAACAAGATGTGCATTGTTGGGAATGTAATGTTTTTGATAGGTATTCTGAACATCGGCAAGCGTAATGGCTTTGATGCTTTCTTCCGTTTCAAATTCACCTCTGGAGGTATTTTTCCCATAAATAAGTGCATTGGAAACTCGCGATGCGATAGCGTCTGCACTTTTTTCATCGGCTTTCAGTCCTTCGATCATCCGGTCTTTGGTTTTTTCAACCTCGTCCGCAGAAAATTTTGGATAGGTAATTGCCTCAGCCATCATTCCCAGAATTTCCGGGAAATATTTAGAAAGGGAGTTGGAGAATGCACCACCGGAAGAGAAGCTGAGGTTAGCTCCCAGATAATCTACTCTTTTATTGAAATCATCTTTGCTCATTTTGGTGGTTCCGTTACCCAGTTGGTCTGCCATTACCTGGCTTACCCCAACTATTTTTCCTTCATAGTAGGGCGGGCGGTCCATTGTGAGGGTAACATTAACACGCGGTAGTTTATTGTTCTCCACCACCATTACGGTAAGGCCGTTCTTCAGTGTGAAGGTTTTCGGCGTGGTGATGTTAATCGTTGGGGTTGGGCCTGCAACCGGCATTTTATTGATGTCGATCTTCTGGGCGTTCAAAGCACCTGAGATCAGAAATACGGCTGCTATATATTTAAAATTATTTTTCATGTGATAATTACTTTTTTTCAGGTACATAGTTAATGATGACTCTTTGGTTGCTGTTCAGATACTTTTTAGCCGCATCCATAATGTCCTGTCTTGTTACAGAACGGTAGATATCAATTTCTTTGTTAATCAGGTTCGTGTCTCCCATCAACATATAATTGGTAGCCAATGAACTTGCGATACCCTGAATGCTGGAGTTGGAATTGACAAACTGATTTTCAAACTGATTCTGAAGTTTTTGGTAATCTTCCTCGGAAATAAGTGTAGTCTGAAGTTTTTTGATTTCTTCATCAATTACTTTTTGAAGTTCTGCTTTCGGAGTGGTTCCCATGGGTAAAGCGAAAAATGCAAAGATTCCGGCATCTTCAAAACCGATACTGTTGGCAGAAACCTGAAGGGCTTTTTTCTGCTCATCCACCAGTTTTTTATACAATACGGAAGATTTACCACCGCTCAGATAGGCTGAAACCATATCCAGAATTTTGGAATCTCTGTGTTTGTTAGACGGTGTTCTGTACGAATAAATATAAGCCGGAATCTGAATATTAGGATCGGTCACCGTCACTTCTTTTTCCTGCGTAATAGGCGGATCCATCGGGAAATTCTTCGGAGTTACCGTTCCTTTCGGAATAGAACCGTAATATTCTGAAATCCATTTCTTGGTTTGCTCAGGCTGAATGTCGCCGGCAACTACCAGAACAGCGTTGTTCGGAACATAATATTTCTTGTAAAATGCCTGAAACTCCTCCAGCTTGGCAGCATTCAGGTCATCAATAGAGCCGATAACCGACCAGTGATAAGGATGCTTCACAAACATATTGGAAAGAATCGAATTGAAAAGGTTACCATAAGGCTGGTTATCCATTCTCATTCTTTTTTCTTCTTTTACTACTTCTCTCTGGGTATCTACACCAATCTGATTTACCACACCGCTGCGCAGTCTTTCAGCTTCCATCCACAATCCTAACTGCTCGTTATTGGAAGGGAAAGTTTCGTAATAATACGTTCTGTCATTGCTGGTATTGGCATTATTGGTACCTCCGTTGGAAGATACAATTTTGAACCATTCGCCGCGTTGGATGTTCTTGGTGCCTTCAAAAAGAAGGTGTTCAAAAAAATGGGCAAACCCGGATCTTCCCGGTTCTTCGTCTTTCGAGCCTACGTGATACATTACCCCGGTAGTCACTACAGGAGCGGTATTGTCCTGATGAAGAATGACATGAAGCCCGTTCGGTAATTTATACTCTTCAAATTTGATTTGCTGTGCATTCAGAAAGATGCTTACAAAAGCAACTGCAGCAGCAGATAGGAGTCTTTTTTTCATGAAAATTAAATTATTTAAATATTGGTAGTAAAATTGATTAAAAAGTTACAGAATTGTATTGATTTTTTTGATCAGTTTTTATCCGGTTAATGTACAACTATTTTCCGATCCCGAATCAACTGCGCAATAGCGAGCATATCGTCCCCAATCAGTCGGTCATCTTCCAATTTATCCACTTTACTGCGAATGATGGCATAGTTCTCTTCTACAATTTTTGAGCATTTGGCCGGCCTTCTGAATTCCAAGCCCTGCGCAGCAAACATCAGTTCCACGCTGAAGATATTCACCAGATTATCCAGAACCTGATTGAATTTTCTTCCGGAAATACTGCCCATAGAAACGTGGTCTTCCTGTCCCAAACTGGTCGGAATACTGTCTGCAGATGCAGGGAAACAGAGGGTTTTATTTTCTGTTACCAAGGCTGCGGAAGTATATTGGGGAATCATAAATCCGGAATTCAGCCCGGAGCTTTCTGTTAAAAGTCTGGGCAATCCAAATTTTCCTTCCAACAACAGGTAGCTTCTTCTGTCTGAAATGTTTCCTAATTCTGCGGCGGCCAGCGTGGCATAATCTAATGGCAGCGCCATCAGTTGTCCGTGGAAGTTTCCTCCGGAAATACTTTCCTCTTCACTCAAAATAATTGGATTGTCAGTGACTGAATTCAGTTCGGTTTCCGCCAGGGCTCTTAAATGGGTGAAAGCATTTCTGCTGGCTCCGTGCACCTGCGGAACGCACCGGAAGGAATAAGGATCCTGAACGCGGTCGCAGAATTCGTGAGATTTTAAATTCTCAGAGTTTTTCAGAAACTTCAGCATTCGTGAAGCAGATTTGCGGCTGCCTTCGAAAGGCCGGATCTCATGAAGTTCTTTCCTGAATGGGCTTGACGAACCACGATAGGCTTCCAGTGACATCGCCGCAGCCAGATCAGCAAGATCCAGCAGGTATTCCATTTTTTCAAGTCCCTGTATTGCATGTGCTAAAATGAACTGAGTTCCGTTGATGAGTCCAAGCCCTTCTTTCGGTCCCAATTGTAAAGGAAGCAAACCATGTTCCTGCAGAACCGAAGCGGTATCATGAGGCTGATCGTTTTTCCAGACTTTCCCAAGGCCGACCAACGGAAGTACCATGTGTGCAAGAGGAGCAAGATCGCCGGAAGCGCCTACCGAACCCTGTTCAGGAATCACGGGAATAATGTCTTTCTGTAGCATCAGTTGCATTCTTTCAATAACTTCCAGAGAAACGCCGGAATACCCTTTGGACAGCGCATGGATTTTTGCGATCATCATGATCTTCGACAGTTCTTTGTTTATTGGTTTTCCTACGCCTACTGCATGAGAAATAATGAGATTGTGCTGAAGCTGCGCCGTTTCTTCTTCAGATATTTTCACATCACAAAGCGGCCCGAATCCCGTATTAATACCATACACCGTTCGGTCCGAGGCAACAATCTTCCGGACATTTTCCTGCGATCTCAGGATTTGTTCGCGTGCCTGTGAATCAATTTTTGCGATCTCAGGGTTTTTGGCAATCTTCAGAACATCGTGGAAAGTAAAGGTGTTGACACCGTATATCATCATATAAAAATTTGCTCTAAAATTACACAATTTCTCAGAATTCTATTTTCCGTATTTTTGCTTTGTGAACAGCGATTTAGAATTACAGTTGAAAACCCTTCCTTCAGATCCCGGAGTGTACCGTTATTACGACAAAAACGGACAGTTGCTGTATGTAGGCAAGGCGAAAAATATCAAGAAAAGAGTACTTTCTTATTTCAATAAAAATCTTTCAGGATACCGCACCCGAATAATGGTGGGGAAAATTCACCGGCTGGAAACCACCATCGTCCCCAGTGAATATGATGCGCTGCTTCTGGAAAATAATCTCATCAAAGAACATCAGCCGTTTTACAATGTGATGATGAAGGATGACAAAACCTATCCCTGGATTTGTATTAAAAATGAAGATTTTCCCAGAATTTTCCTTACTCGGACGCTCATTAAAGACGGATCTGAATATTACGGGCCGTATGCGAAAGTAAGGCCTGCAAAAGTGTTGCTCGATACCATAAAGCATCTTTATAAATTGCGGACCTGTAACCTGAATCTTGCGCCACAGAAGATTGCCGAAGGAAAATACAGAGTGTGTCTCGAGTATCATATTAAAAACTGTGCAGGGCCTTGCGAAAAGCTGGAAAGCAAAGAGGAATATGATAAGAAAATTGAAGCCATCCGCGGGATTGTGAAAGGAGATTTTCGGATGGCAAGAAATTACCTCACCGAAGAAATGACGAGATATGCTTCGCTTTTGGAGTTTGAAAATGCTCAGATGGTGAAAGAACGCATTGATCTTTTAGAAGAATATCAGGCCAAACATACCGTGGTAAATCCGAATATTGACGATGTAGATGTTTTCGGAATGACCAGCGATGAAACCGCTGCGTATGTTAACTTCTTTAAAATCAGAAACGGAAATATCATCCAAAGTTATACGACGGAAATAAAGAAAGTGTTGGAAGAAACCGATGAAGACATTCTGGAAGAAGCCATCATCGAAATCCGGCAGAAATTCAGTTCTCATTCCAAAGAAATTCTGCTTCCTTTTCCTATTTCAGTCGAAATTCCCGCTGTGAAACTTCTGGTGCCGAAAGTGGGCGATAAAAAACGCATCGTGGAACTTTCCGAAAGAAATGCCAAAGAATACCGCATTGAAAAGCTGAAACAGGTGCAGATTGTGGATCCGGAACGCCACACCAACCGCATTATGGCAGAAATGCAAAAACTGTTGCGCATGCCGGAAGAACCACGCCACATTGAAGGTTTTGACAATTCCAATATTCAGGGAACCAATCCGGTGTCTGCCTGTGTAGTGTTCAGAGACGGAAAACCCAGCAAAAGCGATTACCGCATTTTTCATCCCAAAACCGTAGAAGGAGCCAATGATTTTGCCACAATGGAAGAGGTGATTTACAGAAGATACCGCAGAATGCTGGATGAGGGGGAAGCTTTGCCACAACTCATTTTGATTGATGGCGGAAAAGGCCAGCTTTCGTCGGCAGTGAAAAGTTTGAAATTACTTGGAATTTATGGAAAAGTAACGGTGATCGGAATTGCAAAAAGACTGGAAGAAATTTATTTTCCTGAAGATCCCATCCCGCTGTATCTGGATAAAAAATCGGAAACGCTTAAAATCCTTCAGCGGGTTCGCGACGAGGCACACCGTTTCGGAGTAAGGCATCACCGGACACGCAGAAAAAATGCGACCATCCAGACGGAACTGGAAGAAATTCCGGGGGTAGGGGAAAAATCAATAGAATTGCTTTTCAAAAGATTGAAATCTGTAAAGAGAATAAAAGAAGCGCCTTTTGAAACGCTGGCAGAAATTCTGGGAACACGAAAAGGCAAAATAGTTTGGGAGTACTTTAATCATTAAAAGTAGGAAAAGAACTCAACCGTTCCACATCAAACTTAAAACCGCTGGAGAAATTCATCTGGAAATTAGAATTTAACCTGTATTTCAGTTTTTTTGAAATTTCCGTCAGCATGTTGTAGTAATCGACATTGGAAATATCATCAAAAACAATATGTTCATTATTAATTTTGATGCCGTTTTCGTCAAATCTCAGAAAATCAATACCATACTTTTGGTGTAGGTTTTCCAGAAATTTTAAATCTTCGAGGGATAGGATATTTTCAGACATTTTCTTTGTTTTTTAATGTATTCAAAGTTAGCTGAAAACACAACTTTAAATTTGTAATTTATAAACCATAATGTTATATAATTTTCATTCCCTTGTTTTATAAACCGTAATTTTGTACAAAAGAATGCAAGTATGAGCACAGCAGGCCTCACCATCACTTCCCGCGAACCGGTATCTCTGGATGATGTTTTGATTTCAGATTCTAACAGAAAACAATTGCTGCAGTTGATTCGCGAGAACCGTCATTTGTCTGAGCTCAGAAAATACAACCTGCAGGTCAGCAATAAAATTCTGTTGCACGGAAGTTCAGGATGTGGCAAAACCTATACGGCAAAAGCCATCGCCACAGCGTTGAAGAAAAAGCTGATCATCGTAAGCCTCAGCACTTTGGTGAATTCAAGAATCGGAGAAACCGCTAAAAACCTGAATGCCATTTTTGATAAGGCAAAATGGGACAAAGCGGTGCTGTTTCTGGATGAATTTGACCATATTGGAGTGGCCCGGGATTTTGATGAAAAAGATGTAGGGGAAATGCGAAGGCTGGTGAATACGCTCATTCAGCTCATTGATTATCTTCCGGAAGAGGTGATCATGATTGCAGCCACCAATCATCTGGATTTCATTGATTCCGCTTTGCTTCGCCGTTTTCAGTTGAGGTTGGAATATACCATGCCCGATCAGAAAAGTCTTGATGTGTATTATGATCAACTGCTTTCTGCTTTTCCGCAACGTTTCAGAAATATGATTAGGAAATATGAAATCTCATACGCAGAAGCGAAAGATGAGGTGCACACCGCAGTGAAAATGGGTATTATTGAAGAATTGGAACAGCATGGAGCTGAGGAAGTTTAGCATCAGTAAGATGGTCTTTCAATGTGTTCATTTTAATTGTTGTACCTTTGCACCGGAATGACGGGCTGAAACCGAACAATCTGCAAGTTTAGAATTTCCTTTTTTTCTTTCACCTTAGTAGCTTTGGCAGTCATTCACGAGGAAAGTACCTCTCAATCTTTATTCACCCAAAAATTTAATCTACTTTAAAATATGGCAGATTCTTTCTCAAAAAAAGAAAATTTCAAGAAAAAACTTCAGAAACAAAAAGAAAAAGCGCTGAAAAGAGAAGAGCGCAAACAAAACAACAATAAAGGAAAAAGCCTGGAAGACATGCTGGTGTATGTGGACGCTAACGGGCAGATCACCGAAGTTCGGCCTGATGATCAGGAGAAACTGGAGATCAACCCTGAGGATATTCAGCTCGGAGCAGCTCCTATTGAAGCGGAAGAGTTGGTAAAAACAGGAATTGTTACGTTTTTAAGTGACAAAGGCTACGGTTTCATTACTGAGAACAGCAGCAAAGACAATATTTTCTTCCATGAAAACAATTGTGCGCATCCCGTAAAAAAAGGAAACAAAGTTTCTTTCGAAAAAGAAAGATCTCCAAAAGGTTTTTCTGCAGTCAATATACAGGTGGTAAAATAACCCCGCTTTCCAATATTTCTCTTTGGCTCTTCTTTCTCATCGGGAGAGATGAGCCAAAAACATGGGAGCATCCTGCCTCTTGAATTCCCACCACCGTTTGCATCCCGTTTAATAGGTTAATCGTTTCATCGGTTAATGGTTTAGCTGATGAGAGGATTGGCTCTTTTGCTTTTTTTGTTTTTTTTCTGCTGTGAAACTCCTTCAACAGGAATAAAATTCTTTACCTCCATACTTCACCCGTACATACCCCGTAGTTACCCCGTATATACCCCGTAGTTACCTTATGGTTGATCGTAGGGCAGAAATTTACAGCCTGTAACTGATCTTCTCACCTTCATTTTTGAACGGAATCGGCAATCCGCTGTTTCTGATATTGTCCTTGCATCGCCATTGGGTTGCTAAAGCGTTGCCTGTGTTGCTGCTGAATGTAATTAGGATTTCTTTTTTAATCTCTGCCATCGCATAAAAATTGATTGTTTTGCAATACAAACCTACGCAGCAAAATTCACGAAAACAAGCTTTTAGGAGGATAGCCTTTCTTTTACCGTTTGTTGCCCGAGGAAGTCTTGTTACGGTCCGAATACGGTCTGGTAGCAAAAAAGGAGTGCTGATTCAGAATAATAGTTTTGTTCGGATGTTGTTCGGGTCGTGTTCGGTAAACCTTCGGTAAAACCCCCATTTTACCGAACACGATCCGAAGGAGACCCGAACCGTATCCGAAGAAAGAGGGGAAAAATGATTCGTCTGTCCCGTCGTAAATAGCTTTATTCCGATTTAGTTATTCAAGGAAAATTGAGATTGATAAGTAGGCTGTTTTTATTCGTGTGAATTTTAAAGTGAATGGTGTTCACAAAACCATCAAGAAATTTAATATAAGAAAAAAGGCGAGTTGCCCCGCCTTGAATGTTTTCACAACGGAATAATCCTTATTGTGAATTGCTTCAAAATTGTAATACCAAAGATAATAAAATTCCGTACATCACCAAATCTCTTGTTAAAATAATCAATATATTTCTTAATTTTAATGATTATTTATAAAACTAACAATGATGAAAACTGTTTTAGGATTAGACTTAGGAACTAATAGCATTGGCTGGGCTCTGGTTGAGATTGACCACGAAAATAAAATTTTGAAAATTATAGCACTGGGTTCACGAATTATTCCGATGGATGGGCAAGAATTTTCAAAATTTAATGCAGGGCAAAAAATTACAAGTGCAGCTGGAAACAGAACAACTTTACATCGGGCAAGAATTACCAAAGAACGTTATTTACTTAGGAGAGATCGTTTGCATTTAGTGTTAAATCTATTGGAAGCGTTGCCAGAACATTATAAAATTGAAATTGATTTTGAAAAGAATGGCAAAAAAAGCGGGAAATTCAAGGATGAGAAAGAGCCTAAAATGGCTTATTTGCCAACCAAAAATGCAGAAAACAAATTTGATTTCTATTTTGAAGACGCTTTTAATGAAATGATTGAGGATTTGCAAAAAGTGAATCCTGAGATTAAAAATGAAAAGAAAAAGCGTGTTCCTAAAGATTGGACAATCTATTTTTTAAGAAATAAAGCAATGTCTCAAAGAATCTCATTGGAAGAATTGGCTTGGGTTTTATTAAGTTATAATCAGAAAAGAGGAACAGGTTTAGATGAAATTGAGAGCGAGAATGAAAAATCTGATGACATAAAAGAGCAACTCGATTTGAAAGTTATCAGGGCTGAAAAGAAGAATGATGTTAATGGAGATTTTTTTGAAATTACATTAAATGACGCTGAGAATTTTAAATATAAAGAATACACAACCGAACAATTGACTTTTAAAGATGATGTAAAAGAGGTTACTAAAATCTTAAAATTAGATGATGCAGGTAATATAATTAAGGAAAAGACAACATACCAAATCAGTGATTTATATAATTTGACGCTTGCTAATATTGAGCATACTGATATCGATGAGAAGAAAGCGAAACACAAATATGATTTTATCTACACAAATGGTTGGAAGACTGAGAAGAAGAAGGAAAAATTTGATGTAACCTATCAAAAATTAGAAAATCAAATTAAGAAAGAATCAAAAGTAATTACAGAGTTATTTGTAGTCTCAAATAAGTATGATTTCGCCGGAAAGCCTGAATCAATTATTCCTAATATAAAATTACCGGATTTTAATAGTGAAGGAAGTAAAGACTGGACTTTACTTAAAAAGAAAACAGAAAAAGAAATTGTTAAAAGCGAAAGTAATTTGTCTGGCTGGATTTATAATTCTATTATAAAAAATGATGTGAGAACTGGGGAAAGAACAAAAATAACTGGAGGCGTTTTCCAAACTATTGAAAGAAAGTTTTATAGAGAAGAATTATATAAAATACTTAATACTCAAAGAAAATTCCATTCATCAACTTTAGATGATAAGGAAGTATTTGAAAAATGCCTAAAACTACTTTATCCTCACAACGAAACGCATTCTAAAGCATTATTAGAAAATAAGGAGGCATTAATTAACTTGTTGGTGGAGGATATTTTACTATATCAAAGACCATTGAAATCAAAAAAATCTGAAATTTCTGATTGCAAGTATGAAATTGATTATTGGAAAGAAGATGTAAATACTACAACAGGTGAGGTTATAGAAATTCCTATTTATAAAAAAGCGGTCTCTTCTTCACATCCTTTGTTTCAGGAGTTTAGAATTTGGGATAAAATTCACAATATCAGATTGATTCAATTGGAATCTAAAGATGCTGACGGAAATTCCGAAACAAACGTAGATATTACTTCTCAGTATTTTAAACCTGAAAATTACCAAGCATTATTCAATCATTTCAATAGCCGGTCAACAGTTGCTATTGACGATTTCCTGACATTTTGCAAAGAACAATTTAAATTGGATATTGGTAAAAAAGGAGAACGAAAAATCTTATGGAACTATCCGGTTGAGGAAGAATTTAAAGGAAACGAAACAAGGAAAAGTTTTGAAATTCGATTTAAACGTTGTGGATTTGAAGGTTTCAATGAGTTTATGACTCAACAAAAAGAAATTGAACTGTGGCATTATTTATATTCCGTGAGTTCTGCTGAAAGGAAGAAAGTAAGTCAGGTTGAAGATTCATCGAATTCCAAATTTGGGAAAACAGGTATTTGGAATTTTTTCACTAAATATTTTAAAGATGAAAATGTTTCACTAGAAGTTATAGAAAAGCTATGCAGAGATTTTGAAAACTATCCAAAGTTTGCATCTAAATATGCTTCTTATTCTACGAAAGCATTAAATAAAATATTATCTGTAATGCGGGTTGGCGAGAATTTCTTGACTGTTAAAACACCAAATGAGAAGTGGCAAGAAAAATATATTGAAAGAGCAAAAACGATTTTGAGTAAAATATATGAAATTAATTGGTCCTCAGAAAAAGTTGATTTTAGTAAAGTGAAAGAAGTAAATGAAGCGAAAGGAAAAATACCGTATCCAGATGGACTTTTTACTACATTTCAAAACTTTGAAGTCGTTGATGATTTTCAATTTTTAAATTTAACTCAGGCTTCCTATTTTATTTATGGACGACATTCTGAATTAGCGCAAGCGAAATATTGGAATAGTCCTGCTATAATCAGAGAGGAAATAACGAAAGAACTAAAACATCATTCCTTAAATAATCCAACTGCTGAAAAGGTTCTGAAAGAAACGCTGAAAGTTGTTGCTGACATTTGGGAAATCTTGGGAAATTCAGAAGAAAAATTCTTTAATGAAATTCATTTAGAAGTTGCAAGAGAATTACAAAAATCCAATCAGGAAAAGAAAGATATAATAGAGCGTCAGAAAAATAGCAGAGCAGAAAATAACAGATTGAGAAACATCTTGGAAGAGTTTTTAAGTCATTCTTCATACAATGCTAAAAAAGGAAACCAAGACCATTTTGAACGATTGAAAATTGTGGAAGATGGAGCTAAAGTTAGAAGCTATTCGGAGAAAGACTTTTATACAAATAATAAAGATAAGTTTAGTAAAACTGATATTGACGCAATTCTCAAGAAACAAAAAATCACAAAATCAGATTTTGAAAAATATAAACTTTGGATTGAGCAAGGCTATAAATCTCCGTACACAGATAAGATGATTAAGCTAACGGATTTATTTGATGGCAGTAAATACAATGTTGACCATATATTTTCCAGAGCTACAGTTAGTAACGATTCACTTAGCAATAAAGTAGTTTGTGAAGCAGTAATTAACAGGTTTAAATCTCATAGAACAGGAAGAGAGTTTATTGCACAATTTGGCGGAAAAACACATACCATTTTTGATGATAAATTAAACAGAAATGTTACATTTAGTCTTGTTGATGAAGATGCGTATGTGAGTTTGGTAAAGTCTCAATTCAAAGATTCAAAAAGATTAATTCTGCTTGCAAAAGAAGTTCCGAAGGGCTTTACAGAAAGTCAACTCAATAATACAAAATACATTGCTAGAAAAGCAATGGAACTTTTAAGCCATATTGTAAGAGAAGATGGCGAAATAGAATTTAGGTCAAAAAATGTACTTCCAGTTTCAGGTGCAGTTACCGATAGACTTAAAAAAGAATGGAAAGCAAATCAAATTTGGACAGAACTTTTGACACCAAGATTCGAACGACTTAACAAAATTCATAACTCAGAAGATTTTGGAAGTTATAATACTTCTAAAAACGGGCATCGATATTTTGATATCAACACCAAGAATATTTTAGAGAAAAATGACAAGTTTGATTTAAAGAGACTTGACCATCGCCATCACGCTTTAGACGCATTAATTATTGCATTGTGTACAGAAAATCACGTTCAGTATTTCAACAACATCAATTCCGGAATTACAAATAAAAAGAAAGGAAAGATGGAAGCTATACAAAAACAAAGAGCGGGAATCAAAAGGCAAATAATGTATAGCGAAAAGGACAAAGAAAACCCGAATGAAAAAGTTTGGAGATATATGTTTCCTGGTTCTTTTAGAAAAAGAGATTCTGTAAACAATGAAAAGGATTCCGTAGTTAATGTTTTATGGACTAATAATTATTCAACAAGTGAAAGCCAAGATTACAAAAAAGTAATTTTGGAATGTTTGGAAAACTGCATTGTTTCATTTAAAAATGACTTCAAAATCGTTGCAAAATCATCCAACAGATATGAAAGTTATTATGACGAACAAGGAAATTTGAGATTAGATAATAATGGAAAACCTAAGAAAGACTTATTATCACAAAAAAATGATAATCAGAAGCATTGGAGTATAAGAAAGCCATTACATAAAGATAATCCTTCGAGTAGGATAGGAACAGGGGTTCTATCAAAAATTTGGTATAGCTCCTTAGACTCATTGGAAGATATTGTTGATGAAAACCTTCGTAATAAAGCAATAGAGATTTATCAAAATATTGATGAAAATGAAGATGTTACTGCTTTTCTGAAAACTAAATATAAAGAAGCTAAGGAGTTATTGACAATGGTTGATAAGAAAGAAAAGCAAATCAAAAAAGAAAAACAATCAACTGTAATAGATGATTTAATTAAAAGTATTGAAAAACTAAAATTAGATTATGAAAATGAATATCATCCTTTTTTAATTTTCGAGAATGAAAAGCTAGTTGAAAAGCTAAATTTCAATGAAATAAAATATCGAAAGTATCAACCACTTCTTGATTTAGCAGAACGCAAAAGTCAAGCGAAGAAAATAGTTACACTCGACGCAATGAAGAAGAAACTTGAGAAAATTTCGGATGATGAAATAAGGATTGAATTATTGAAGCATTTAGAGCAATCCGACAATGATATAGATATAGCTTTCAGTATTGAAGGAATTGAAAATTTTAATAATAAAAGAAAAGAAGTTGGTAAAAATATATTAAAGAAAATTCCAATCGCAGAAAGTGGTTCAGGAAAATATACCGTAGGAAATAAATTTTCAAATAGGCATAAATGGGTTGAAGCTGAACAAGGGACTAATTTATATTTCGCAATTTATGAAGACAATAATAAAGTTAGAAGCTTTGAAAAAATATCCCTTAGAATTGCAATAAGTAGAGTTACTAACAACGAAGAAATTGTTCCTAAATTCAATAGAAAAGGAGATAAGTTATTATTCTTTCTATGTCCTAATGATTTAATTTATTTGCCAACAATGGAGGAATTCAGAAATCCGAATCTTATAACTATTTCAAATTTGAATAAGAATAGGTTTTTTACTGTTAATGATTTTTCAAAAGCAATTTATTTTTCTCCCGTTAATGTTTCAAGTAGTATAATTTCTAAAGAAATTGATATGAACTATGATGAGAGGAAAGATAAAATTACCGGTTCCTTTGATACAAAGACGGCAAGTTTTGAGGGTATTCAAATAAAGGAATTTTGCTGGAAAGTTGAAACGAACAGATTGGGAGAAATAATTGAAATAATAACCCGATGATCACCCGTTCCATTTACATCGGAAATCCTGCGTATCTCAAACTGAAAGACCATCAGATGTATATCATGTGTCCGGAAACCAAAGAGGTCAAGGGCAAGGTGCCGGTGGAGGATTTGGGTTTGCTGATGCTGGATCATTTTCAGATTACAGTTTCACATCAACTGATACAGAAAATGATGGGCAATAATGTGGTGGTCATCAGTTGTGATGCGCATCATCTTCCTCATGGCATCATGTTGCCGCTGCACGGGCATACGGAATATTCAGACAGGGTGAAACATCAACTGGAAGCGAGTGAACCACTGAAAAAGCAACTCTGGAAGCAAACGGTGGAATGTAAGATCAGTAACCAGATCAGTGTTTTGAAATCCATGAAATCTTATGCAGATCCGATGCATGATTACCTGAAAAATGTAAAATCAGGAGATACTACCAATATGGAAGGTATTGCCGCACAGCATTACTGGAAATACCTCATCAGCCCCGATTTTCTCCGGGGACGGTTCGGCGATTCGCCTAACCAGTTTTTTAATTTCGGATATTCCGTTTTGCGCAGCATCGTGGCGAGAGCAGTAGTGGAAACAGGGTTGATGCCGATATTGGGAATATTTCATAAAAACAAATACAATCCCTATTGTCTGGCCGATGATCTCATGGAGCCGTATCGTCCCATGGTGGACTATATGGTGATGAACTGGCTGAAATTGAATCCGGAAACAGAAGAACTGACGAAAGAAGTGAAAGCCTATATTCTGGGTATTGCGACAAAAGATGTAAAGATTGATCAGCTCAGAAGGCCACTGATGGTGGCGGTGAAAAGTACTGCCGTTTCACTGTACAAATGTTATACGGGTGAAAAGCGACAAATTTCTTATCCGGATTTTTATGAGCATTAAAAAAGATATTTTTCGACCCTGCGTATATGAATGCCGAAAGGTTTAATGCCTACCGAATTATGTGGGTGATGGTATTATATGATCTTCCTACGGAAACCAAGGCGATGCGGAAAGCAGCGAACCTTTTCCGGAAGCGGTTGGAGGATGATGGCTTTGCCCTGTTTCAGTTTTCTATCTACATCCGGCATTGTCCGAGTCGTGAAAATGCAGAAGTTCATATCAGAAGGGTAAAGGCGATACTTCCGAAGCATGGAAAAGTAGCGATCATGAGCATTACGGACAAGCAATTTGGAGATATTGAAATATTTTTTGCCCGAAGCAAGGAAGAGCCTCCTCCGTTGTATCAGCAATTAGAATTGTTTTAAAATCATTTTGGATTACAATGGAGAAAATGATTCTCCTTATGGAAATACTGTTCATCATCTATGCAGAAATTTTCTTCTGCAAAACCTCTAAAAACCTCCGTTGTCAGGAGGTTTTTTGAATTGAGGTTGTGTCGTGTCACGAAGATAAACAATTTTGAAAGCAATTCACAACTGTGGTAACTTTTATGTATATTTGTAGTAAGTTGTGTCGTGTCACGAAGATAAACAATTTTGAAAGCAATTCACAACTTTAATTGAATAGTTTTATTGGTTAAATCAGTTGTGTCGTGTCACGAAGATAAACAATTTTGAAAGCAATTCACAACTTTCCTGGTGCGAAGAAATGGCCATGCGGTGTTGTGTCGTGTCACGAAGATAAACAATTTTGAAAGCAATTCACAACGCCGCCACTGCCGACAATATATAGGCCATTGTTGTGTCGTGTCACGAAGATAAACAATTTTGAAAGCAATTCACAACCCTGCGAGCAGTCTATATAAAAGGCGTTTTGTTGTGTCGTGTCACGAAGATAAACAATTTTGAAAGCAATTCACAACTCCTACACCCCCTGTCCAATCTGATATTTTGTTGTGTCGTGTCACGAAGATAAACAATTTTGAAAGCAATTCACAACATTATTTTCTTTTTTAAATTGTTCTAAAAGGTTGTGTCGTGTCACGAAGATAAACAATTTTGAAAGCAATTCACAACCGTTGAGAGTCAACGATTTATGTTTTTATAGTTGTGTCGTGTCACGAAGATAAACAATTTTGAAAGCAATTCACAACCAACCTTCGTTTATGGAAAAACCAAAGAAGGTTGTGTCGTGTCACGAAGATAAACAATTTTGAAAGCAATTCACAACAGTACGGAATTCCTAAGGCCGTGCTGGATAGTTGTGTCGTGTCACGAAGATAAACAATTTTGAAAGCAATTCACAACAGTTTGGCAATTTCAGCAACAAGCTCGGCGGTTGTGTCGTGTCACGAAGATAAACAATTTTGAAAGCAATTCACAACTTATCCAGTTCCCGTTCGTTTTCCAGGGAAGTTGTGTCGTGTCACGAAGATAAACAATTTTGAAAGCAATTCACAACTCCTCCCAGTTCAGGTACTCTTCGTACCATGTTGTGTCGTGTCACGAAGATAAACAATTTTGAAAGCAATTCACAACAGCCTTTAGTGAGATTCACTACCGTAAAAGGTTGTGTCGTGTCACGAAGATAAACAATTTTGAAAGCAATTCACAACCCACCAATGACGGAGGTCGTGAATGGTTCGGTTGTGTCGTGTCACGAAGATAAACAATTTTGAAAGCAATTCACAACCCAGTAATCTCTCAAATAGTTTTACTTTTGGTTGTGTCGTGTCACGAAGATAAACAATTTTGAAAGCAATTCACAACAGCCGAAGACATAAGAATATTTTGTAAGCAGTTGTGTCGTGTCACGAAGATAAACAATTTTGAAAGCAATTCACAACCGACTCCAAAAGGTTTTGCATTCGATGTAAGTTGTGTCGTGTCACGAAGATAAACAATTTTGAAATAAGCGCTGGCGAAGCGTAGGCATTCGGCGTAGCCAAAGCAATTCACAACAGGCCCATGATTCTTAGTTTCCTCGCAAAAGTTGTGTCGTGTCACGAAGATAAACAATTTTGAAATAAGTGCAGGTACAGCGTAGGCATCCAGCGTAGCCAAAGCAATTCACAACACTGGTGGCCAGTTCCGAAAATGTAGAATCCGGGAAGTCGATCAGTACGGCAGGAAACGCGAGCGGTGGCCGCCCGTTTTCGCCTACCTGTGCCAGCTGTCCGAGATCCTGATCTATGAACGCTATTTCCGGCACATGGGCACAAATGTGCTGCTGTAGATCCTGTAATATTTCTGAAAAAAAGTAATCCATTCTATTGCATTATTTTGTTGATATCCTTGTTTACCTCCCGCATGATGGCATTATCCAACACCGGGCTTGGGCTGTCCGGAGTGGGCGCAAACTGTCTCCTTGGCAGGTTGATTTTTCGGGAGTGCGCCGCTACTGTGATTTGCCCTGTTTTCACCGTCATGGTTTTCTGTCTTTCTTTTCCCGATTTTGTAAATTTCCCGGTTCCTACTTTTGTTTTCCCGTATCTGTTTCTTGAATGTGCCTTTACTGATACTGTGCCGGAAAAGCCTTCATTATGCGCTTTGGCGTAGGGCATGTGGTTTTTTATTGTGGCCTGTCCTGCTTGTGTAGTCATATAGGTTGCAGCGCGCAGCTTTCCGGTTTTCACCAGGATGGTTCCGTTGCGCTTGTTGGCTTTCCATCTTTTGAAGCTCGCACCCTGAAAACCCTGCGCCCGGAAGTTTCCATTCACAAAACGCAATGCGATGTTTCCAGCTTTTGTAGGAAAGCGAACTTCTGCATAAGTCTTCAGTTCTTGTGCTTTAGCTTTCACTAATTTTGAAAATTCTTCCGGTGTCATAATTTTTGTATATTTGTAGTGTGATAGGACTCGGATAGGATTAATACTCCTTGGCCGATAATCTTGGAGTCACACAAAGCAGCTCTTCGGAGTTGCTTTATTTGTACAGTAAAACGCCACGTCTTGTTTTTTCGATTGCACCAGATTTATCCACTTTGAAAATAGTTTCAGCTTTACCATCAGGATTTACGGCTACTTTCAAAATCCCATTTTCAAAATATTTCAGATAACTTTTATATCCTTTTTCATCCATCCAAATTTCATCAGGCGTCTGTAGAACATTGATGGATTCGCCAGCGTATTCAAACCGTTTTTCTGACTCATTTTTGAAAACATGGTCTTTAAAAAGTTCGTAGGATTTTCCCTTTTTCCCTTCACCACTCAATAACTGAATATCATTTCCTAAAACCTCTTTAATACTCATATCATCTCCATTAGTCTTCTTTTGCGCCTTCCACCAGTTCAGGTATTCCTCTTTAGTCGTAGTCTGATAACTCGGTTTTTCTTCCGAGTATATTTTCTTGATATCCGGCATCCCATACTGTTCCCAACTCAGATTCTTTTCTTCGCCATTCGCATTGATAAAATAGGGGTGATTATCCCGGAAGATCACCTTAGAAGCTCCTACATTATTATAGAAGGGTGTGTTTCTGTTTTCGTCCTTCAGCTGAGCTCCGGCTTCTTTTGGTGTTATAGTATTCCGATGGGTCTCCTTTCCAGGTATTACAGAGCACCTGCAACCCCAACCATTCGGCGGATAATTGTTTTTCCAGAATGAATCCGATTTCGGGGCAGTGTATTTGTCTAATGCAGCATGTGAAGGTCTTACATTTCTATCTCCAACGGTGGAATATTGCAAGTACTCCTCTTCGCCAAACCTGTCCCATTTATCGGCCATTATTGCGGAATAGTGCGCGTTTTCATATTCGGCTTCAAGGAATTTTTTATTAAAGATTTCGCCGGTATCTGCAATTTTTTTGATGAAGGATGCTTTGCTTAAAATAGTACCGTCTTCGCCCATCATCGCATCCCGATAATACTGCATCTGGGTGAAAGATTTGGCAGCACTGAATGCATATATGTTTTGCTTCAGCTTTTCCGCCAGACGCTTCTTGTCTTCGCTATCGGGTTCGCCCAAACCAGAATTTACAGCCGAGATTAATTTACCAGCGGTTTGCAGGTGCAGATCTGCATTTATTTTTATCCCTTTGTCACTTAGCAGCTGTGCTGCAATTTCCTCATAGATGTTATCCCAGTCATCATCGTTATCTCCAAGATCCTGAACCAGTAATCCGCCGCAATCTTCGCAATGATGATCATACAGGTTATTTAACTGCCCGATCAAGGTCGGGCCTGGCCGAAAAAATCCGCCAATTTTTGAAAGAATTTATCCATGAATCCGGGCTTTGAGAAATCCATAAGATTTTCTTTGCTTTCCTCTTTTTCAGTTTTCTGTCCCACAGTTGCAGGTGCCGGTAACATAAAGGAAGCTCTTTCATCCATCTTTTTCCGCAGTTCATCGTAGTTGTCCGGTTTTGGGATTCTGTAAGTTTCGTACCAATAATCATCTGCAACCGGAACCTTGTCTGAGACTTTCAAATCTATTTCCAGACGTTCCTTCAGTTTGGCCATGCTGATGGGCAGGTCATATTCAAACTCACCTCCATCGACAGGAAAACCGTAGGACTTTAAAATACTGAGAAACTTTTCAGAGTTGAGACAGTTTTCTACAAAAATCAAATCTGAAGCTGTGATTTCATCTTGCTGCTCACCGTGTTCTTTGGACTGTGCATAGCCGGAACCCGTGGAGCTAGATGTGGTTTCAGTATTGCCCAAAATCGCAATGGCCATCTCTTCATTACAGGCATCTTTGAAAGTTAACTGAAGCTGGCCGTCTCCGTTGCTTTGTTTGCCGTCCAACATTTGGAACGATGCCTGTTTTGGAATCATCATTGCTAATGAGTTTCCGGCTTCATTCAGAATTTTGCGCAGCTCTTCTTTGGTTTTGGTGTCGTAAGCATCGTACTCCATGATACGCACCGGCTGGCCGAAAATTTCAACATATTGCGCCCAGTCGCCAAAGTTTCCACGTTTCATCAAAGAAACCTTTGCGCTCAAAATTCCGGTCAAACTCATCCGTCAAATCTACCTTCACATCTTGGACTATATTTTGCATCCACTTTTTTAAATCCATTGTCAATTCAATTTTTGTTGTAAATTTGTGTAAATAAGATTCATAATGTCTGGTAAAGAATTATTTCAAAAACTATCAGTTCGTGACTATTCCGGTAGTGATGCGGATCGTTACGCACAGTGGCTGCAAACAGTTCATTTTCATTTACAGATGTCCGGTCAGGAAGATGAGTTTTTTAAACTTCTGGAAACAGCTGAAAAAGAGAACAAACAAATTGAGCCACAAGATCCGCTTGCAGAAGAATTCTTTATTGATTCTCTTTATTTGGCTTAAAGCCTTCAATTAGTTTAACAGTTTCCTTATAGAGCTCCGGCATTACTTTCTTAAATACTTCGTTTCCCGCAAACTTATTTTCAAAAGCGTGCGCAATAAATTCGGCCTCCTTGTTTCCTTCTTTTTTCCAATAACTTGCACTATGACCCGCCCCATATTTTGGGTTTAAAGACATTAATGCGTCGTGCGCTGCGCCCACTTTTTCCTTTAAGTCATTGTGTCCTTTACCTGCCGACCAATATCCCATATCATTAAGCCTTTTGTCTACGGCCTCAAAATCTAATTTCTTGCGATATTTATCCATCAGATCCGTCACTTCTTTCTTTTTCTTCAAGTTGCGATGCCAATCTGCTGCATGGCCAAATTCATGATAAACTACCGCTTCTGCATACCATTTGCTTTTCTTCCGCCGCTCGTCTATCGGAATTCTTACAATGTTTAAATCAGGTTGATAATACGCTCCCGATGCTTTGATTCCCGCTGGATTGGTAAACGTTAAAGGTGTTTCTTTGCCTAAATATTCAAAGATTTCTTTATTTACGGTTAAGCTCAATTTCTTTTCATAATCCTCAATTTTTTCAGGAGTAAGTTCTGGCGAAAGTTTTTTCTTCACCTCTTCCGCTCCCTTCAATTTATTGTAAGGATGTTTTTGCGGGAAAACTTTCTGTTCTGCTCCGGGATTAAAGCGGAAGATCTCCAGTTTGTTTTTTCCGTCTTTGCCGATGTGGGATGTTGCTTTTTCTCCTGCCTGTAAAGCCTGTTCAGGATCTGAAGCTTCATATCTACTTTTAAGCGTAGCCGAAGCAATTCACAACGGCTTTTGTAAGAAAGCGAATTTCTGCATAAGTCTTCAGTTCTTGTGCTTTAGCTTTCACTAATTTTTAAAATTTTTCCGGACTCATTTTTTATTTAAAAAAGTTTTGTATATTTGGGTAAGGAAAGTGAGAAGGTTCTAAATCAACCAGCACTCAGACTTCCTTAGAAGGCAGAATTATTTCTGCCTTTTGTTATTTATATAAATATTTATTCCGTCATCGACTTCAAAATTCTCTTTTTACATTTTCTATCGCTCCTTTATCACTTCCAGTTTAGTGTGTTTCAATTCCAGTATGGTTCGATTAAAACCATACTGGAATTGTAACGGATATTCTTACATGAGATCAGCTGAGACGGAAACACTAATACATAAACCCAAAAAGCCACACCGGAACGATATTTCCAAAGCCAATTTCAATGTTATCTTTGGCTACATAAGCGTTAGATAAATGATCGATTTGCTTTTTAGTTTTGTTTGTACCACCAATTTCAAAAGTATAAGTCTGATCAATAATAAAATCGACTGATGTAGAAAGGTTGATTTCGTGCAATCCCTTGAACTGATTGACAAAAAACGTCTCACGAACATTGCCGATGTTTGTATTTTCTTGAGCCAAAGCATACATCAGATTGCTGTTGTTCAAATAGAGCTTTTCGGGTTTGGTCAATACACCAATTCCTGATGTATTTTTGTACAGCTCATTCACTAATCCTGCTCGTTCCAGAATTTTGATACTTTGTACCAGCATATTACGAGAAACACCAACTTTTTCACTCAACTTTGTGATGTTGGGTGTAAAAGGAGCACTGGAAGCTATTGTAATGAGTAGTTTTTTCAGCTTTACCAATGTGTCGTATTGCAGATCCTCTACCGCATTGATGTCAATTTCGATGATAAGATTAATGGTGTTTTGTAATTTCTGAATATAAAGCGATTCATTTTCTTTGTAATAAGGATAAATTCCCGTTTTCAGGTATTTTTCAAATAAAGGCAAGGGTTTTATTTCCTTTAAAAGTTCGGTTGCAATAGTCGTATGATTTTCCAAAATTTCAGAAAAAGAATAAGCCGGAAATGTTTTGTTGACCTCAAACGATAAAAACTCTCTGAAAGATAATTCTTTGAGAAAGTAAGCAACCGCTCTTCGGCTCAAATCCGATTCAGATTTATAAATTTCAAGCATGGAAGAGGAAGTGAAAATCACATTGAGTTCCGGAAAATTGTCGTAAATCAGTTTTATTTCTCTTGACCAATTGGGATATTTGTGCACCTCATCGAGCAATAAGTGTGTACCACCGAATTGGGTAAATTGCTTTGCCAAATCGTATAATTTGTTGTCAAAGAAATAAATATGGTCTAAACTTACGTAAAGTGTTGATGATAGTGGCAAATGTAATTTTGCAACCTGCAAAAGCAATGTGGTTTTTCCGGCACCTCCTGCACCTTTCACGGCAATCAGTCGATTACTCAAATCCATTTGATGCACCAAATAGCGCTGTATATCTAAGGATACACGAGGTATTTTTGATTGAAATTCTAACAATAAATTTTCCATATTTGCTTTCTATAATGAGCAAATACAGCTTATTTTGCTATTTTAAAAAAGCGTTTTTGATAATTAATGCTTTTTTCAGAGAGCAATTAATATTTTTTGCGTATCAGTCAAATCCAATTGACTGATTATTTTATTACGTTCAAGCTCTCCGGCAAAAAATAGCGGATCACTCTAAGCGAACAGGAAATTATATATAGGATGTTCTGAAATCCGTGTAATAAAAGGAGGCGTGAAAGGCAGGAAAAATACGAAGGTGCTTAGGGCCATTATATCAAAACAAAAGCCCTGCGGTTGGTGCAGGGCTTAAACAGAGCTTTTGTTTTATATTTCTTAGGAATTTTCCAGAATATACGTGAACATCAGCGGTGCACAGATGGTGGCATCGCTTTCTACAATGTATTTCGGCGTGTCAATATCCAGTTTTCCCCAGGTGATTTTCTCGTTGGGAACTGCTCCTGAATAGGAACCGTAAGACGTGGTGGAATCGGAAATCTGACAGAAATAAGACCAGAAAGGAACATCTTCCCACTCCAGATCCTGATACATCATCGGAACTACACAGATCGGGAAATCGCCGGCAATTCCACCACCAATCTGGAAGAAACCAACGCCTTTTCCGCCGGAATTCGCGCGGTACCATTCGGTCAGATAAATCATATATTCTATGCCCGATTTTACGGTATGAACATTCAGTTTTCCTTTAATGACATTCGAAGTGAAAATATTTCCTGTAGTGGAATCTTCCCAACCCGGACAAACGATCGGCAGGTTCTTTTCCGCCGCCGCGACAATCCAGGAATCCTTAGGGTCGATTTCATAATACTGTTCCAAAACTCCGGAATTAACCACCTGATATAAAAACTCGTGCGGGAAATATCTTTCGCCTTTTTCTTCCGCCGCATGCCAAACATCTTCCAGGTGTTTCTGTAAACGGCGAAACGCTTCTTCTTCAGGAATACAGGTATCCGTTACTCTGTTGAAATGCTGGTCCAGCAATTCTCTTTCCTGCTCCGGAGTCAGATCCCGGTAATTGGGAACCCTTTTATAATGAGAATGCGCTACGAGATTCATCACATCTTCCTCAAGATTGGCTCCTGTGCAGGAAATAATCTGAACTTTGTCTTGGCGAATCATCTCTGCCAGAATTTTTCCCAACTCGGCGGTGGACATGGCTCCGGCCAGCGTAATCATCATTTTTCCGCCATCTTTCAGGTGCGCAACGTAGCCCTTAGAAGCATCTACCAAAGCCGCTGCGTTGAAATGCAGATAGTACTTTTCCAGAAATTCTGTTATCGGTTTGTTCATTTTTTAATATTTTGAGCAAATATACTAAAATCGGAAAGTTCCTGCCAACGACAGAGAAACCCGACCCAGTCCTTCATATTGTCCTTCAGAAAGTTCTATCGTGTTACCATTCAGTTTCATTTTTTTCAAAGTTCCAGCTGTATATCCTAACTGAGGCCCCACAAAAATATTCGGATTTATCGCATATTGATATGCAATAGAAGTAGCCAATCCTAAATTGCTGCCTTCTATCACAACATTACCCGTGGTGCTTTTATAACTAATCATTCCTAAAGCCAAATCGTAATATAATTTGTGCTTTGTTTCACTATTAAAATTGGAATAAATAAATGATGGACCAATAAAAGTAATCTGATCCTTCGTATCCATCATAACTACGGCATAAGTACCATCCGGCATATTAACGCTATAATTCATTTGGGCTGAAGAGGAAAATAAGTTAAATTTCAATCCCAACCCTATAGAAGTATTAAGGTTGTAATACGCTGCGACATCAAAATTAAAACCCTGACTGAGTTTATTGAGATAGTCTTTCTCGGCTTGCGATAATCCTGAAGGTTTTTCAGCTACTCTCCACGCATAACCGCCGGAAGGAATTATAGAAATTTTTTTTTGCGCACTCAGAATCATCGGCACACCGATCATCAAACTTAAGATTAATTTTTTCATGTAATTTTTTTGCAAATTTAAACTTAATTTCTATATGAAAGGTCTCGCAAAACTGTCAATTGAGTAGGTCTTTGTGTTTTATTGGTAGAAAACATCTTTCTCTATCCTTGTGTTTAATTGGAGTCGCAATAACTATAAATTCTTTGAACGAAACACATTCTATTTCAGTACCGGAATTTTCTGTTTTCCTTCTTTTCAGAATGTTCCTTCTTTTGCTTTATTCTCTTTTCAATTTTGGATCTTGAAGGCTTCGTTGCTTTTCTCGGCTTGGGTTTTATCAATGATTTATTGACGATTTCCAATATTTTCTCGGTCGCGGCTTTTTTATTTTTCAGTTGAGTTCTGCTTTCAGAAACGGTCAGTTGCAGCGTGCCTTCCTGGTTGATTCTGTTTTTCAGTTTGCTTTGAATCACCTTCTTTTCTTCTTCATTAAAAAACTGACTTTCCTCTACTTTCCACATCACGGTGACAGAAGTTTCCACTTTGTTCACGTTTTGTCCGCCCGCGCCTGAGGAACGGGAGGTTTTATAAGTGAGTTCTGTGGTGAAATTTTTCATCGGGTACATCGCAAGTTGAAAGATAACAAATTTTATCAGAATCAGGATTTGGTGAGAAGTTGAAGAAGCGTTCTCCGGTCCACTTTTCCGTTGGGCGTTCTTGGAATTTCGTCCAGGAAAAAAACTTCTTTTGGTTTATAAAACGCTTTTCGATACTGAATATTGAGAATTTTATTTTCTAACTCTTCATTTCTTTCACCTTCAATGGCCAGCACGAGTTTATGGCCCAGAATTTCATCGGGAATCCCAAGGAAAACAACCTCATTTTCAACGTGTTTTTTTACCAAAGTTTCCAGTTCTTCAGGGAAAATTTTTGCGCCTCCGGAATTAATGACATTGTCCGCCCTGCCCAGAAACTTAAACTGTTTTTCATTTTTTAGTTCCACCAAGTCATTGGTTGTTAAAACATCAGGATTCAGCATCGGAGCATGAATTTTGAGGCAACTGCGTTCGTCTTTCGATATTTCAATGCCTTCAAACGTGGTAAAATATTCCTCTTCATTCGGGAAAATTTCTTTCAGCGCAATATGAGAAAGCGTTTCGCTCATGCCATAGGTTTCAAAAATTCTTCTGCTGTCGTTTTTTTCATTTTTTATTCCTGAAAGTTTTTTCTTCAAGGTTTCGGAAACAGCGGCACCGCCGATAATCAGGTTTTTTATCAAATGAATTTTATTCAGCGAATTTTCTACCTGTAGTGGTGTCATGGCACAGAAATCTACTTTCTCCTTCAGATCTTTCAAAGGGTGAGTGTCAGGCGTTTTCACGATCAGTTTCAGTTTTCTTTCCAACGAACGAACGAGCATCATTTTTCCGGAAATATATTCCACTGGCAGACAAAGCAGTGCGGTATCACCTTCTTTTAATCCTAAGAAATCACAGGTCATTTTTGCTGAATTCCGCATTCTCTCTTTTTCGATATCAAAAATTTTGGGTATTCCTGTAGAGCCGGAAGTCTGCACCGAAACCGTTGAAGCTTCAGAAAACCACTCTTTCAAAAAGAACAAAACCTTTTCTTCAAAGGCAGTTTTGGGTTGTAATTTATTAGTATTGAGATTTTTAAAGTCAATCGTCATTTCAGAAAGGATTTTTGAAACGCTAAAAGTAAATTTTTTCAGTCAAATCACTTGTAATTATAGAAAAATATATTAAATTTGCACCACTTAAATGGACAGACCCATGGTGTAGCGGTAACACTACTGATTTTGGTTCAGTCATCTGGGGTTCGAATCCCTGTGGGTCTACAAATTTTAGGATAACGCTCTGATTTTCAGGGCGTTTTTGTTTTGGTTATTGTGTATCTGGGAAACGTCCTGGAAAAGCAAAGTTATATCAATTGTATTTTTAACCCCAGTGCATTGATAATTTGGGTGAAATTGGAAATTTGCAAATCGGTTTTACCCTGTTCTATTTTGGCAATGTAGGCGCGTTCTTTGCCTATCCGGTCGGCTAATTCCTGTTGAGTTAATTTCTTTTCTTTACGGGTTTCCTTTATCAGTTCCCCATAATAAAAAGATAATGCCTTTGCGCTGAAATCTTCACGGGTGGAAGTTCCTAATTTTCCAAACTTACTGTCTAAATAATCGTTTGCGCTGTGGGTTTCTTTTTTTATTCTTTCTAAGTTTAATTTTGGTCTGCCCATTGGTCTAAAATTTTGAGTGCCTTTTTAATTTCTTTATCGTAATCCTTTGTAGATTTTTTCAGAAACGCATTTAAAAATAAGATATGTTTTGCCTGTGAAATATTATCGTGATCTATGGTAAAACACAAAATCCGGTATTCATTATTAACCTGTATTCTAATTTCATACAAACTCGTATTAATCAGTTTTTTGGCAATTTTGGCATTAATGACGGGTTGGGTAATTAATACGTCTAAAACATATTCTATTTTCGTTTTAACGTTGGTTCAGCGTTTTCCATAAACTCCAAAACCTCATCTGTGAAATCTACTTTTCTCATACAAAGATAATGCAAATGTAACTAATTAATTACAAATGACTTTTTAAATTCAGTTTGCGGTTTTGTTTTGAAGTTCAAAAGTGGCGGTTTCCGGGTCGCTGTGCAGCTGTTCCCAGTAGTTATACATTTGTTCTGATAACGTGGAATTGTCGATTCCTATGTAGCCTAAAAACTCCCGTTCTGTTTTGTGGCCGGTAACACTCATTATAATAACAGTCGGTATTTTTCCATAATACATGGTAGCAAGGTGCGTCGGCAAATGTGGGAACTTACCAATTGATAAAACGGGTAATCTCCAAAAACAAAACATTTCTTTTCATCGTCCCAAACCGGCCATATTCTAGGCGGTCAATTCCGGCCAGTTTGCAAACGGTTTCCAAGTGTTTGTTAAATAGGGTTTTGCTACTTTCTACATTTGCAGAAAACACGGGCGGAAACTCTCCGTTTCTTTTGTCCAGTATCTTTTTTACTTCGCTATGTATGGGAACCAGTACGGGGGTTTTAGTCTTGTTTTGGGATAGGTTTATATATTCCTTTCCGTTGAGGTTTACGATTTTCTTTTTAGTCATTCCGAAAAGGTCGGACGCTCTTTGTCCGGTGTAGCATCCAATAATTAACCAGTCCCGTGAAATCTGTCTGATTTAAATGGATTAAGGCGTTATGTTCCCTATGGGCCTACAAGTTTTGAGATAACGCTCTGATTTTCAGGGCGTTTTTTTTGTTTTGGTTAGGAAACATTTAGGAAACATTTTTAATTTATAACATTTTAGACGGCTATTTCTCTGCAATGCGTTTCTTAATGAGTATGCATGAACTTTTATCTGCAACGCTGTGGCTTTAGGAATTCCTCCGCAGGTCGTGATGAAGTGGACTGGGCACAGTGATTATTCAGCGATGAAACCCTATATTGATATTGCAGATCAAACTAAAATAAATGCGATGGCAAAGTTTAATATGTTGAAATCCTAAATTTTTTTAAGGAAGTAGTTTAAACAGATATTACTTCCAAAATAATTCTCTATCTTTGTGCTGTTTACTTACAATGGTAGGAAATTTTAAAATACTGTTCCTTTCCCTTACACTCGCGTTATTTCTGGCGCCGGGGATTTCTCAGGCTTGCACTAAAACGGAGAAGCAGGCTTTTAAAACCCAGGCACACACTGGAACTTTCATTAAACAGTCATTCTCAACAGCGCAGCCATCCTGCGACAGTGGCGACTGTACAGACGAATGCTGTCATCCAAAATTACATAACTGTCAAACTGAAGGATGCTCAGGAAGCTGCAGCGGAAACCTTTGCAGCTCTGCTCAGTACACCGTTCTAGCAGACAGCAAATTTTTAGAGGATTCTAAAAACGAAGCGTCCGGTTACGATGACAAAAATTCTAATTTCTTTTATCAGAATCCCCATTACTCCGGTGGATTCCATACCATTTGGGAACCGCCCAAAATAGGTTAAGATCTTCTTTTACAGCCCGAATTGTGTCTGGTCGTGAAGTGTTTATGACACTTTCCGCAGATTATTTAGCGGTGCTGAATGTCCCTTCGAACTTCCACTTCTCGTTTAAGTAATCTTTTAGAAAAGAATGTTCTTTAAAGAACAACTTGAAGATCAGGATTTTCGTACACAGTCTCTCAAGACGGAGGCTCAAAATTAACCTTTAACGATAATTTAATGAAGAATATTCTTTTAGGAATACTGGCTTTTGTAGCAGTGTTCCTCGTTTCCTGCACCAATTCAAAAGCAGAAACTACCCAAATTACCAATGCACAGTTCAAGACCGGCGATATTGTCCCCCACGACCAGGTCTGTATGGTAAACAACGCCTACATGGGCAAAAAGCAGCTCGAAGTAAAGCATGACGGCAAAACCTACTACGGTTGCTGTGAAAACTGCAAACTCAGAATCCCACAGGAAGAAAATGCCCGCATGGCGTATGATCCGATATCTCATCAACTCATCGATAAAGCAACCGCAATTATCGCGATCTCCGATAAAAATGACAATGTGGTGTACTTCGAAAATAAAGCAAACTACGAAGCCTTTTTTAATAATAAATAACCTTTAAACTTATAAAATAATGAAAACACTAATATTCAGCCTTTTAGCAATTGGCACACTTGCACTCACTTCCTGCAAAGAGAATAAAGAACAGAAAAAAACCACTGAAACATCCATGCAGCACGATATGAGCATGATGTCTGACAGTTCAGCGATGGGCAATATGGCAACGGATAAAGAGGTAACCGTTACTGAAGCCAAAAAGTCTTCCGCTGATCTTACGGAGCTCTATTCTCATTACACACACCTTACATTCGCGTTGTCCGGTGATGATGATAAAGAAGCGGTGAGTGCAGCCAAAGGGATCCTCGCTTCTTTTCCCAAAATAGACATAAACGGTTTTTCTGCTGAACAGAAAAAAGAATTTGCTGATCTCGAATCAAGCATTAGAGAACATGCGCAGCATATTGCGGAGAATGCTGGAAAGATTGATCATCAGCGCGAACACCTGGATTTAATGAGTGCAGATTTTTACGACCTGCTGAAAGACTTCGGAACTCCAAAACCGGTGTACAAAGTATTCTGCCCGATGTATAATGATAACAAAGGGGCCTTCTGGCTTAGCGATTCACGTGAGGTGAAGAATCCTTATTACGGCAAAGAAATGCTTTCATGTGGCGAGGTTCAGGAAGAAATTAAGTAAAACCGTACAGAACCATGATTCAAAATTTAATCAAACTGTCCCTCCGCAACAGGTATTTCGTTTTGCTGATAGCAATCGGCCTTTTTATCTGGGGTATTTTTGCGGTAAGGGACAATCCCATCGATGCCATTCCGGATCTGAGTGAGAACCAGGTCATCGTTTTTACGGAGTGGATGGGCAGAAGTCCCCAGATTATTGAAGATCAGGTGACTTTCCCTCTGGTAAGCAACCTTCAGGGAATTCCGAAAATTAAGAACATCCGCGCCTCTTCCATGTTTGGGATGAGCTTCGTGTATGTTATTTTCGAAGATAACGTGGACATTTACTGGGCCAGAACCCGGGTAATGGAACGGCTTAACTATGCCCAGCGTTTACTCCCGCAAGACGTTACGCCTACTCTCGGACCGGATGGCACCGGTGTAGGTCACGTCTTCTGGTATCATTTCGATGCACCCAAAATGGATTTGGGAGACCAGCGTGCCCTTCAGGACTGGTATGTAAAGTTTGCGCTTCAGACGGTTCCCGGCGTGGCGGAAGTAGCCTCCTTTGGCGGCTTCGAAAAACAGTACCAACTCATTGTAGATCCTGTAAAACTCCAGTACTATAACGTATCCCTCATGGATGTGATGAACAAAGTGAAAGCCAACAATAATGATGTGGGCGGACGTAAATTTGAGATGGCCGATATGGCCTATATCATTCGCGGCCTGGGTTATATCAAGAACGTAGCCGATATCGAGGAAATTGCTTTGGGAAATTACAACGGAATTCCTGTGCGGGTGAAAGACATTGGTTCTGTACAGATGGGTGGTGATTTGCGTCTGGGTATTTTTGATGCAGACGGTGAAGGCGAAGTCGTGGGCGGTATCGTAGTGGCACGGTATGGCGAAAATGCAGATAAGGTCATCAACGATGTGAAAGAGAAAATGAAGGACGTTGAAAAAGGACTCCCTGAAGGCGTCACCTTCAAGACATCGTACGACCGCAGTACTCTTATTGAAGGGGCAATAGACAATATCAAAACCAAGCTGATCGAAGAGATCATCGTGGTCGCTATCATTGTTATTCTGTTCCTCTTTCACTGGCGAAGTGCATTCAGTATCATTATTCAGATTCCGGTCACCATTGCCATCAGCTTTATTCTGCTAAATGCATTCGGACTTTCATCCAATATCATGTCGCTTACCGGAATTGCGCTTGCAATTGGGGTGATCGTAGATAACGGAATTATCATGTCTGAAAATGCGTATAAAAATCTCTCCGATTGGCAGAACCATCAACAAAATAAAAACCCCTAACAATGAAAACCAACTGGTTAAAAAATATATTCAGAAAGAAAGATAAGGAGAAAGACAGTTACGTTAAAATTCCCGAAGATATTCGGATGAAGATTATCGAAAAATCATCCTTACAGGTATCCAGAGGGGTCTTTTTCTCTACGGTGATTATCGTGGTTTCCTTTCTCCCCGTATTTATGTTGACAGGTCAGGAAGGTAAACTTTTTCACCCGTTGGCGTACACCAAAACTTTTATCCTGATCGTTGATGCGATCTTGGTACTTACCCTTGCGCCGGTACTTATCTCCTTTTTTATGAAGGGAAAGTTTAAAGACGATAATAAAAACCCAATAAATCGGGGCTTGGAACGGGTTTACGAACCCATCATTCGCTGGTGCATGGAATGGAAAAAAACAACGCTTGGCATTAATATTCTTGCCCTTCTTATCAGCATCCCTTTAATTATGAACCTCGGCCGTGAGTTTATGCCGCCCTTAGATGAAGGCTCACTACTCTTTATGCCGGTCACTTTGCCTGATATTTCGAACTCTGAAGCAAAAAGATTACTTCAGGTGCAGGATAAAATCATTAAAGGAGTTCCGGAAGTGGATCATGTCCTCGGAAAAGCCGGAAGAGCAAACACGGCGACAGATAATTCACCCATCTCCATGATTGAAACCATTATTCTGTTGAAACCTCAGGACGAATGGCGCGACGGCCTTACAAAAGACGATCTTATTAATGAATTGAATGCCAAACTGCAGATTCCCGGCGTAACAAATGGCTGGACAATGCCGATTTCCAACCGGATCAATATGCTTTCAACAGGGATTAGAACGGATGTGGGCGTAAAAGTGTACGGACAGAACCTGGACAGTATCGCGGTCCTTTCCGAAAAAATAAAAAAGGAACTCACCGGTATTGAAGGAATAAAAGACATGTACGTAGAACCCATTACCGGCGGAAAATATGTGGATATTGAAGTGAAACGCGAAGAAATAGGAAGATACGGCCTAAGTGTGGATGATGTAAATGCCGTCGTGGAAAGTGCGCTCGGCGGAATGAAACTCACCACCACCGTGGAAGGCCGACAGCGCTTTTCGGTAAATGCCAGATACGGCCAGGATTTCAGAAATAATTTGGAATCTCTGAGAAGATTGCCCATGCAGACGATGGAATTTGGTTCCATTCCGCTAAGTGCAGTGGCTGACATTCGTCTTACAGAAGGACCACCAATGATCAATTCTGAAAATGCAATGTTGCGTGGAACTGTTCTATTCAACGTACGCGACCGGGATTTAGGCAGTACCGTAAAAGAAGCCCAGGCAAAACTCAATAACATGGTGAACAAAATGCCAAAAGGTTATTTCGTGGAATGGAGCGGTCAGTACGAAAACCTGATTCGCGGAGAGCAGACTTTAAAAATGATTATGCCCCTCGTATTAATCGTGATCTTTCTTTCCATGTACTTTGCATTCAATTCTTACCGCGAAGCTTTCTTTAATCTCATCAGTATTCCTTTTGCCCTAATCGGGGGTGTCTTTATGATTTCGATTTGGGGGGTGAACCTTTCCGTAGCCGTAGCAGTTGGTTTTATTGCGTTGTTCGGACTTGCGGTAGAAACGGGAATTGTGATGGTTATTTACCTGAACGATGCCATGATTCAGCTTACTACGAAGAACGGCAACTCCCGGGAGACCATTAGCAATGAAGAACTTCGTGAATATGTCATCCATGGTGCAGCAAAAAGATTAAGACCGAAGATTATGACGGTTTGTGTGACCCTCTTCGGCCTAGTCCCCATCCTGTGGAGCCACGGTGTGGGAAGTGATATGATGAAACCCATTGTATTACCGATGGTCGGTGGCGTTTTCACTTCGGCCATTCACATTCTTTTGGTAACGCCTATTATCTTTTATATGCAGAAGGAATGGGAACTGAACAAGTTGGGTAAAATTGACGTGCTCGACGCTTCCCATTAATACTTAAATGATTACAAAATGAAAAAATTAATAATAACAGGAGCACTGGCCTTGCTTTACACCAATATTGATGCTCAGCGGATGCCGTTGCCCGCTGTAATGGACAGTATCGCAGCCAACCATCCGGTGGTTAAAATGTATAATGCGGAAGTCCGGTCAATGGACGCTGCGGCCAAAGGCGCAAGAAGCTGGATGCCCCCAACCGTTGGAGCCGGGTTGTTTATGACGCCCTATAATCCAAAACTCTGGCAGCGCGACGGCGATATGCTCGGCATGGGCTCAGTAGCAGTTTCGGTGGAACAGATGTTTCCTAACAAAAAGAAACTCGATGCCAACGAGAATCTGATGAAGGCAATGTCCTCTGTGGAAAAGGAAAAACTTTTTGCCGCCCTCAATGAAAACTTTCAGGATGCGAAAAAACTGTATTACAGTTCAATCGTCCTGGATAAAAAGCTGAAGGTCGTAAAGGAAAACGAAAAGATGCTGGATTTCATGATCAGAAACGCCGAAATCCGGTACAAAAACGGACTCAGTAAAATATCGGCCTATTACAAAGCTAAAGCTGCGCTTGGCAGTTCCAAAAACATGCAGCTCATGTACGAGAATGACCTTCGCGTCAACCGGATCCGGTTGAATGCCCTCATGGGAAGAGACGCGCTCGCACCGCTGGAGATTGAGCCCGAATACAACCTGAATGACTACTCTCTCGAGACTTTTGGTCAGGATCTCTTTTATCAGAACAGAAGTGATCTCCGCGGCATCGACCGGGAAATCAATATTGCCAAACTCAAACAGGATCTGGAAAAGCAGAATCTAAAGCCGGAATTTGGCGTAAAGTTCGAAAACATGTTCGGTTTTGGCGGCCAGCCCATGCAGTTTTCTCTGATGCTGATGGCAAAACTGCCGTTTGTTTCCTGGGCTTCAGGCATGAATAAAGCCAATATTGAAAGCCTCAAACTGAAAGAAGAAGCCCTACAGGCTCAGAAAGAAATGATGGTGAACGAGTACAGCGGAATGGCCTACGGAATGCGCAATGAACTGGACCTGAATAAAAATCAGCTGAAACTCTATGAAGACACCATTATTCCGGCCTTAAAAAACAACTACAAATCCATGCAGTTGGGCTATGAGCAGAATACGGAAGAACTCTTCATGTTATATGACGCATGGGAACAGCTGAATATGGCCCAGCTGGAATATTTCGAGATCCTTACCAAAGCACTGCAGACGCAAACTGAAATTGACCGCTTAATTGAAAGAAGATGAGAAAAATTATAATATTCACTATGCTTTTATTTGGTTTGACGGCGTGTGACAAAGTAAAGTTCTGGGAAGATAAGCACTCGGCAGAAGCTGCAATGCATACTTATACCTGTCCGATGCATCCGGAAATAATCTCAGACAAACCCGGTCAGTGTCCCAAATGCGGTATGGATCTGGTCCTGAAAGATGCTCCTGCTAAAAAGGAAGAGGGGATTAAACTCGACGATCTGCTGAAACCAACCAATGAATTTGTAGTGTCGGAACAGCCCGTAATAAAGGTAAAAAGAGAAAACATCCCGACCACGGTTGATGCTTTAGGGACGGTGGAATACGACACGCGGCAGATTGGAAGTATTTCATCCCGCGTAGCTGGAAGGATCGAAAAACTCTACGTGCGGTACAAATACCAGAAAGTGTCCAAAGGGCAGCGTATTTTAGATATATACAGTCCGGAACTGTTAACCGCACAGCAAAACCTGCTCTTCGTTATTAAAAATGACCGCTCAAACAAAACGATGATCGATGCTTCACGCCAGAAACTCCTTCTTTTGGGAATGCCGGCTTCACAGATTCAGAAAGTCATCCAGCGAGGGAAACCTGATCTCACAGTTCCGGTTTTCAGCAATTACAGCGGACACATTCAGCAGGCAGGATCGGCCGGAAGCATGGGGTCATCACCACAATCTGCACCCGCAATGGCTTCAAATACGGCAGCCACCGCTGAACTACCCCTAAAAGAGGGAATGTATCTCCAGAAAGGACAGAATATTTTCAGTGTCTACAATCCCAACAGAACCTGGGCTCTGATCAATATTTTCTCTGAAGACATCGCACTGGTCAGCAAAGGACAGTCTGTCATGGTCATTCCTGAATCCAATCCGGACAGCCGCTTCAAAGGAACCATCGGTTTTATTGAACCGTTTTTCAGGCAGGGCAGCAAAACTGTAACTGCGCGCGTCTATTTTGATAATTCCACCGCAAAAATTCCTGTCGGAAGTCAGGTTAAAGCGGAGATTCTGAGCCACAACAGAATGGCAGATTGGTTGCCGAAATCGGCGGTGGTTTCATTGGGCATTGATAAAATCGCATTTAAAAAAGTAGAGGGCGGTTTTGTTGCGCACAAGGTTGTTACCGGCGCGGTGGTAGGCGATAAAATTCAGATCGTCAGTGGTTTGCTTCCTGAAGATGGAGTTGCCGAAAATGCACAGTATCTGATGGACAGCGAAAGCTTCATAAAAATAAACAGATAAAAATTGATAAAATGAAATTCAATATTTTAATATTGGCCTTGCTGGTTTTTCTTTACTCCTGTAAAAAGGAGGAAGATTCTCATGCCGGCCACGATATCTACTACACCTGTTCCATGCACCCGCAGGTAGTCTCCGATAGACCGGGAAAATGTCCCATCTGTCACATGGATTTGGTGCCTGTCGAGAAGAAAAAGAACGCGGATCCCAATGAAATCATCCTGAATGATGAGCAGGTTAAACTTGGGAATATAAAAACAATCTCGCTCTCTGACGGTTCCATGGCTGATAAGCTCACGCTTACCGGAACACTCAATTTTAATCAGTACCAAATGCAGGCAGTAAGTTCCAGAGTAATGGGCAGAGTCGAACGGTTGTATTATAAAAACATTGGCGATTTTGTTCCGAAGGGGGCGCCGCTGGTCGATATTTACAGTGAAGAACTCAACAATGCAAAGCAGGAATATCTGCTGGCATTGGAAAGACGCAAGCTGTTCGTTGGCAATACGTCCATTGATTTTGATCAGTTGCTCCAGAGTTCCCGAAACAAGCTTTATTTATGGGGAATGTCCGAAGGCCAGATCAAACAGCTGGAAAGATCAGGAAAAGCCACACCTACCACTACCGTGTTCAGCAATGCAGCCGGTTACATCACCGATCTGAGCATTGCCGAAGGCGATTATCTTGCCGAAGGTGGCACCATCGTGAATCTGGCAGATCTTTCATCGCTTTGGGCAGAGGCGCAGGTCTATTCTTCCCAAATGGCTCTCCTTCAGAAAGACAGCAAGGTCACCGTATATATTCCCGATCTGGATAATCTGAAGATTAATGGGAAGGTTGATTTTACAAACCCGGAAATAAGCGCCTCCAGCAGGATAAATCTGGTCCGCGTTTCCGTCCCAAACCAAGGAAATCTCCTGAAACCCGGAATGCCGGTATATGTTCTGGTGGAAAACAAATCCCGCGATGGCCTTTCAATGCCTGTGGATGCAGTAATCAGGGATGGTAAATCCTCCACGGTCTGGGTGAAAACCGCGAAGAATACCTTCGTAAACAGAATGGTGGAAACGGGTCTGGAATATGAAGACAGAATAGAAATCACCTCCGGAATTAAAGCGGGAGACGAAGTGGTGGTTTCCGGGGCTTACCTGCTGAACAGTGAATACATATTCAAGAAAGGAGTTGATCCCATGGCGGGTCACGATATGAGCACCATGTAATATGAGAAAATTGAATATCATAGGTTGGCTGTCGGTGATAGTAGTGGCGGTTGTTTTAGCCATTCAATTCATACCGGTGGAGCGTAATGTCTCCACCGTTCCGGCAGGTCAAAGTTTTGAAAGAACCGAAAAGGTGCCCGCCAACGTGGCTGCAATCCTTAAAGTTTCCTGTTACGACTGTCATTCCAATAATACCCGCTATCCCTGGTATTCGGAATTGCAGCCGGGAGCATATTTTATGGCTCAGCATATTAAAGAAGGCAAAGAAGAACTCAATTTGGATGAGTTCAATGACTATTCAAAAAGACGGAAGAAAGCGAAAATAAAAAGCATCATCAGTCAGATTGAGAAAGAGGAAATGCCTTTAAAATCCTATCTTTTACTTCATCCTGATGCAGGTTTAACACCAAATAAGAAAAAAGTCCTTTTGCAGTTTTTTCAGTCAGAACTTGAACTTTAAAACATGAAATGAAAATCGTCAAAAATGAAAATAAAATCTTAAAAGAACAATATGAAAACAAACAAAAAATTAATCAGCGCAGGTCTGCTGGCTGCCTTCACCGCCTCATTATGTTGCATTACACCATTATTAGCCTTCATTGCAGGAACAAGCGGCCTGGCTGCAACTTTTTCCTGGCTCGAACCTTTACGGCCTTATTTAATCGCGTTAACAGTTTTCGTTCTTGGTTTTGCCTGGTATCTTAAACTAAAACCCAAAAAACAATTAGACTGTAGCTGCGAGAAAGATGAAAAAATACCATTCACGCAGTCGAAAATGTTTTTAGGGATTGTTACCCTATTTGCAGTCGTTATGCTTGCCTTCCCCTACTATTCAGCTGTTTTCTATCCAAAAACAGAAAAGCAAATTATAATAGTAGATCAATCTAATATCCGTAAAATAGAATTTACAATTAGTGGTATGACCTGCGCAAGCTGTGGGGAGCACGTCAATAGCGAAGTGAATAAACTGACGGGAATTATAAGTTCAGACGCTTCGTACGAAAACAAAAATGCAGTTGTGAAATTTGATGATTCAAAAACAAACATTGATGAAATCGAAAACGCCATAAACGCTACCGGATATGTAGTAACTGACAAAAAAGAATATCAATTGGAAACCCTTGGTCCTGAAAAACCATAATAAATTATTAAACAGATGAATACAGTCAAATTACAGTCAATAATCACCTGCCCCAATTGCGGACACAGGAAGGAGGAAACAATGCCTACAGATTCTTGCCAGTATTTCTACGAATGCGAAAAATGCAGGATCGTTTTAAAACCAAAACAGGGCGACTGCTGTGTGTATTGCAGTTACGGAACAGTGCCTTGTCCCCCAGTTCAGCAGGACAAGAAATGTTGCTAAAAGTCCTTACGTTTAACTAAATAACAAAAACCATTTTAATGGACAAATCAACGCACAGCCACAAAGTTTCTCCGGACCATAGTGCCTCGGGGAAAACTCATTCTACACAGAATATGGATTCAAAAAAAGAAAGTGAACAAATGGATCACAGCGGGGCATACAAAAAGTTGTTTTGGATGCTTCTCATTTCCTTCGTATCCATGTTTATATTAATGTATGCGATGGTTGATCGGTTATCCAATGTGATTCCCAATATCAATCAGTTTTATATGGCCGGACTAATGGCTTCTCCTATGTTGATCATCGAACTGCTGTTAATGGCAAAGATGTATCCCAATAAAAAACTCAACAAGGTACTGATGGGTGTCGGTGTGTTGGCGATGGTGCTGTTTTGGTCTGGCATTCGGCAGCAGACAGCCGTGGGAGATGTCCAGTTCCTAAAGTCCATGATTCCACACCATGCAGGGGCTATTCTTATGGTCGAAGAAAGTAATCTGGTCGATCCGGAAGTGAGAAAGTTGGGCGAGGAAATTATCAAAGCACAGGAGGAGGAAATTGCCGTCATGAGGGCGAAAATTAAGGAACTTCAAACCCGGAAGTAATCTCAAATAGCAGAATTTAACGCAAAAAAATTGAATTATGAAAAAATACACCTGTCCCATGCATCCCCAGATATTGAAGGACGAACCGGGGAAATGTCCACTTTGCGGAATGAACTTAATTCCCTTGGGAGGAACCGCCCGACCTGAAAAAGACGAACACAGCCATCATCATCAGAATCATGATCATCACTCAGAATCTGATAGTTCAGCGGCGGGATTTGACAAACATGCAGGTCATCATACTCCGGATTTTCTAAAAAGATTCTGGATTACACTGGTACTTTCTGTCCCGGTGCTGCTGCTTTCCCACATGATTCAGCAGTGGCTTGGTTTCACCATAGCTTTTCAAGGCGATAAATACGTGCTGTTGGTTTTGGGAAGTATTATTTATTTCTACGGTGGAATGCCTTTTTTCAAAGGGTTTTTGGGCGAAGTGAAAGCCGGAGCTATTGGGATGATGACGCTCGTTGCTTTGGCGATTACCGTAGCTTATGTCTATTCCGTTGCCGTCGTATTCGGGCTGCCGGGCATGGATTTCTTTTGGGAGCTCGCCACCCTAATTGTCATCATGCTTCTGGGTCATTGGCTCGAAATGCGTTCACAGATGGCAGCTTCAAAAGCGTTGCAATCTCTAGTTGCCTTACTACCAAATGACGTAACCGTCGAGCATAACGGAAGTCCGGTTAAAATAAAACTGGAACAGCTGAAAAACGGAGATACCGTAATCATAAGACCGGGCGAAAAAGTCGCCGCTGACGGTCTGATTGTCGAGGGCAGTTCCTATTTAAATGAAAGCATGCTGACCGGAGAAAGTGTTCCTGTAAGAAAAGAGTCCGGTGGAAAGGTTATCGCAGGGTCTATCAATGGAGACGGGGCTTTAAAGATAAAAGCAACAGGGGTTGGAAAGGATTCGTACCTCAATAAGGTCATTAATTTGGTTCAGGATGCGCAGGCAGCAAAGTCGAACACTCAGAATCTGGCGGATAAAGTAGCCAAATGGCTTACTATAGTAGCAATTGTGGTGGGAGTAGGAACTTTCGCTTACTGGTACATCACCATGGGAGATTTGGCTTTTGCTCTGGAACGGATGGTAACGGTAATGGTAACGGCCTGCCCTCATGCTTTAGGAGTGGCAATCCCTCTGGTGGTGGCCATTTCCACTACACTTTCAGCGACAAATGGTTTACTCATCAGAAACCGCACGGCTTTTGAAACCACCAGAAAATTATCGACCATTATTTTCGATAAAACCGGCACCCTTACGAAAGGTTCCCACACTGTGCAGAAAATCATTCCTCTAACGGAACACTATTCGGAAAACGATTTACTCCAGTATGCAGCAGCAGTGCAGCAGAACTCCGAACATCACATTGCAAAAGGAATCATGCAGACCCTTTCCGAGAAAAAACTGGAGCTATGGAAGTCAGACAATTTCCGCTACATGCAGGGAATTGGAGTGACAGGAATCGTAAACGGTAAATCGGTTGTCGCGGCTGGTCCTAATTATTTTGTTCAAAACAATAAACAGGTACCTGCCATTCCGGAAGAAATCAACCAGGATGCAGAAACAGTGAACTTTATTTTGATTGATGACGTGCCCGTGGGTATTGTTTCTTTAGCAGATACCATTCGCGAAGGCGCAAAAGAAGCTATTGACCAACTTCGAAGCATGAACATTAAATCCTTCCTGCTTACAGGTGATAACGAAAAGGTAGCGGCGGCGGTGTCAAAGCAGTTAGGAATGGACGGATATTTGGCAAATGTACTTCCGCACCACAAACAGGAAAAAGTAAAAGAATTTCAGGATAAAGGAGAAATCGTTGCCATGACAGGTGACGGCGTAAATGATGCACCGGCTTTGGCAGCAGCAGATGTAGGCATTGCAGTTGGCAGCGGAACTGATGTTGCTGCCGAAACCGCAGATATTATTCTGGTCAACAGTGACCCTCGAGACGTGGTGAAAATGATAGATTTTGGAAAGAAAACCTACAGCAAGATGATCCAGAATCTCGTATGGGCAGTGGGCTACAACGTCGTGGCTATTCCACTTGCTGCGGGTGTTCTGTATCCTACATTTGTCCTGAGTCCCGCCATGGGCGCAGTGCTGATGAGTGTCAGTACCATCGTGGTCGCACTTAATGCAAGTTTGTTAAAAATTAAATAATCACAAAATGAAATACCTACTATCGCTCTTGATGTTTGTGGCAATATCCATAAATACGTATTCACAGAGCACCAAAACTGTTTACACCTGCCCGATGCATCCGCAGGTGGTGAAATCAGCACCCGGTAACTGCCCCATTTGCGGTATGACCCTGG
>JAANMV010000560.1_pt1 | contig 45882 bp, 36 predicted proteins | sample 7279661 | NCBI WGS metagenome assembly JAANMV01 (sample SAMN14094540, study PRJNA606508) | bioreactor metagenome | isolation source: A lab-scale SPAN reactor treating ammonium-rich wastewater day 121 | place: Ireland: Galway | collected 2017-05-16
GCCGCGCCAAATGTGGCGGCATCGCCGATCCAGGCCAGGACCTGGAGGGTTGCGAGCTGCCCCGACGCGACCCCGGGAATGGCGTAAATGCCACCGCTCGGATCTACATAGCGCCCTGGCCCAGCCGACACCAAAGCGTTCGGTCCCGCGAGAGTGACGATCGGTGTCAGGCTGTTTGCGTCTGGCCCGCCCAAAATCGTCACATTGATCGGAGTTGCCGAATATGGTGCCGAATCCACATCCCAAAAGAGGCCAAAGGCCGTTGAGTCAAGCGTCCCTGTGCCATTCATGTTGTTCACCGAAACAGTGCCTTGCCCTTGAGCCATTGGTGCGCCAGCCGTGCCGACGAGCAAGGACACGGCGAGGAGTCGAAGTATGATGTTTTTCATAAGCAGGAAGCGTGCGTCCGCAATCGGTTACTGAGAACGGTTCGTTGGCATTGAGAATGGACTGAAAACACTGTAAAAGTTTCCTTGGATTTGGTTCGTGCAAGCCATGGCATTAGTCCGGCAGTTCCATGCCAATGAGTCGTGCTTCCAATGCCATACACCGTTTGACCACATGATGTCAGTGCGGGGAGTGCTATCTGGATCAGCATAGTCAGGGATACCGTCCTCACCCGTGTCGTGCGGAAGCCCATCGAGGTTGAGTGCCACATAATGAAATCCAATGTCCACAATAGAATTGGTTTCTTTCGCTTGATTCGTGGTCGTGGTGAAATGGTAAAATCCCAAATCGTCGGCGGGTTTGTCACCTTCATCAATCAGATCAGGTTGGCCGTGATAAAAGTCCCCCAACGGGCCGCTGGCGTAGGGGAAACTGCCCAGCACCACATCGTTGATATTGGGGGACTCAGCCGGCCCTCACAGTTGATATACGCGTAGTGGCTGTTGGTCAGCGGCGTGAACAGGGAGGACACGGCGCAGTGATCAAACGCGCTGTTGTGGATGCGCCACCGGTTGGCGCTGTCCTGATTTACCAGCATCACCTCCGTGTTGCGCACCAGATTGTTGGAAAGCGTGAGCGTGCTGCTGGCGTCGGCGAACGCGCCCAGGCCGGAGCGCACAAAGAGGCTATTGTGCAATGCGGCGACCGAACCTTCGGCGCCGGTCAGTTCATTGCCCCCGTTCCAAAACTGGCAGTCCCGCACCAGCAGACGGCCGTAGGCCCAGTTCGCCGCATGGTACAGGCCGTAAGCGCCGCCGGGGCAACTGAAGTGGGTGAAGCGATACCTGCCCTCCGGCCCGGTGTAGCCGTAGTGATAGGAATTCACCGCCTGCGCGGAGGTCATTGGGACGTCGCCAATGAACACCGGTTGCTCTTGCACCAAGGTGTAATGCGAGAACCAATTCGGGGACAGCGGCGAGCCAACCGAATTGATGGCGCTGTTGTCCTGCAGCCAGATGCCGGCGCTGCGGTTTGAAATCGCAATGTTCACACGCACCTCACGCGAAACGGGAGAACTTCAAAGCACACCGTCTTTTCCATGCTCCCACCCTGACTCAACGCCCGGTTCACCATCCTGCCAACCACATCTTGGCAGAAGCGCAACCCATCTTGCTGTCATCAATGGTTGGTATGGATTGGCCGCGCAAAAAAGGTTCATGGGTTGCCAAAACTGGTGGAGTAGCGAAACCGCCACCCTGCCAGTCTGACCACACGGACTGGCGATTGGTCTCCCGGTTGAGAACAGTGGTATCCGGTTCGCGAGTTGTGAATTCACTGGCAACCTTGATTGCGGAACATCCCTTCTTGACGGGGATGAGGACGGCGCACTTGGACGTGTTGTCCGCGTGCGCCATGCAAACGCAGTTTGCCAAGGATCAATTGATCTTTCGCGAAGGCGATCTGGCCAACCGGTTTTATTTGATCGAGAGCGGCTCCATTGCCTTGGAATCGCGCGCGGACGACGCGCACCGGGTCCTGATCCAAACGGTTGGCGGCGGTGAGGTCCTGGGGTGGTCATGGTTGTTTCCGCCTTATTACTGGCACTTTGACGCGCGCACGTTGCAGCCAACCAACGCGGTGTTTTTCTATGGCACGCGTTTGCGGACGCAGTGCGAGGAAGATCATGATTTCGGTTACGAACTGATCAAACGCATGGCGTCGGTGGCGATCCGCCGGCTGCAAGCGGCGCGCGAGCAGATGGTGGAATTCTACGGCCATTCGGACCGATGCATCGCCGGAAGGCCGGATAAATTTGGGTAGGCCCAGCGAGGCAAGAAGTCAGGAAGAGCAGGCGGTTTGGGCGAGCCCCCCGGCGGCAGCCGGGACGAGGTGGGCTAAGGGATTCCCTTAGCCTGGGTAGAGTGGTGTGCCAATCCACAATCGGGGGAAGTCCCGATTGTTACGGAAGACGCATTAACTTAATTTGCTGCCATGCAAACAACATTTGCTAGGCAGACCAGCGAACCCACCACCGTCGCCACCTTGCCCGCCCGCAGCGGCGGGGCGATTACCGGCACACTTGCTTCGGGAAACGGCGTGATTGCCCGGACCCGCGACTGCGCCAAACCCAGAAGCCAGGCGATGAACGGAAATGGGACCAAGGGACTGATCGAAGCCCTGATGAATTCCAGGATTTATCAGGACTACGAACGCGCCTTTTCTGAAACGACCGGCCTCCCCATCACCCTGCGCCCCGTAGAAACCTGGCAATTGCCCCATCATGGCAAACGCAACGAAAGCCCGTTCTGCGATCTGATGGCCCAGAAAAGCCGCGCCTGCGCCGCGTGTTTGCAGGTTCAGGAGAAACTTTGCGCCAGTTCCGTTCATGAAGCCCAAACCGTAGCCTGTCCCGTCGGCATGTGCGATACCGCCGTGCCGGTGCGCTTGGGCGACCGCCTGATTGGTTTCCTGCAAACGGGCCAAGTCTTCCGCAAGAAACCTTCCCCCGCACAATTTGACCGCACTGTCAAACTGGTCGCCGAGTGGGGCGTGAACGTTGACCGCAAGAAACTGGAATCGGCCTACTTCCGCACCCGGGTTGTCTCTTCCAAGCAGCACGATTCCGTGGTCAAACTCCTGACAATTTTTGCCCAGCACTTGTCCATGTTGAGTAATCAGGTGTTGGTGCAGCACGAGAATGCCGAACCGCCCGTCATCCGGCGTGCCAAGGAATACATCCAGGAACATCAAGCCGAGGAAATCTCGCTGGGGCAGGTCGCCAAGGCGGTTAACACGAGCACGTTCTACTTCTGCAAAATGTTCAAGAAGATGACCGGCATCAATTTCACCGATTACCTGTCGCGCGTGCGGATCGAGAAGTCCAAAAACCTGTTGCTCAATCCGAACCTGCGCGTGAGCGAAATCGCGTTCGAAGTGGGATTTCAATCGCTCACCCATTTCAATCGCGTGTTCAAAAAGGTCCTGGGCCAGACCCCCACGGAATATCGCGCGCAACTCCTGGGAGGCTAAAGGCGGGAACGCGTCGGCTGGGAAGAGCGATTCACGGAAAGTGATTCGTAACGCCCGCAGAACAAAGAGACGAAAAGTTGGGGACTCCATCCCGCGCGGGTTTGTCAGCACTTGTTAACCGGTAGGGTTCAAGCCCGGCTGTCAGGGGATCGGGAGGTTCTTTGCACTGCAATACGTCAGAATCCTCGCGGGCCGCGAAGCTCTCGGAGCGCGGGTGGTCCCCGCCCGCAGCACCCCCGCTTGCAGTGAGACTGCCAGGATTCCCCGACGAGCTCCAGACTGCCAACCCGCTGCGACCGGGGACCGGTCGCGCTCCTATTTGCTTGCGGCTTCGCCGCGCTGTGGTCACCGTAGGTTTGTGGAATAATTGACCCGGCGGACAATGCATACACTCGCACCACCGGATTCACATCATCTCAACGCGGCTTTCGGCTGGCTGGGTCTGGGGTTGCGCACGGAAGCGCAGGCGGAACTGAACTTGATTTCACCCGAGCAGCAACAGCATCCCGACGTCCTCGAACTGCGCTGGGAGATTCACGCGACGGAGCGGCGATGGGACGCCGCCCTGGACGTGGCGCGCACATTGATCAAACGCGCTCCGGAGCGTGTCTCGGGCTGGTTGCATCAGGCCTACGCCTTGCGGCGTGTGCCGGACGGCGGTCTGGAAAAAGCCTGGAGCGCCCTCAAGCTGGCGGCTGGGAAGTTCCCACAGGAGTCGTTAATCGCGTATAATCTCTCCTGTTACGCCTGTCAGATGCGGCAACTCGATGAGGCCCGTGTGTGGCTTCAGCGCGCCATCCGGCTGGGCGGACGGGAACACATCAAGGAGTTGGCCCTGGATGATTCGGACTTGAAATCCTTGTGGCCGGAAATTCGTGAGCTGTGATGAGCATACCCGATTGTGACCGAATGTCGCAGTCGTTTCAGCGGCCATCCAATTGGTTGTTACCCGTCAAGTCCGCCGCAGTCTCGCCACAAAGGCTCCATCCACCGCCTCGTTGAACGGCAGTAACTCGCGCTGGTGCTCCAGTTTGAACGCGCCTTGTTCCTGGAGGAATTGGGCCACCACGCCGCCATTTTCCTCCGGCTCCAAACTGCACGTACTGTAAACCAGCAGGCCGCCAGGTTTCAACAGGGCGGCGGTCTGACCCAGCAGCCTCAATTGCGTGACGCGCAGACGTTCGATTTCCTCGGGCCGGACGCGCCAGCGCAGGTCCACGCGCCGACGCATGACGCCGGTATTGGAGCAGGGAGCATCCAGAAGGACTTTATCAAAATGCCGACGGCTGCCGGATCGGGCTAATGCGCGCGATCCCTCGGTCCCGGCTGGCCGTGTCGCGAGACCAATTTCATGGTCGAGCAGGACGGTTTCAACACACGTCACGCCCAGGCGGGCGCAGTTCTCGTGAACCAGCTTGAGCCGCTCAACCGCAACATCCGCGGCCACGATGTGGCCTTCGTTGCGCAGCCGTTGCGCAATAAACGTCGTCTTGCCACCGGGCGCCGCGCAGGCATCGAGGATCAACTCCCCGGGCCGGGGATCAAGTTCCTGCACGGCAAGCAAAGTGCCGGGGTCTTGAATGTAGAATGCGCCTTGCTGGAAACTGGGCAGGCGCGACAACGGTGGATGCGACTTCAGTTCGAACGCCAGATTCTCCTCGCACCAGTCGCGGCGGATGAAATCATACTCCACGTTTTCCGCGCGCCATTGCGCCACCAACTTCGCAGCGTCCGTCCTGAGCGTGTTGACGCGGGCGCAGGTTGCGGGCGGGGTATTGTTCCAGTCCAGCAACTGCCGCGCGCGCTCCTCGCCCCACCGTTGTCGCCATCGTTCAACCAGCCATTCCGGGTGGGAATAACCCAGCGCCGGGTGAGTGGTCTTGAGTTCGGCCAGCAACTGTTTTGTGGCCTCCAATTCCCGCAGATAGCCGCGCAAGACGGCGTTAACGAAGCCGGCTTGCGGGCCAAAACCCGCGTGTTTGGCCATCTCAACCGTTTCATGCACGGCGGCGTGTTCGGGGATGCGATCGAGCCAGAAAATCTGATAAAGTCCGAGCCGCAGCAGGTCCTGCAACGCGGCTTTCTGCGTGCGGCCCTGGGTTTTGCGGGCGATGAGCCAGTCCAGCGTGACCTGCCAGCGGACGACGCCATAGACCAATTCCTGGCACAATCCGCGGTCGGCGGGTGTCAATTTTACCTCCGTAAGCGCGTTTTCGAGCAGATTTTCAACGAATTCAAGGCCCGCGCATCGGCGTCGCAGGACGCGTGCCGCAATTTGTCTTGGATTTTGACCGCTCACTGAGTTTAATCATGCCATGCTGCTGACTGGACGCGAGAATTAACGGATTTTTATGAGAGAAGAATTTGAGAAAATCGCGGTGGCCGGAAAGATCGAAGGCCGACATATCGAACCGTTGATTCAACTTACGACAAGCGGGTACTGCATGCATCGCAGTTGGGGTTTCGGCCGGATCAAGACGGTGGACACCGTCTTTGCGCGGTTCACGATTGATTTCCCGAACAAGCCAGGACACACGATGGACCTGGCGTTCGCCGCTGAATCACTCCGGCCCATCTCCAAGAATCATGTGCTGGCCCGCAAAGCCGCCGATCTCGAAGGTTTGCGCCAAATGGCCGCGTTGAATCACCTCGATCTCATCAAGCTGGTGTTGAACAGCAACGGCGGAAAAGCCACGGTGGATCAAATCCAGCAGGCGCTGGTGCCGGATGTCATCCGCGATGATTGGAAGAAGTGGTGGGAAACCGCCAAACGCGAGATGAAAAAGGATGGCCACTTCCAGGTGCCGCTCAAGAAGACCGAGCCGGTCGTATATCAGACCGAGGAGGTTTCGTTGCAGGACCGGTTGCTCGGAGAATTCCGCGCGGCGAAAGGGTTGAAAGCCCGGGTCGCGGTGGCCACCGAACTGGTCAAGAACAGCGACGACCTGACGGATAAACAGGCCGCGGCCGCCGAGGTCATTCCCGCGTTGAACGCCGAGATTGCCACGCATCAGCGCACGCAGCCAGCCGTGGCGCTGGAAGCGGTCTTCGTCCGGGACGACTTGCGGGTCGCCGCGAACCTGCCGCCCGCCGAGGGCGAACTTACCGCGGCGCTCCTCTGGGCATCGGAGGCCAAGTTCGCGGCGTTGATGGAAATGCTGCCGGCGGCCAAACACCGTCGCGCGCTGGAATCTTTCAAGGCGACGAACCCGGAGCACTGGTCCGATGCCGTGCGCGCGGCGATCAATTCGGTTTCCGCCAGGCTGTGCCGGGAATTCGCCAGCCTGCTGATGCAGGAGGGCAAGACCGCCGAACTCAAAGAAACCCTGGCCCGGCTGATCAGCCAGCACAGTGCCAGCAGCGAATTGCTGCTCTGGCTGGGCAAAGACCGCAGCGATACCTTTGCCGACATTCTGGGGCCGGAGGTGTTCCGCGCCATGCTCACCGCGATGGAGCGCGACCAGTTCAACGAAAAACGCTCCAATCGCCTGCGCGAATTCGTCGTGGACGATCAGTCGCTGCTGGCGGACCTGACGGCGGCCGCCGATCTGGAGGTCATCAAGGACCTGACGCGTACCCTGCAACTTTCGTCGGTGTTTGACGACATGGACAAACGCTCGCTGCTCGCGCGACTCGTCAAGAGTCATCCGGCGGTGCAATCCCTCGTTACCGGTGAACAAACCAAGCAGGACGCCACCCTCGTCGTGTCTTGGGAAAGTCTGGAACGCCGGAACAGCGAGTACCGCGAACTGGTGGACAAGAAGATTCCCGCCAACTCCAAGGAAATCGCCATCGCCCGCAGCTATGGTGACTTGAGCGAGAATCACGAGTTCAAGGCCGCCAAGGAAATGCAGGGCATCCTCAAGAAGCGCAAGGCGGAACTCGAAATCCTGCTCTCCCGGGCGCGCGGAACCGACTTCGCCAACGCCCGCACCGACGTGGTGAGCATCGGAACGGTTGTGACTGCCTTCGACCTGGAGGAGAACGTGGTCGAGACTTTCACGATTCTGGGCGCGTGGGACTTTGACGCGGACAAGAACATCATCAGTTATCTCACCCCCGTGGGCCAGGCGCTGCTCAACCGCAGTGTTGGGGAGGTCGTCGAATTTGAACTGCACGGCGCACTGCACCGCCACCGCATTGACCGGATTGAACCCTACGCCACGTCGGGGCGGCCCGCGCCACCGACGGTTGCGGAAAGCCCCGGCGCAGAACCACCGACCCCGGACGTGCCTGCCGCCCACTTGTCACCGGTCGAAACCCGTGGTCAGAATCCCGCCCAGTTCACTTCTTAGCGAGCAAGCGCCTTGGGTTCGGATGACCAGGCGGCGATCCCCCGCCGCTGCTAAAGGGCTGAAACTCACTCAACGGGCTGCAATTGAGAGTGACTTATCGCTGCTTGCGGCGCACATTCGCTGCGCTTGAACCGTATGAAAAAATCCTCCCTCAAGTCTGCTCCGGTTTCGCGCGGGGGCCGCTTCGTCGGCAATCCGGCGGACGACGTTGCGCGCTTCTCCGAATCCATCTCCTTCGACTGGCGGCTCTGGAAACACGACCTCCTCGGCTCAATGGCCCACGCCACCATGCTCCAGAAGATTGGCGTGCTCACCAAAGCCGAAGCCAAAGCCATCATTCGAGGCCTGGATCAAATCGGCAAAGAGATCGCCGCCGGCACGTTCCAGTGGAAGCCCGAACTCGAAGACGTTCACATGAACATCGAGGCCACACTGACCGATCGCGTGCCCGCCGGCGCCAAACTTCACACCGCCCGCTCGCGCAACGACCAGGTCGCCCTCGACGTGCGCCTCTGGTTGCGCGACGAAATCTCCGCGCTGCTCGGCGAAATCGTCGGTCTGCAACGCGCCCTCGTCGCCCTCGGCGAACACCATGCTGACGTCATCATCCCCGGCTACACGCATCTGCAACGCGCACAGCCCGTCTATTTCACGCATCACCTGCTTGCCTACGTCGAGATGCTCGAACGCGATTGCGAACGGCTCTGGGATTGTTATTCGCGCGTGAACGTCTGCCCGCTCGGCAGCGGCGCGATTGCCGGTTCAACGCTCAAGCTCGACCGCGTGCTCGTGGCCAAGTTGCTCGGATTTGTGGATACCAACGGCAAGGTACAGTTGACCCAGAACTCGATGGACGCCGTGAGCGACCGCGATTTCGCCATCGAATTCTGCGCTGGCAGCGCGGTGCTCGCCATGCATTTGTCGCGGCTCGCGGAGGATGTGATTCTCTGGGCCAGCGCGGAGTTCAACTTCATCAAGATCGCCGACGCCTACACCACCGGCTCGTCGCTCATGCCGCAGAAGAAAAATCCCGACGTGGCCGAGTTGACGCGCGGCAAAACGGGTCGCGTGTATGGCAATCTCATGTCGTTGCTCACGCTGCTCAAGGGATTGCCCATGACTTACAATCGCGATTTGCAGGAGGACAAGGAACGGTTGTTTGACACCGCCGACACCGTGCGCGCCTGTGTGCGGTTGATGAGCGCCATGCTGCTGAACACGAGCGTGAATTCCTTTTCCTGCCTGTCCGCCGCGAGCGATCCCGCGCTGCTGGCGACCGACCTTGCCGATTACCTCGTGCAAAAAGGCATGCCGTTCCGCAAAGCCCATCACGTGGTGGGCGCGGTGGTGGCGCGGGCCGAAGGCGAAGGCAAGGCGTTGAACCAACTCACCCTCGCCGACCTGCAATCCGTGGACCAAACCTTTGGCCGCGACGCGCTGGGCGTGTTCGACCTGACCCGCGCGATGGCCAAACGCAATCTCCCGGGCGCCCCCGGCACGAAGGAAGTGGCGAAGCAGTTGGCAAGGTGGCGGAAGTTGTTGGGTTGAACCACGGATGAACAGCAATCCGCAGATGACGCGGATTCGGGGGATTCATTCCCGCCCGGTTTAGCTCCATAGGAGCGGAATCTTTGTAGAATCGCCAGTGCCGAATCCCCAAGCCCCAGCGGGGCGGCATATTCCGCTCCTGACGGAGCTCGGTTTTGTTTGGGTCACGTTTCTACAAATATATCGCGCCGCTGGCGCTCAATCAGAATCTCCCCGACGCGAAGGAAGTTGGCGAAGCAGTTGGCGCGAATACAAAGATGTTCTGAAGCGCCGGATTTAGGCTACTCCTTCGATTTCCTTTAACGCGCGACTGTGATGTAACGAGTTCAGCAACAGTCGCTGTGAAACTGACATTTTGTTCCCTCACCCAAGACCTCTTTGATCCTCGGCCCATCAACCGGCAATCGAACGGCTTCTCTTCGAGTTCGGCGTGCGCGTTCCGATCACCAGGTGCCGGCCAGCGTTCAGGCGATCTCAATCCCGACCGGACAGTGGTCGCTGCCCATAATCTCGGGGCGGATGAAGGCGCGCTTCAAGCGCGGGCGCAAGGCGGCACTGACGAGGAAATAATCAATGCGCCAGCCAATGTTCCGCGCGCGAACTCCGGGCATCTGGCTCCACCAGGTGTAGTGCCCGCCGCGTTGCTCAAATTCCCGAAAGGTGTCGAGAAATCCCGCCTTCACCAGGGCGTCGAATCCGGCGCGTTCCTCGGGGGTGAAGCCATGGTTGCCCACATTGGCTTTGGGATTTGCCAGGTCCAGTTCCGTGTGCGCGACGTTCAGGTCGCCGCAGAAAATCACCGGCTTCCGGCGTTCGAGTTTCTTCAGGTAGCGCAGGAAGACGCGATCCCATTGCTGGCGATAGGCCAGCCGGGTGAGTTCGCGCTGCGAATTCGGCACGTAAACATTTACGAGAAAGAAATCCGTGAACTCGGCGGTCAGCACGCGGCCCTCCTGGTCGTGTTCGGTAAGACCAATGCCTTGGGTGACACTCAACGGGCGCACCTTGGTGAAGATCGCCGTGCCGGCGTAGCCCTTCTTCCGCGCCACGTTCCAGTAGGTCGTGTAACGCGCCGGCCACAACTGCTCCACATCATCCGGGCTGCATCTGGTTTCCTGGAGGCAAAGCACCGCGGGGTTCTCGGCATCGAGAAACTCCAGAAAATTCTTTCGCAACACAGCGCGCAAGCCATTGACGTTCCAGGAAACAAATTTCACGGCGCGGAGATTATCCCACCCGGCCGGCAACACCAGCCCAGTCGCCGAAAACGCGATTGGTTTTGCCGCGGTAGCATTCCGGTCGCGCACCCGCCGGGAATTGGCGAAAACTGCGGGCTTGCCGAATCGCGCCTCAAAGGCCATGTAATGCCGGTCAACTCATGAACCGTTACTCCAGCAGGTTTGCGCTGATGGTCCTGGCCTGGGTGCTGGCTCCCTGGCCGGCCCGGAGCAGCGAGCCAGAACCGTTGCCCGCCGTCGAGACGGTCCTGGCCTGGGTGCTGACCCGGGCGGGACAGGAGAGCGAACCTGAGCGGGAATTCAATCAAGCCTACCGTTACACCCACACGCGCGTCACCGAATATCGCGACGGCGACGGCGGATTGAAGAAGCGCGAGGCCAGCACCAGCGTCCGACAACCTGGCCTGGCCGCCAGCCCGAAGAACGCGAGCGCCCGCGGCCGGGCCTACGAGAAGCGTGATTTTCCGCCCAGCGAAGAATTGGTGAAGCGGTTTGATTTCACACTGTCCGGGCGGGAAGTGGTCAACGGACGGACGGCGTTGGTGCTGGATTTCAAACCGGCCGGTTCGCAGCCGGCGGCGCAGAATCTCAAGGAGCGGTTCATCAATCGAATCGCCGGGCGGGTCTGGGTGGACGAAACGGACCATGTCCTGGCCAAAGCCTCGTTGCGGCTCACGGAGAAGGTCAACGTCATCGGCGGTCTGGTCGGCAACGTGACCCGTTTGGAGGTTTCCTTTGACCGCGAGCGGACGGTCGAGGGGTTTTGGTTCACGCGGCGGTCGAACTGGCACCTGGCCGGACGCGAACTCTTCAGCCAGCGCACCATTGATTTTCAGGAACAGAAGACCGACGTGCAAAAAGTGGAATAGCGCGGTGCGCTGCGTGGCGTCCACCCGCGCTGCCAACTCGTTCCTCGCCTTCAGCCTCCTCCCCGTGCCGCAAGGAAACCGAGTCGGCGTTGCTGTGACAGCGGTGGCAGGCAGGTGATAAACTCCGCCATCCGCTCCGTTCATTGATCGTGGCCAGAATGTTTCCGATGATCTCCGCCTTCAGCATTGCGCCCAGCAGGTTGCCAACTTGCGACCCAGCCGAACGCGGTCTGCGTCACGTCCATAGGCAACACCTATCGTAACCACAGGAAAAAAGTATTTTAACAATGGCTCCCCGACTGGTTCAATGGGAGGGAAGTAAGAAATGCACGCACTGAAGCGGCCTGAACCCACAACCTCGACTGGCAACGATCCGACGACCGACAACAACAATTCAATTCAAACAAGTTAAGGAGAAAACATCTATGTCAACCGAATCCAAATGTCCCTTCAACCACGGCGCCGGCCTGACCGCCGGCACCCAAAATCGCGATTGGTGGCCAAACCAGTTGGAAGTCGAACTGCTGAACCAACATTCCTCGAAGTCCAATCCGATGGAGCCGGACTTCAACTACGCGAAAGAGTTCCAGAGCTTGGATTACGCGGCATTGAAAAAAGACCTCGCCAAGGTCATGACCGATTCACAGGAGTGGTGGCCGGCGGATTTCGGTCACTACGGCCCGTTGTTCATTCGCATGGCCTGGCACAGCGCTGGCACCTACCGCACGGGTGACGGACGCGGCGGCGGTGGTCGTGGGCAACAACGTTTTGCCCCGCTGAACAGTTGGCCGGACAACGTCAGCCTCGACAAGGCGCGGCGGCTCCTTTGGCCGATCAAACAAAAATACGGCCAGAAAATCTCGTGGGCCGACTTGATGATTCTCGCCGGGAACGTCGCGCTCGAAACGATGGGCTTCAAAACGTTCGGCTTCGCGGGCGGTCGCGAGGACACTTGGGAACCGGACCACGATGTCTATTGGGGCAAAGAAATGAAGTGGCTGGATGACAAGCGTTACAGTGGCGACCGCAATCTCGAAAATCCGCTGGCCGCCGTGCAGATGGGATTGATTTACGTGAACCCGGAAGGTCCGAATGGCAATCCCGATCCCGTGGCCGCGGCGCGCGACATTCGCGAAACCTTCGCTCGCATGGCGATGAATGACGAGGAAACCGTGGCGCTTATTGCGGGCGGGCACACTTTCGGCAAAACCCACGGCGCCGGCCCGGCATCTCATGTCGGCCCCGAACCGGAAGCCGCGCCCCTCGAAGAACAAGGCCTCGGCTGGAAGAACAGTTTCGGCTCCGGCAAAGGCGGCGACACCATCACCAGCGGCCTGGAAGTGACGTGGACGACGACGCCCACGAAATGGAGCAACAACTTTTTGTGGAACCTGTTCGGCTACGAGTGGGAACTCACCAAGAGTCCGGCGGGCGCGCATCAATGGCAGCCCAAGCACGGCATGGGTGCCGGTACCGTGCCCGATGCTCACGATCCATCCAAGCGGCACACCCCCTCGATGCTGACCACCGATCTCGCGTTGCGCTTCGACCCCGCTTACGAAAAAATCTCGCGGCGTTTCCTGGAGAATCCCGATCAATTCGCGGACGCGTTCGCCCGGGCGTGGTTCAAGTTGACGCACCGTGACATGGGGCCGCGCGCCCGTTATCTCGGACCCGAAGTGCCCAAGGAAGAACTCCTCTGGCAGGACCCGATTCCGACGGTGAATCATCCCCTTATTGACGCGACCGACATCGCCGCGCTCAAAGTCAAGGTGCTGGCTTCCGGCCTTTCGGTTTCGGAACTCGTTTCCACGGCCTGGGCTTCGGCGGCCACGTTCCGCGGTTCCGACAAACGTGGCGGTGCAAATGGCGCGCGCATTCGTCTCGCGCCGCAGAAGTTCTGGGAAGTCAACCAGCCGTCGCAACTCGCCAAAGTGTTGAGCGCGCTGGAGAACATTCAGGCGGAATTCAACAAGACGCAATCCAATGGCAAGAAAGTTTCGCTCGCGGACCTGATCGTTCTGGCCGGTTGCGCCGGAGTCGAACAGGCCGCGAAGAACGCCGGTCACAAAGTAACCGTTCCCTTCACCCCGGGACGCATGGACGCGTCGCAGGACCAAACCGACGTGGCGTCGTTCGCGGTGCTTGAGCCTATCGCCGATGGCTTCCGCAACTATCTCAAGGGCAAATACACCCTGGCGGCGGAGCACCTGCTGATTGACAAGGCGCAATTGCTCACGCTCACCGCACCCGAAATGACCGTGCTCCTCGGTGGTATGCGCGTCCTGAAAACCAACGCTGGCGGAACGCCACATGGCGTCTTCACAAAACGCCCCGAGGCGCTGACCAACGACTTCTTTGTCAACCTGCTCGACATGGGCACGGAATGGAAACCTGTCTCGCCCGAGGCGGACCTGTTTGAAGGCCGTGATCGCAAGACGGGAGACACCAAGTGGACTGGCACGCGCGTGGACCTCGTCTTCGGTTCCAATTCCCTCCTCCGCGCGCTCGCAGAGGTTTACGGAAGTTCTGACGCGCAGGAAAAATTTGTCAACGACTTCATCACCGCTTGGAACAAGGTGATGAATCTTGATCGTTTCGACCTCGCGTGACCGCTGCCCTCTGCTGAAGGACAACGACCCGCAGGCGTGGCCTGCGGGTCGCTTTTTTACGGCAGGTTCAAGTTCGCCGCGACTTGGCCGCATGGAACTACTGCTGCGCTTGCCTCTCAAGTGTGCCCACTCGCAGGGCCAGTGCCATGGCAGTCTTCTGATCCATGTATGCGGGAAGCTCGTCAATCACGCAGCGGATGCCTTGCTTTTGAGCAAAAGGGTGGATGCAGTCACACCACGACTCGTTCGATGCAAATTGATTGCCGACTCATCAAAAGCTGTTCCGGGGCCGCGGGCGGCGCTATAGTCCGCTCGCCCAACTATGAACCGCCAAAGCGTCAACGTGTTTTACTGGATCACCCGCACGCTGTTGCGCACCGCCTTGGGAGCGTACTTCACGCGCATGGAACGCTTCCACGCGGAGCGCGTGCCGACGACGGGGCCGGTGCTGTTTGTGTCGAATCACCCCAACTCGCTCACGGATGCCTTCGTCATCGCGGCGTCGGTGCGGCGGAAGGTTCATTTCGTCGGGACGGTGCAGTTGTTCCGCCTGCCGTTCATGCGCTGGCTGCTGTCGCGCTGCGGGGTGATTGCCATCAATCGCGTGGCGGATGATCCCCGCGCGATGCGCACGGTGCGGGACACTTTTGAGGCCTGTTACAAGGTGCTGGAGCCCGGCGGGGCCATCGCCATTTTTCCCGAGGGCATCACGCACGATGATCCGCAATTGAAAACGGTGAAAACCGGCGCGGCCCGGATGGCGGTGGAACTGGACGAACGGCACGGCGGCAAATCGGGTTTGCAGATTGTGCCGGTGGGATTGACCTTCGCAGCCAAGGAACATTATCGCAGCGAAGTGCTCGTGAACTTCGGATCGCCCATTGTCGTGAACGATTTTCTCAGCGGTGTGGCCAACAGCCGCCCGGAGCGGATTCGCGCCCTCAACGCTGAAATCGAACGTCGCCTCCAAGAGTTGATCCTCCATCTGCCCCAACTCGAACGGGCGCGCGTGGTGAACGCCGTCAAGCGGCTCTATCTCGACCGCCTGCAATCTGGCAACCGCGTGATTCATGAACCGGTGAAGCCGCGTACGGAGGAATTGTTGCTCACCCAGGCGATTGCGCAGGCGGTGGATTACATTTACGCGCATCAGCCCAAACAGGCCGAAGTTTTTGTGCGCAAACTTGACCTTTACGAGCGCTGGCTGCGGCGGCTCGGGCTGGCGGACGAATCCGTGGCGCAGTTTCCGGAAAAGCGACGGCTGGTGAAATTGGGTTTCCTGTGGACGCTTGTGGGCTTGGTGGCCGCACCCGTGGCGGCGTACGGTTGGTTGCATCGCTGGCTGCCGTGGCGCGTGGTGCGCGGGATTGTCCGCCAGCAAACGCGGCAGGCGAAGAACCGGACGCGCGTATCCACCACGGCCATGGTGGGCGGGTTGTTTTGCTTCACGGCCTGCTATGTCGTTTACGTCGCGCTGTTCCAATGGTGGATCGGCTGGCCGTGGACGGTGTGGTATGCGTTGTCGTTGCCGGTGTCAGGATTGGCGGCGCATTACTACGCGCGGGGCTGGCGGCGGTACATGACCGGGACACGCACGGCAACTTTGCTCCTGCGCAGCCCATTCGTGACGCGGCAATTACTCGCCCGCCGCAAGGCCTTGATCGCCGAGATTGAAGCCGCCCGCTGGCAGGTGCCCGCCGAGGCGTTGACACCACAATCTAAAGCGTGAGCCGCGCTGTCGCCGAGCATGAGGCGAGATGGATGTCGGTAACGCCGACTTTCCAGTCGGCACGAGCCGGTAGGATAACCGACGTTACGCCCTCGCGGTTCATGGCCGTGAGCAAATTTGAAAGGATCATGAAACTCGCCATGAACCTCAACGTACTACCGAGCGTCCCGCCGACAGTTCTCACTCATTTCCACGGAATGTGATCGGCCGGCCAGAGGCTCGGCCGCACGATGTTCACGTCCCCGATGCGTGTCCAAGGTTGGAGGTGGAAGCTCCACATGAACCGCCGGTCGGTAACGCCGACTTTCCAGTCGGCGCGAGCCGGTAGGAAAACCGGCGTTACGCCCCTTCGCTTCAAGGCTTCCAGGCGCAATTCTTGAATCGTGAAAGAATCCCATGAAACGGCCCCTCACCCTTCCCTCCGTTCTCCAAGGGACACTCCAAGCCAGGACTTCACCGACGATTTTGGGTGTCCTTCAGGTTAGCGCTTTCCTCAGATCAAACACTGCAACCCTCTTTCGACGGCGAAATATCCCAGGCTTTACGGTGATCACTCCGTTTTCCATCATGGCCGGGTTCTCAGAGCCATCGGCACCGAAAAACTTTCCTTTCGCATCGGCTGCTCCAAACCATTTTCCCTCAAACCGTGAGCCGTCGCTAAATTCGAGTTTGCCCTTGCCTTTGGGAAGACCGTTGGCGAATCGTTCTGTGAGCCTCTCCCCACTATTGAAAGTCAGGACACCTTCGCCCCACATCAGACCATTGGCAAACCGCCCGGTGTAGAACCACTTTCCCGGCCGCGTGAGCGTGCCTTGCCCGCGCCACTTGCCAAATGACCATCGGCCTTCGTAGCGCAATCCGTCGGTATGGGTGGCGGTTCCCATTCCGTGCCGCCAAAAGAGAAACTTGCCGCCAGCGTAAGTCTTGATCCTTCCCTGCGCGACCAGCGGACGAGCTGCGATTGCATCTTCGATCTCCTTCAACTCCTTCTGCGATATGCCCCTGGATCGCTGGTTGAATCCATTCTGGCTGTTCAGTGATCTCTCCAATGAAGCGTTGCGTTCTCGTTCGAGGCGTTGAATCTCCTGAACTCTGGGATAAGGCGATGCCGGGTTTCCCATCAAAAAGTCTTCCCATTCGCGATCATTCATAACGAACCTTCTTCTTTGTAGCCATTTCGCCGTGTGGCTTGCATTGGCCAACTGACCCCGTTACTGCCCGGGCCGGCTCACTCGGATGCCGGCAACTTCTGCACGTCCCTGGCATTGACCCAAGTTTGCCGGATTTGATTTTGACGCGGATCCCGATATTGAATCTCAACGAGCTGTCTTCGGCCTTCGCCACGAATTCGAACTACCGTTCCTTCGAGCAGCGTCCCACGTGAGTCGAACTGAACCTTTGAGCCGACCGCGAGGGATCCGCTGGGAGTCTCGTTGGGTTTCCAGTCGCTGGCCTTGAGCGCCGGTTTGACACCGCGCGGATGCGGGGACTGCTGCCGGGGCGACGTTTTCGCTTGCTCAGGCTCCGGCAGAGCCGGGGCCGCAGAGGCGGCTTCGACTGCGTCGGAAACGGGTCGACTATGCTCCCTCAGCCAAGCCTCGTTGTACCACACCGGGTTTCGCCCGACTTGGATGAGATAATGGCCGCCAGCATCGTTTGGCAGTTGCGTAAATCGGAGGATCTTGCCCTTCTCCCAGTTCCCGCGATTCTCGACCATCAGTTCTTGTTCCACAGCAAAGTTGCCGCCTTTGGGCTTGAGCGTGAGTGCCGGAATGTCCGGCAGACTCTCCGGGTCAAGCCCCTCGAGTGAATACGTCAGCGAATAAGGGATGCCCCCAACGCCGGGGTCCCGCTGTACCGACAAATGGACGATTGCGCCGGGCACCGATGCGCTGAGGATCAGCTGCTGAACGCGCAAACCTGCCCAGCCCGCCGGTGGCAGGGAGATGTGGTGATACACGATTGCGTCGAGCGGCTGCCCATTGATCGTCACCGTAGCGCGCGACGGTTTCACAGCCGACAGATCCAACTTGCCAAACCGCTTTCGATTAGAGGCGAGCCAGGTGACGGTCGTGCCGACGTAATCGATCTCGGGATTTGCAGGGCCAAGCTCGGCTTCGGTTGGCTGGAGGGTATTATCGCCGGCGGTCCACGTCGCACGCATCAGCGCCATGTCCGGGTCTTTCTCGACCAGTGTGCTCACAGCGCGGGCGTCGAGTTCCTCCTGGACGTCTGTTCGAGCCTGGCTAGGCCCCTTGTAGTGGAGCAGGTGCGTGACGCTGCTGCCGACCGGCGCGAGCAGCCACGCGCGCGAGCCGGGATCGAGCCTCTGCAGCACTTCGCGATCAAATGGCACACTGATCAACTTGTCGGGCGCGCGCATCCAATCCAGTGTGCTGGCTTTCGCGGCTATCACCGCCACTTCTGCGGCGGGGGCGGTGGCATCAAATGCGGTCAGGCGAATGATTGTCCTGCCCCCCGGGACACTGCGAACCGCTTTCGCGATCCAGCCGGGGAGCTTGGAATTCGTCCAGACTTCGGCGGAGTCTTTGCCGCGGAGTTCGTAGTCTGCCTGGCCGGGCCCCCCGCCTCCACGCCGAAGCTTGGTTTCGCGCTGGGATTCCTGCCAGATGCTGCGAGCGCATTTCACGACATCGCCACCGATGAGGATGGTGGCGGTCCCCTGATCGCCGACTTTCGGACCGATCGGGTCAAAGCCCAGCCATCCGCCTGGCACGAGCGGCAGCGCCAGCTTGAACACATCAGCATTGCCCGGGACCTGCTGGTCGTATGCAGAAATCTGCTCAATCTTCGCCGCACTGTCCGTCCAGGTTCCGTTCTGTTGCTGTTTTGATTCCGTGACCTCCAGTGTTATGGAATCCGCATTTGCTGAGACGACGCGGACCTCGCGCTTAATGTGCCGTGTCCCGCCGTCCATGGCCTTCATGCCGGTCAACTCCACGTCGTACGTTGCGGTGGTTCCCGGCCCGAAGCCAGCCCATTGCAGGTAATGAATGTTCGGCTCCCCCTTGGGCCCAAGCAACTTCCCAATCGCGACGACAATGTCGTCGGTCGGGACGCCCACAGACCGAGGTTTCCAGCCGGCGTTGCGCAACGACGCTACGCTCCTGAGCAGTTCCTGCTCTCCCTTGAGCTTCGCCAGTTCCTGGTATTTCTGATCAATCGCGGCGGCGTCGGGCGTGTTCGGATTGATTGCGATGAAATAGCGGACCTGCGCCTTGGAATCATCACCGGCCAGCAGCGCCGCCTGGAGTCTTTCGAACGGGCGGTACATCCAGAATTGATCGCCGGGCGGGACGGGGGTCACGAGCATGCCGTTCTCTGCCCGGCGCGGCGCCTCGTGGAACTCCGCGAGCGCGGATTCCATCCGCTGCTTGCCCACCGCGGCCTCGATGCGCTCCAGCCGCTGCCACGCCGTCGCGTAGCCGACGCGCAGTGCCTCAGCCATTGCAAACATCGCGGCGATGCGCGGATTGTCACGCGTCCACATGCCCCGCAGCGCCGACAGCGGTCGCACGCCCCAGATGACCATTTTGCCGTCGGCCGTCTTGCCGCTCACCAGCGTGGTGTCCGGAGGGACATCGGTGCTGGAGATCAACCCCAGTTGGGCCAGCGCCTTGTCAGTGAGATTGCCTCGCTCATCCTGCGCCGCCTGCGCGACTGCCGTTGCCGTCTCTTGAAGCTTCTTAGGACCAATCGCCACGAGCAAGGATTCATAATCGCTCGCTGCCTCGGCGGCGCCCGTATCGCGCCGCAGTTCCAGAGCCATGATGACGAACGGCCGCGGATCGCTTAGTTTTGGTGGTCGCTTGCCGGCGTGCAGGTATTCGGCCCGGTCGCGCGCCATTTGGTAGGTGGACCACTGCTCCTGGTTCTTCGTCAGCGCTTCACGAAATTGCCTGGGCTGGAAGGTCAGCAGTTCCAGCCTTGCGCTGCCTTGCATCACCTGGCAACCCATGTTCTTCAACTCCGCGCGGATTTCTTCGACTGTGCGCGCGAAGATCGAGCGGCCAGGGCCGGGAATCCCACCGTCGATGTCGCCACCGATGGCCAGCGTGCCGACCGTCCCACGCTGGTGAAACACCAGCCGCGCATCGGGCGCGTCCAGCCCCTGCACGACGGCATTGATCAGGTACATCATGTCCTTGCCGTCCAACAACTCCTTGAGTTCCTTCCAGGCGGCGTCCGCAGCCGGTCCTTCCGGCGCCTTGGCGAACTTGTCGCGGGCGGCCGCAATCCGAGCGGTGACATCCGCCATCGCTTTGACATAGTCCGCGTAGGCATCAGCAGTTCTCCCAAGCATCTCCCCCCAGGCTTCAGCCGCCAAGTCACCCATGGCGTCCCTCCCGCGAGCCGCGACGGACAGCAGCAATCCGACGAGCATCGCAATCACCCAGAGGAAACCAAGTGAAGAACTGATGGGAACTTTCTTCTTAGCGCTCCACGGGTGGCGGAGGACTGCTGTTCGTTCACGGTTCGTTTGTCCGATATTGATTTGCCTTCCGCGGCCCCTGGCGGGCTGAAACGGAATTCTGCCGAGCGGCGCAAAAGCCGCCACGGCGAGAACAGCTCGATTTGGTTGGTGGTTCTTGGTTTTCACATTCGCTCCACGTGGGTTGATGGATGGTGTCGCTTACGGGTTCTGGAGTTGGAAGAATCGTGCGCCGGGCGTGATCGGGTTGGTGACGACCAACTGATTGCCGACCTGCGTTGGCGGCGTGGGAACAGTTGTCCACGTCGTCCCCGGCAGGTCGGTGGCGTATCTCAGGGTGTAGTTGATGGCTGACGCCGGCCAAGAGAGGATAACACCCGATTCGTTCAGCGAAATGTTCAAGACATCAGGCTGAAGCGTGGCTGGAATACTGATGCGAATCATATCATTGCCCGTATCAGCAATGTAAACTCTGCCGTTGACGTCCACGTCAATTCCATTGGGGAATCTGAACCGCGCCTCATCTCCCACTCCATCCGTGCTGCCCTGTTCTCTGACCAGACCGGCTACGGTAGTCACTTCCCAATCCGATCCGTCGATTATGATTTTGCGGATTGTGGAGTTCTGATTCTCCAAGACGAACAAGTTGCCGTCCGGATCGAGTGCGACATCCGCCGGTTTTTTGAAACGCGAGTTGTTATTCAGGCCATCAGCATATCCGCCCAGGATGCTTGGTTGTCCTGCCGGAGTTGTGACCACCCAGTTTGTGCCTTCGGGTGTAATGAGCCGGATGGTGTTATTACCTTCGTCTGCAATGTACAGGCGACCGAGGGAATCTGTGACAATCCCTTTCGGCGAGCGGAATCCTGCATCGGAGTTTGTCCCGTCGGCACTGCCGTTGCTGCCTGGACTGCCCGCAATTGTAGTAACGACCCAAGTTGTGCCGTTCGGCGTGAGCATGCGTATCGTGTGATTGAACGTATCCGAGACAAAAAGTCGTCCGGAATTGTCCGCCGCAATTCCCTGCGGGTAATGGAAACGCGCTACTGTGTTTGTTCCATCCGTTGAACCCGAGGAACTACCTCCCGCGACTGTCGTGACAACCCAATTTGTTCCGTCGGGTGAGATTTTGCGAATCCGGTGCTCGTCGGCTACAAACAGTTGACCGGAGTTATCCATGGCGATTCTCCAAGGTAAAGCAAATCGCGCGGCATCATTGATTCCATCCGCAAAGTCCGACTCCCCAACAACCCCGGCAATCGTAGTGACCGTTCCATCTGAAGAGACCTTTCGGATGGCGCAGTGGCCTGCATCTGCAACGAATACATTGCCCGAATTGTCCGCCACCACGTCGCCGGGTCGCCGAAACCGTGCATTGTCTCCGACACCATCGGCGAGCGGATTTGGCGTCAGGCCGGCGATCGTTGTGACCACCCAATTCGTATCTTGAGGAACAACCTGCCTGATCGAGTAGAAATTGCCGTCCGTCACGAACACGTTGGTTGCACTATCAACAAAAATACCGGACAGATAGTTAAATCTTGCGGCGCTGTTCGTCCCGTCTGCATAGACCCAGTTATCGTATTGGCCCGCCAAACCCGCCAGGGTGGTAACGACACCTTCCGGCGTCACGCGACGCACTCCGTGCATGTCAGCAACGTAGATGTTCCCGTCATCACCGACACTCACATCGGCAGGATATGCAAACGCCGCGTTGGTTCCAACGCCGTCAAACCCTTGGTAGGCATATCGACGATTGCCGGCAAGAGTGCTGACCACCCAGTTCGTTCCATCTGGAGTAATCTTGCGGATCGTGAAATTTCCTGAGTCCGCCACATAGAGGCTGCCATCTTGTCCCACCGCCACGCCGGACGGTTCGTTGAATCGAGCCATTTCGTTTGTGCCGTCCGCCGTCCCATAGCCGAACAGAGTGCCGCTGCCAATGACTGCGTCCACCGTCCACAGCAAACCTTGGTAATTTGAGCGCACGACATATATGCTGTTCAAGAATGGTATGGCCAGAAACAGGTTTGTCCCGTGTGCCACCGCCAAGCCCCCTGGGAGATCCAAGTCGAGGTCGGTGAGAAGGGTAGTGACCTCGCCACCTGGCGTGATTCGGCGCAGCCGCGACAAGTCTGTTACAAAAAGGTTGTTGTCGTCGTCAACTGCAATCCCCGAGGGCCCGCTGAACCTCGCTGCACTTCCTGTCCCGTCCACGTGACCGTTCATGCCGGGCGAACCCGCGAATGTGCTTACTACCCAATTCGTACCGGACTGCGTCAGCTTCCGAATCGTCGAGTTTGCATGGTCGGTGACAAACAGATTTCCGGAGCTGTCAGCAACGACATTCTGCGGGTCGTTGAAACGTGCGGTCGGCCCGTCGCCATCCTGGCTTCCCACCCACGCTGACCCGGCCAACGTGGTGATGCTAAGAGGCTCCGCGCAAAGACCGCTCTGGAGCAATACGAGCCACAGAAATTGACCTATCAGGCAGATGCCAACTGCTCGTCCGGTGGTGCCGGACGAGTAATGATTGAATTGTATCTTTGAGTGTCCCTGGGTCATATCTAATTCGTTTTTGTTCATATCGCTTCCTTTCACGTCCGCGCATTATTAAAGAGATCGAAGTCGAGCACGCCCAAAGCAAGGCAGTCGCTGGTCATCCGTCTGGGTAACGGCAGGTAAGTTCCTCGGTCCTTGCAGTTCGTCACCCTGTTTATGGCCATGCCGGTGAAAAGAGAAGTCTGCAATATTGCCAACATCAGCCCGCATCGAATGCACGAGAAGTACGAGTTTGGACTTGGGATCGCTGTCGGAGGAGGACGGAAGGTGGAGTGTAAGTTCGTCTGCATCGTGTTTGCTCCATCAATAGTCGCATGCGAACGACATAAAGGTGACTTTTGTTCACCAGAATCTTCCCTCACTGAAGGCTGTGTGGGAATAGCACTTGCGTGCTATGCCGGGCAACGAAGCGGAAATGGCGTCCCGAGGAGTATTACGGAACGCTGACTCATCGCGGCAGGTTCGCCAGAAGTAGCTGCTCCCAGGAAGCTGGCCGCCGCGTCGCGGGTCTCGGCTCGACTGCAACCGAGTGATTTTGGACAGGAAGGCAGGTTGCCCAGTGCCGCGCGGCGGTGCGACGAACCGCGGGACGCCGGCGTTCATTGGGAGAATGTGTTTCTGCGGACTATAGCACCGCGACAAAGAAGTTTCGTTGCTTCGCACAGAGCGTAGGTAGGGCGCGCCACTCCGTGCGCGCCATTCGGAAAGGTGTCCGTGGGCCGCGGCGCGCACGGAGTGACGCGCCCTACCATGGTTGGGAATTTGTTTGTCCCAGTACTACACCCCGTCGAGGAGATCCCGACCACCGCGCAACTTGACAATGGCGTCCGTCAACGAACTGACGCCGAGCTTTTCGTAGATGTTGCGGAAGTGGTTCTTCACCGTGTTCACGGCGATGCCGAGCGCCATGGAGATTTCGCCATGCTGCCTGCCGCGTGCCGCCAGTCTAAGCACTTCCCACTCGCGGGCGGTCAGACCGTATTCGGCGGGCGTGCCACTGGTCTGACGCCGTTGGAAGTATTCCACCACGCGCCGAGCCACGGCGGGACTCATGATGGCACCGCCGGCCAGGGCATCCTCGACGCTGGCGACGAGTTCCGACGGTGAACCGCCTTTGAGGATGTAGCCGGACGCGCCGGCTTCGAGGGCGCGTACGATTTCCTCGGGGCTGTCCACCACCGTGAGCATGATGATGGGGACTTTGGGCAGGGCTTTCTTGAGTTGAGGAATCGCCGCAATGCCGGAAGTTCCCGGCAGCAGCATGTCCAGCAGCACAATGTCCGCCTGCGCGCCGGGAATATCGCGCAGCGCCTGGGCCGCGTCAGCGCACTCAGCCACCACCCGCCAGCCGGCTCGCGCGTTCAAGGCGGTGACGAGCACACGGCGAAATTCGGCGCGGTCCTCGACGACGGCAATACGGACTTCTTGATTTGATGACAACGTTGGAATTCAAGCAGAAACAGGGACTCGAAGCAAGCCAGCCCAAGCCCAGCGCGTTCAATTCCCGTGTTTCAGTGGAACGACGATTTCCACGTCCGTTCCTTCGCCGGGCGCCGATTTGATCCGACATCGCCCGCCCAGACTCTCGCTCCGAAACTGAAAGTTGCTGAGGCCGATGTGTTCCGCCATCGGCCCGTGGGCGCCACCGTTGTCAGGGCGCTTCGGCGCCGGCTTAAGCGCCGATAGATCAAACCCGCGCCCGTCGTCGCACACGGTCAGCACGAGGTGAGAGCCTTCAACTCGGAGTCGGATCGTGACCCGCCTGGCCTGGGCGTGCTGAGTGATGTTGCGCAATGCCTCTTTGAACATGGCGGCCACTTCCTGGCGCAAATGGCTCGCGATAGGGGTGGGTGGAATCGTTTCGGGCAAATCCAAGTCCAGTTTCACTCCCGCGGTCCCCAGGTAGCGACTGCCGAAGTTGCTGATGAAATCAGCGAGACTGGGCAGGGTGTCGTTGCTGGGGTGAACCGACCAAATCAGGTCGTTCAGTTCGCGGAGCGTTTCCCGCGCCCGCTGGTGAGCGGCTTCGTTCTCTCCGGCGGCCAACGCTACACTCGCCAGGTGGGCGCCCAAGTGATCGTGCATGTCCCGGGCAATGCGCCGGCGTTCAGATTCCAAGGCCTGAAGGCGTTCAACGCGGGACTGGCGGCGTTCCCGTCGGATTCGCCACAAAATCAGTCCTCCAACGACGGCGGCCACCGCGCTTCCGGCGGAACCGTAAAACGTTCCGGTCTGCCAAAAGAATGGAAGGATGGAGAAGGCGAAGCTTGCGTCGCGCTCACTCCATCTGCCTTCAAAATTGCACGCTTGAACGCGGAACTGATACTTGCCTGGACCCAGATTGGCATAGACCGCACGGCGTGAGGCGCTGGATTCGCGCCAATCACGGTCGAAGCCGTCCAAGCGGTAACGCAGGCGCACCTTCTTCGGCGCACGCAGACTCGTAGTGGTAAAATGGATGTCCAGGTGTCGGCCACTGCCAGGCGGAAGCCGCGCCGCTTCGTCCAGTCGTATTGTCTTGTCGCCGGTGACGATGCTCTCAATGAAAACCCGTGGCGCGGGAATATGGGTTGGGCAATCGGCGGGGTCCACGACCGATAGACCGCTTCGCGTCGCAAACCACAGACGGCCATCCTGTCCCTTCGCGGCCACCGGTCTCGCGCCGTCCGAGAGACCGAGACTCACCAGGCCATCCTGAGTGTCGAAGTGGGCGACCGCGGGTTGCGCCGCCCGGTTCTCCAGCCATTGTTCCAGCTCGCTGCGGGCGACACGAGAAATTCCCGCGCCATGCGCCAGCCAGAGGCGCTCGAATTCATCCTCGAGGATGCCGTGAATTGGGCCTTGCGGAACACTCGAGGCCGGCTCAAAAGCGAAACATCGCCCGTTGCGGAAGAGGCACAGGCCGGATTCGGTGCCGATCCACAGTTGATTGTCTCCGTCCAGGTGCAGGGAACGGACATCGTCGTGTGAAAGACCGTCCTGGCGCGTGAACGCGCGAATGCCCTCGACGCCCAAACGAACGAGACCCTTGCCTTTCGTTCCAACCCACAGACGGCTCTCCTGATCCTCCTGCAATGCCAAGACATTGAGATGACCGAGGGTGTCCATTCTTTCGGAAGAGTAATCTTCAGTAGCGCGATAAAGGCCATCCGCCGTGCCCAGCAGGATGGTGCCATTTCGCATCGCATGGATGACCTGGACCTGCCCGATTTCCATGAAGCGTGGGTTGATCGGAAGGAGCAGGCGCGGGTCGGTTTCTGATAAAGGGGGCTCGAAGACACCTCCGAGAGGAAAGCCGGCCCACATTTTTCCCGATGGGAGAGCGACTGCGGTGTTGATGGGCGGGGGTTGCTCGCGCTGCAGATCGCGAACCTCAGAAAGCCGGAGACTCCTGCCACTCCAATGGATGATAGCCCGATCGTTCGCGAACCAAATGCTTCCGTTTGGACCTTCCGTGACCCACCGGATGGAGTTCCAACCTATATCCGGATGGAACGTCAGTGTGCTGAAAACACTCGGGCGCAGGCGAAACAACCCCTGACGACGTGTGCCGATCCACACCGCGCCTTCGGCATCCATCATGATTGAAATCGAATCGCCAATCGCTTCGGCGAGCTGCGTCACCTTCGTAACCCCCGGTTCCGATACCAGTCGGAGCAATCCACCTCTGGAAGGGTTGGTTGCCCAGATGATACCATCTCCAGTTTCCGCAAACGAAGCCGATTGGAGAAAAGGAAAGCCGCTCCGATCCCTATCGAGAATCCGTTTGGGCTGTGCGGTGGGAGACTCGATCCACCAGCCCCCATCGGAAGTTCCGACCCAGAGCCTTTTATCACGATCCAGTAGCAGGCCGCCGACAGAGACCTGGTCGCCGAGACGATGCCCTGCGCGCTGGATCGGGCCGGTGACGTCTTTCTCTTTCAGATCAAGACAGTACAGTCCGCTCAGGCAGCCCACCCATAACCTGTCCGCTGGCCCTTCCGTTAGCGAGAGAACCCGGTCTTCGGATTCCAGTTTGAACTCCGTGTCCCATGCGATTGCCTGACCATCCCAGACACCAATTCTTTCCCTGGCGCCAAACCAGAATCCGCCGGCCGCGCGCGGAGCGAAGCACAAAACCTGATTCCCTTTAAGACTTTCCTGGCCGGCGAAACGAACGAAGCGCCCCTGCTCGCGACACAGCAGTCCACCACGAACTCCGATCCAAAGCCTCTGTTGCTCATCTTCATAAAGGGCGCGGATATTGGCTCCAGTGTCCGCCATCTCCGGTACGCTGCTGTCATCAAAGACCTTGAAGCGCACTCCGTCGAAACGGGCCAGCCCCGCCACCGTGCCGACCCAAAGAAACCCATCGCTGGTTTGCAGCAGAGCATTGACCTTGTCGGTCGGCAGCCCGTCCTGGGTACTCCAGTTATCAAGCTGGTATTGAAGTCGGGGCGGGCGCGGCGGACCGCTGTCAGTCAGAGTCGGGGGTGTGCGCGGACTGACCGCCTGGCTCGCCAGCGAAGACGGTAAGGGCAGATTGGTTTGGAAAACGATATTGGTCATCAGTCCGCCGTACGAAAATGACCTGATGCTTTCCCGCTGTTGCTGGATCCCGTCCCTGAGTGTTCGATCCTCGCCGTACCAAAACAGTGACACTTGGAACGGCGCGTCATTGCTTTCCCATTTTAACGAGTGATCCACAGCGGCGAAGCCTGACGGGCGGGCACACGCCCAGATCAAGGCAGCAAATAGCCCGTAAGCCATTGCGTGCAGCGTCCTCCGCGCACCGAATGGACAGGACCATGCGCCGTGCTGCTTCCACTTGTTTCTTGCGCCAAGCAATTGTTTCCTTTCCGGACTTGCCTTCGGATGAGTTTTTGCATCCATAACAAACCGCCAGCTTGAAATGGTCCGAGCATCTCCCATTGGCCCTATACAGGTGCTTTGCGATCGGGAATCTTAGCATCAAGATATGCGTGTGCGTATGCGCGAACAACCCCATTTAGCATCCTTTCCTTAACCGGGGCGCATCCTGACGGCACCACCATTACTCGGCGAACAACTCGGCGAACGAGAGCTGGTCACAATGGTGGTCTTGGCGCGCTTCCTTGAGGATGGCTTACTGAGGCAAGTTTGGCTGGCAATGTTTGGATTGATTCCGGCCATTGATGGAGTCAGACTTTCTCCTCAACACCAGCAATACCATGCGCAAATTCTTTTTCTCGCTATCGGTCTTTTGAAACCGTGATGTTTCCTACACTCCGGGTTCGTGTTCGGCGGACGGGGTTACTTGGACTCCTCAGCTTGCATCTGTGCTCACCGACCATCTTCGCCCAGGTCGCGCTGAGTCCGGTGGCCATCGCGGGTTCGGACCTTGAAGCGTACGCAGCGTCCACGCCCTTTACCAACATGGTCAACCAGTCGGCCGCCAGCCTTGACGGAGGTTTCGTTGATGTGCCGGGCAATCCCCAAGGGACTTACACCATCTCAAAGGCAAGCCTGGCGGCGGTGGAATTCTTCCGTACTCGGAGGGATTGAAAGCAAACGAAGCCAATCCCTCCGCTTGGGAGTTTTTCCGCAGGCAAGTGCGGGAGGTTGGCAAGCTGTCGAGCCAGTCTGCGGCCTGCGCACGCGGCTTCCGGGATGGCGGGGAACCGCGCGTGTCCAGCGATGTGTGAGACGTAAACGTTGCCAAACGCCCGGCCCCGTGCCTAATCTGATGCCATGAAACGTCTGTTTGCAGTCGTGATGCTGGCGCTGGTGGTAGCGGCGATGCCGGGGCATGCCCAATCCACCGATGAACAATACGTTCGCATCTACAATCTCATGCAGCAGGGCGAGGCGCTGGAGAATCTCGGCGAAGCCGCCCGGGCGCTGGCCAAATATCGCGAGGCGCACACCGCGCTGCAAGGATTGCAGCGGGGCAACCCGCAATGGAAACCCAACGTCGTCAACTTCCGGCTCAATTATCTCGCGGGCAGAATCGAAGGGTTGGCTGCCAAAGTGAAGGGAACTCACCCAACGCCCCCCCTGGCGCCGGGTGAGCCAGCGCCTCCCACGAGTCCTTCGCCCGTGCCACCCACCGTGACGCCGGAGATCGCCAATCGTCTGGCGGCGCTGGAAACCGAAGTGCAGCGCTTGCACGCGGACAAGTCGCTGCTGGAGCAAAAACTCAAGGAGGCGCTGGCGACCCGGCCCGCCGCGGTGGACCCGCAGGAACTGGCGAAAACGCAGGAACAGAATCAGGCCCTGCTCAAGGAGGTTGAATTGCTCAAAGCCAGCCTGGAACGTGATCCGCCCCGGCCGACCGAGGGCGCTGACGCGCGCGTGATGGAAGCGGCCAAGCAGGCGCTGGCGGATGCCAACCGCAAACTTGCCGAGCAAACCGAAGCCGCCGGTCGGTTGAGCCGGGAGAATGAAACCATGCAGACACGCCTGCGCACGTTGATGGCGAGCGCCGAAGCCGCCGACGCTTTGCGCGTCGAGAATGAGTTGCTGAAGAAACAGGTGGCCGAACTGCGGCCCGGCGCACCAGCCATCCGCCCCAGCGAGGACCTGGCTTCCCAGCTCGCCGCTGCCGAGGCACGGCTGGCGGCCATGCAATCGGAGGCCGAACTGCTTCGGCTCGAAAAGACCGCGCTTCAGAATCGCGTGAAACAACTTTCCGGAGCGCCCGTGGCCACTTCCCTCATTCCACCGCCCGCGTCAGGCGACGAAGCGGATCGCATCAAGCGGCTGGAACTGGAGCGCGACGAGTTGCAGCGCAAGCTCGACACGGCCAATCGCGAACTTTATGGCCGCCGGGGCCGGGAGGTGGCGGGCCGGGTGGATGAGCTTTCCAACGAAGTCGCCGCGCTCCGCGCGCGCGTGCAGGTTTTTGAGGCGCGCGCGGTGCCTTATACCGCAGAAGAACTGGCGTTGATGAAACCTGCGCGTTCCGACCTGGCCACGGCGGACCCCGGCGCCGGCAAGCGGGCCTTGAGCGAACTGCCGGAAGCCGCCCGCCCGATGGTGCTGGAAGCCCAACGCCATTTCACCAATCGGGAATTTGACAAGGCTGAGGCGAAGTATCTCGAAATCCTCCGGCGCGATCCCCGCAACGTCAGCGCCCTGGGCAACCTGGCCGCCATTCAACTGGAGTTGAATCATCTGGCGGACGCGGAGAGGACGCTCAACCAGGCGTTGGTGGTGGCGCCGGAGGATTCCCACAGCCTCGCAACGCTGGGCCTCTTGAAGTTTCGCCAGGAGAAATATGACGAAGCCCTGGACGTGCTGAACCGCGCGGCGAAACTTGAACCGCAGAATCCTGAAATTCAGAATCTCATTGGCCTGTCGTTGAGCCACAAGGGGCTGCGCGGTCCGGCGGAAACTGCCCTGCGCAAAGCCATCCAACTCAATCCCGGCTACGGCGCGGCGCACAACAATCTGGCGGTTATTTATCTCTCGCAACAGCCGCCCATGGTCGCGCTCGCGCGCTGGCATTATCAAAGAGCGATGGCCGGCGGCCACCCGCGCAACGACGAACTCGAAAGATTGCTGGATCAGAAAACGGCGGACGCGGCCAAATAAGCGGCCAGACTCTGGCGGCTTCCGGGTCAGAGTTCGCGACCCTGGCTGGTGCCGGATTGCTGGGCATGAAGTCCGCCTTGAATGCTCGGCGACTGGAACTCCGGCAGGTTGCGGCTTCGCGCCGTTGCGGAGACCAAAGCCGGTCAAGAAGGGCGCCCCCACCCTCCCGTGTCGGTGACGGCTTGGCTCAAGTTCCCAACGATTCGGGATGCTGCAAGCCTGACGCGGGAAGGGCTCACAATGAGATGCCGTAGCTTTGCGTCCATAAATCGGGCGCATGGAATCCAGTTGAACTGGCCGCTGGGATTTACTCGTGTCGTAGCGCCTCCACCGGGTCCATTTGCGCGGCGCGCAGAGCGGGGTAGATGCCAAAGACCACGCCCACGAGCGCTGAGATGCTGAACGCCAATACGGGCGACCAGAGTGTGATGATGGTTTTCATCCCTGCGGTCTGGGTAACGATGTAGGGAATCGAGATGCCCAGCAGAACACCGATCACGCCACCAGCGCCGGCGAGCAACACGGTCTCCACCAGGAACTGGGTGATGATGTCGCGCCGTCTGGCGCCCAGCGCGCGGCGGATGCCAATTTCGCGGGTGCGCTCGGTGACACTGGCGAGCATGATGTTCATGATGCCAATGCCGCCCACGAGCAGGGAAATCGCCGCAATGGAGCCAAGCACGATGTTGAAGATCCGTTTGGTGTGTTCCGCCTGCTTGAGCATTTCCAGCGGCACGTCAATGGCGTAGTCCTTTCGCTTGTGATTGCGCTCCAGGATGGTTTTGACGGCCTCGGCGACGCCCAAGACTTCTTCGAGCGAAGCGACTTTGACGGTCGCTTCGTGGAGTTGAACGCGCTCGGCTTCAAACGCGCCCGCCCGCCGGCGCATCAGCACCTCCCCATAGCGCATCCGGGCGGTTTCCAGCGGGATGAACATGCGTTGCGCGATGGGTTTGTCCGTCGCCGCCGTTTCACCGCTCTGCGGTTCGGCACCGCGCGGTTCCATGATGCCGATGACCTGGTAGTAGTTGGCACCCACGCGCACGTGTTTGCCGAGCGGAGAATCCATCGGGAACAAACCGGGCACCATCTCGGCGCCCAGGACGCAAACGCTGGTCTGGGAATCCATGTCGAGGTCCGTGAAGAAACGCCCCTCGGCGACGCGGTGGTTGCGCATTTCGGGATACCACGGCACGGTGCCAACGACTTCGCAATCCACGCGGCGGCTGATGTTCCAGGCGTACTCGCGGATGTTGCGCGAGGGCAGTACCACGGTGACGCCGGGGATCGTCGCGCGGATGGCTTTCACATCCTTGTAAGTGAGGCCGTATTGCAGAACGATGCTCTGGCTGCCCTTGTCAGATACCTTCTGCTCCTCCGGCGGTTTGACGCTCCGCAAAATAATGTTCTGGCTGCCCAGGCTCTTGATGCGTTCCTGGGCCTCAAAACTCGCGCCCTCACCGATAGCCAGCATCGCAATTACGGAGCACACGCCGAACACGATGCCCAGCACGGTTAACAGTGACCGCAGACGGTGCAGCCAAAGGCTTTTCACCCCCAGCCGCACGGCGCGTCGAAGTCGGGCCATGGTAAAAGTGCGGATCATAGGCGAGGGGACGATTCGCTGCGCACATCGCTCTCAATTTGGCCGTCGCGCAACCGAATGGCTCGCCGGGCATGTTGCGACACGGTGGTGTCGTGAGTGACCAGGATGAGCGTCTTGCCCTGGGCGTTCAGTTCGTCGAAGAGCTTCAAGATTTCCGTGCCGGACGTGGAATCGAGATTGCCGGTAGGCTCATCGGCCAGGATGACGAGCGGATCGTTCACCAGCGCGCGGGCGATGGCCACCCGCTGCTGCTGGCCGCCGGAGAGTTCAAACGGCTTGTGTTCGAGCCGGTCCTCCAATCCTACGCGCGCCGCCAGTCGCCGGGCAATCGCACGGCTTTCGCCCTCGGGCCGGTCCTGGTAGTAGAGCGGAATCTCGATGTTCTCCAGGACGGTGAGTTGCTGGATCAGATTGTAGCTCTGGAAAACAAACCCCAGCCGCGCGCCGCGCACGGAGGAAAGTTCATCATCATTCATCTGTGAAACGTCGTCACCGCCCAACCAGTAACGCCCGGCGGTGGGTCGGTCCAGACAACCGAGCAGATTGAGCAAGGTGGATTTCCCGCAGCCGGACGGTCCCATGATGCTGAGATAATCGCCGGCTTCGATGCCGAAGGTGACGCCCCGCAGGGCTGCCACCGTCACCGGTCCCATCCGGTAGTCTTTCCGGACATTGTCGAATTGAACAATGGGCGAGGACACAAGGAGTGAGGGCTTCAGACTTTGCGGGCCTTGGTGGTGGTAGCCGTTGGCGCGGCGGGCTCCGGGGATTTCTGCTTATCCTCCTGGGTCGGGCTGCGTCCATTGCCAGTCTTTCCAGCCTCGGCACCGACCGGAGACCGTAGCAACACGCTTTCCCCTTCGGCCAAACCACTCTTGATCTCGATGAACTCGTCGTTGAACTCGCCCACCTCCACCGCGCGCGGTTCCGGCTTGAAGCCCCGCGCCACGTAACACACATGCTTGCCGTCCGCCGGCGACACCGCTTGCACCGGCACATAGACCACGTCGTCCAGCCGGTTCACAAGGATTTCAACCTTGGCGCTCATACCCGGCTTGACCCAGTCATGCGTGCCGTCAATCGCAACGGTTGTCAGATAAACCTTCATGTCCGGATTCATCCAGCGGTTCTGCGAGTCCGGCAAGACGCCCACCTTGGTGACTTCGCCGGTGAGCACTTCGTCGGGAAACGCATCCACGGTGATCCGCGCCTTCAAACCCCGCTGCACCTTCTTGATGTAACTCTCGTGAATTCGCACGTTCACCGACATGCGGGTGGTGTCCGGAATCGTGATGATGGTCTGGCGTTCACGGACGGCGGCGCCTTCGCGGATGCGTTCCTCGCCGCCGTAAAACACCATGTCATCGCGATTGGCACCGTAAACCACCAGCCCGGCCTTTTGCGCCGGCAATGTGCATTTTTCGAGTTGCTCGGCCAGGTCCTTCTTCTGGCGTGTTTGAACTCCATGCTGACCTTGGGCGGATTTCAGCTTCGCCCGCGCCTGGGCCAGCTTCGAGATGGCCAGCCGCCGCGCCTTGTCCAGCTCCCGCACCGCCTCGGCGTATTTGGACAACGATTCCTCGGCGGACTTCGCAAATTCGTATTTGAGAAACAACGCGCGCGCCGTCTCGGCGGTCTGCACTTTCAAGCGGCTGTTTTCATACGCAATCTCGTCGCGCTGAAGGTCCGTCCGGGTAACAAACCCCTTGTCAAACAGGCGAGTCGTGCCGTCCAAGGTGGCCTTGGCCTGGCCAAGTTCCTTTTGCGCCACCTGCAAATCATCCTCGAACTTGCGCAACTTCTGTTTGGCTTCGCCGTCCCCCAACACTTCAATGTCAGCATACTTCGCGAAATCAAACGCTAGCGTCGCGATTGGTACGGCGGGCGGTTCTTCGAGGTCGCCGGAAGCTGCCGCCGGCGGGGTGGCTGGCGGAGGTTGCGCCAGCCTGATGACCGACGACAACGCTGAACCGTCAGCGTGGACCAGCACGGGGCCGGCGACCGGCATATTGGGACTACTCGGCGACGCTTGTTGGCGAGGTGGCGCCGTGGTCGCTTCATCGGCGTGACGCGTGGTTTCGACGTTGTTGGTGCTGGCTGCGGCCAGGAGTTGGTCGAGCCCAAGCTGGGCGATGATCTCCGCCGTTACCGTGTCGCCCAGGAATTTGTCGAAATCCATGCGGGCAAAGCGGGCCTTCTGTTCCGCGGCCTTGATGTCGCTGGCGTTCTGGTTCAACTGGATCTCGTAATTCTGCTCGGCGTCCGTGAGGCTTGCGACGGCGGATTGATACTGAATCTCCTGCTGCACCATCTGTTTTTCGATTTCGGACGAATCCAGTTCCACCAGCACCTTGTTGGTGCGCACGTCTTCCTCGGTGACGAGATAACCTTCTTCGACAATCTTCAGAATCTTCGTGCCCTGATAACCCACGCGGACTTCGCACTTGATCTCCTGGAATTCCAGCGCCTGCAGACTGCCGCCTTCCAACACAGTGATGTCCAGCGGCCCACGCTTCGCGGCGAAGGTCGGGATGGTGGCGTCCGACTTGGCTCCGCCGCGGAAGATGAACAGGCCGGCGAGGACCAGCGCACCGAGGCCGGCGAGGATCAGGCCCCAGCGGAGGCGGGAGCGTCGGGGTGATGCGTTGGCAGTTTCAGCGGACTTTTGCATGTTGTAGTTCCTCCCACTGACCGTTGTCTTTGATGTAGAGAATGCCCATGTTGTTCCAAAATTGAAGCCGGGCGATGGTGTGCGTGACAAGCGCCTGCGTGCGCTGGTTCTTTGAATCATTCAGGGCGTTCTGCGCGTCCACCTGATCCAGGGCATTGGCGCGACCGAGTTCGGCCCGGAGATTCTGTTCCTCAACCCGCCGCTCGGCGAGTTTCACACCAATTTCGCTGATCTCGTAACTGCGCTTGGCCTGGTCCAACGTGCGCCAACTGTCGCGGACCTGGAGCTTGATTTCATCCTCCTGCTGCTCCAGGGAACGCGCGGCACGATTGCGCGTGATGAGCGCCGTGCGATACACATTGCGCTCCGCCTTGCGGTCCAGGCCGGGATCAAGGTTCAACCCGGCGTTCCACCGGTAACGGTCAAAGTCGGGGGTGGGAAATCCGGTGTTATCGTTCGGATCGCTGCTGACGGCCACTGACGCCGCGAGGTCCACACGCGGTTTCAGCAAATTGGCCGCCAGTTCTACGCGGCGCTCGGCATCTTCGAACTGGTCCTTCGTGTTCATGTAATCCAGCCGGGCGGCCAGTGCCACCTGAATGGAATTCTCCACGCTGATTTCGGGATGCCGGATTTGGAGCGCTTCGAGTTCACGGTCGGCCAGCACGATGTTGGCATCCGTGTTCAGGCCGAGTTGCAGTTTGAAATTATCCAGCGCCTGGCGATAGCCGCGAATGGCGTTGATCCAGGCGCTCTCGGCGGAAAGTTCCTGTTGTTCGAGCCGGCCCAGATCGGCCTGGGTCACCCGGCCCTCCTGCGCCAGCGCCCGCGTGCGTTCGGCGTTCCGCCGCGAACTTTGCAGGTTCAGAAAATTATTCCGCACCGTGTCGCGGTTGCCCAGCACGCCGTAGTAAGCCGTGGCAATCTGCACGCTGAACTCCTTGCGGAACTGGGTGAACTCGCGCAGATCATAGAGCAGTTGCCGCTCCGCTTGAATCAGCGCTTCGGTTTGCTGCTTGAAGCCGGCGTCGCGCAACATGGGGCGGAGAAACGTGGCGCTCAATTGCGACGACGTCGTCACGCGCGGATCGCCCGTGACAAAGCGCAGGAAGTCCGCCGTGAACGCCGTGGTAATGCGGCCCACGTCGCGCAGGAGCCAACTGGCGTTGATCGTGCCGGATGCGCCCACTCGGCTTTGTTCCACCAGACTGTCGCTGACCAGCACCTTGGGCTGGCCGGTGATTTCATCAATGCCCACCGTGACGGCCTGTTCCGTCTGCACCGAGTAATTTGCGTTGCCGCTGCCCGAAAAGATCGGGGCAAATTGATGGCGCGCGAGGGACAGCGCCAGGGCCGAGAGGTAGAGCTGTTCCTTCCGTGATTGATAATTGCGGCTGTGCTGAACGGCCAGCGCCAGCGTTTGTTCCAGATTCAGCATGTGAGCGTCCCGTTCCCGCTCGCCGTCTGGGCCGAGGAACTCCGGGACGCTGTCGGCGACCGGCAGCCCATCGAGCGAAATGACGTTCGTTTGCTCAATGGTGAAAGCCGGGTCCATGTTCGGCACGGAGGGCGACTTCTCCTGGATGAGACGATAGCCCTCCCGGTCGGCGGATTTCCGGTAATAACCGGTGGTGCAGCCCGCCAGTACGAGCCAGCACAACAACAATCCCCGCAACCAGTGGCGACCGCTGGATTTGTTCATGCTCTTGTTTCCGATCTATCAATGGACCTGCGTCGGCGCGGGTTCGTTCATTTTTGCCGGCAAATCTCATGGGTCTTCTAGGGACGCACGTCTGACCTTGCCAATTCCATAACCCCGCAGCAGCAAAAAAGTTGCCCGACCGGCGGCTTGGTCGCCTACTTGGTTTTGACACAACTGCGCGCGAAAGCTCACGCGGAAACTGGCGTTGAATTCTTACTGCTGCAGGCGTTCAACCCGTGCCAGTGGATCCAACGCCGGTTACTCGGAAAGTCCGCCGCTGTCACCGGCCAGCTTCGGTGAAGTGCAGGACAGTTGGCATTCGTGCCGGAAACTACGCAAACAGGATGTTCTGCACAAACTGGGAAAGGTGCTCCGGCCGTTTGCGATGTTTCCGCATTAACACCACCAAGGAACGCTCGAAACGGTCCGGCAAACTGAGCCGGACGAGATTCTTCTTCCGTCCGTGCAATGCCAACGCACGCATCGGCACGAAACTCAACCCCAAGCCAAGCGCCACCAAGGTGATGATCAGGTCGAAGTTGTCGAGCTGCATCGCCGGTTCGACTCGGATTCCTGAAGGAGTCATCCATTTCCTCAGCGCCAGTCCGGTTTGGGTGGATTCGTCCAGCAACAACCACGTTTGCCGGTTCAACCATGCCAACCGGGCAACCTTGCGTTTGCCCACCGATAAGAAGTCTGTTTTGGCTGAGGCTGGCGCGATCAACGTAAAGGCGTCCGCGAATCGGTGCGTGACCATCACAGTGCGCGGCAGGCGCGAGGGTGGACACAGCACGCCCAGGTCAAGTTCGTTACTTTCCAGGGCCGTGAGAATCGCGGCACTGGACTGGGAGACCATTCGGAAGCTGACCGGCAATCCGCGCCGCAGGCTGGCATGAAAGAACCCGGGGAGATAGGCCGGACTGATGGTTCGGGAAACGCCCAGCCGGATTTCCTTCCGCGCATTGCCAAAGTCTTCTTTGAGCCGTCGCAGCGACTGGTCCACATCGCCAAGCAGTTTAGCCGACTCTCGAAACAGGAATTCACCCGCCTGCGTCACACGCACACTCCGCGTGGTCCGCTCCAGCAGATTAATGCCCAGACTGTCTTCCATGCCCTGCATCTGGCGGGTGATGGCGCTTTGGGTGAGCCCGGCAAGCTCGGCTGCTTTCGTGAAGCTGCGATGCTTCACCACCAGATGAAACAGCGACAACTCGTAGAGATCGAATGGGATCGTGGCTAGGTAGTCATTCATATTAAGCATCAGTATATGCGACTAATGAATTTCTCTCAATAAACGATTTGAGGCAAGGTTGCTACGAAAGGCAAAACTATGGCAGATAAGTATCAAAAGACGCCGGAAAACATCCCCGGCAGGTATTATGTGGATAACACCTGCATTGACTGCGATCTGTGCCGCAATATTGCACCACAGTTTTTCACGCGGTTTGATGAAAGCGGTTACTCGTATGTGTTCAAGCAGCCGCAATCGTTGGAGGAAATCGCGCAAGCCGAAGAGGCGCGTATTTCCTGTCCGACCGAAACGATTGGCAACGACGGCGAGTGACCATGCCATCGCGCGGGCGATGCTGTTTTACCAGGCGCCGTGCAGTTCGGTGAGCGGGGCAGAGCATTCGCCGCCGACCTTGCCCGATTGAATCGCAGGGATTTTTATAGCTTCACTTCCGGTTCGCCCCGCGCCCCATGCCAAAACCGCAAAACATAAATCGCGTTTTGCTTTGGAAACAACTCGTAGATGATTCGATACGGACGGTGGACAATCTCGCGGACACTTGGATCGGAAATTTCCGGCACTGTCCGGCCACGCTCCGGCATTTCCGCCAGCGTCAGGGCGTGGTCAATGAGTTCATTGCCAAAAGACTGGGCGCGTTCAGGATTTTGCCGTGCAATGAAAGAAACGATTTCGCGCAAATCATCCTGCGCCTGCGGGGTGAAGATTACTTTGTGGCCCATGCGTCCACCAACTTCCGGGCCTCCTCGGCGGGAATCCCTTCGCCGCGCCGCGCCTGCCAGCGGGCTTTTTCAATACCTGCCAGCAGTTCAATCTCCCGCGCAATTTCCGCCAGCGAAGTGTTTTCCGGCAGCTTGTTGACGAGATCAATGACGATTTCCCGACTGCTCATGGCGGCACTATCGGCGTTTCGTGAAAGAATTGCAAGCGGGTGCTGGCATCTGGAAATCACGCCATCGCGCGAGCGATGCTGTTCCACCACGCGTCGTGCAACTCGGTGAGCGGTGCGGAGAATTCGCCGTTGGCGGTTTTCACCGTAAGCTTGTCGCCGCCGACCTTGCCGATCTGCACCGCTGGCACGCCCATGAGCTTGGCGCGTTCGACGACTTTCACGGCGTCGAGCGCTTTGCAGCTAATGATGACGCGCGATTGCGTTTCACCGAAGAGCAAAGCGTCGAGGCGCACACCTTGACTTGTAGCAGCCGAGGTGAGTCGGCTCTGATCTTTCCCGGAAGGTGAATGGAGCGGACTTACGTCCGCTGCTACAGGGTTGAGGGGAGTCAAATCAATCGTTGCCCCAATCAACCTCGGTGTGTCACGGGCGATGAACTGGCTGATGCAGCTTTCCGCAAGCGCGACGGCGAGGCCGCCTTCGCTGCAATCGTGCGCGCTCTTCACCAGTCCGGATTGGATCAGGCCGAGGAGCGTGGTGTGCAGCGTCTTCGCGACTTCGAGATCGCAACGCGGCGGCGAACCGTTCTTCTGGCCGTGAACGACTTGTAGATACGCGCTGCCACCGAGGCCCTGCAACGGCGTGGCTTCCACCGCTTCGCCGAGCAGGATGATGACGTCGCCTTCGTCCTTGAACCACTGGGTTGTCACGTGTTCCAGCTTTTCGATCAGCCCAACCACGGAGATGGTTGGGGTCGGATCAATCGGACCAGTCGGACCCTGATTATACAGAGAACAATTTCCTCCAGTAACGGGCGCGTTGAACGCGCGGCATCCTTCGGCCAGACCGCGCACGGATTCCTTGATCTGCCAGAACAGCTCGGGCTTGAGCGGGCTGGGCATGTTGAGATTGTCCGTTGCGCCGAGCGGCAAAGCGCCCGAGCAAGCAAGATTGCGGCACGCTTCGGCCACGGCGGCTTTCGCGCCTTCGTAGGGATCGAGATAAACGTAGCCGCCGTTGCAGTCCACGGTCATGGCGATGAGTTTCTCGGAAACGGTCGGGTCGCCAACTTTGGCGGCGAGTTCCGCGCTCATCACGGGCAAGGAATCCGTCTTGATGCGGATCACCGCGGCGTCGCTACCAGGCAGGACGACCGAACCGTCGCGCACTTGATGATCGTATTGGCGATAAACCCAGTTCTTCGACGCGATGCTGGGGAAGGCGAGGAGTTTTTTGAGCACATAGGACACATGGGACTCACTCGACGAATGGGTCGCATAGGTCGTATCAGGAATGCCATCCAAGCGGAAGGCTTTCACTTCCGCGATATACGCTGGCTCAACCGCCTCCCGCTGATACACCGGCGATTCGTCGGCAATTTTCCGCGCGGGAATGTCCACGACGAGTTTGCCGCCGTGACGCACCTTCATGTGGCCGGTGTCGGTGATGATGCCGATCTCGGACCACGGCAAATCCCACTTGTCGAAAATGCGCTTCACTTCTTCTTCGCGGCCTTTGTGGACGACGATGAGCATGCGTTCCTGCGATTCCGAGAGCATGATCTCGTAGCTGCTCATGTTCGGCGCGCGTTGCGGAACTTTATCCAATTCGATCTCGATGCCCGTGCCGGCGCGCGCGGCCATTTCGCAGGTGGAACAGGTCAAACCGGCTGCGCCCATGTCCTGCATACCGGCGACCGCGCCGGTGGCGAGCAGTTCCAGGCACGCTTCGCACACGAGTTTTTCCATAAACGGATCGCCGACCTGCACCGCGCCGCGCTGTTGTTCGGCGGATTCCTCGGTCAAATCCTGCGACGCAAACGCCGCGCCCGCGAGACCGTCGCGACCCGTCGCCGGGCCGACGTAAAACACGGGATTGCCCACGCCCTTGGCCGCGCCGCGCGTGATCTGTTCATGGCGCAGCACGCCGAGGCAGAAGGCGTTCACGAGCGGATTGCCCTGATAAGTCTTGTCGAAATACACCTCGCCCGCGACGGTCGGGATGCCGAAGCAATTGCCGTAATGCGCGATGCCGCTCACCACTCCGGCAAAGAGGCGGCGGTTGGTTTTGATGTTAGCGTCTTCGACGGCAGAGTGTTGCTCGCCCTCACCCCGGCCCTCTCCCCCGGGGAGAGGGAGACCTGTGGCGGACGTCGTTGCTGAAGTCGTGCGTACTTGCCCGTTGCCGCCGCTCGTTTCTCCCTCTCCTGGGGGAGAGGGCCGGGGTGAGGGCGGTCGTTCTTCTGTAATTGGCCCAAACCGCAGCGAGTTCACCGCGCAGACGGGCCGCGCACCCATCGTGAAGATATCCCGCACGATGCCGCCGACGCCCGTGGCTGCGCCTTGAAACGGCTCGACCGCGCTCGGATGGTTGTGCGACTCGATCTTGAACGCGATGGCGATGCCGTCGCCGATGTCAATGATGCCGGCGTTTTCCTCGCCCGCGCCGACGAGGATCTTGGGCGACTTGGTGGGGAAGGTCTTGAGCAGCGGCTTGGTGTTTTTGTAGCTGCAATGCTCGCTCCACATCACGGAAAAGATGCCGAGCTCGGTGTAGTTCGGCGTGCGGCCGAGGATTTCCACGGCGTGGGAATATTCTTCCGGCGTGAGGTTGTGTTTGGCAACCAACTCTGGGGTGATGGCGGGTTCGGTCATTGTAAAACCTATTTCAAATTAAAATCTTTTCCGCGACGGCTCTTATTTCTTTCGAGCCGCGACTTCTTTAAAACTAAAATCATCTTTCCAACTTCCGTGCACTTCTTGATTTCGTCTTTGGCAACCAAGCCAAGCAAAAGTAATTCACGAAGCTGTTTTCCTTTTCTATGCCAGCGGAGGCGATTGCAACGAACGCAAGCCGGCAAACAGTTTGCCGCTGATTTCGAGCCGCCTTTGCCGCGCTGAATCACATGGTCAGCTTCCCAAGCGCCAATCAGTTCGGTGGCTGAACTGTCGCCGTAATTTTCCAGCCGCAGCTTGTCTCCACAGAAATGACAATGCCCAGAAGTTCTCTGGAAAATTTCGTGAAGTTGTTGATTGGAAAACATTGTTTGCCTTAAACCGTTTTCAGATGCGCTTCAATAATTTCCTTCACGTAACCAGGGATGTTTTTTTGAAGCTCCGCTGTCCGTTTCTTTAACTGGTCGTAAGTCTTAATCTCTCCGCCCGTCCACATGATGTCGGCGCGACGAGCTTCGCGCATGGCGCTTGCAAGATTACGCTTGCTGCCTTGATACGGAATTGGATGCGGAACTTTCATAGTTCAATTGCGCGTCGCTTTCCGCGCAAGATTGTTATACCGGAGTTTCGCCCGCAACTCCAGCATCCGGCGCGTTTTCTGGATTTCTTTTTCGATCAGGCGCGGGTCGGGCAACGCCAGCTTGTATTGCGCGGCGAGAATTTTGTTCGTTACGTTGCCCATCGAATAACGCGCCACGGCTTCGTCGTGCTTGGAACAATGAATCAAGCCGACGGGCGGATTCTCGCCTTTGAGCGTCAGATGCTCGGCGGCGTAGTTGACATACAAATTCATCTGCCCCGCGTCCGCGTGTGTGAAGCGGCCCAACTTCAAATCGAAAATGAACAGGCAGCGCAGCCGCCGATGAAACAGCAGCAGATCAATGCGATACCATTGCTTGCCGACTCGAATCTTTTTCTGCCGCGCGACGAAGGTGAACTCATTTCCCAGCTCCAGCAGAAACGCTTCGAAATGACGGACGAGCGCGTCCTCCAGATCGTTTTCCGCGTAGTCGTCGCGCAGGTTGAGAAATTCCAGGACGTAGGGGCTTTTGATTTCCTCCTCCACGCTCACGGCATCTTCGGGCCGCGCCTTCGCGCCGGTGGTGAGCAACTTGGCCTTGTTCTTCGCCAGCGCGGTGCGTTCGTAAAACAGCGTGCTGATCTGGCGATCCAACTGCCGCACGCTCCAGCCGCCGCGCAGGGATTCGGTCTCGTAAAATGCGCGGGCTTCCGGTTGCTCCACCGAGAGCAGGCGGACATAGTGCGACCAGGAGAGCGGAAAGGCGTGGCAAAGGGCTTCGAGGTAAAGTTCGGTATCAATTTCAGATTTCCGCGACGCTGTCGCGAAAATTGGAGCGGGAGATTTGCCAGACAGTGTCTGGCATTTTTTAACCTCGGCAAATTTGTGGGACACTGTCCCACAAATTTCCAATTCGGCAGACGATGTCTGCTGAATCAGCTTGGCCACAGATTTGTGGGACGGTGTCCCACAAATCTTGGCTACCACGCCAATGAGTACAGGTTGGCGCGCAAGCGTTTCGGAAATTTGGTTGCAAGGCCAAAGCTGGTAAAAAGATTTCATCCGCTGCAAATTATCGCGGGTGAAACCACGTCCGAACCTCCTCGTCAAATCACGCGCCAGCCGTTCCAAGACTTCCTCGCCATATTCCGCTCGCGATTCACCTGCCTGCACATATTCCACGATGCGCCGACCGATTTCCCAATAAGTAGCGGTGAGAATGGCATTGACGTGGCGGGCAGATTGGCGTCGCGCTTCCTCCAGCAGCGAGGCGATGCCGCCAGACCAAGCGTGGTAGTTCAAACCAGCCGTGCGCTTGTTGGAGCGGGCAATGGCAGAACTTTTTTGCTTGGTTGGTTTGGCGCTCACGGGAACTCAAGCTGCTTGCGCGACGGTTTTGTTTTTGAGCGCTGCGAAGATGCTTTCGAAAATCCATTTGCCGTCGTCGCTGCCGAGCAGGAGTTCGCAGGCGCGTTCGGGATGCGGCACCAGATTGGTTGCCATTTGCTCCATGTCAGGCCAGTTCCGCGACGTGTTCGTCCTCATATTTTTCGATGAGCACGCCGATCACTTCCATCATGGATGCCAACGGATGGTTTTCGTCTTCGCCCACTTCATCCACGAGGTGGTCGAGCAGCTTGACGAGCTTGCGGTATTCGCGATCGGTGCGCGGGACATGCAGCGCCGGCTCGACCTGCGGCCACGCGGCGAAAGCTTTTTCAATTTGAGCGGTGGACATACCTATTTCTCTTTCCATTTGCCGGTGTCGTATTCGGCATGCGTCAACACGGCGCGAATATACGCCTTGCGACGATTATAGTGAACGGCGGCAATCAGGCGAGCCTTGTTGCCACCGATGTTGAAAACTGTGAGGCCCTTCACCTGGTCGGCGTGCGGCAGCAAGCGACGGAGTTCGGCGAAGTTTGCCGGGTTGTTCTGTTTCAGAATCCGATACCAATGGGCCAGTCCGCTTTCTGCCGTCGGATGTTTCTCGGCAAATTCATTCAATCGTTTGCGCGTGATGATGTGCATGGCTCACGCCGCTTGCGCGGCGGTTTTGCTTTTGAGCGCGGCGAAGATGCTTTCAAAAATCCATTTGCCATCATCGCTGCCGAGCAGCGGTTCGCAGGCGCGTTCGGGGTGCGGCATCAGGCCGGCCACGTTGCGCCTCTCATTGCAGATGCCGGCGATGTTTTGCAGCGCACCGTTCGGGTTCGCGCTGTCGGTCAGGTTTCCGTTGGCGTCGCAGTATTGCCACAGGATTTGGTTGTTGGCCTTGAGCTTCGCGAGGGTTTCTTCATCGGCGAAATAGCAGCCTTCGCCGTGAGCGATGGGCACGCGCAAGAGTTTTCCGTCGGGAATCGCGTTGGTGAACGGTGAATCAGTCGTGGCGGTCTTGAGGAAAATATTTTCGCAGTGGAATTGCAGGTCGCGATTGCGGATGAGCGCGCCGGGCAGCAGGTGCGATTCGGTGAGGACTTGAAAGCCATTGCAGATGCCGAGGACGAGGCCGCCGTTGTCGGCAAATTGTTTCACCGCCTGCATCACGGGGCTGAACCGCGCTATCGCGCCGCAGCGCAGGTAATCGCCGTAGCTGAAGCCGCCGGGCACGATGACGCAATCGGTGTCGCCGAGGGAACTTTCCTTGTGCCAGAGCAGTCGTGCGGAATGGCCGAGGTGGCGAATGGCGTGGACGGCGTCCTGGTCACAGTTGGAGGCGGGGAATTGTAGGACTGAAAAATTCATACGAGGATGGAGAATGGAGGATGGAAGATTGTTGGTGCTGATTTGAAAATTCGCGGATTCAAGAAGCCTGCCACTGGTGGTGTCGTAGATCTTACTCACAGTGGAAAGTCTGATTTCCCGCGCTGTCGTTATTTCCTTCGCAATGCTCAGCTTTCCGCTACGCGTGATGTCCTGAAAGTTATCCACCTGAGTGAGGAGGTGATATTTAGTACCCGCCAGCTTGAAGAGTGCGGGCAGCATGGGGTCGTTGGCGTCATAGTTACCAGAATGCGCGCGCTCCTGAGCTTTCACAAGTTCCTTCAAGTCGCTCACGGCCACGATTTGGAACTTCCGGGTCGCGTTGAATTCGTGAATGAATTGGCCGTCCAGGGACTCAAGCACCCGACCGAGTGAAAGCGACTTGTCAGACCTGTCCACCGTTTGTTTCAATGAAGGAGTCGGCGCGATGGCTGCAATGCCCAAAGTGCTTCAGCCGGTGGGCGATTCGGACTGGGCACGGATCGCCGGAGGCATCAGGGCGAGCGGCAACACCACTACTGGCAACCAGAGTTGGCAACGGAACACATTCATAAGCTGGCGGCGTTACTTGAACAATGTAGGTTGGATGGTCAAGCCGTCGAACAACGATTTGCCCCTGGCTTCGATATTGGCTCTGACATTGGACTGGTGATCAATTCGATAGCCGATTTGCCGCAGGGTCTGAGCGAATCCGCCCATCATTTCTCGCAAACCGTCAGTGAGTTTCTCACCCGTTTTCAGGTCGTAAAGGAATGCCGTATTGTCTTTCCATCGCGCATACCCGGCCTCAGACAGTTGCAGAGCGACGTTTTCGAATTTCTGACCCTCCGAGAAATTGACGGTCCGCTCATAGTCGTTAAAACCTGTCCGGCTGATGCGCATCTTGCTCAAACCGGGCCGCACCTTGAACTTGCCTGGAGCGGAGCCTATCGCGATTCCATCAACTTCAACCGTTGCGTTGAGCACTTGGATGCCGAGGCGATTAGTTGTGACGACCAGCGTGCCGTCATCAAGGATTTGGACATCGGTGAGCAGCGGTAATTGAACCAAATCTTGCGTTGAGCAGGACACAAAGATTTCCACAAGCTCCGGTTTGGGCAGGAGGGCCGCGAGCCGGGCTGCATTGTCCGCGATTCTTCGACCGGAACTTAGCGCAACTTTGACCGCGGCGTCATCCAACAATTCGTTTATAATGTCCGAATTCTCGGTCTGGCTGTTCTCCGTGAACCGGGTGGTCTTGCTGACTCTAACTGTGTCGCTGATCAAGCTCCCTCCCTGTACGCCTTCCAGCACTTTGTAGCTCACCCGCAGGGTGTGTATGACATTCACCGTCTGAAGGTCGCCATTGTTAACACTCCGTTTTTCGGTGCCTAGCAGTTTGTCGGGCTTAGAAAACTAATTTCCTGGCCGGAACCTATTGGCGGCTCCGGACGCTGCGATAACTGCCGCCGCGCCGCCTCTTCCCCG
>JAANMV010000563.1_pt1 | contig 45606 bp, 35 predicted proteins | sample 7279661 | NCBI WGS metagenome assembly JAANMV01 (sample SAMN14094540, study PRJNA606508) | bioreactor metagenome | isolation source: A lab-scale SPAN reactor treating ammonium-rich wastewater day 121 | place: Ireland: Galway | collected 2017-05-16
TCTGATTTTAGAATTCATCCGGTCAGGTAATTAACAAATATGATTACAAATATATAAATATAATATTAATGGAATTAATTCCATTTTAATTCTGTATAAATAAAATAAGTAGCAATTTAACCCGAAAGCTAACAACCTCCGTTTAAACCGCTACTTAAAAAATCTTAATAAATCCAGTCTTTACTTTACAGCCAGCAGAACAGAATACCTGAATAACTGAGTAATCAGGAAGCAGGTGCTGATGATTTTCTTTCCTGCCTGATTGTCTGGATCTCATTCCTCATTTCCTGGCATTTTTTCCTTACTTCATTCAATGATTTTCTTAACCTGGTTCCGGCTGAGTTCTGTCCTTTTGAATAAAACTTTTCAAGATCCTTGCCCATATCATCCAGCATTGCTTTGATTTCGTTGATTTTTTCCATTTGTTTTCTCCTTTTTGATTGAAAAAAGTTTATTTAATGGTACTGCTATTTTACAAGAAGCCCGCTTGAAGTTTGAACATAGGGAATATCAAGAATCGTTTTTATTCCCCAAAGTGTGAATGCCAAACCTAAAATTATCAGTATACTTATAATTGTAATTGTCTGCCAGGATTTCAGCTTATAATCCCTGAATATTCCCCAGACACCGTTAAGGCCGTGATACATACCCAGAACAATAAAAGTAAGATCCAGGACCCTGTACCAGTTGCTTTGCATTCTGGCCAGAACTGCATCGTAAGTATGGCCTGATTCAGGAGTATAATGCATCAGGATATAATGTCCTATCATAATTACAACCAGAATTAAACCGGTTATCCTTTGAAATACCCAGCTGAATGAACCTGAACCCTGTGAATTTCGGTGTTTATACAATTATTTTAACTGAATAATTTGTGAATTTCGTGTGAAAACATAACATAACCCATTGCCAGAAACATAAGCACACCAATAACAATTGAATACCTGTACAAAGCTTTATGATATCTTGCTCCGTCAGCCCAGTCAACCAAAACAATCCTCACTCCGTTTAAAGAATGAAATAAAACAAATGCAAATAAAAACCACTCCATAACCATAAAAAATGGTGTAGAGTATGTTTTCATAAAATTATTAAATGCTTCTCTTCCCTGTGATAAAGGTGAAAGGGAATAAATATGCATAAACAGATAAGTAATTAAAGCAATTCCGGTTATTCTGTGCAATATCCAAGCCCAGCTTCCGGAATCTTTTCTGTAGCTTAAATTGGTTTTAACCCAATTTTTTTGGTCAAATTTTTTAAATTCTGACATTTCTATACAAAAGTAGTTAAAAATGTAAGAAAATGCAATATCTGAAAAAAATATTTGTTTTTATTAATTTTTTTAAAGGGTGTTAGAAATAAACGGAAATTATGCAAATTTTAAGAACCTGCGAATGGATATTGCACTGCCTAAAGTACCTAGCAATGTACCGAATATGACAAGTAAAATCAGGAATTTAGTATCAATTATTGAAAAATTAAAATCATTATTGGTATAAGTTGCATAAAAATAACCTAAAAATATCTGTAATATGATAACAGCTATCAGACTTCCCGTAAATCCCTGGAAAAACCCTTCCATTATAAACGGAGTTCGAATAGTTTCCTTCGTTGCCCCGATTAATTTCATTATTTCAATTGTATCTTTTTTCGCAATTATCATTAACCTGATCGTATTACCAATAAGAAAAATTGATGAAAATGTAATAATAACCAGCAGGCTTAAATTAAGGAAAACCAATGATTGGGAATTTCTTTCGATAATTTCAAGGTTTTTCTGTGCATAAACTATATCAGTAACCTCTTTGTTTTTAACTAATTCTGCTTTTATTTTTTCAATTCGGTCAATAGTTTTATATTCATCGTAAAGATTGATTTTTAATGATGGAGGCAGGGGATTGTGATCAAAAACTTCAAGGATATCCTGTCCGAATTCTTCTGCGAACAGTTTAGCTGCTTCTTCTTTGGAAATGAAATTTACGTTTTTGATACCGCCTATTGATTTTATTGAAGTTATCAGCTTGCCGGCTTCTGAAGGCTGAATGTTATCTACAAGGTAGGCATCAAGCTCAACTTTATCACGGATAAGCTTAAGTAATTTTACGGAATTAATGGAAATTGTTAAATATATACCAAGCAGCAATACTGCCAGTGCTATAACAATGGTTGAGCTGATAACAGCAGATTTTGCTGTTTTCAGGTACCGCATAAATTCTGTAAAATAGTATGATGGATTCAAATCAATATTAATTTAACCATGAATAAGAAACAATAATAATTGAACTATATGATTTTAGTAAGTCATTTAACTAAAATCATTTTTTTTGCATCAAGCAGCATGTCATCTTTAAAAAGTGAATAAAAATAAACACCTGATGATAAATAGACAGCATTGAATTCAATTTTGTGGATGCCATAACTGAAATTTTGCCTGTTGAACAGGGTTGTGACCAGCTCACCATTACTGCGGTAAATATTTATTGTTATTGCAGATGATTCCGGCAATGAAAACTCTATTGTTGTTTCGGGATTAAACGGGTTTGGATAATTTTGGTACAGCTTGTATTTAGCTGGAGTGCTGCTGTTTTGATTATTAACAAATGTAATCCCTCCGTTAGTTGTTTTTAAAACGACTGTGCTGCCAACAGCGTAACCAATTGTATCATTAACAAAATCAATTGACCACAGCTCTACTGCAGAACCTGTTGTTTGAACTATCCAGTTATCACCGCCATTTGTAGTAACAATAACTTTCCCGCCCTGACCGACTGCAAAAGCTTTGGCTGTATTCAGTACAAAACAATCACGCAAATACCTTGAATCATTGCTCGTTTGGCTGAACCAGCTTGAACCTCCGTTTGTGGTTTTAATAATTGTTTCTCCCCCAAGGTAACCCGCAACTGCCCAGCCGGTATTTTCATCAGAAAACATTATTGAATACAATGGCGTTGATACAGATGCAGTCTGAGTAACCCAGTTGATTCCACCATTGGTAGTTTTGATAATTTTTGGGGAGCTTGGACCCCCGGCACACCAACCTGTATTTTCGTTGATAAAATAAACCGAAAACAATTTATTTGGGGTACCGCTTGTCTGTGCTTCCCAGTTCGTACCACCATTTGTGGTTTTGAAAATTTTCTCCAGTGAAAAATCACCGCCTACTGCCCAGCCGGTATTATCATTGATAAAAAATACATCGTTAAGCCTGTCAACAACGCCGGTTGGCTGTGCAATGAATGTGCCTCCGTTTGTTGTCTTTCCGATATATCCCGGGTAACCTACAACCCAACCAGTATGATCATTTATAAAAAAAATTCCGGAAAGATTTCCTCCTGAAACAAATGACCAGTTAACACCTCCGTTTGTTGTTTTTCTCGTCGTACCATTGCTTGTGGAGTAGCCTGTGCTTACACTTGAAAAGCTAACAGCTTCATTACCCTGTGTTGAAACTACCTGCCATTGAGCGAAACAGGAAATACTTAGCAATGTACAACTAATAATGAATAGTGATAAAAATTTTGTCATTTTTTACCTTTCCTTACTTTTTCTGAACAACTTCATCCCATCCAAGGTAATTAACATGCTTTAAAATAATCCATCCTGCGATTGAGCCAAGTACCAGATAAATTATTCCAGCGCCGAAATTACCCAGTATTATTTTCCCTATACCGAAGAGGTACATATAAACCAGTGTTATTCCCAGAACCCAGTCAATGAAAAGTACAGCATATCCGCGGTCAGCTTTTATATGCGGGTGTTTAGCAGCATATTTTTTCCAGCCAAATCCACCCGGATGAACACGCATATAAAAAATTGAAAGCTTATCATCAGTTACCGGTTTGGTAATAAAAACTGTTACTAACCAGGATATGGTTGTTACAGGCACTATTATAAATAATGTTTCGGGGAACTTAATGCCGAAATCGCCGAAATACAGAATTGCATAAACAATAAATGGAGTAATTGTTGCCACTATTTCTGAGACTGCATTTATGCGCCACCAATACCAGCGTAATATTAAAATCAATCCCAGACCAGCCCCGCACTCAATTACAAATGCCCAAACACCTGAAATTGTAGTCATGAACATTGTAACAAATACAGAAATTACCATAAATATGATAGTGGCAATTCTGGATACTGTTACATAACTTTTTTCTGATTTGCCTTTTGATATGAACCTTTTGTAAAAATCATTTACAAAATAAGAGGTACCCCAATTAAGATGGGTTGCAATTGTTGACATATATGCAGCAAGAAAAGCTGCAAGAAGCAATCCTTTTAACCCGGCAGGCAGGAAGTCATTCATAGCTTTTACATAACCTAATCCTTTATCTGCCATAGATAGCTCTGGGTACAGAACAATTGCGGAAAGTCCGACAAGGATCCATGGCCACGGCCTTATACAATAGTGGGCTACTTGAAAGAATAACGTTGCAAGTAGTGAGTTTTTCTCGTCTTTGGCGGACATTATCCTTTGCGCTATATAACCACCGCCACCCGGTTCCGCGCCTGGATACCAGCTAGCCCACCATTGAATACCAATAAAAGCCAGGAATGTTGATACTGTCATCATTAAAATGCCTCCGGTGCCGGTTGAAGTTCCCGTTTCACCTCCTATTTGCGGAGTAAATCTTAAAGCCCAGTCAGGGAGTTTTTCCTGCAAACCTGTTATTCCGCCTATCTGCGGTGAATTTACTACTATAATTGCAAGTATAATACAACCTGTCATTGCCAGTATGAACTGGAAAGCATCGGTAACAGCAACCCCCCATAAACCTGAAATTGCGGAGTATACTGCAGTGATGAACATAAAGCCCGCAAGGAAATATATCACATTCCCGTTATTTACATATTCCGGGAACATACCTAAAAGTATTTTTCCCATTGCCAGGTTAACCCAGCCCATAATTATGCAGTTCATAAAAATGCCAAGGTATATTGCTTTAAATCCCCTGAGGAAAGAAGCAGATGTACCTGAATATCTGAGTTCTATGAATTCAACATCAGTCAATATTCCTGCCCTGCGCCAAAGTTTTGCAAAGAAAAATACTGTAAGCATTCCGCCAATCAGCATATTCCACCACAGCCAGTTTCCGGCAATACCGTTTTGTCCAACCAGCTCTGCAACAGCAAGCGGAGTATCTGCAGCAAAAGTAGTAGCAACCATGCTCAAACCGGCAAGCCACCATGGCAGTTTTCTGCCGCTCAGGAAAAAATCTTCTGTATTTCCGCTTGCTTTGCGGTAATAATACAAACCTATTAAAAGGCTGATGACAAAATATAATGCAATGATGATCCAGTCAATTATTTGCATGGCCCGTAATTAAAATTTTATGATTAACAAAAATAACTTAAATGCTTAAAAATTGCAATTTTTAAATGGTGTGCAAATAAATTAGGAATAATTACTTACATTATTAGTTATATTTGAGTAACCCAAAAAGGAGTATTAAAATGAAAGCAATAATGCTTTTTATATTTTTACTTCCATCCATCCTTTGTACACAGTCAACCTGGATACCTCAAACAGTTTATCCAAATCTGGAATTTAATGCGATAAAGTTTTTTGATAACAGTACCGGAATTGTTTCTTCTTCCGGCGGTATTATATTAAAAACTACTGATTCCGGTTTAAGCTGGTACACAATAAAAACCTCTTCAGATTTAACAGTCCGGTCATTCTTTTTTATTTCAGAAACAAATGGTTTTGCCTGCGGAGACAGCGGCCTGATTTTATTTACTACGAACAGGGGAGAAAGCTGGATAAGAAGGAATTCCGGAACAACTAACCGGATAAACTCGATGTCTCAGTTGTCATTCAACTACTTTTTTGCCTGCGCAGCAGGCGGTGAACTGCTTAGAACAACTAATGGCGGCTTAAGCTGGTCAAAGCAGGTTATTGCCGGATTTGACCTGAACAGGATTCAGTTTGTTGATGCAAATAACTGGTTTGTTTGCGGCGATAGTGTTGTGATTTTAAAAACCACCAATTCCGGTTCGTTATGGAACAGGTATAAATATTTTGATAATGGTTATAATTTTTATGCAAAGGATATTCATTTTACTAGTCTTTCAGAGGGAAACGCAGTAATTGAACCATGGATATACCGTACTACAAACGGGGGAGTTAACTGGTTTTTAAGCTCCGGGATACAGGGGCAGGGAAAGCGGATAAAATTTATAAACAGCACTACAGGTTATGTGCTTACTTACGGCGGTCCGGTTTATAAAACCATGAACGGCGGTGTTAACTGGAACTATCCGGGACCGGAAAATGTATACCAGTCTCCATGGAATGATTTTGACAATACAGACACTAATATATTTTTTATATGCGGTAAAAACGGGCATATACTTAAAACTGACAATTCATTTTCAACAATAATGCATATTGGCGGACTTGAAATGAATTTCAGTAAATTTTCTTTTTACAGTTTAGCAGGCGGGGTTTCTGTGAACAGTAATTTTGTTCTTACTACATCAAACTGCGGTAATAAATGGAAGATACATTCCCTTGGTTCAAACAACTGGTTTGAGCCGACTTTCACTTCGTTCAGGAAAGTTAAATTCAGCAGCTATTCAAACGGTGCAGTTATTGCAGATAACAGCGGTCCTTTTACTTTTTCACAACTGGTCTACAGGTCAAGTGACGGCGGTAATTCATTTTACGGGTTGATCGGCGGCGGTACTTATCAAACTGCAATCGATATTGAAGCTGTAGAAAATACAGTTTATGCACTCGGAAGATTTAACTCAACCAGTCCCCAGATCTACCGCGCTGATGCCGGCAGCAACTGGATTACCCAATATACATTTAATGTAAGCCAGTTCGTATCAAATATTGCATTTGCCAATGTTAATACCGGAATAGCTGCAGGTTATGTTAACGGTACATACCAGAATTTTTATGCAAGAACAACTAACGGCGGGACAAACTGGACTGAATATCCGCTTGGTTTAACTAAACGTATCAGACAGGCTGTTATGCTTGGCGATGGAAACGGTTTTATTCTGAGAGATTCAGGTTTAATAAGTAAAACCACTGATTATGGAAATTCATGGGAAACAGTTCTCGAACAGGGTATTAGTACTTTTAAGTCAATATTCTTTTTTGATATATATCATGGCTATGCCGTTACAAATGATAACAGGCTTGCATTCAGCTCTAACGGGGGTTCAGTTTGGTCGCTCCATGATGTTTCTGACCCTGTCAGAAATATCAATACTGTTCAGTTCATCGATCCGTTAAACGGATTTATAGGTGGTGATAGTGTACTGTTCAGAACAACCGACGGCGGGCTGACATTTGTAAATATTACCGGAAGCAATTTACCCGTAAAATATTCACTTTCCCAAAACTATCCAAATCCGTTTAATCCGGTTACGAATATTAAATTTAGTATTCCCCTCTCGAGAGGGGTGTCCGGCTCTGCCGGGCAGGGTGTGTTTGTTAAGCTTATTATTTACGACCTGCTTGGTAAAGAAATCACAACCCTCATTAACCAGCAAATGCAGCCGGGAAGCTATTCAGTTGACTGGGATGCATCAAACTTCCCCAGCGGTGTTTATTTTTATTCACTTATTGCAGATGACATTACTGAAACAAAGAAAATGGTATTGGTGAAATGAGTTATGAAATGGATATCTGTTATACTTATTGTTTTTTCTCAGTTCAGGGATTCTCACAGAATGATTAGAAAACATATTTTTAAATTTATCATATTAGTTCTAATCTTAACGGTTGATTTATACGCAGATTGGGTTAATGTACTATATAACATACCCATTGTAAATACATTAACAGCCACCGGCAATTATGTATTTGCAGGAACTAATGTAACGTTCCAGGGTGGCGGGGTATACAGGTCTTCAAATAATGGCTACAGCTGGGAGCTGGTTCATTTCTCTACAACATTATCTCTTTCATCCAGCTCAAATTACATTTACCGCGGTTACCAAAATGGTTTCAGTTATTCATCAAACTACGGTACAGACTGGATTATCCCCGGCGGAAACAGCAGGTGGATTCTATCTTTATTATCAGATGGTAATTTCGTATACCAGGGTTGTTTTACTATAAGCCCAACAACAAACACAGGAGTATGGGTTTCAACAAATAATGGACTTAATTTTACACAAAGTTCTTTAAATGATATAAACGTGTATTGCTTAACTAAAAGCGGTAACTATTTATTTGCAGGAGGTTATACTTTTGGTATTGGTAGTGGTGTTTTCGTATCAACCAACAATGGTGCCAATTGGACAAATCCTTTAACAACCGGTGGAGATGGACTGGCTTCTAATGGAAATTTCGTTTATACAGGAACCAGTAGTTCAGGTATTTACAGATCTACCAACTACGGCCAAACCTGGTCCCAGACTTCTCTTAACAATATAAGTGTGAATGTCATAGAGGTGTACGGAAGTAATGTTTTTGTCGGTGGTGGATTTTGGCATTCAACAGATAATGGCACAACATGGATGGAAAGAACTGAAGGATTTGGAACACCTTATGGCGTCTATACATTATGTATTTCAAACGATTATATTTATGCAGGTACCAGCTTTGGTATTTGGAGAAGACCATTGAGTGAGCTCGTAGGTATAAATTCTATATCAGAAGAAACTCCAGCAGCTTTTGTATTATCGCAAAACTACCCAAACCCGTTTAATCCTGTTACGAATATTAAGTTTGAAATTCCAAAATCCGGTTTAGTGAAAATTACAGTTTATGATTTGCTCGGAAGAGAAGTAACTTCTCTGGTAAATCAGCAAATGCAGCCGGGAAGTTATAGTGTTGACTGGGATGCATCAAACTATCCGAGCGGCGTGTATTTTTACAGGATTGAAACAGAAACATTCACTGATTCTAAAAAAATGATCTTACTTAAATAAAATGAGTTTATTTGCGCTTAGATGAAATATCAGTTTAAATATTAATAATTAATAAGGATAAATCTTATGAATAACTTGATTCTGATATGTCTCTTTCTTCCATCCGTTTTTTTCGCGCAGAATTCTGATTGGCTTTACCGTAATCCATATCCTCAAACGGATTTCTACGCAATACAATTTTTCAACCAAAATACAGGTTATGTTATTGGTTCTGAGGGAATTTTCCTGAAGAATATTTCAGGTTCAGGTAACTGGATTAATATTCCGACTAACACAACAAACGATCTATTTGCAATGCATTTTTTTGATGTTAATACAGGTTATTTAGCCGGAGATGGCGGAATAATATTATTTACTTCAACCGGTGGAGCATCGTGGACTTCAGTAGCAACTAATAATGGTTATGCATTAAGATCAATTACGTTTATCAATCAAAATACTGGATTTGCAGTTGGAGATCACGGTGAATTATATAAAACTACTTCAGGTATAACAGGATGGCTGTCTTCACCTGTTACTGAGGCAAACCTGAGAAGAGTATATTTTTATGATTCATTGAAAGGATTTATCTGCGGGGATAGCGGAAAGCTGCTTAAGACTACCAACTGCGGTGTTAACTGGACCATGCAGACTGCAGGAACGGCTAATCTGCTCAGTGCAGCATTTATCAATTCACTTACCGGATATATTACTGCAATGCCATCAACAGTGCTTAAAACTACTGATGGAGGAAACTCATGGAATAGTGTTAATTTATTTATCCAGGGTAATGATAATTGTTTAAAATTTATTAACTCAAATACAGGTTATATATTTGGTAAAAACGGGCCTGTTTCCAGAACCACAAACGGAGGATTGAACTGGAATACCTGGTGCTCTAACCAGCTTTTCAGTGGTAATACTTATTATGATATAAGTCATGTTGATTCAATTACAGCATATGTTTGTGGTGCAAAAGGCTGGATTTTCAGATGTAATGATGTACTGCCAAATACAAATACAAAATATCTCGGAGGTTCTAAAGCAAATTTAAAACATATATCATTTACCGACCCTTTAAACGGCGGTATGATATCAGCAGAATCATCGCTGCTGTTTACTACCAGTAATGGCGGAAATAATTGGAACATTCAGTTCTGTGGCAACAATAGCTGGTTCGAAGGTTCAAGCGGGCTTACAAAATTATGGATTTTTTCTAACACAAGCTGGTACAGAGAAATTTTTAGTCCTGGGATTGGTGGCTTTTCTTCTTATTCCGTACAAAAATCAACAGATCAAGGGTTAACGTGGGGTGGGTATTTCTTTTCAATTGGTTTTGGTGTTGGTGACGTATTTGAAACCGGAGGTGTTACTTACTTAACTTATAATTTGCAGGTACAAAAAAATTCCGGTACAGGATGGACTACATTGTATACAGGAACATCAACAGGGAAAATTTATTTCACGGATGCCAATACAGGATTTGTAGCTTTAGGGGGAAGCGGTACTAAAGGAGTGTTATATACTTCAAACGGGGGGACAAACTGGATTAATTATTCAACCGGTTCGACTAAGTATATCGAATCGGTATATCTCAGATCATCCGGACTTGGATTTATCGGATGCGATTCTTCACTTCTCCTCAGAACTACTAACTTTGGTTTAAACTGGTCTCAAGTTACCCTGCCAAATAACCTGCGGGTTCAGAATATCAGATTTGCAAATGAAAGTTTGGGCTGGTTTATGGGTACCGACCGTAACTCGCCTTATACAGGCAGGTTATTTGTTACAAACAACGGCGGTACATCGTTTCAGCAAATGATGTCTTTAATGAATTTTGACGTGAAGGGATTTTCATTTGCAGATGCAATGAACGGTTTTATTTGCGGTGATTCAGGTAAGGTACTAAAAACTACAAACGGGGGATTGACATTTATCTCTCAAAACACCGGGATTAATCCGGAGAAATTCAGCTTATCCCAAAATTATCCAAACCCGTTCAACCCTGTTACAACAATAAGGTTTAGCATTCCGCATCATAATCTCCCCCTGAAAGGGGGAGACAAAGAGGGGGTCATATTAAAAATATATGACCTGCTTGGAAAAGAAATCACAACCCTTGTAAACGAGCAAATGCAGCCGGGTAGTTATTCAGTTGATTGGGATGCATCAAACTTCCCAAGCGGAGTGTATTTTTACAGGATTGAAGCTGATGATTTTGTTGAATCCAGAAAAATGGTGCTGCTTAAATAGCTGTATTTTTTAAAATAACATTTGGGCTTTAAGTCAATAATTTTAATGATATATATCATATAAAATCCTTAATTACTGTTTTATATTTGAGTAACTGCTTTGATTAATTTTGCCGCATTCGTCCATCCCGCGTTATTAATTAATTTTATATAAATTTTTCAAATGAAGAAAATTATTACAATATTTGTAAGTTTAATACTTACCTGTTCATTCCTGTATTCACAGGTTGGCTACAGCCCCAGAATAGATTCTATTTCAAACCTGGTAACAACTCAATCTCTTTCATTGCTTAACAGAGAGCTAAGCGGCGATGTTGCCACTGTTATTGGAGGCGTGCCTTACACAATTCTTTCGCGGCATTCAAATTCCGTGCATAACCCTAAAGCAGCGCAGTTTATTTTTGAAAGATTCCAGAGCTACGGGCTTACTGCCAGGTACATGAATTACAGAACAAACGGACAGAATGTTATTGCAACCAAGATCGGGACAAAATATCCCAATCAGTATTATATTATCTGCGGACATTATGATAATATGCCGTCAGGTTCGCTTGCGCCGGGTGCTGATGATAACGCCTCAGGTACATGCGCCGTTATGGAAGCAGCTCGGCTTCTTGCTCCTTTCAGCTTTGATTACTCTATAATATTTGTTGCATTCGATGAAGAGGAACAGGGGCTTATTGGCAGCAGGGCTTATGCAGACTCCAGCTATAACCGGGGAGATTCAATTAAAGGCGTTCTTAATTTTGATATGATAGCCTGGGACAGCAACAATGATTTTAAAATGAACATGTATTCAAATTCTGCATCATATAATTTTTCAATGCTTGCCCATTACAGCTTTAATGTTTACCAGCCTGTAATGCAGATAACATTTTCTGTAGGAAATATGTCAAGCAGCGATCATTATTATTTCTGGCAGCGCGGATATAATGCATTCTGCGGAATTGAGCTTATGACCGATTTCCATCCGTATTACCATACAATTAACGATAATTTTGCAAATATCAAAATGCCCTATTTTCTTAAATTTACGCAGGCATCGCTTGCAGCATTAATGACATTTGCCTGGAATTATACAATAAGCTTTAATCATACCCCTATTACAGCTTCAAGTGATACCGGACCAAGAACAGCAAGCGTAGTAATAACTTCACCGTATAAGCTTAAAAAACTAACATACGGTCCGCGATTATATTACCGTGTTAACAGCGGAAGCTTTAATGCTTTGAATTTTAATTATAATAATCTTGATACGTTCAGATTTACGATCCCCGGACAGGCACAGGGTTCATTGGTTGAGTATTATTTTGCTGCACAGGATTCACTTGCAAATTTTGTCGGTACATACCCGCTGGGAGGCAGGGGATTGAATCCGCCGGGAACTACAGCTCCTTCATCATACCTGCAATACCAGGTATTAACAGGTGTACAAACCAACAATCAGCCGGCAGAGTTCAGCTTAAGCCAGAACTATCCAAACCCGTTTAACCCGATGACAAACATCGAGTTTTATCTGCCAAAGTATGCAAACGTAAAAATTATTGTAAATGATCTGCTTGGAAGGGAAGTTGTAGAGCTTGCAAACCTGAATTATTCAGCAGGCAGGCATACAGTATCATTTGAAGGGAAAAATTATCCGTCAGGCATTTATTTTTATACTATGTATCTTGACGGCGCGAAATTTGAAACAAAGAAAATGATATTGATAAAATAACCCGTGAAGAACAAAAAAAGCCCGCTTAAGCGGGCTTTTTTATTAGCTGCACAAAAATTTTCTTACTTCGAAAATGCTACAAAAACCGAATCGCTTCCGCCGCACTCTACTTTTGTTTTGGTAACATAGTTAATTGATTTAGGGTCTATATAATCCGGATCCTGGTACTCCACTTTTACTTTAATTCTCTTACCCTGGTCGTTTTGCAGGTTAATAGTATAGGTTTTGCTTTTTCCAACCAGAAGGTTGCCAGAAGGGAAACCGTCAATTGTCAAATTAATTTCAAATAAAGAATTATTTGAAACATAAATATAAGCTTCACAGTTCGATTTGCCTGCATCAGCATTATTTGCAGATAACCCGATAATTAATACTGCAGCCAATGCGACAGCTGATATTAGTTTGATTGTATTTTTCATTTTATGTCCCTTTCAATTCCCAAATTTAACTATTAATAATTCAAAATAAAATCAAAATTGAATTGTTATAAAGAGCTGGAAATGATAATGATTTGCGAGGAGCGTGAGCGACGTTTACCCCGTTGGGGAAGCAATCTTATAAATAGGTGAAAAAATTCTAAAACTCATATGATTGCTTCGCTCGCAAACGTTTTTCATAAATTTATAAATTATTGAATTCCCATTAGATTCAGTCCGCGATATGTTATAAATGCAAGCACATAAGCCATTACGGTATAAATAATTATCTGTAATAAGGGAATTTTCCATGAACCGGTTTCCTTGCGTGCTACGGCTACTGTGGAAAGACACTGCATTGCGAACATGAAATATATTATCAGCGAAATTGTAGATGCTGTTGTAAACAATGGTTTTGAACCATCGGGAGACCTGGCTTCACGCATTGAGCTTAATATTGACTGCTGAAAATTCTCTTCATTATCTTCACTTTCAGTAATGTTGAATGTTATTGCCATAGCGCTTACAAATATTTCACGGGCAGCAAATGCTGAAATTAATGAAACACCGATACGCCAGTCCCACCCAAGAGGTTTTAATATGGGTTCAAATACATTTTTACCAACAGTTGCAGCATAGGATGTATTTAACCTTTCTGATTCAATCATATATGAGACCTGCTCTTCGGTTTTCCCTTCTGTTTGATTTTCAGGTATTACAGGTTCATAGTTCGGGAAGTAAGTTAATGCCCAAAGTATCAGTGAAAAAATAATAATTATCGGACCAGCCTGTTTAACATATACAAGAGCCTTGTAATATGTATTTTTGAAAATATGCCTGAAAACAGGAAGCCTGTATGGAGGAAGCTCCAGCATAAAAGTGGATTTTTCCTCAGTCTTTTTGAATTTACTGATAATGCCTGCAGTAACTGCTCCTGAAATTAAGCTGAATAAATATAACCCGCCCAATGCAATGCCGGCTATCCACGGTTTGCCCGGGGGAACAACAAATGCCAGAAGCATTGCATAAACCGGAAGCCTTGCGCTGCAGCTCATTAACGGAATTATCATAATTGTAAGGAATCTTTCCCTGCGGTTAGATATTGTTCTTGCTGCCATAATTGCAGGTATTGCGCAGGCGTAGCCTGAAAGCATTGGTATAAATGACCTGCCGTTAAGCCCGAATTTCCTCAATGGTTTATCTATTAGCATTGCAGAGCGCGCAAGATATCCTGTATCCTCAAGTAATCCAAGCAGTATGAATAATATTACAATTTGAGGAACAAAAACCATAACTGCTCCGAATCCGTTAACCAGTCCGTTAGTGATAAGATCGCTGTACCAGGCTCCTTCCGGAAGCGTTGTGCTTAATAATTCATTCAGGCTGCTGAATCCTGAATCAACCAGGTCCATTAACGGCTGCGCTATCCAGAATATCGATGTAAATATTATTCCCATCGATAAAATGAATATTACTATTCCCCATACAGGATGCAGAAATACTTTATCAAGCTTAAGCGAATTTAAATCCGGAGTTCTTGATAAATTACCGAAACTCTTTTTGTTGATTTCTGCTATTGATGAATTGCCTTTTGCAGGCTTTAATACTTTCTTTTCTGTCTGCTCTGTAAATTCATACAGGTCAGAAATATCCTGCAATGTAGGTGTAATTGGTATTTTGACTTTGCCCTTTAAATTTTCAGTGATGTTTAATTCAGTTAAACATTTTACTTTATTAATTAATTCAGCTATACCTTCTTTTTTCTTGCTGTTAATTTTTACAACATCAGCATTAATTGAAGCAGCAAGAATTTCCGCATCAGCTTCCAGTCCTTTTTTTAAAAGCAGGTCGTTCATAGTTAATGCAGCAATTGTTTTAAAGCCTGCATCAATTACCTGTTTAACCAGAAAAAGCTGGCGCGATAGCTGCGTTGCATCACAGCTTACTATTACTATATCAGGCGTGCCGAATTTTGGGTGATTAAAAAGTCCGTTTATTGTCACTTCTTCATCTGGCGAGCTTGGATTTAAGCTTATTATGCCGGGTGAATCCATTACATATGCATCGAAACCGAATTCATTTATTAATGTTCCTGTTGAATATTCAACTGTAGCCCCGGGATAATTTGATGTTTTAAAATTTGAGCCTGTTAAAGTATTAAACAGCGTGGTTTTGCCTGAATTGGGCATACCTATTAAAGCAATTACAGGCTTATGTATGTGATTATTTTTATGATGAAGGGGTTCAGTTTCTATTGAGATGCTGTTATTTTCTAAAACCATTATCAGTTAATTTTGATACATTCTGCTTCACTTTTTCTTAAAGCAATTATTGTTCCTCTGACAGAAACAGCTATAGGGTCATTAAAAGGTGATTTTGCTGTAACGGTTATTTCCTGTCCCGGCGTAAAACCAAGCTCCATAAGACGCAGGCAATGACAATGAATGTCTATACAATCATCTCCTACCGAGGTAATTACTGCTGATTCCCCGGTTTTAAGATCTGCTGCTGAAATTATATTAATTTGTGTGATTTTATGCTCCGTAGTTGATTAATATCAGACCAAATATGTCTGATATTCTTAATAATTTCAAGCCAAATAGAACGCAATATAGTTAAATTTAAACAAAATATAAAGAAAAACCCCGGATTTACCGGGGTTTTAAATTTAATTAAATTTTGGTTATTTAATAAGTATCATTTTTTTTGTATCGGTAAAGTCTCCGGCTTCTATCCTGTAATAATATATACCGCTGGGCAGCATCGAAGCATCGAACTCAACGTTATAATAGCCTTCTGTTCTTAATTCATTATTAATAAGTGTTGCAGTTTCTCTGCCTAATACATCGTAAACTTTTAAAGTTACCGCTGATTTTTTAGGTAAGCCAAAGCTTAATATTGTTACCGGGTTAAACGGGTTGGGGAAATTCTGTGATAAGCTGAATTCCACCGGTGTACCCGTCTGGTTATTGTTAATACCAATTGATGAAGTAATTGTAAAATTAGCATTGGATATATCAAAGAAAATATTATCAATTGCTTCAACTTTTATTCTTGCCTGCGTATTTTCAATGTTCGGCAATGTAACTTCCGCTGATCCGTCATTTTCTGTGCTTGCTAAAAGTTCTGTGGGGAAAGTATTCCCGCCGTCAGTCGAAAGCATTATTTTAACATTAGCGCAGCTAACCGGCGCTGCATTTGTATTCGATACATCCCATGTAACCGTTTGCGCCCCGCCGATTGTAACATTGGTATTTGGATATGTTACCAAAAACGGTCCGGCTGAAGCGGTTACAAAAAATAAAGTTTCTTCCGAAGAAATTCCGCCGCCGCCTGCTTTATTATCCCTTACTGTCATTCTGAATCTCATCAGCCTCTCGTATGAAGGAAGCAGCTCGCCGAGTGTCTGTGTATTATTTATAAGATCAGATACTTTTGGGAATATCCTTGTTCCGTTGTTCACCGGAGGGAATGGTCTGAAAAGCGGGGCATTGCCTGATGGTGAGTTCGGGTGTCCCTGCGGACCTGTATTGGTCTGTTCCCATGAATATGTCAACGGGTCGTTATCCGGATCTGTTGCTGTTCCTGTTAAGTAGAATGGTGTTGATTTTGGAATCGTCCAGGCGCCAACAGGCATAGTTATAACAGGCGGATTGTTGCCTGTATTTGTAATAACAGGGCATGTACTTCCGTTGCCAGCCTGTGTATAAGGAATAAACTCAACAAAAATGTTTCCGCCATGCATGTACGGAATACTGTTATTTGCAAGATTTGGAGCGCAAACACCTGCATATCCCATAATTGTGATTCCGCTGCCCGGCTCCCATGCTGTTGGGGGATTAGCATTACAGTTTGTATTATTCTGTGTATGGTTGCCGCCAAACTGGTGACCCATTTCGTGAGCAACATAATCAATTGCCCATGGGTCGCCAAAAGGTGATGTTGAACCGGTTGCACCGCGTGCTTTATTGCCGGTTACACATACAACTCTTAAACCTGCAATTCCCCCAAAACCACCCGTTGAAAAAACATGCCCGATATCATAATTTGCATTGCCTATAACGTTATCAAGATTATTCTGGTTTTCACTAAGTAAAGCGCTTCCGTTGTTATTTGTATATGGGTCTGATGCGCCGTTGGTATAAATAATATCCATTTGGTTTGCAATTAAAACCAGCCTTACAGACATATCAAGTTCATATACACCGGTGATCCTGTTAACAGTTGTATTTATATTTGCAAGTGTCTGAGACTGACCGCCTAAAAGTGATGTATATTCACCTGTTGTTGCAACTGCAAGCCTGTATGTTCTTAATTGCTCGCCGGTTCTGGTGTAATTGGTATTATAAACAGGCGGATTGTTGTCCTTTTCTGTATGACAAGTAAATGTCTTTTCGAAAGCGGGCCTGAAGTCGTGTCTGTAATACGAAATATAATAATCTGTTTCATTCATGCTGTAAGGATCAATAAAAACTGTACCGTTAGGTGAAATAACCATAGCATGGAATCCAAGCGGGGTCATATCAAACCTGACGACAGCATACGGGTCATCAATACCCTGCCCAAGGTAAGTCCTTATCTGCGGATTAGCCTGCTGAAGCGGTTCTTCCATTATGGGAGATTCAACAAAGCGGAAACGCTGATTAATGCCATTAGGCATAGGCAGTTCAATAATAGTGCTGGAAAATCTTACAGGTACATTTTTTTCCAGCGGAGCAGAATTTAAAAGAGGAATTATTCCTGCTTTGTTTATCAGTACAGTTCTGTAAGTTAACGGGGCAAGATATACTGTGCCCTTAACATTAAAACTGCCAGGTTCTACATCCATCCAGTAATTATTAGAAAAGACTGATGAAGAAAAAATAAAAAATGAAAAAAAGAGCGATAAAATAAATTTCATGATAATAATATTAAATTATTGAATTTCAGACCTGATTAATTCGGAATAATCCTCCTTTTATCCCGGGTGAGCAGATCTGCAGGAATTGTGTGTAAAAATAATATTAAGTATTGTTTAAATCAATATATGTTTATGGGTAAATAATCTAAAATTACAATAAAAATATTTTTTCATAAATATTAATTCCGTAAAAGCATATATTTGTAATATGAATGCTGTAGAGATAATAAAAAAGAAACGCAACGGCGGCGTATTGTCAGATACTGAAATTCAATATTTTATAGCTAATTACGTTAAGGGAAAGATACCAGATTACCAGAAATCAGCACTTTTGATGGCTATCTATTTTGTCGGCTTAACCAATGAGGAAACCCTCGGATTTGTAAATGCATTCATTAATTCCGGTAAAAAAGTTGACCTGTCTCATATAAAAAAACCAAAAGTTGATAAACACTCCACCGGCGGAGTTGGTGATAAAACTTCAATAATTCTTGCCCCATTGATTGCCTGTTTTGATGTTGTTGTGCCGATGATGTCCGGCAGGGGACTGGGGCATACAGGCGGTACACTTGATAAGCTTGAATCAATTCCCGGATTTAATGTTCATTTAACCATTCCGCAGTTTATAAAAAATCTTGAAACACTTGGTGTTTGTATGATCGGCCAGACAGACGACCTTACACCCGCAGATAAAAAAATATATGCCCTGCGTGATGTAACAGCAACAGTAGAAAATACCGGATTAATTACTGCAAGTATAACCAGCAAAAAAATTGCAGAAGGTTCAGAAGGAATTGTATATGATGTTAAGGCGGGCAATGGTTCAACTTTACCTGACCTGGAAAAGTCCAGGGAACTGGCTGATAAATTATTGAGAACCAGCAGGGATTTTGGACAGCAAGCAATAGCTGTTTTAACTGATATGAGCTCGCCCCTTGGATATACTATAGGTAACTGGCATGAAATTTATGAGTGTATAGAGATAATGAATCCTGAACTGAAAACGAATTCTCTTTCATCAGATTTAATGGAAGTAACATTATATCTGGCAGGAGCAATGCTTATGCTTGGAGATAAATGCAGCAGTATTGAAGATGGCATCAAAATGTCACAGGATAAGCTTAATTCAGGTGATTGCTTTGATAAATTTTTAAAGTTAGTTGAATTACAGGGCGGGAATATTGATGTTATCAAAAATCCGCATAGTTACAGGAAAGCTGAATATACTGATTACATAGAGGCATCTGAAGATGGTTTCGTAACTGCGCTGGATGCGCTGACATTCGGACTGGCAGCTGTTACACTTGGATGCGGCCGGAAAACTATCGAAGATAAAATCGATTATTCAGCAGCAATATTCCTTGAAAAAAAAGTTGGGGATAAAGTTGAAGCAGGGGATGTTATATGCAGAATAGAAGGTGAATCTTCAGAAAAAGCAGAAGCAGCTAAATCAATGCTGCTTAATGGTATTAAAATTAACAGGCAAAAACCTGAAGTTAAAAGCAGGATCATTGAAGTCATTAATTAAACTTACATTTAAAATCGTATCGACTGCAGCAGTAATTTTACTGCTTGCTTATTTCGGGTGGAAATATATTGTTCCAAAGCTTGACCAGAAGGACCTTAAGGATAAAAAAAGCTACTTAGTGAAAAAGGTAAATGACGGAGATACATTTGAGATCGAAATAAACGGAAAAACTGAAAAAGTAAGGATGCTGGGAATTGATACCCCCGAAAAATTTGAATCAGACAAGTTTGACCGCGATAACGAAAGAACCGGCAGGGATAAAGAAACGATCAAAAAGCTGGGTACGCTGGCTAGTGATTTTACAGCCCGTCTGATAGGCGGTAAAAAAGTAATTCTTCAAACTGACCCTAAAAGCGATGAAAAAGATAAGTACGGCAGACTCTTAAGATATGTTTACCTTGAAGACGGAACATTTGTTAACCTAAAAATAATTGAAGAGGGTTATGCCAATGCCTACAGAAAGTTTAAGCTTACAAGGCAGGATGAGTTTATAAGAGCAGAAAAGGAAGCCCGTGAGAATAAAAAAGGCTTGTGGGGTGATATTGACGGCCTGAAATATTTTGATTCACGGGATAAATGATTTTATATTTACTATTTATTAGCTATTTTAGTGATATTTCTAAAGGCAAAACAATTTTCAAAGGAGATAAAATGAAAAATCAATTATTTATGAACAGGGTTAAACTTTTTTCAGTTTTTGCTGTCTTATTTTTAGTGATTGTATCTTGCTCAAAGCTGCAGAACCTGACCGGAGGCGACAGGCTGTATTTCTGTGAAAAGTATACAACAAAAGAAATCGGTGAAGGCTCTAAGTTCACAACCGGAACTATCACAGTCATGCTGAAGCTTTCCAAGCCTATTGGTGTTACTTCTGTTGATATTAATGTTACTGATGTATCTTCAGGCAAAGCAGTTGAAACATTTCCGTTCACTGTTCAATCCAGCTGGGATTATATTCACTTTGATGATGTGGAATTTAAAGAACCCGGCAAATATAAAGTAAGCTGTTTAAAGAAAGACGGCACTGTTATTGCATCCAATGAAGTTGAAATTACTGCTAAATAAAGTATATTGTTAATGAAATATAAACGGGCATATAACTATGCCCGTTTTTTATTTATACTGTTAAAATTAAAAAAAATGAAAACCTATATAAGCTTTCTGTTTATTTTAGTATTGCTGTTTCTTTCTGATACTGCCTCTTTCAGCCAGAAAATTAAAGGTAACAGGCTATTAGACCAGTTCGGCAGAACCGCATATTCATACCTGCTCAGCGCTAACAGGCCCGGTTACGGTGCCGATGCTTTTACATTGGAAAAAGGCAAAACATCGCTTTCGCTTGGTGTTTCGTACAGCGATGAAGTTATAGATGTTCCTGTATCTCTCAGTTACGGTGTGACTGATAATTTTGAGCTTTCAGCAGGGATTTCACCATATACGGAATCATATAATTTCCTGGGTTCAAAGATAAACGGTATGGGTGATTCATACTTTGGATTAAAATTTTCTTTCCTGGAAACAGATTACTTTATACATGCATTTCAAAGCATTATCAAGATCCCGACTGCAAGCTCATCAAAAGAGCTTGGTACCGGTAAAGCTGACCTGTATTTTGCGATTGCTCAGGGATTTGTAAGCGGCAGGTTTGGTTATGACCTGAGTTTTGAAGTTAACCTGCTTCAAAAAAGAGATTTCCCGACAGGTAAAAAATATCCAACTGCTATTCAGCAGCAGATAGATAGCGCTATGGCTTCATATGATTACAGGTTTGAACCGGAAATAATTATTTCAGGGGGGCCTTCAGTTGATATTTCCAAACGAGTTTCGGCATATACCGGCATTTCATTTTCAAGGAATACCCGTTTGAATTATAATACAACCGGTATTTACGGCGGAATGGGAATAATGCTTTCTAAAAAAACTAGTTTTTCTGTTGGAGGCTCATACGGACTTGAAGAAGCCGGTACGTGGGGCGTTTCAGGCGGGCTTAACTTTACATTCTGAACCTTTTCAGCAAAAAATGAATTAAAAAAAGTAGTATAGTTTTTATACGGAAAACGAATTTTCCGTTAGTTATATTCATATTGTATAAATTTTAATTAAAAATTATGTCCATCCTCGCCGGGGAAAAGTTTCAATTGAAGCTTTTACCTTCAGAACAGATGTTATTGCATGAAGAATGCGAAGATAACCGCTCCGGCAGGTTGTTAGAGCGGTTTAAAGATGAAAATGTCCTTTATAATCCGCTTATAGTTGCTGAATATGAAGGTAAATATATCCTGATTGACGGCGCAAACAGGTTCGAAGCTTTGAAGAATATGGGCTGCAAAACAATCCTGGCACAGCTGGTAGATTATAAAAGCCAGGATGTTAAATTAAGATCATGGTACCATTTTGTTAACGGTATTTCTGCAAATGAACTGATATTGTTCTGTAAATCAAATGGGTTTCAGCTGATTTCCGCAGAATGCCCGGTAAAACCGGTTATTAAAAATGAGGTCTCGGTTATATTCACAACAGGCGAAAAATTCATCATGAAGTTTTCAGCTGTACCTGAAGAAATGCTTAAACAGCTTTCTGTGCTTAACAGGTTTTATGAAAATGAATACAGCTATTTAAGAATAGACAGCGATACTGATATTAATGATGTATCCGGACTTTCAAATGAAGAAGGGATGCTTGTGGTTTTTCCTGAATTTACAAAGGATGATATTATAAATATTTCAGGATTCAGCCAGAAGCTGCCTGCAGGCATATCAAGGCACCTTATTCCAAACAGGGTACTGCATATAAAAATTCTGATTGATGCTTTAAAAACCGCTGATAACCTGGATAAACGCAATGAAGAGCTTGAAAAATATATTCAGTATAAAATTGATACTAAAAAAGTGCGGCTTTACAGAGAGCCCATCCTTGTGTTTGATGAATAATTAACTAAACTGTTATTAATGTTCGAAAGATTTATAGCACGCAGGTACCTGCTTTCTAAACGTAAAGTCCAGTTTATCACAGTCATTACACTTATTTCCATAGCGGGATTAAGTGTAGGTGTTTCTGCCCTTATTGTTATGCTTTCGGTATTTAACGGGTTCAATAAATTCCAGGTCGATACACTGACGGGTTTCGATCCGCATATCAGGATAGAAGCTGCATCCGGTATGCTGGTTGATGATTATAATTCAGTGATTTCAAAGGTAAAATCTCAGCTTACTGTTACCGAAATAGCCCCTTTTACAATAAATAAAGGGGTCATCTCATCTAAAAAAAATAATATTGTTGCATTTGTAAAAGGCGTTGATGATAAAAAAATTACCGGTCTTTCTGATGTTAAGGATAAAACCACATTAGGTGATTTTGAATTCAATGATAACGACGAATACGGCGGGATTGTTCTCGGAAACAGCCTGGCAGCAAAGCTGGAAGCCAGGGTTTTGGATACTGTTACTGTAATGAGTCCGGTTGGAATGGAAAAAGCATTAACCCAGATAGTAACCCCAAAAACCCAGCGTTTTGTAGTCCGCGGCATATTTGATGCCAATAACAGGGATTATGACAAGCTGTATTCATTTATATCACTGCCTAAATCACAAAGCCTGTATGACCTTAAAAACAGCGTGAACGGCGTTGAGCTCAGGATCAGTAATATTGATAATTCCGGTGAAGAAAAGGAGAAACTTTCTGCGCTGCTTGGCTCTAATTACCGTGTAAGCACCTGGTATGACCTGCATGAAGACCTGTATTCAGTTATGCAGGTAGAAAGATGGACTGCATTTATAATACTTTCGTTAATTATAGCAGTTGCATCATTCAGTATTGTTGGCTCTTTAACAATGACAGTAATGGAAAAAAAGCGCGATATTGGTATCCTGAAGGCTATGGGAACAAAAAACTCCGGAATACTGAAAATTTTTATGTTCGAAGGAATATTAATAGGTATATACGGAACAATTATCGGCTCAGTTATAGGCCTTGCGGTTTGCCTCGGCCAGATAAAATTCAAATTTTATCCGCTTGATGGCATGGTATATTCAATAGATGCACTTCCTGTAGATATCAGGTACACAGATTTTATTTATGTAGGTATTTGCGCAATGATCATAAGCTTACTTGCATCTCTGTATCCCGCTCTGCGCGCTGCAAGGCAGGAACCGATTAAAGCTATCAGGTGGGAATGAAGACAATTATCAATTAACAATCCCGCCAGGGCGGGACTTCGAAAATTACTCCGTAATTTTCTTGTTAGCAAATAACAATTTACAATGAATAATTAGAAATTTTATATTTTGGATAACAGAAAAGTAATAATAAAAACAAAAGATTTAATAAAAGAATACCAGATCTCTAAAACCGAGAAGTTACGTGTGCTTAAAGGGATTGACACAGAAATTTATGAAGGCGAGGTAATATCCATAGTCGGACCCTCAGGAGCAGGAAAAAGCACACTTCTTCATATTATCGGTACGCTTGATAAGCCGACAGGCGGTGAAGTAATATTCGATGATGAAGATGTATTCAGGCTTTCAGCAAATGAGCTTGCCAGGTTCAGGAATACCAAGATAGGGTTTGTTTTCCAGTTCCACCACCTGCTGCCTGAATTCAGCGCGCTGGAAAACGTCTGCCTTGCCGGAATGATTTCGGGCAGTTCAATGAAGGAAGTTGAACCTAAGGCAAGGGAATTGCTTACTGAAGTTGGACTTGGCGCAAGGCTTGAACATAAGCCATCGGAGCTTTCAGGCGGCGAGGCGCAGAGAGTAGCTATTGCCAGAGCGCTTGTAAATTCACCTAAAGTAATTCTGGCTGATGAACCGACGGGGAATCTTGATACAAGGAACAGCGATGAAGTTATGCACCTGATATTTGACCTGAGGAAAAAGTATAACCGCACATTTGTAATTGTGACCCATAATGAAAAATTTGCGGAAATGACAGACCGAACGCTTAAAATGGTGGATGGAGTGATACAGAAGTAATTTTCATACACATTATCCCGCTAGCCGGGTAATTCGAATAAATTTTTTACCAATTAACAGAAAAATTGAATAAAGTTATAATTTATATATTTATTATTTTTTTAAAAATTATAATTTATAATTCAGTTTATTCACAGGATACCACCAAACCTAAAACTGAACCTGTTACAAAAAAAGATACAGCATATGTACAGAATTTTATTCTGGCTGACCATAATTACCAGTACATCAATAAAACCAGCCCCGATACATTAACCCGCCGCAGATTCCTTTGGTATCCCGCAAAATCACTGGAAGATATTTTTAATTATATTCCCGGTTATTATACTAAATTTATGGATATAGGACAGCTTAATCCTTTAAATTATAACCAGCAGTCTTATTCAAGAACAGGTTTTTTCAGGAATGGAAGGCCAATAAATGATGAAATTGACGGCTCAATTGATTTTAACCTGTTTTCTAGAAATGAAATATCGGAAATTGAATTTTCAGGTGATTACGGCAACAATATTTATGGCTACAGCAATACTATAAATGTAATACAGCGGCAGCTGTTCCAGTACAGGCCTTACACGGAATTCAGTTTTTACCAGGATAGGTATGAAAACCTGTATTTTGACGGGAATTTTCATCAGAATTTTTTCCGTAGTTTGAATTTTAATTTCGGTATAACAAAACACTCATTTGACGGACATTACACAAACAGCGATTTTGATAAATGGCTGGGAAGGTTTAATCTGACATTTGCACCCGGTAATAAGCTGAATTTTTTTGCGTATGTTAATTATGCAAAGATTCAAAAAGGATTAAACAGCGGAATTGACCCTGATACTGTAAACCTTGGAGATAAGGGTGAAGTATTTGATGAAACAGAAGCATTTGTGTTTAACAGCGACGCTTATGAGATAAAAGAAAGGTTTGATATTGATCTTGGTACAATATTCAAAGCCGGTAAAAATTCAACTTCGTTAGTTCATCTATTTATCAGTAATTCATTCAGAAAATACAGGGATGAGGAAAACCGGGTAAATCCAAATGGTATTTATGAAAGCAGCAATTACCACTGGATAAATTACGGAATAAAATTGAAAGAACAGCTTAAATTTCATCTTTCAAGGGATCTGGAACTATATTCAAATACTGAAGGTGAATTTAATTTTACTATCAGAAATTACAATTATAGTTACGGTAATGACCCATTTTATATGAATTCCAAAAATATAAATATTTTACAGGAAATTACTTTAAAATTAGATGAACTGGTATTATCCGGTTTTGTAAGAGGTTACTCTGATGCATATGATTACAGCAATTATACTGCCGGGTTTAACAGTATAAGTATCACACCCGGTGCTAAGGCTGAGTATAATCTGAACTTTACTGATAAAGAAAATATAAAACTGAAACTGCAGTACAGCTATAAAGATAACCATATAAGTTCCTCTGCCGGCTATAAAAATAACTTTATGAGTTTAGGCGCTGAGTTCTATTATTATAAAACCAGGACTTATGAATATTATTTCACATTGCTTCAAATCCAGCCTTCTGTAGTGTTTAGAGGTGTAAATTTATCTGCAGATTTCAAGCTGTTTAAATTTAAGCTTGGTATAAATCATTCATACTCATTCAGGAATGAGTTTAATATGGACAGCCCGGAAAATTACGGCAGGATAAACTTTGATTGGGAAGATAATGCTTTTAAAAATAAGCTTGAATATAAAATTGGCATAGGGACGCGTTACTGGTCTGAATACAGGTCCTTATTTTATTCAGGTATCTCTAATGCTTTTCAGCCGTTTAATGTTTACACATATAATCAGTCGTCCGGCATCAGAATCCCAGCTAACGCCACACTGGATTTTTACATCATCGGAAAAATAGGCAAGGCTACATTTGGCTTAACGTTTGAAAATATTCTTGACCGTATAATTTATATTACCGGTGTTTATCCTTTTATGGATAGAGGCGGGTTCCTGAATTCTATGTCAAGGTTCAACATTACGTGGAATTTCTTCGATTAACTTTTCACAGGCTTTCAAAACGTCTTCAACTTCAACAAGTTTAATGCACTTATACTTTTCATCCCCGTCGTAGATACAGTTTACAGGTTTTGGTGAATTAAAAAAACAGGGCGAGCAGTCCAGCTCTGTTCTAACGATAATATGCCTGTTTTGCCAGGGATAAAGTTCTTTATAATTTGTATATGCAAATATTGCAGCCTGCGGTATCTTAAGCCCTGCAGCTAAATGCATTAAAGCCGAATCATTGCTTACAAAAATGCTGCATTTTTCCATTAAAGCCAGTGATTCCATTAAGCTGCCTGTTTTAGGTATAAACACATTGCCGCCGCCGGTTTTTTGAATCATTTCATTAACATCAGCTTCAGTCCCAAAGAGAAGTATCTTTGCATGATATTTTTCTGCCAGCTGCTGTGCAAGCATTGGATATTTATCAGCAGACCACCGTTTGTTGATATGTCCCTTGAATATGGCAGAACCGGCATGGAATCCTGCAATAAATTTCCTTTCCAGTCCATTTTCACTGATAAACTTATCGGCAAAAATTCTGTCTGCTTCGCTCAGGTATACTTCAAGTCCTGCAAGTTCCTGCTCTCTTATCCCCGGAAATGCTGCTTTTGCCAGCTCAAAATTTTCAACTGTATTATGCCTGTCCTTTACTTCCCGGATTAATTTTGTATTCAGGAAATCCCAGTTTGTAAATGAATAATGGTTATACCTGTGTGCTAATTTTATTTTAGCGCCTTCAAGGAACTGCACCAAATTATATTCCCTTCGGTTTGATGGGTATACATTTATTGATACATCATATTTGTTTTTCCGCAGGGCAAGCGTTTGTTTAAGTGACTTAAGCTTTGATTGTTTAAGGAAATCTATAAAATAAATGTTATTTACAAACGGATTATTCCTGAAAAGCTCTTCAACCGGTTTAAACATTACTGCTATATCTACAATTGTATCAGGTGAATTCCTTTTAAGCAGGGCTAAAGCAGGGGAGAACATCAATGCATCACCAATACCTGATAAAGCATTTATTAATATTCTCATTATAAATTGATTATTTTATTTTTATGTCATACCCGCGAAAGCGGGTATCCAGACTAAAATTTAAGCTAATACGAAATATGACGGATACAAATTTTTTTTACTTTTTATGGTTTTCTGAATATCACAAGGAACTTATCATTAAAATCAACCCTGGTAAGCACTTCTGCATTGCCGTAAATTTTCTGATACCACTCCATTCCCCTTGGTTTTTCAATCCTGTTTAGCCTTAACTTGTTAGCAAGGTAAACATTTTTTTCAGGGTCCCACATGGTTATTACCAGCTTTGCGCCGCTTTTAAGCGATTGCCAAAGGTTATCCATAGCGCTGTTGAACCTGTCGTCATCAGTTATATGCTGTGTAACATCTATCATTACTCCCAGGTCAAATTTATTTTCAGGCAGCCTTACTTCGCTGATATCGCCGTGCAGAAAATTATACTGCGGGTATTTTTCCTGCAGGTTAATTACGGAAATTTCGGCAATATCATTGCCTGTGTAATTTTTTGCACCAAGTGAATGAAAATGGTCCGTCCAGTAACCAACGCCTATTCCTATTTCAACGATATTCATTTCCGGTGTTATTTCAATACCGGCTTTATCCATTTCCCTGGAAAGAATAGCCTTTTTTTCTTCATACATCTTCAGGTTTTCTTCATTGCTCATGCGGAAGTGTCCCACACCTTTAAGATCGAATGAATTAGTAAGCATCTCATTCCAGAATGTTTTAGGCTTATACCTGAACATCATTTTAAAATAGATCTTTATGTCGTTTATCAGTGCCATATTCTTAATTTATCTGGTTAGCATTTCAGGTGCATATTTTCTTATTTTATCAAGATTCTCCAGAGCAGCAGCAGTATCTTTTTTCTCGGAATTCATCTGGAATAAATAATATTGAGCCATAACATTATGGTCATCCAGCTCAACAGCTTTTGTATAGTTTTCGTAGGCTTTGTTCATATCTTTTTGCTGCAAATATATATCTCCAATCATCTGGAAAGGGGTTCCCCAGCCGGCGGGACCTGATTCAGCAGCCTGTAGGTACAGGCTGATGGCTTCATTAAGCTTTGTCCTGTCCTTTTGAGTGTTCATTGCCTGGTTGTATAGATTCACATACGATTTCCTGTAATTAGGATTCAGCGGCAGGTTTTTTCTTGATGCTGCATCTTCATCAGATTTACGTTTGTACAATACATCCGTAAACCCTGCTTCTTTTATGCTGAAATAATACGGGTAATAATACTGCATAAACTCATCACTGGTAAATAACCCTCTTTCCGCATAAGCGCTGGGCTTTATGCCGGTTGAAAAATATATGTAATCGGGTTTGCGTGAAAGTATATACGGAACGTTATAATTCCTTTCGCGCCAGCCAACTTCTTTGCTTGAAATTTCAGGTATTGGCTGCGGATTGTGGGCAACTTCCTTATCGGTCAAACCCAGCATATCGATTAGCGTTACTTCAGAATAATAAGAAATTGCGCCTATTGTTGTTGCAGCAACTGTTAACGGCCTGCCGTTTTGAACCTGTTTGGCTTTAAGCCAGCCGGCAGAAAGCTTCATTTTTTCCACAAGCCCTTTTTCCAGGTCTGCATAGCCTTTTATAACTGCTGCTTCATTGGAATAATTGTAATAACTGAATCCAGCAAAAACTGCCAGCCCTATCATTGCACCCATTGCCATTTCACGCTTTTTATCGAACAAACCGGTAAGCATTGCCAAACCTTCCTGCACAAGTATATAAAATACAGGTAATACCGGAACAAAGAACCTGTTGGGTCTTAATACATCGCCTCCGATAAATATTACATAAAGGGTGAAAATGAAAAAAATCATAACAAGGTAAAGATAGCTGTAAAACTTTTCCTTTGTGGTTAATGTATACAGGGCAATTAATACAAATAGCCCGTAAAATCCGTATGATTTTAAAAATGTCCAGGTATAATCAAGGCCTGTGGCAAAATATTCCAGGCTGGAGCCTGTTTTTGCATAAAATGTATTCGGTAATAAATAACCGTAATATGAATACCGCCAGATCATATAAATTAAAGCAGGAACAATATAAATACCAAGCCAAAGCAGGTTATTTTTATCAAATAATCTTTTTGTCAGCGGCAGGTTATTGTTCAGTTTATTTTTATAAATAAAAATAAATTTATGCAGTATTGTAACTGCAAATATCAGGTTGCCTTCCGGACGGGTTAATGCTGCAAACAGGAAAACAAGCGATGAAAGCGGCATTGCACCGGAATTATCATTCAGCTCTCTAAGGTATAAATACACACCCAGTGTGATAAGGCAGGCAAACAAGCCGGTTTCCATTCCGCTAACAGCCCAGTATGCAAACGAACCGTTTGCTGCAAGCATTGCAGCTGCAGAAAGGGTAAATACCAGGTTAAATGCTGTGCCTTTTTCTTTTGTAAATATTCCTGAAGAAATAAGATAAGTAAAAAGAAGTGTTAATATTGAAGATATTATTCCCAATACCTGCGAAGCTGAAATATAATTAAAGCCGGCAGATTTAACCCCGGCAAGCAGCATAACCCATAAAAAACATGTATAGCCCTCAACACGTTCGCCAATATTGAATACCAGCCCGTGACCGTCAGTAAAATTCTTTACATAACGGTAAGTTATAAATGAATCATCCTGAATAAAATCAAAAGTTTTTGAATAGTAATAGAGAATAATCCCCAATACCCCAAGAACTGAATATGCAATCACTTTTATATCAAATGTACTGTTCTTTTTGGCAGTAACTGCGGTTTGTTTTTTTACCTGTTTTTTCTGGCTCAATTATTTTATAAGTAACCGGTGTTAAAAAATACGGCAGTTTTCTGGCATTATTAATGCGCTTAAAAACTGCCGTTAAAATTAAAATTTATTTACCCTGTTGTTTTTGTCTCATTGATTCTATCTTCATCTTAACTTCCGGATTGTTCGGTGAAAGCCTGTCAAGCTTATTGAGTACATCTATAGCTTTGGCATAATCACCCCGGGCTTCATATATATCAAGCAGCAGCTTATATGGATTCCAGTAAGACTGAATATCATTCGGATTCTTGTTCATAGCATCTATTGCTTCTTTTTCAACTATCGGAGAAAGCTCATTGAACTTATTCATGTTATCAGCTTTGTAATACTGCATACAAACATCATATAATATCCTGTAATCATATGGAACAACTTCTTTGGGGAAGTTGGCTTCCATCCTGTCCAGTACCTGGTTTGTTTTGGCTTTATCGCCCCGGTTCACATATTCATAAGCAAACTGCAGGTATTGTGTTCTGTAGCTTTGTACAGCATTGGTTTCAACCTGGTTAAAGAAAACGTTTGGTTTTTTAAAGTTATTGAAAAAATAACCATCCTGCGGTGTTTTGGAAAAATCTGCAGGTGTTTCCATAAAATTCTTCCACATTCTTTCTTCATTAATTCTAAACTGAACCGGACCTTCGGATTTGAACGGTACAACTCTTTTTGCCATTCCCTCCTGAACAGCATATTCTTCCAGCCCGATGAAATTATCTTCCGTAACTGTTGCTGAAAAATAAACAGGTCTCTGCCAGTTATTTGTCTTAATAATATCAAACATCATCTGGTCCTGCACTTTAACGGCTTTAACATTTCCGGATGCAAATGTATAAGGCATTCTCCAGGAAAGCTTATCAGGTGTCTGATTTTTTGCCTTAAGGCTATCAGGGTAAGCAGTTGGAGGAACAGTTACTGAAACAACTTTAAAATCACCCCACTGAATAGGGGAAAGCTGTTTTATCTGGTCATCACTGTAGCTAATAGGAACTTTAAGGCTGCCGTAAGGCATGGAGTTCTTCATTTCCAGAATGTACCAGTCTGTGTTTAAAAGGCTCAGGTTCACCACTCTTACATCTGTCCTGTATCCTTCGACTGCCTGCAGGTACCAAAGAGGGAAGGTATCATTATCACCATTGGTAAAAAGTATCGCATCCTTATCGATCCCCTGAAGCAGGTTATAGGCATATTCAAACGGTACTGTATTATTGTTCCTGTTGTTAAAATGGAAATTTGTCTTGAACATCATACCCGGCACAAGCACCAGGCAGGCTGCAAGCACAACTCCTGACATTATTTTTTTCATCTGAAGGCTGGGCAGGCTTTCTTTTATAAGCTCAATGATACCCATAATTCCGATACCGATCCACAATGAATATACAAAAAATGCGCCTGTATAGAAGTAATCACGTTCCCTTGGCTGCGGGTCCTGCTGCCTTTGGAATAATGCAGTAAGCACACCCATTAACAAAAACATCCAGAGGAAAGTCAAGCCAAGCTTCCAGTCTTTCCTGAAGTGATAAAATACCCCGAAAAGTCCGATAAGGAACGGAATAGCTTTGAATGCAGTAGACCAGAATCCGGCTGCACCTACCACCAGCAGCAGAATTACACTTATTAGACTGTACAGATATTTTTGCGAAGAATAAAAATACATTGAAGCAAGAAGTAATGCGCTTAAGCCGATTATAATAAGCATTTTTGAACCGCCCGAGGCATCCCAGCCGATACCAGTATCCTGGTCATAACTTTCTCTGCCAATAAACTGCCATCCAAGGTAGCGGTTGAACATCTGATTTATCTGGTATTTCCAGAGAAAATCCATATCGCTGGTATAATTTGCCCATGTACGTTTGTGCATAGGTTCCTGCGAGTACCTGCGGGGCCAGAATGGGGCATCGCCGTACTGCTCACGGCTTAAGTAAGAAACTAGTGTCGGAAGGTCGCGCGGATCGTTTTCATCGATTGGAAGGTTATCAACCCTTGCCCTTAAAATTACACCGGCATAGATTGAATATCCAAGTATGATGAGGAACAGTGCAGAAAATGCAATTGCATGAGTTTGTTTTTTATTTTTAACAGCCCAGTATACACCGTAAATTAGCGCAGGCGCTATTAATGCAGCAAGAAATGTTACCGTGCCGCTGTCTTCAACTTTGAATGCTTTTATATCGCCGCCAAGCCATGTTGGGAACCAAATTACTGTAATAGGATATACTGCTATAAATGCTCCCGCAGAAATTGCAAAAGCTATTAAAAAACCTTTTCTGGTATACTCGTGTTTACGGAAGTAGAATAATATACCGGCTACAAGAATTACCTGGACAACAAGCAGGTGGATACCCAGTGATAAACCGACTATAAATGCTACAAGGAGCAGGATTCTTTCATTGCCTCTTTCATCGGCTTTTTCCCACCAGTACATCAGAAGCCAAATACATAATCCAACAAGCATCGTGCCCAATGCATATACTTCAGATTCATTTGCATTAAACCATTCAGCATCACTGAATGTAAATGATAATGCCCCGATTGCGGCGGCAGAATATATCATTATGGCATCCCAGTTATTGGTAATTTCTTTTTTCCAGATCTTAATTACCGAAACTATAACCAGGTATAAAAAAGAAGCTGTGAATGCAGAGCTTATCGCCGCCAGCGCATTCATACGAAGTGCCGGGTTTGAGCCTATTGGAATCATTGTTGCCAGCTTGCCCAGCAGTACCCATAACGGCGCACCCGGAGGGTGGGGAACAGATAGCGTATACGCGCAGGCAATAAATTCGCCGCAATCCCAGAATGAAAGGGTTTTTTGCATGGTGTACAAATAAGTTATGGCAGAAAGCAGCAATACTACCCCTGCAAAAATGTAATTCAGCCTCTTATAATTCATGTATTTGCTAAAATTTTATGAAAAACAAATATATTTAATATGTTAATGAGTTTCAATTGCAAAAACTGCACAATTTATGAGAAAATTGAATACATTTGCGGGACGCTTTTTGCCGGTTATCCCGTTGGGGAAGCAGTCTTGCAGTTTTCAATAATCAATAATATTAATAAAAAAACCCGGAAGGTTTAAAACCTTCCAGGTTTATTATTGTTTTTTGTTTTTTTTTACTTTCCTACTTCACCAGAATCATCTTATTTGTTTTTACATAATCATCACCGGCAGTAAGCCTGTAATAATATGAGCCGCTGGGAAGTCCTGAAGCATTGAAATCATATTTATATGTTCCGGGTGAAAGCTGCTGGTTAACCAGTGTTGCAACCTGCTGACCTATCGAGTTATAAATAATCAGCGAAACATCGTTTGTTTTGGCTATGCTGAACTCAATATTTGTTATCGGATTAAACGGATTCGGGTAATTTTGTTTAAGTTCGTAAGTTCTGGGAACTTCATTCCCGATTTGCTGAATACCAATACCGGAACCGCTTAAATTGCCAACCCAAACATTATCAATATTACACCACAAGCCATCAACAGTGGTATTCATATAATATCTGAATGCAATGAATATTTTTTGTCCGGCATATGCACTTAAGTCAAACATGTATTCATTCCAAACATTATTTGAATCAGCACTTCTTATTGTTGGACCTAATTGGTTTAATACAGCAGCCGGGTCTTGATCAAAACATACCCATACCTGCATTGTATCAATATAATTTGTGAGATTGAGTCCTAAAATAGAATCAGCCGGTGTACCCAAAAGCATCCAGAATTTTAAAGTATCACCAGCCTGAATATTTAAGCTATCTGTAAATACCCAATCATCAGCTACTGGATCTCCTGCTCTCCATGGAATACTCAAACCTCTAGCAGTAAAAAAATTGGCTCTGGAACGTATTGAAGCGTTTACACCCGGGAAAGTAGCGCTTGTATCACGTACTCTCCAAATAGCATTGGGATATAAAGGATTTGTTGCATCAGCATCAACTGCAACCCAATTTGTTGGTAAACTATCAGGTCCCACAAAACCTGAAGTTTCAAATGTTTCATTTAAAAGAATTCTTTGGGAATAGCTTAATGGTACAAGGATTAATGCCAATATTAAAATTATAAACATTTTTTTCATTTTTACCTCCGCGGGAAAATTTATTAGTTAATTGAGATATTTAAATTAATGAATTCTTAATAATAATACTATGTATTTTTAGATTATTATTTAAATATTAACTAATAAATTGAAATACAGCTTTACAACTGTTAAATTTGTATTCTAATCTAAATTATTAACTTATATGAAAATAATTACAGGCGGTGCGGGATTTATCGGAAGCGCTATTTGCTGGAAGCTCAATAAACTGGGTGTAAATGAAATTATTATTGTTGACGAAGACACAAAAGGCACCAAACAAAGTAACCTGGCTGATTTGAAATATGCTGATTTTATTGATAAGGATACATTCTTAAAACAGGTACACAAGGGTTCCATAAATTATAAAGTAGATTCCCTTTATCATATGGGCGCATGCAGCTCTACAACTGAAAAAAATATGGAATACTTAATTGAAAATAATGTTGAATATTCCAAATCATTGGGTAAATGGTGTCTTAGTTCCGGAGCTAAATATATTTATGCCTCAAGCGCAGCCACCTATGGTGACGGTTCAAACGGATTTGATGATGATTACACAATTGTTCCCCGTTTAAAGCCGCTGAATAAATACGGTTTATCAAAACAGATGTTTGATATGTGGGTGCTTGAAAATAAGCTTGAAAGTAAATTCACAGGGTTGAAATATTTTAATGTATTCGGTCCTAATGAAAACCACAAAGGCTCAATGCGCTCAATGGTAAATAAAGCTTATGACCAGATCAAAGAAACAGGGAAGCTGAAGCTGTTCCGCTCGCTTAAACCAGAATATAAAGACGGTGAGCAGCAGCGCGATTTTGTATACATAAAGGATGCTGTTGAAATGACGGTATTCTTTGACCCGGTGCTTGGCAGCGGAAAAGATAATGCAGGTATTTATAATATCGGTTCAGGAACAGCCTCAACCTGGCTGGATGCTGCTTCCGCAGTTTTTAAAGCATTAGGAAAAGATATGCAAATCGAATGGATAGATATGCCTGATAATATAAAAGACCAATACCAGTATTTCAGCAAAGCTAATATAAACAAGCTCCGCTCAGCGGGATTTAATAATGATATAATGAAGCTCGATGATTCTATTTTTGATTATGTGAAAAATTATCTGGTCCCCGGAATATATCTGACAGTTTAAATTTTTTAGACACCAAGACTCAAAGTGCACAAAGGATCACAAAGAAAGTATATATCTGTTAAATTGTATGGAATTTAAAAAAACAAAACAATATCTACCATTAAGTGAAAGAGAAGAAGAAATCGGTAAAATAATAGTGAATTCAGCTTTTAAAGTTCATAAAACTTTAGGTCCGGGTTTACTCGAAAAAATTTATGAAATATGTTTTGTATATGAATTGCATAAAGCAGGTTTAAATGCTGTCAGGCAAATCGATCTTCCGGTAAAATATGATGGAATGATTTTTGAAGAAGGGCTTAGGCTTGATGTGTTTGTAGAAAATCTGGTTATTGTTGAAATAAAAGCAGTAGAACAGGTTAATCCATTATGGTATGCTCAAGTACTTAGCCATCTTAATCTAACAAATAAACGTTTAGGATACTTAATTAATTTTAATGTTGAATTAATTAAAAATGGAATAAAAAGAATTATCAATTAAAAGTGTATTTTATATTTTTGTAGCTTTATTTATATATTTCTTTGTGAATCTTTGAAACCTTAGTGTCTTTGTGTCTATTAACTTTTTGTAATTTGGATTTTGGAATTTGACATTTTTAATTTATCTTACTGCTTCCCATTCTTTGCTTACTGAGCGGTTCTTGAAGAATACTGAAAATGAATTCCTTGTCCATGCAGCAAAAACCCTGAAATAGCCGTATTTCCTGTACCTGCGGGGTGATTCGTATATAATGATATCGTTAAGGAATTTAATTTTGCCCTTACCGAGTTTTTTTATCCGGCGGTAAAGGTCATAATCTTCGCCAGCAGCAAGCTCTTCATTATAACCATTTACTTTTTCAAAAATATCACGCCGTACCATCTGGCACTCGCCTCTGCCCATACCCATTCCGGCCTTATTCAGCAGGCGGACGTAATTATTGTAAAATCCGTGAAATAATTTATCGGATATTTTTATATCTTCAGGAAATACATTGAACCTGCAGGTAAGCGCATGATTTTTTATATCATCAAATGCCAAAAGAGTAGCAGTAAAAAACAATTCTGCATCTTTTAAAATTGTATCTGCATTTATGAAATACAGGTATTTACCGCTTGCAGCTTTTGCACCGGCATTCCTGCCCTTCGGGATGTTCTGTTTAACACCTGGTATTTCTGTTATTGTTTTATCTACTGCAGGGGTAAGTTCTTTCAGTGTATTATCTGTACTCCCGCCGTCAGAAATTATGATCTCTAAACGGAATTTTTCCTTTAATTGCGGTGTGAACTGCTTAAGGGTTGAACTGATAAGCTTTTCTTCGTTAAGTGTGGGGATAATTATGCTTATTTGCGGTGTCTTCTGCAAAACCTTATTAACTTAACAGATTATTAACTATAGTTCAGAAAAAAAAATCGGAGTGTAAAACAGGTTTACACTCCTTTAATTAAATAAAATAAAATCTCAGGCGGCATTCATTTCAGCAACCATTTTGGCATAACCTTTTTTCTTGAGAGTTCTTAAAGCTCTGGTTGAAATTTTTAAAGTAACAAATTTACTTTCTTCTTCAACCCAGATCCTTTTTGTCCTAAGATTTGGTAACTGTTTCCGCTTGGTCTTGTTATGAGCGTGGGAAACATGGTTGCCTGAAAGCGGCTTTTTTCCGGTTAATTGACAAACTTTTGACATTATAATATACTTCCACTCACGGGGCAAGTGCCCCTATAGTTAATTTTAATTTACGGTTTATATGGTTTTAATGATGATTCATACACCTTCTGCATTCTTTCGAGAAATTTCCAGGTGCCTTTTTCGGTCTTTACTGATTCAATGAATTTTACATTAAGCAGCTTGGTTTCTTTGCCGGAATCCGGATCGATAACTGTTTCAGCTTTTTTGCCTAATTTTCCTGCTTTATCTGCAAATGTTTGTTGTTTTGCCATCTTTTTTGACTATATGAATTTCTATTAAAGCTACAAAAATAAGAGAAAATTAGTTAAAAATAAAGTCCATACCAAACTCCCTCAGGAGAAATTTTTACAGCAGGGGCAGGGAAGTGGTAAAAATTCAGGATTTTCTTTAATTTTTTCATAAAATCAGAATTTCCGGGAAGCTGATTTACATCCCAGTCAAGTGAAAGTATCCATTCAACTTTAGCGCGCTGGCTGCCTGCTGTATGGCTGGCATCCTTAATGCTCATTCCAAGCGCTACTGCCAGAAAATTAGGGTAAAACTTTGTATTTGTAACAGAATTTGGCAGAACAATCATCGGGTTTACGCTCATCCAGAAATTCATACTGGTATAATCATCAAGCAGGTCATCCTGCTGTGAAGAGGTTTTTTTCTTAAGCCATTCCGGCTTAAAGCTCCATTTAAAATTGATATGCTTTAAAGGTTTAATTTCTTCCTGTAAAAACGGGTAAACTGCACCGAAAACATTAGCGCCAACATCTCCCCAGTCAAAGCCCCAGTTTGGCGCAAATCCATCATTGATTTCAATATATGTTTCATATGCAAAAGATGTTATAGCTCCGTAAAGTAATGCTTTGCCGGGAGCCATTCCTGCCCATTCATAAGCAGTTGCAGATACTACAGTAAAAACATTTGCTGTGTAAACATGTGAAGCTTTATCCATATTTCTTGCATAATATCCATCGGCTGCAAACTTAAAAAAATCACGCTGATCTTTCCACCATGTGTTTGCATAGTAAATATGGAATCCGGTGAACACCCCTGCACCAACAACTCCAAGAATTGTCATTTTTACAGGATTGATCTTATACTTCTTATCTTTATTTAACTTTCCTTTAAGCATGTTTTCGGGCGGCATTATAACCGTGGTATTCTTTTCGAAAGATAACAGTGTTTTTGTCCGGTCTTCTGATAAACGGAATTTTTCCGGAGCAGATTTCTCCTTAAGCTTCAGCTTAATTTTATTTTCTGTTAAACCGTTATCTCCGGTATAAATATTCACTGCGGATAACAGAAAAATTATTAATGCAGTAAAAGATATTTTTATTTTTTTCATCACCAGTTAACTGTATAATATACGCCGTGTTTGTTTATTTTAATTGCCGGCAGGGGTAAAAATCTGAAATGATTAATAACATTTTTAAGCCATGACATAAATTTTGAATTTCCCGGTATTATTCTTTCCCAGTTAAGGTCAAGCCCAATAAAATAATCAGCATACCTCTTGTCATAATCCTGGTAATGGTTAACACCATAACCGGTTACAATATTCAGATAATCGGGCCAGAAATTCTTAGCCTTTTCCCCGAGGAAATCATGAACATTTACAGACATCCACATAGTCTGCCCGTTATAATCATCAAGGAAAGCGCCGTTCTTTTTTCCGGTTCTCAGGTCATCAGATGGGAAGTAGCTCCATTTAAAATTAACGCTTCTTAAAGGAGACCAGTAAAACTGCGCAACGGGATATAAAGCTCCTGTAACATTCATAATCTGGTCGCCGGGTGAAAATCCCCAGTCAGTTGCAAATCCGTCTTCTATTTCGATATCTGTCATATATGCAATACTGAAAGCAGCGCCAAGCCAGACTGATGCAGTTGGTGAAAATCCGGCCCATTCAAACGCTCCCCTGTATAATGCCTGGATAAAAGCTCCGTCGAAGAAATGCCCGGTTTTATCAGCGCTCATTGAGTAATCCCAGTCATTCTGGAAATGGAATTTTCCGCGCTGACCGCTCCACCATGCATTTTTCTGGTAATTATGCAGCCACCAGAAAGCTCCGGCAGTTGCGCCGGTAATAGCAGCAAACTTATAATAATTTATTTTGTAAGCAGGTTTATATAGCTGGCTGCCGCTTTTTAATTTATTTTCTGTTTTCTGTGTATCGCTGAGCGGGGGAGTTGAAAATACTGAGTTAAAAAATACAGGTTTATCTTTAAGTTTTAAACTGAAATCACTTCCTGCGCCTGTTTGTGATAAAACGGTTTGCGCTGATAAAAACACCAGTAAAATAGAAAATAAAATGTATTTAAATATTTTCTTCAAAATCAGTTTTTAATTGAAAAACTTTGTAAGTTTAATTTAAATTTATTGCACATTCAATACTAGGTTTTATGATATTCTTTACATGTTAATTATATTTAATTTATTGAGTTATAAATTGTTTTTTGCTTTTGGGTATTTACTTCAGTAAGGATAAAAGAAATAACCTCGAATTTCACTAATTGCAAAAATTTTATTATTCCATAGGCATAACATTTTCATTCAAAACAACGCCTTATAATTCTTTTAAGTTTTACCCTGATTACTAAGACGGCAGGGGGGAGCAGTTTGTATATAACTGTTTCCTAAACTCCAGTTTGGGAAACATACTACCCCTGATTTGGGAAACAACAACTTCATTTTCACTGCCAATATTCGTGTGTTTTTTTTTTGGAATTCAGGGAACGCTTTTGGTGAAAATGGGATGTTTTTGTTAAGTGCATATTTTGCAAAGCCAATAATAATGCAGATTGGTGATGACATTGGCAGTGACATTGGTAATGACAATGAATGATTTTTAAAAACAAAATTCAACTGCAAAAGTACAAACATAAAACAGACACAAAGGCACAAAGATACAAAGGTACACAAAGTTTTTCTGTTTACCAGGTATGAACAACGGATTACTGCGGAATGACACGGGCAGTAAAATTGATTAGCCACGACATTTATGTCGTGGAATTAAGCTTACACCACCTTCCGGGCTTTCTCCGAAGGAGTGCCTTCGGCAAGCCCTGATTAAAATTGTTAAATGCGGGTTAAAACCCGTAATCATAATTATAAATTATCCACGACCTAAAGAGACTGTCTCAAAAGATTAATTTTCGGATGTAAAGTCAGTAGCCGCAGCTTTTAAGCTGCGAATTTCATCTGAAAATACAACGCAACCTGAAGGTTGCGGCTACGAAGTATCCTTTTGAGACAAACTCTAAAGGTCGTGGCAATACAAAAGAAAGTTTTGATAAGAATAAAAAATGTGACAGGACTAAGGACATGACATGAGCAATAATTTGTTATACAGACACGTCAGTCAGGCTATCTTGTGTATAGGATGAATTATATTCCGCCCCTGCGGGGCTTTAAATATTTTACAAATTCCGATGGGCTCTGCCCATCGCTGAGGTATACCGCCCTTTCAGGGCTTGTTTAGGGTTCTAAGATGTATTTAATAGTGATTTTTTCATTTTAAGAGTATATTGTAATATATGCATTATGCATATATTATAAAATAATATATGATAAATACAGTGTCAAGTCATTTATGGGGAACCGTTTACTGATTAAATTCAGCTTTAAGGCAGCTATGTAGTATTGAGACTCCCCAGTCCAACTGACTTCTTCGGAGCAGGGGAGTCTGTACAGTAGTAACTGCATTATTTAACAAGAAGATATAAGGTTAATAATAACTTAACGTTATACTACAATATTGCCCTTGACTTTTAAATGATTAAATATTCATTTTGTAACAGTTTATATAAATATATATTTACGATAACCCATTAACACCTTTGCTCCGGTGATTAACAGAAAATAAAAAAAGTTAAAATGATACAAAGAACAGGAAAATTTATTCTTTTATTGTTCATTGCTAATTGTACACTGCAAATTGCAATAGCCCAGCCTACACAGGAATGGGTGAGAATCTACAATTCATCAGATAACATGGCTGATCATTTTATTGATATGGTATTAGATAATAATGGGAATATATATCAAACCGGCTGGAATTTAACACAATCTCAAAATAACAACATTGTTACTGTTAAGTATAATTCTTTAGGTGTTCAGCAATGGAGTGTTTCTTATAACGGGAATGGTAATGCATCTGATATACCGAGAGGAATGGCTGTTGACTCAAACGGTAACTGCTATGTAGCCGGATATTCGGGTTTTAATTTTGGACCTTATGACGGAATACTGATAAAATATAATAGTTTTGGAGATACTTTATGGACAAGAAAACTTATAACTAATTTAGATGATGAATTTACTAACATAGCGATAAGTCAAAATAATTTTGTATATGTAACAGGCAGAAGCGGAGATACCGCATTAGTTTTAAAATTTGATTCCACAGGTAGTTTATTGTGGAGAAACAAATATTTCGAATCAACTTATTTAATACTTAGTGGTTTTATAAAACTTGATAAGTTTAATAATGTGTATATTGGTTCAACTAAACATATATTGTCAAATCCATTTTCAGCAGATTTTTTAGCAAGAAAATATACTCAGACCGGCAGTTTGTTATGGGCTACTACATACGGTAATCCTTCTAATGTTGCTGACTGGATGAATGGATTTGTTATTGATTATTTAGGGAATTGTTATTCAACTGGTTTTTCTGAGATAAATGGAAGAGATATTATTACTGTAATGATCAATTCAAATGGCGTGTTTCAATGGGCAAAAACTTATAATGGTGAAGCAAATACTTTTGACCAAGGAAATGCGCTGACTTGTGATACAACTGGTAATAATATTTTTGTAACAGGAATTACTACAAAATCTGTAACTGAACGAGATTATATTACTATAAATTACAATAGCATAGGTGATACATTGTGGATACGAAATTACAACGGGCCGGGCAATTATTCTGATAAAGCCTTTGATGTATCACTTGATAATCAATTGAATGTATATATTACGGGTGAGAGTTCTACAAATAGCTTTGACTTCGATGTTGCGACATTAAAATATTCACTGGATGGGAATCTGCATTGGGTTACCAGATGGAATACATCAGGAAACGGAGGTGACCGAGGTATTAAAATAAAAGTCGATGACCAGTTTAATGTTTATGTAGGGGGGGAAGCTGCTGCCCCTGGACCAAATGTACTTGATCTTTTGGCTATCAAGTATTCTCAAACAGTAGGCATTAACACTATTTCAACAAATATACCAACTATGGTAAAATTAGAACAGAATTACCCTAACCCGTTCAATCCGGTAACGAATATTCGATTTATGATTAAAGATTATGGAAGGGTCTTTTTAGTTGTTTATAATTTATTGGGAAAGAAATTAGAAACGCTGATAGATCAAAACCTTTCACACGGCGAATATGAAATTCAATGGAATGCAGAGAAATATCCCAGCGGCATTTATTTTTATATACTGGAAACCGCAAGTTTAAAAGAAACAAAAAAGATGATTTTTTTAAAATAAATAAAAAGGCAGCACACAAGATTATAATAGCGTCCAAACTATTAATAAAACCCAATAACGGGCATTGTCCTGGGCTGCCTTTTTTAAATTTATGGAAATTTGCCCGTTATAATAATGCAAAATGGAGGTAGTAATGAAATTACTCAAATTTATGTTTTACTTTACATTTATTATAATTATTGTTCCAACTCTTTTCTCGCAAGAAGAAGAGAATGACAGTATTATTATTTTCCGTGAAAATTGGTTTTACGGTCAGCGCCAATTTCCATTTGAATCGATACCGATAAATGCATATAGTAACGCAATACAACATAAAGAAAATTTAACTTCTTCACAAGGATTTTTTCTTGATGTCCCTTTCAGATGGGCAAGCATAGGACCTAAACCCATACTTAATGGACAAGGAGGTAACAATTCCGGCAGAGGTTCATTCATCAAATATGACCCTAATAATGGAAGTGTGTTATACTTAGGCGCCGGCAACGGAGGTATATGGAAATCGACAAATGTTGGTGACACTTGGCAGCCAATTACAGATGGATTACCATCGCTTTCATCAGGTGCAATAGCAATAAATTACAACAATTCAAATACAATGTATTATGGTACCGGTGAGGCGGTTTTTGGTGTAATATATAAATATTTTGGTTTGGGTATATTTAAAACATACGATAGAGGTGAAAGTTGGTTTCAATTAAGTGGAGGACTCCCAACTGCCGGGACACAAGTTTATAAAATATTAATAGATCCCGGTGATACTAACAAGATTTTTGCAGCAATGAACAGTGGTTTTTGGAGATCAACTAATGGCGGTTCAACTTGGACAAGGGTTACAGGTTCAACAGACCTCATGTGTACAGATGCCGTGATTTCCTCAACCAATTCGAATCTAGTATTCTGCGCCGGACCCAAAAGTTCATATAACGGTGTAGGTTACAGAAGGTCAACAGATAATGGAGTAACATTTATAATAGAAAATGATGCACTTTTTCAACCTGTTTCAAGAACAGAACTTGCAATAACAAGTAATAATATTATATATGCAGTTACAAATGAACCAAATATGAAAATTTACAGATCAACCAATGGAATAGGGACAAATTTTGAAATTGTATCCTGTTTACATGATGGATTTATTCAGGTAGATTATGATTTATTTTTGGAAATCAATCCGCGTAATCCTGACGTAATATTTTCTGGTGACAAACATCTTTTCAAATCTTCAAATGGCGGATTCAATTTTAATTTTCTGGCTGGCTATTGGGATTGCATTACATGCTGTGCCTCGCGGTTGAATTTTTCTGATATGCACCCTGATTTTCATGCTATGGATTTCAGTTCGTCAAATTCAACGCCTAATCAGATAGCAATTCTTAATGATGGTGGTGTTTGGACATCACCTGATTTAGGAGTTACATGGCATAATAACAATTTAGATTTATCAACAACTATGATCTATGATTTTTCTACAGCAGCAAATAATAAGGAAATTGTAATTAGTGGTGTACAGGATATTGGCTATATTATAAAAAATCAAAATATGGCAAGCTGGAATGTAATGCGATATGGTTTTGATGGAGGTAAAACATTAATATCAAGATTTAATCAAAATCACAGATTAGTTATTGATAATCTTTATGGTTCTTTCTCTTATACTGTTGATGGAAATGTCTGGAGTTCAAATGCTAGTTTAATGACAAACACTGTATGGGAACCAAATGACGGAGACTGGATAGCGCCATTCATAGAGCATCCGTCACAACCAGATGTAATATATACTGCGAGAAGAAATGATATTGGCGGTATCAGAGTTTTTAAATCCTTAAACTTTGGGCAAGATTTTACCGTAATTGCTGATATAAATGGATTTAGTCTTCCACCACAAGACATGGTTATTTTTGACAAACAGGAACCAGAACTTGATATTTTGTATTTGTCCGCTTCTCATTATAGCAATACTATTCCGTTACCAACTGAGCTTTTTAAATCATCAGATGGTGGGGAAACGTGGAATGATTTGCAAATAGTTGCAGATCCAGTTGTTCCTAAAAGATTTATAACTGATATTGAAATTGATGATATAAACCCAAATGAAATATATATAACTTTGTCAGGTTTTGATACACCAGGCGAAGAAGGTCATGTATTCAAGTCAATTGATGGTGGTATTAACTGGACGAACATAAGCGGTAATTTATCTGGAGATGCACCAGTCAATAATATTGAAGTCTATTATTGGGGCCCTGGCGCAAATGATAAACGATATATAGTCGCATCCGATAATGGAGTTTATACATCTAATGATTTAGGGCAATCATGGGTTGCATTAGCAACTGGTTTGCCAAATACGGTCGTAACCGATATGGAACTTCATGAACTATCCGGTTATTTGCGTGCATCTACTTTCGGCAGAGGAGTCTTCGAAATTAACTTTGAAACTCCTTTTTTTATTCAAAATGATTATTATTTAGGCAGCGGGCAAGAAGATATTTATATTGAAAGGGATATTCTAGTAACAGCCGGGTGTAAACTTACAATAATAAATGAAAGTACTTTAAAGTTAGCTCCAGGTAAAAAAATAATAGTAGAAAACGGAGGACAAATTGATGTATCAAGCGGAGCAAGCGTAACATTCACATCGCAATCAGGCACTTGGGGCGGCATTGAGTTCCAGGGTGATAGC
>JAANMV010000566.1_pt1 | contig 45578 bp, 40 predicted proteins | sample 7279661 | NCBI WGS metagenome assembly JAANMV01 (sample SAMN14094540, study PRJNA606508) | bioreactor metagenome | isolation source: A lab-scale SPAN reactor treating ammonium-rich wastewater day 121 | place: Ireland: Galway | collected 2017-05-16
CGATGCATGAACGCCAGCATCGGTCCGTCCTGAAGCTTCGACCCGAATTGGAACCCCGATGATCCGCGCAAGCGCCGTTTCAAGTGCGCCTTGAATCGTCGGACCGTGGGGTTGAATCTGCCAACCGTGGTAGGCAGTCCCGTCGTACTCGACGACGAGCTTGAAACGCATGACTCGCTCAGAGGTGATCCCGCACGAGCACTTCGGCGATCTCGACTGCATTGACCGCAGCGCCCTTACGAGTGTTGTCGATCGTAATCCACACGTCGGCAACGTATTGGGAATCGAGCAGGCGGATCCGCCCGACCGAGGTCGCATCTTCTGCCAATGCCTGTGCTGGGGTCGGATAGGTCTGCTCTGCCGGATCGTCCACAACGAGAAGCCCTGGTGCTTTACGCAAGTGTTCACGAATACGATCGGCATTCAGTTGCGCCCCGAACTCGACATTCAGAGAAACTGCCGTTCCGAAAAACAGCGGTGCACGCACGCGGGTGACACTGATCGCGAGTTCAGGATCATTCAACACCCTCCGCAGTGCTGAACGGGTCTGTCCTTCACCGAGCGAGCCGCCCCCAGCCAGGAATTCCCCCACCTGTGGTAGCACGTTGAAGGCAAGGCGTTGTGCGAAGACCTCGGTGTCGGGTTCGCGCCCACTCATGAGATCGAGCGTCTGTTGTTCGAGTTCAGCAACTCCGGCACGACCGGCGCCCGATGCGGATTCAATCGAAGTGATCACGGTGCGGCGCAGGGGAGCCATCGAACGCAAGGGCTCGAGTACGACCGCTGCCGCGACAGTAACGACATCCGGACTCGCAACGATACGACGCCTGGAATAGAGCGCCACATCGGACGCGTTTACTTCCGGTACGATCACCGGGATATCCAGATCATCGACATACAACCCGCTCAGATCGACTACCACGGTACCTGCCGCAGTGGCGCGTTCGGCCCACTCGGCACTGACACGATCACCGGCACAGAGAAACACGATGTCGACCGCATCGAATTTCGCCGCCGAATCGAGGGCCGCCACCGAAGCACTCAGGCTGCCACAGACGACTTCTTCGCCTAGCGAGGAATGAGTCCCATAGGCAGCCAGAGCCGACAGCGGAAAAACACGCTCACCGAGTGCCGATAGAATCTCCCGACCGACCAGACCCGTGGCTCCGACGATCGCTACAGAATATCCAGATTTCTTCATTCCGTCAGCCTAACGCGTCCGCCACGGCCTGGCCCATTTGAGCACACCCGACCTGTTTACAGCCCGGCTGCTGGATATCGGGTGTCCGCAGCCCCGATTTCATGACGTGAGACACCGCAGTCTCGATGGCATCTGCGGCGTCGATCTGTCCAAGTGAAATGCGCAACATCATCGCCGTCGAAAGAATCGTCGCCAGAGGATTGGCTTTGTCCTGCCCCGCAATATCCGGCGCACTCCCGTGGATCGGTTCGTACAGGCCACGCGTCAGGCCCAGACTGTTCCTTTTGTCCCCGATCGACGCGGATGGAAGCATGCCCATCGATCCAGCCAGCACCGACGCCTCGTCCGTCAGGATATCGCCGAACAGGTTCTCCGTCGCGATTACATCGAAGTCTCGCGGACGGCGCAGCAGATGCATTGCCATGGCATCGACGAGAACATCCTCATACACGACATCAGGATACCCAGCTTTCACTTCATGAGCGATGTCACGCCACAGGCGCGATGAAGAGAGGACATTTGCCTTGTCGACGGATGTCACTTTCTTGCGGCGGCTGCGTGCCAGTTCGAAGGCGCAACGCATGAGCCGTTCAACCTCGTGTTCCGTATACCTCATCGTGTCGACCGCCTCGCGACCTGTCGGTCCATGCCGCTGTTCGCTCGGTTTGCCGAAATAGATGCCCCCGGTGAGTTCACGGACGACAACGAGATCGACGTCACGCAACAACTCCTGCTTGAGAGGTGCAGCATCGAGAAGTTCGGGAATGGCCTTGACGGGCCGGAGATTCGCAAACAGTTCCAGGCCCTTGCGGATGCCGAGCAATGCCTGTTCTGGACGAACCGTAGCACGAGGATCATCCCATTGGGGGCCACCAACGGCGCCCAGCAAAACAGCATCGGCCGCCTGGGCACTCTGGAAGGTAGCGTCCGGGAGAGCCACTCCGTGCGCCTCGATCGCAGCGCCACCGATCAACGCCTCATCGAACTGGATCTCAAAACCAAACTTCTTCGAACAGACATCGAGGACCCGACGCGCTTGAGCGACGACTTCAGGGCCGATGCCATCACCAGGCAGGATCAGAACGTTCATGGATCTCTCCTCTCGAACGGGCATGGGTTTCCAGATGACTCGGCACAGGATCAGCGGCTTGTGGCGGGCCCGGTCATGGCTCCTCACCGCTGATCTGCCGGTAGTGTGTGCGCCGGCCGTGCAGTTTGTTCAGGGCATTGATATAGGCAAGCGCGCTGGCCTGAATGATGTCCGTATGCGCACCCTGGCCGGTAGCCGTCACGCCCTCGTGGTTGATCAGACACGACACCTCACCCATTGCATCCGTACCACCGGTAATTGCCTTGACTGCGTAGCGCTCCAGCTTCGGGGATATGCCGGTAATCCGCGAGATGACTTTGTAGCAGGCATCGACCGTTCCGCCGCCTTCACCCTCGTCGCTGCGCTCGACACCGTCGACCTCCAGGCGCACGAATGCATGCGATAGTGAGGCGCTGGACGACCGGACATTCAACTCGATCAAATTGAATCGGTCGGGACCGCGGACCGCCTCTTCCGTGACGATCGCAATCAGGTCCTCGTCGTACACACACTTCTTGCGATCGGCCATCAATTTGAACTTCTCGAAGGCCTTGTTCATGTCGATGCCGTACAGGTCTATGCCCAGATGCTTCAAGCGGTCGGCAAAAGCATGCCGGCCCGAGTGTTTCCCCAGAACCAGCTTGTTGCTGGGAATCCCGACGGACTCGGGCCGCATGATCTCGTAGGTCTTCTTGTCCTTGAGCACGCCGTCCTGGTGAATCCCTGCTTCGTGGGCGAACGCATTGTCGCCGACGATCGGTTTATTGGCGGGGACGACCAATCCCGTCACCTGGGACAACAAACGGCTGGCGGGATAGATCTGCTCGGTCACGATGCCGGTCTTCAAACCAAAGAAATCGCTGCGTGTGTTGAGTGCCATAACGACTTCTTCCATCGATGTGTTGCCCGCGCGTTCACCGATTCCGTTGATGGTACACTCCACCTGGCGAGCACCGTTTTGTACGGCGGCCAGCGAATTAGCGACGGCCATGCCGAGATCATTGTGACAGTGGGCACTCCAGCGAACCGACTTCCCGCCAGGTGTATTTTCGATCAGATATTTGAACAGTGCCCCGAACTCTTCGGGGACCGCGTAACCGGTTGTGTCGGGAACATTCAATACGGTGGCACCAGCCTTGATGACCTCACCGAACACCTTCACCAGATACTCGGGATCGGAACGCGAAGCGTCCTCGGCGGAAAATTCGATATGATCCAGATGCTTCCTGGCAAATTGGACGGCCCAACAGGCAGCATCGATCACCTCTTCGCGGCTCATCATCAACTTACGCTGGAGATGCAGATCTGAAGTCGCAATGAAAACGTGGATTCCCGGATGACGTGCCTTTTCGACACTCCGGATCGCCTGCAACAGATCATTCTCGCGTGTGCGCGCCAGACTCAGGACGACGGGCTGTGCCACCGCCTCCGCAACACAAGCAACAGAATCGAAATCACCCGGAGACGACGCTGCAAAACCTGCCTCGATGACATCAACACCGAGCTTCTCGAGTTGCCGTGCGATGACGACTTTTTCCTCGACATTCATCGAAGCGCCAGGCGACTGCTCACCGTCGCGAAGCGTCGTATCGAAGATCTGTACCTGGTTCGGATCCGTTACCATCTTTTCCTCCCTTGGAGCATCTGCCCGAAACAAGAAGGGCCACGAGGGGAGCTACCCGTGGCCCTTTGAAGAGACAGACACCACGGCTAGCGGAATCCCCGCCTGTGGCGTCCTTCGGATGCGTTTTTTTGGATTCACGCTCCCGCGGGCGCACAGGGCGGGCAGGGAAGTAGCCCCGGAAGCAGAAGATCCCATGCGTTGCGCAGCGTGAACATGGGCTTTCGAGTAAACGAGGTGACTTTACTTGTCAACTCCCCGCACCGGAGTGCCGTCAACGGCGAACGCCTTGCCAGTGTTGGCATTGTCCAGCATACGTGACAGCGCCGATACCGTGTCCCGAAACCATAGACCGACAGGGAATAACATCATGAGACGTGACAGAAGGACGATGAGCCACTGGATAGCAGCCGTCAAACGGATGGAAGCGGAAGGAATCGAGGTAGCCCTCGGTCGTCTCGTACAGGAAATGACCCAGTGGGACCGGCTCGAGTGCCTGTCGGGACCATCCCCAGATTTCTCCAGAACTCTGGAGGATCTGCGCCATTACAACGCAACGCCGATCATTGCGGGCAACAATCTGCGACTCGGTATTCCGGGCATTCGCTTCAGCGATGGACCACGTGGCGTGGTGATGGGACGATCCACCGCCTTTCCGGTTTCGATGGCGCGCGGTGCCACCTTCGATCCGGAACTCGAAGCGCGTGTCGGTGACATTATTGGCGTCGAGGCACGGACCCAGGGAGCCAATTTCTATGGAGGAGTCTGTATCAACCTGCTGAGGCATCCCGGTTGGGGGCGCGCACAGGAAACCTACGGCGAGGACAGCCATCTGCTGGGTGAGATGGGAGCCAGCCTCGTGCGAGGGGTGCAGCGGCACCTCATGGCGTGCGCCAAGCATTATGCCCTGAACAGCATGGAAAACTCGCGTTTCATCGTCGATGTCCGAGTCGATGAACAAACGCTCGATGACATTTATCTACCCCATTTCCGCAGATGTGTGGACGCCGGTGTCGCCGGCATCATGAGCGCATACAACAAAGTAAACGGAGAGTGGTGCGGACACCATTCCAGGTTGCTGCGCACGATTCTCAAGGAGAAATGGCGCTTCGAAGGATTTGTCATGAGCGACTTCGTCTTCGGGGTGCGTGATGGAGTGGCAGCACTCAAAGGCGGTCTCGACATCGAGATGCCAGTGAAATGGCGGTTCCGAAGCCTGCCAAAGGCCTTGAAAAAAGGACGTCTGTCCTGGGCCACCGTCGACGAGGCGCTCCGCCGTATCCTGCGGCAGCAACTACGCTTTGCGCGGGTAGGAGAACCCAAACGGTACCACGCAGGGGCCGTTGCCTGTCGAGAACATCGCCTGGTAGCCCGTGAAGTCGCTGAAAAGGCGACAGTGTTGTTGCAGAACAATCCTCTCAGCTCAGACGAGAGTCCCCTCCTCCCCTTTACGTCCGAACTCGGCCGTCTTGCCGTCATCGGGAGACTCTCTGATTTCGCGAACACGGGAGATCGTGGCTCGAGTTGGGTGCGCGCACCCGATGTGATCACGATCGCCGGCGGTCTCCGCGAAGCAGGCGAGCGACGGGGAATCACGGTGGACGTCGTCGGTTCGGACTCGCTCCGTCGCGGCGTCGAAGCGGCACGCCATGCTGATGCTGTCGTGCTGGTCGTCGGCAATACCTATCGGGAGGAAGGGGAATACCTGTTCGTACGTGGGGGAGACCGGCGCCAACTCGGATTATCCTCGAAGCAGACCGAGTTGGTGAGACAGGTGAGTGCAATCAATCCTAAGATCGTGGTGGTGCTGGTCGGAGGGGCGCCAATCCTCTGTGAGGAATGGCGCAGACGTATTCCGGCGATCATGATGGCCTGGTACCCCGGAATGGAAGGGGGCCGTGCAATCGCCAACATTCTTTTCGGAGATGCAGAAGCGGGTGGACGCTTGCCGTGCACATGGCCAGCTCGTCCAGAACAGTTGCCAGCGTTTCGGCGGTGGACACGACGGATCACGTACGGCCCACTTCACGGATACCGCGCCTTCATCGCCGATCGACAGAATCCGTCGTGGTGGTTTGGACACGGATTGGGTTACACGTCTTTCGAGATCCGCAGTGCCGTCCGTTCCGGCAATTCCGCAACGATCGAGTTGGCGAACACCGGCTCACGCGACGGCGAAGAAGTCGTGCAGATCTACGTCGAAGCGGCTCTCGGTTCACATCCTCGACCATTGCCTGCACTGTGTGGTTTTCGACGCACGAGACTCTCCGCCGGTCAGGTGACGACGCTCCAGATCCCCCTCGAACCCTGGCTTCTCGATCGAGCGGCAACGCGGGGTAAGGTCGTGTTATGGGTCGGCCAAAGTGCCGACCCGACCCGAATGATCGCCGTACAGGAGGCATAATCGACGTTCCGAGGTCCGGTCTATCTCCGTCGACCAATCGGGGCGTCCAAGGGGGGAAAGGAATGGTGCGAGCGGGGGGAGTCGAACCCCCACGGGCGTGAGCCCGGCGGATTTTCTTACCCTCTACGGCTTTCGCCGCCCTCAACGAGGTTTGGGGTCTGGACTATCCCTTCACCGTGCCACGAACATCCGTTCGGGTTTAGGTGCTGCCCGTCTAGTCTCTACACCTTCCCGGAGCGCTGCTCCGGGCTTGGCTCGGGATTGCCATTTTACAGGTTTCCCCGACTTTGAGCAGTTCTACATCGCCGGTTTCCCGACGAGCACTCAAGTTGGTCTGAGTCCGCTGCGTCTGCCGATTCCGCCACGCTCGCATCACGCGGCCCTCTATAGTTGCGAGTCTGAACCCCGTCAAGAAAATCGGGGTTTTTAGCCTCACTCCGACCACCAGGAGGTAGTAACCACTGTCACCGCATCCAAAGAGGAACGATCGTTGCGCGCCGTGCGCCGCCTTGGGGCAACTCATTCCTCTTCAACGCGGCCAAACAACAGGTAGCTGTTCACACCTCCGTAGCCGTAGCTGGTGACCAGCACACGTCGCACCCGTGTCGCACGGGGTTCACCGACGACATGCGCCAGATCGCACAAGGGATCAGGGTCATCGAGAAAATGCGTCGGTGGAATGACCTGATCACGCAGTGCCAGACACGCCGCAGCCGCCTCGAATGAACCCGATGCTCCAAGAGGATGGCCGAGCACGGCCTTGATGGAACTCACCGGTAATTCCGTTGCGTATTCTCCAAACGCCGCCTGCAAGACACGTGCTTCTTTGCGGTCGAAACCAGGGGAAGAGTTGGCATGAGAACAGACCCAATCCAGCCCTCTGGTATCGAGGCCCTGTTGAGTCAGGAGACGGCGGATCGCCGCCGCACCCACCGCGCCATCGGGATCGAGATTGTACAATCCCAGCGCATCGCAGGCACTGCGGCCACCGATCAGTTCTGCATAGATCCGGGCGCCACGCCGGCGGGCGTGTTCCAGTTCCTCGACGACCAGCACACAGCCCCCTTCGCTCAGGACGATACCGTTGTGCTGGCGGTCGAACGGTCGAGAGGCGAGATGGGGAAACTCGAACTTTCGAGCAAGTTCGAGGGTACGTCCCATCCCAGCAAACACCAGCGGTGTCAGTGGGCTTTCGGCGCCCCCCGCATAGCAGAGATCCAGTTCGCCGCTGGCAACGAGGAGATAGGAATGAAGAATTGCCTGCGTTCCGGCCGAACAACCTGTCGAGTAGGCAAGTTGTGCACCACGAGCGCCGACCAACTCCGCAATTTCGGCCCCACTGGCATGATGTGGCACGCTATTGACGACAAAGGGATTGACGCGTCGCGCACCACGTTCAAGCAGAATTGCAAATTGTTGTTCACCCTCGCGCCAACCACCGAATGCCGTACCCATGACGACACCACAGGCATTCGGATCGATGTCCGCGAGTGTGGAGTCCTGTCGAGCCAGTTCCGCCGCCGCAACCGCGAGTTGCGCGACGTGCGTACCATTGCGGGCAAGGCGTGCCGGCAGGAGTTCCTGATACGACAAGTCGCGCACCTCACCACCCACCTGACACGGATAATCGCTCGCATCAAAGCGGCTGATGATGCCCAGTGGAGAAGGACCGTGCAGAACCACAGACCAGAAGGCCTCGGAACCAACGCCCATGGGAGACACGATGCCGAGTCCGGTGATGACGACACGGCGCGACATCAGGCCGGAACTCGACACTTCCGTTCCCCAACTCCTGCAGGCTTCTTCAACATTGCCTTCTTTGTCTCAGTGCATCGGTGAATCAGAATGAGAAATCTGATGCCTGGGGTGGGGGACCAACGCAGGCGTTTCTCAGAATCAGAGACGCAGATACCCTGCAACCAGGTCTTTCATCAACTCCGAGACACCGGCGCCCAGGCTCAGGACTCGAACGTCGCGGTAGACACGGCCGACCCAGTTTTCCTCCAGAAACCCCGAGCCACCGTGTAGTTGCAGGCACTGTTCGACGGCACGCTGGACGATCTCGATCACCTTGAATTTGATCATGCAGATTTCCTTTGATGCATTACGGCCGTCGCGGAAATCCGCACAGACGGAGTGGACGAAGCGCTGTGTCATTTCCAGGTCGGCAGCGATGTCACTGATGCGATGCCGAACAGTCTGGAGATCGGCCAGGCGCTGGCCGTAAGCGGCTCGTTCGCGCAGATGACGCACGGTGTCGTCCAGTACGAGGCGCGCTGCGGCGACGGCAGAGGCGGCGCCGAGCAGTCGCTCGCGCTGTAGATTCTCTGTCACGTAGAAATAGCCGAGTCCCGGTTTGCCCAGAGTGTACTCACGAGGAATGCGGCACTCGTCGAAACGCAGCCAACCGGTGGGTGAGGTATGCATCCCCAGTTTACGCAGCGAGGCCTTACGTTCGAAACCCGGAGTATCGGCGGGAACGAGGAGGACGGTGAAACTATGGGAGGATGGCTCCGGACTGGTACGTGCAAGAACGAGGACAAAGTCTGCAACGGGTGCATTCGTGATGAATTTTTTCTCTCCGGAAAGGACCCAGAAATCACCGTCTGGGGTGGCTGTGCACTGAATCGCGCGGACCAGATCAGAACCTCCCGTGGGTTCCGTAACCGCAAGTGCTCCCACAGCTTCACCATGAATCGCGGGCTTGAGAAAACGATCCTGCTGTGCCGGTGTACCCGTCTTGAGCAGAAGCGGAGTGAAGAACGTAGCCTGTGCGAGTGTGCTCAGGGTGAGCCCCATCATGCGACTATGGGGCAATTCCTCCGCGAGGACGACGGAGTAGGCGAAATCGCCACCTCCACCACCGACTTCGACCGGCATCGCCATCCCAAGGGCACCGAAACGGCCCAGTTCGGCAAAAACGGATCGTGGAAGAGTCTGTGCAGCCTCCCACTGATCGGCAAAAGGGGTGAATTTTTCTACGACGAACGCACGCAACCGGCGCCGGAATTCCTCGTGCTCACGAGTAAAGAGATTCATGGACGCTGTTGAACGCAGGCAGCGATATAGTTCACAATGTCGCTAAAACGATTTAATTCGACGATCTCGATGGGATCCAACTGAATGTCGTACTCCTCTTCGACGGCCACCTGGAGTTCGACAAAAGCGATCGACTCGAGGCGAAGGTCTGAGTCCAGCGAAGAATCATCGGAAACGGAGTCTGGCGGGAGGTTGGCGATGTCGTGTAGAAGCTGGAGCACCCGGTCACGGATGGCCGAGGCTGTAATCTGTTCCCTGTCCCTACTGTCCACATCTCCTCCTGCGCTCGATACCCCTGATGAGGCTGCGAGCCTATGAACACTGAACCGTGCATGTCAAGCAACGGGGCATGAACACTATCCTCAGAACCCGGAGTGATCCTTGGGCACACATTCCTCGTCAAGCACACCCTTCTCCTTTTCCACCCTGGAGAACGCCCGTGACATTCGCCGGGCACTCGACTTCCGCCTCGAGGTCTACCGTTCCACCTGGCCAGACGTTCCCAGTTCCGCCGTCGTGGACTCTTTGGACCCCCGGGCACAGCACTTCATCGCCACAAATTCTGCTGGCGACATCGTCGGCGCCTTTCGCTTCGTCCCTCCCGATGCGCGCCCCTTTGACATCGAATCTTATATCGACCTCCGAGACGTGCTCCCGATCGACTCCACACCCGCCGAGGTTGGCCGTCTCTGCATCCGACCAACACATCGAAACAGCACGGCCGGTGTCAGAATTTGCATGGGCCTACTGGAGCAGGCACTACTCAAGGCCTCGGAATTCGCCGTCACCGACTTCGTGATGAAATGCGCGTCCCGCCTCATCTCCTTCTACCGCGTTGCAGGGTTCCAGCCTGTCGGTCACTCCTTCATCCATCCGAGCTACGGTGAGGAGCACATCTTGCGCCGCCACCTCACTGCCGGCCACCCGGGCCCCTCCGGGCGGGCTGGCTCCATTCCAGCTTGATATGTACCTCATCCCCCTGATCTCTGCGCTTGCCAACGCCGTCCTCACGGGGATCGTCCTTCGACAACACCCGCGAACCCGCCTGGCCAGGGCCTTTTCGTTTCTCACGGCGAACCTGGTCGTATGGAATCTGAACTTTGTCGTCCTCTACGGCATATCGGATGCCGGCACCGCTCTGGCACTCACGCGAATCGTCAGGATCGGGTCCTTCTACGTTCCACCGGCAATCCTGGCTCTCATTCTAGCATTCAGGGAACGACATCGGATCTGGCCGCATGTGCTTCGTATCGATTATACGATTGCCACCGGTCTCGCATTGATCAATATTGCGGGGCATTACGTTTCTACACTTCAGAAGACTGAGTGGGGTTTCTATTCCGAACGGACACCCTTTTACCACATATTTTCCATATCATTACTCCTGAATTTTATCACTGCTGCAACAATCCTGATTCATGATTATTATTCGTCAGCCGACCCAAGAATTCGACATCAGCTTAAATTCTGGATGCTCGGCGCTGCCATCGCATTGCCATTGGGATTAACGAACCTGCTCCCTTCCTATGGTGTGTCATTTTATCCGCTGGGAAATCTCGGCAATGCAGTATGGACTGCGATCATCGCATATGCACTTTTACAACACAGACTGATCGGCATCGATATCGCAGTGGTAAAGGGCATTACGTATGTTCTCGCCTTTATCGTCATCGTTCTTCCAGCAATTGCAGTGACCCTCTTCCTGGAAACCCGTTTCTTCGGACGCATCGACGTAGATTATACACTCCTACAAATCGCTGTGATTACATTCGCGGGAATCGCATTTCCCATCGTCCGATTACGTACGGAGCCTCGGGTTGAGCAGTCGTTATTCAAAGACCGATATGAACATCGGTCTGCGTTGCTGTCATTCAGCAAGGCAATCATCAGATTCCTCGATCAGGACACGCTCTTGAGCCAATTGGCTTCCCGTCTGACCGACTGCTTCAACCTGGATCGTCTGGCAATCCTGCTAATCGATGACTCCCCGCACGTGCTTTCTCTCAAGGCCAAGGCGGGGATCGCGCCGCTCGATGACGAGCTCGCCTTGGATAGCGCTTTGCCGGCAATCGCCTCCCAGCGGCGGCAGAGCATTCTGGTACATGAGTTGGAAGCTATCACAGGCTCGCCCGTAGAAAGTCGGGCAGCGCAGGTACTCAGAAGGAACTCGTGGGTGGTCTGCGTGCCGCTCCTGGGCAGCACAGGCCTCATGGGCCTGCTCTGTCTCGGCCAAAAGCGAGACCTCGACAGCTATTCGCTTACCGACCTGGAACTACTCGAGACGCTTGCCGCCGAGGCGGCCGTGGCGCTGGACAATGCGAGATTGTACGCGGAGGTGAAATCGTCCCGTGAAATTCTCCGGCGAACCGATCGGCTGTCTGCCCTCGGCGTGCTCGCGGCCGGAATTGCGCATGAGATCCGAAACCCACTGGTATCGATTCAGACCTTCTTCCAACTAGCGCCGCAGAGACTCGACGACAAGGAATTCATCGAGTCGTTTTTGCCGATAGCTGCTGGTGAGGTGACACGGATCGGAGGGTTGATTGCGGAATTGCTGTCGTTTGCCCGAAGCCCAGAGCCCAAGTTCCAGAATGTGTTTGTTGACGAACTCGTTGACCAGGTTCTCGTCCTTCTGGAGCCCGAGGCGAAAAAGGCGCAAGCGAAGCTGGAACACCGCCGCGCTCCACAGCCTCGGAGTGCCTGGATCGATCCCGATCAGATAAAACAGGTGATCATCAATCTCGTCCTGAACGCTATCCACGCCAGCCCTGCGGGGGGCAGCGTCAGTGTCATCGTTCGCCCCGTCGATAAGGAGAATCAACGGCTGGTCCGTGTCGAGGTGTGCGATCAAGGACCGGGGATTCCACCTGAACAAGCGGAGAGCGTGTTCGTCCCGTTTTTTACGACGAAGGCAAGAGGAACTGGTCTTGGACTATCCATTGCGCATCAGATCGTGGCTGAGCACGGAGGCACGATCCGCCTCGAAAATAATCTTGCCGGAGGAACACGTTTTATCGTCGACGTGCCGGCTGAGATGCCGCCCCCGAAAGAATCGAAACAAAAGTTCGAGTTGACTTCGTCCTCGGAGTAGGAGAATAGAGGGCCAACCGATCGCAGGTGTTTGAATAAGCGGCCAAGGGGGGGCGGATGATGTCACTCTGGACGTTGCACGTTTATTCGGCATTCCTTGCAGCAATCATTGATTTGCTCTCGGTCCTTGTGGTCGCGGCCGCGGCCAGTGAGCGGCGTTTCGTCCTTGCACACGTCGCCGTGGCTACAGCGATGGCTGCCTGGTGTTTGGGAATCGGTCTCCAGTCGATACCGGGATTTCGGATCGACCATCCGTTTCTCGCCAGCATCCTTCCCCTGGGTCAGATACTTTTACCGGCGGTGGCACTCCACACCGCAGGCACATGGTCCAATGACAACCCCTACCAGTCAGTGCGCCATCGAGTAGCAGTCGGATACGTGATTGTCGGATTCCTGTCCGCCGCCTATTTCGCCGGCTGGATTTATACGGCACCGATTGAACATGCCTGGGGTACATATCGAAATCCCGGCCGGCTGTTTGTTTTGCACCTCATTTTTGCAGTGGCGTGTATCGGCCTCGGTATGGCGTGGTGCGTGAAGGCCGCCAGATACAGTATAGATCCACGAATACGTCGCCGGGCAACGTTATGGATTATCGGTGTCGTCAGTCTGGTGCCGTTGTTATGTATGGATTGCCTGTTCATTCTCGGTATCAATGTTCCGCCGATGGGTTCCATTGGTAATATGATCCTTGTCACTCTATGGGCTTCAGCCACTCTCAGATACCGGGTGTTCGAAATGGACAGTATCGTACTCAGGACTTCTACGGTACTGATCGGAACTGTCGCGGTCACAGGTGCGGGCACATTGGCATTGGTGGTATGGCACGACTTGCCTTTGGCTGTCGGCAGTACCCTGGTGTCGATTCCATTCGCATTTTCTGGTGCGGCTGCTGTGGTGTTCTCGTATCGATACCGTGGGTTTCTGCATGGCGATGTCGAGTGTGTACTCCTTTCGGAATGCCAGCAGACAAGGAACATCATTCGGCAACTCAGCGCTGAACTCTTGTCCGGAAGGGATTACACGAGAATAGCCGAAAAGGTCACAAGCCGTCTGCGAACCGTTCTCAATCTTGCTGGCGTTGGATTGTATCGCAGGGTGGACGGGAAATTTCGTCTGGAGCAGAAGGCCGGCAATATTGCTCTGCCAGAGGCAATCTCACACAAGGCCATCGGGGCCCTGACGGACACTGGGACCGGGACGCAGGAAATCTACGTGCCGATCGAGAGTGAGGGAATAACGGTTGGCTACCTTGCGTTGGGACCCAGAGTGTCGGGGGCGGTCGTCGATGATTCCGGTCTGGCCCTGGTCTCACTGATTGCCGGCCATCTCGGCACCGCATGGCGGAACCTGGATCACATACAGGAAATCCAACGACAAAAGGGCGAAATCCAGAAATTGCACCATCAGGTCGAAACGGAAAAAGTCGTTCCGTGTGTCGAGGTACGTTGCAGGGCGAATTTTCCCGAGATCATCGGTGCCAGCCCCCCAATCAACCGTGTTCTGCAAATCATCGAGCGGGTCGCGCAGGCGGATACCTCCGTTTTGATTCTTGGTGAAACGGGCACCGGGAAGGAATTGATCGCCCGCGCCATCCACAACATCAGTGGACGCGCCCAGCATCCGCTGATTTGTGTAAACTGTCCCGCGATCCCGACAGAGTTGGCCGAAAGCGAATTATTCGGACACGAACGCGGGGCATTTACCGGGGCGACAGGTACTCGGATTGGAAAACTCGAGATGGCCGATAACGGCACCTTGTTCCTCGACGAGGTCGGCGATCTCCCCATGTCGATCCAGGTAAAACTGCTTCGTGCCCTGCAAGAACATGAAATCGAGCGGATCGGCGGCGGGAAAACCATCAAGCTGAATCTCCGCGTCATGGCCGCCACGAATCACGATCTACAAGCGGCTGTTGCGACTGGCCAGTTCCGGGAGGACCTTTATTTCCGTCTCCGTTCCGTTCAGATCGACGTTCCGCCGCTCCGCGAGCGCGCGGAGGATATTCAGATGTTGGCCGCCTATTTCCTCGAACGTGCCAACTTCACGCACCAAAAGCAGGTCCAGGGATTCACTGCCGAAGCGATTTCTCTCCTCGAATCGCACAACTGGCCTGGCAATATCCGCGAACTCCAAAACGTGGTCGAGCATGCGGTACTCCTATGTCCCGATGGCCGCATCCGTCCGGAACAACTCGGCGGCCTCACGGCCACCACCAATCGCCCTGCCTCCTCTCTGTCAACCAGCATCCGAGCCGAGAAGCGACGCCGCGTCGAAGTGGCCCTCGCCCGATCCTACGGCAACCAGGCGGCTGCCGCCCGTTCCCTTGGGATGTCACGCAGCAATTTCGGGCGCCTCATGAAGAATCTGGGCCTGCACCGCAAATCACACCTGTTTGGGTGAAAAAGGCTCTTCGATAAGACGGGAAGCGTGGAGAGGGAGCGGATTCCAGTCTCACGAGGAACAGCAGGTATGAGGACAGGGGCGCCGGGAGGAGATGTTCTTCTGCCGGGCGTGGCCACATGCAAGGTGTACGTGTCCGTGAACAGGGCCGTCCTCTGCTGAGGGGCATGGCGCTGCACCTGCGAGCACGGCGTCGCACTGCAACGTGCAACACCGACGGCGGCGGTGCCCATACCACAGCGTACCCATACAGTTTCTGCCGATGGGTGTCACTTCGAACTCCGTACCGGTCACGTTTCGCACCACTACCACTGATCAAAAGCTGCCGCATCAGGAGAGAGGCGGCCAGAACGATCCGTCACGTCCAGGTGACTGCCGCACCTACAGTGCGGGCGGACTCGCGCGTATTCAACGTGAGCACATCGTCCTTCTACGTACTCCTTCCGAGCACTCACAACAGTCGGGTATCCGGGAAATCCCCCTTCTCGAACACTGGACTATCCATGGATCATGACTTGCAATAGATCCCGCTCGATAACACCAAAACGTGCTTCACGAGGAGGTGGATATGGGTTTATTTGGCTCAGGCCGATCGTTTGGCACGCGACTCTTCGCACGATCGTCGGACCGCGACAGGGGCTCGAACACCCCGCTCAGCGCAGAGGCCATTTCGCGTCTCGCGCGTTCTGCCGCGACGGTCAGGTCAATGGGAATTGCTGAGGAAGTTGCGGGGGCTCTAGTGGAGTCTTTCGGACTGGTCGGCGCCGCGATTTACCGTAAAAGCCAGAATGGAACTCTTCGCCTGGCCAACCGTAGCGGCCCGATCGCGGCACCCGATGAGATCGACTCGGTTCTCCTTCCCGAACTCACCGAGTCTTTCATTCCGTGGGAGATGTTCTGTACCGCGCAATCCGTCGTTGCCGAACCAAGCTCGACCCTGTGGGCAGGGCTTCCTCTCCGGTACGAGGGTACACTGGTCGGACTGGTCGGCCTTGGCTCAAAATGCACAGGTGAACCATTCGATGATAGGGAAAGTGCCCTCCTGTCTCTATTCTCCACACATCTCGCCCTCGTGTTGCAAGGTTACGAATGGGTGCATCAGATCAGCCAGCAAGGAAACGAGATCGCGCTTCTACAACAACGCCTACAAAGCGAAACTGCCGTCATCCACACCGACATCGAATGCGCACCCAATTTCCCGTACATCATCGGAAGCAGTGTTTCGCTTCAGGCCGCCCTCAGCCTGGTCGAGAAGATCGCGCATACCGACACCACCGTATTGATCACGGGAGAAACCGGCACGGGCAAGGAATTGATTGCCCGCGCCATTCATGAACTCAGTGCCCGACGCTGCGCTCCGCTGGTCAGTGTGAACTGCCCAGCCATCCCCCTGGAACTCGCTGAAAGTGAATTGTTCGGCCACGAACGCGGCGCTTTTACCGGAGCCGTGGACGCCCGCGCAGGCAAGATGGAGCAGGCCCACGGTGGAACCATCTTCCTCGACGAAGTCGCCGACCTGCCCATGGCAGTGCAGGTCAAATTGTTACGAGTCCTGCAGGAACGCGAGATCCAACGTGTTGGCAGTCAGCGCACCCGACGTCTGGACATTCGTATCATTGCTGCAACCAACCGCGATCTGATCGACGCAGTTGAACATGGACTCTTTCGCGAGGATCTCTACTATCGCCTCGCCGCAATGCCAATCGACCTGCCCCCCTTACGCGATCGTATGGGAGATATTCCTGTCCTTGCGACCTACTTCCTCGACGAGGCTGCGCGTCGATATCACAAACCCATACGGGGGTTTACGACCGAGGCCATCGCCGCAATCGAGAGCCACCACTGGCCCGGGAACGTACGCGAACTCCAAAATGTCATCGAACGCGCCGTCCTGTTCTGCACGAGCGACCGAATCGCACTGGCGGAACTGCCCTTATTGAAGGCCCCTGCAGTATCCGGGACAGGTCTCGCGTCGACAATGCGCGCCGAAAAACGCCGTCGTGTCGAAGCAGCACTCGTCCAAACCGAAGGAAACCAGGCTGCGGCAGCGCGCTTGCTGGGCATGTCGCGCAGCAACTTTGCGCGTCTCGTCAAAACGCTGGGCCTACGGGTTCAAAAGCGAGCCGCATAAACCCGGGGCGGAATACCCCGAGGTTGAACCGAACGCGTTGAGACTGCTCGGGATGAATCATCAGACAGAGCAACTCTTTGTTTCTTGAAAGCGGAACAGCATCAACCGATCAAAGATCGCAAGTACGGCCGAACGATCCATTTCAGCCCGGGCGCCGGTGATGCCTCCCGTCAGGTGCTTGAATCCATTCAACCTACGCGGAACGGGTTCTGCAAAATGATGGTCTCGTTACGGCCTGCTCCAACCGAAACCATATACATGGGCGCTTCGACGACTTGCTCGAGACGCCGGATATATGCGCGAGCGTTGACGGGCAAATCATCCAGTGTACGTGCGCCGCTGATCGACTCCTTCCAACCGGGATGATCTTCGTAGATCGGCGTGGCCGCCCGCAACACCGTACCACTAGCGGGAAAGTGATCGAACCGCTTACCATTCACCTCATAGGCAACGCAGATACGCACCGGATCGAGACCGGTCAGTACGTCGATCTTGGTCAACGCAAGTCCATTGATGCCATTGAGGCGAACGGCCTGGCGCACCACCACGGCATCAAACCAGCCACAGCGGCGCGGGCGTCCGGTGGTAGCACCGAATTCGTCCCCATCCTTGCGCAGCTTATCCCCAAGGCGGTTATCCTCTTCTGTGGGGAAGGGACCACTACCGACACGGGTCGTGTAGGCTTTGGCAATCCCCATCACGTTGGTAATGCGGCTCGGGGCGATACCCACACCTGTGCAGGCGGCACTGGCCAGTGTGTTGGACGAGGTCACATACGGATAAGTGCCATGGTCGACATCGAGCATGGCGCCCTGCCCGCCTTCCAACAGGAGTCGCTTGCCGGCACTCAGGGCGTCGAAGAGGAGGACACTGGTATCCGCCACATGGCGGCTCAGTCTCTCGCGGTAGCCACAATATTCGGCGCGAATCGATTCAATGTCGAGCGCTTGCTCTTTGAGAACCGCCTGCATGTAGGCGTTCTTCTCTTCGAGGACGTGGTGGAGGATATCGTCGAACATCCCCTCATCGAGAAAATCCGCAAACCGAATCCCGCTCCGCGCCATCTTGTCTTCATAGGTCGGGCCAATGCCACGCCCCGTCGTGCCGATACGTCCGTCGCCACGCAACCGCTCGCGCGCGACGTCGATGGCACGATGGTATGGCATGATCAGATGTGCACGATCGCTGATCTTGAGGAGATTGTCGTCAAGGAGATAACCGTGCTTGCGCAATGCGTCGATTTCGCTCAGTAGAACGCCGGGATCGACGACAACCCCGTTACCGATGACGCAGGTCTTCCCGGGATGCAGAACGCCGGAGGGAATCAGATGGAGGATGGTCTTGCGGCCCTCGACCACCAGCGTGTGCCCTGCGTTGTTGCCTCCCTGAAAGCGGGCGATGATGTCTGCATGCTCGGCAAGGATGTCAACGACCTTTCCCTTGCCCTCATCTCCCCACTGCGCGCCTACGACTACGACTGCCGGCATATCTTGCTCCCCGGGACGAGGCCTAGAGCTCGATGAGTTGCGCAGAGACGATATTGGGTAACTTGCGGAGGCGCTCCATCACGGCATCCGGAATCAGATCGTCCACGTGCACCAACGAAACCGCCATACCACCGATCTCCTCACGGCCAAGTTCGAGCCGAGCGATGTTGACACGTGCTTCACCGAGGAGTGTGCCAACCGAACCGACGACTCCCGGCACGTCTCGATTCAGCAGCATCAGGATGAATCCTTCGGGATCCGCGTCGAGGTAGAAATTGTTGATACGCACAACGCGGATGACACGCGGGCTGAATACAGCGCCGGCGACCACACTGACACCTTGTTCGGTGGTTGATGTAACGGTCACCATGTTCGTGAAGCCTTTGGCCTGCGCCGTCTTCGACTCGATGACCTTGATACCACGTTCGCGGGCAATCGCTGGGGCATTGACATAATTGACAGCACTCGAATCGAGCACTCGCATCAAAAACCCACGCTGCACCGCCAAGGTCAGTGGTTTCACGTCATATTCCGATACTTCCCCGGCATACTCGATCAACAGTTCCTTGGGTGCGGCGGTCAGCATCTGCCCATGCATGCTGCCAAGTTTCTCACAGAGCGTCAGATAGGGGCTCAGGACTTTGAGTAGTTCCGGACTGATCGAAGGGACGTTGAGCGCATCTTGGATCACGCCGTGGTTGAGATAGTTGACGACCTGATGTGCAATCGCGACCGACACGTTGATTTGGGCCTCCTCGGTCGAGGCCCCCAGATGTGGGGTACAGATCACCTGATCGAGCTTGAGCAGCGGATGCTCGGCTGGCGGAGGTTCCTGCGTGAAGACGTCAAGCGCGGCACCGGCAACCTTGCCTTCCCGGATCGCTGCTTCGAGGGCCGCCTCATCGATGATGCCACCACGAGCACAGTTCAAGACGCGTACGCCTTTCTTCATTTTGGCAAAGGCTTCCGCACCGATCAGACCGCGCGTCTCATTTGACAAGGGAGTATGAACAGAGATGAAGTCGGCCTGTTCGAAAACGTCGTCGAGGGTACCCAGTTCGACACCGAGGCGCTGTGCCGCGTCGGCCGAAATAAACGGGTCATAGGCCAAAACCTTCATCTTCAGACCACGAGCACGCTCCGCCACGAGACTACCGATATTGCCTACGCCCACGATCCCAAGCGTCTTATTGAACAATTCGGTTCCGGTGAACTTGCTCTTCTCCCATTTGCCACCTTTCATCGAAGCGGTTGCCTGCGGGATGAAACGGGCCAGAGACAGGAGCATGCTGATGGTGTGTTCTGCGGTCGTGATGTTGTTGCCGCCTGGCGTGTTCATCACGACGATACCCTTCTGGGTCGCCGCAGGGACATCGATATTGTCGACTCCAACACCGGCACGGCCGACGACACGTAGTTTATCGGCTGCGGCAATCACTTCGGCGCTGACTGTCGAACCGCTACGCACGATCATGCCGTCGAAGCCGGCGACTCTCTTGGCCAGTTCGGCCGGTTTGAGACCAACCGCCTCCTCCGTCTCGATTCCCGGAGCGTTCCTGAGAACCTCCCACCCCTGTTTCGCAAGCTTATCCGCAACCAGAATTTTTGGCATGAATGACTCCGACACCTCTCCGACGAGAGGCGTGTTTCCCGGCAAAAAAAAGCCTGAACCTCAACAACTCAGAGGCCCAGGCGTTCGGCCAACTGAAGGCCAGCACTCCACCGTGGTCGATTCCACGTCATTACGCCAGTTGTGCAGACCGTCAATGTTGTACGGGCGGTCACTTACTGCAAGCCCATCGGACTGTCAACGTAGGGCATTCCCCCGATCGAGGAAGTCGATTCCAACGCCGGCAGGTAATTCCCTCATCGATCGCAGCTTCGGTGCCCGCGCCTCCTCAACGGGGACCGTAGATGAGCTTCATGAATTCTTCGCGTGTTTCGACACGGGTACGAAATGTCCCCAGCATCGCGCTCGTGACCACGGCAGAGTTCTGTTTCTCCACTCCACGCATACGCATACAGAGGTGCTCGGCACGCAGTACGACGGCAACTCCCTGTGGATCGAGTTCTTCCATCAGGGTGTGGGCAATCTGAGTCGTCATGCGCTCCTGTACTTGGAGTCGACGGGAGAAGACGTCGACCAGCCGCGCGATCTTGCTGATACCGACAATCTTGTTCTTGGGGATATAAGCAACATTGGCGCGGCCGAAAAACGGCAATAGATGATGCTCGCACAGCGAGAAGAAGTCGATGTCGCGTACCACGATCATCTCCGAGTAATCTTCCGTGAACAGAGCCTCATTGATGACTGTCTTTGGATCTTCCGCATAGCCCTTGGTCAGGTGAGCGAGAGCGCGAGCGATCCGTTGTGGGGTTTTTACCAACCCTTCACGCTCGGGGTCTTCCCCCAGGAGTCGGAGAATCTCTCTTACCGGCTTCTCGATACCGTCGATCATGTGGGCGTTTTAACGAAGTGACCCCAAGGTGCAACACATGAAGCAATGAACCTGCCGTTGGAGCGTGTCATTCAACACTCGCCCGAACCGGCACAAAAGAGACGCTAGACGAGGATGCGAGTCGCCTGGATCCCCTTCGGATGCTGCAACAAACATCACCCCTGAGGTGGCGCCGCCTGTCTACCGTCCGTTGTGCTTTTCGTACGCCTTGACGCGCTGATACTTGCGGTAATCGTAACCAGTCGCCATGGCCATGAGCATCGGCTCCATCCCACCTTCGCGTTCTCGGCGCAGAATGCGGAGCCGTTCGAAGTAGTCATGGAACTCCCGGCTACTGCGCGTCCTCCCGTCCACCGACGGCGCAAACAGGTTTTGCAATCGCGCCACAATGAGCCGGAAGGCCGAAAATCGCAGTTCGTTGGGGAACGCATCCCACTCCGCCAACGAGAGAGTTCGCACTCCCTCGTATCCTGTCATCAACGATTCGAATTTTTTCAGATCGTAGCGCCCATCCACGTAACACAGCAGATTCACGCCGTTGGCGAGGTCGAAAATGAACTTCCCGCGGGCGGCTGGGTCACAATTCAGCATGAGAACGAGTTTCTCCCCTCTGAACCGGAAACCTTCTGGGGAAATATCTCCCAGAATGACGCCTCGCGGTAGTTTGGCCTCGAGATAGTTGTGCAGATATTCCGATTCTTCATCCAATGTACGGATGACTTTCTTGAAATACTGCGGGAGTTTGCCACGCGCCTGCCGGTAGGCGTCGATCACTCGTTCGAAAGAGAACCGGTTGTCGACCCCTTTTTTGTAAGCTTTACCTACCAGGTGAAACTCGCCAATGAGACGGCCAATGTTTTCGAGTTGCCCGGAAGTCATCACCTCGGGCAGGACCTCGCGGCCATCGATATGGCGGTATACGGCCAGAGAGTGTGACCACCATTCACGAGCGTGACGCCCACGCCGGTCGGCCAATGGCAGATAGCAGGGAGTGCCGTGTTTGCGCAGGTGGAGCAGGAAGTCCAACTCACGTTTCGCTTCCATCTCACTGCGCTGATTTGCAAGTTTTATCGCGAACTTACCCTTTTGCGTCTCAAGAATGTACTGGCCCAGCGCAGTGTCGGCCGAATCGCGCACAGCAGTGACGCGCGGCAGCCCGTAATCGACTGCGATTTCGTTGAACTGCCGCTTCGAGATACGCACGTCCTCGCTCATATACTTCTACTCTGTCGCTTGCCTTCGATTTGAACGATTTCCTGCTCGCCAACGCCGGCACCCATACTCCGGACGAACGAAAAATGTCAAGTAAATTGTGCTGTAACGGCCAGATCAGCTAATGTCCGATAATCTACAATCAAGGTATCAGGGGATCTGAAGGTACTTGTGGGTTTGCGGCACAACACGCACGTGAGACAACGAACGGCGAAGGGCGAAAAAGAACTCTTCGAGCCGCTCGGCGCACAGATCGGTCCGGCCTTCCCGATTGGTGATCGGCTGCAGGAAGACGGGGATCGCTGCATCGTGTCCGGCAACCAGGGAGCCGGCGGTGAGAATCTCAGCAAGTGTCGTACCCTGATCGACGAGGATCTTCAGATAGATCTCTTTCCCCGAGCCGACCAGATGCCGCAGGAAATCATCATGTTCTTTCCAGAAGGCACGCTCCCCGCTGTTGGAGGGAAGCTTGAGGTCCATACTGACGATTTGCACCCGATCGATCACCCGGGCGAGTCGTTTCGGCAGGACACCACTGGTTTCCAATAGAATGGGGGCCGGCAGAGGATATGTCGCCAGAAAATCGCGAATGAACTCCGCTTGCAAAAGGGGTTCTCCGCCGGTCAGGGAAATCACATCGGCGGAATCCGCTCGTAAACACGCAAGGATACGCTGCGCCAGATCAGTGGCGGGAACGGGGTTGGGGAGTTCTTCCACACTCCCGTCCCGGTGATACACGCAACATTCTTGTGTGCGTTCGAGACTGCCGGGGGTATCACAATACACGCATCGGATAGGACACCCTGCAAAGCGCACAAAGAGGTGCCGCTCCCCGACATGCGCCCCCTCGCCTTGAAAAGACACAAAGATTTCAGAGAGATACGCCTGCTTCACCGACGGACGTGTAACAAACGGCTGGCAGGACGGCCAATCGCCGTCCTGCTCAATGAATCAGGGCGATCTTGAGATCCATCACATTGGTCTGCGTGGCACCGATGCGCACGAGGTCCCCGATGGCATCGAAGAAGTGGTAGGAATCATTCCGGTGCAGGGCGGCTTCCGGGGAGATCCCCCGTTGCCGTCCACGGGCGGCGGTCGACCCATCGACGAATGCGCCTGCTGCATCGGTTGGGCCGTCGATCCCATCGGTTCCAATGCTGAGAACGCTCACGTCGACTCCGTGCAGAAGTTCGGCCATGGCCAGCGCAAATTCCTGATTCCGGCCGCCTCGGCCGGCGCCGTGCACGACCACGGTCGTCTCTCCCCCTGCGATGAAACAAACCGGGCGGCCATTCGTGTTGGCAGCCAGATCCACGATAGCGTGGGCGAAGGCGTGGGCGGCGACTGTGGTGTCGCCACTCAGGGGGCCATCGAGCAGGCGTACGATTCGCCCCTGAGCGCGGGCTGCTTCTGCCACAGCGGCAATGGCCGTCTGATTGGACGCGATGATCCGATACAGGGAATGGCGAGCAACTGGATCATCAGCTTTGAGGGTCTCTGGCTCCCCGCCGTCGAGACCGCGCCTCACTAGGGTTGTAACGGCAGGAGGCAAATCCCGATGAAGCCCGTAGCGCGTGAAGATGTCCTCGACATCCGCAAACGTCGTTGGGTCGGGCACCGTCGGGCCGGACCCGATCACTTCCGGTGCGTCTCCGATGACATCCGAGATCGCAAGTGTGAGGGTATCTCCACCAATCGTTCGCAAGAGGCCTCCCCCTTTTATACGGGACAGGTGCTTGCGCACCGTATTCAGTTCTCTCACATCCGCGCCACATTTCAGAAGAAGACGGGTCGTTGCCACCTTGTGTTCGAGAGTGAGATCGCCACGCGGGGCAACCAACAGGCTCGATGCGCCACCACTGAGGAGAAACAGAGTGCCACCGGTGTGTGGCTTCCCGGCAATCTCGATGATCCGACGGGCTGCGAGAATGCCGCGCGCATCCGGTAGAGGATGTCCGGCAGGCATCACTTCGATCGAGGGAACCACGGGGGCTGGCCCATCACTCACCACGACCGCACCAGAAATGCGGTTGCCGAGCGAACGATGGCAGCCATCGGCCATGGCTGCGGCTGCTTTTCCGGCTCCGATAACCCGCAGGGGCAGAAACAGTCGGATCTCCCCGTCCGGAAGAAGGAAATGCGCCTCGTTGCCGTCACGCGTAACAGTCGATCGAAGAAGGCTCCGTGCATCCACGGCAGAGAGGGCCGCGCGAAACAGGTGAAGCGCAATTCCACGGCGGGGATCGACCCGACTCATCTGATCCATGAACGGAGCCGGCTACCTCTTGCGAACGATTCGGGCGGAACGAATGTACTGCGTCAGCCTCGCCTCGTCACCCGGGTTGTGGACCTTCAAGAATTGTCTTCGTCGACGTCCGTCGCACCCAGTTTCCGGTAGGTCCTGTCATCATCGTAACGGCGCGACGCCTTGGCTTCTTTCTCGTACTCCGATTGGCAGGCAACGCACATGTGGGTGAAGGGCAGAGCCAGTAGTCGCCCTTCGGCGATCTCGCCCTCGCACGATTCGCAAATCCCGTAGGTGCCTTCGTCGATCCGCACGATGGCTTCCTGGATCGCCTGTAGCTTTTCGCGTTCACGATCGGTCAGAATGAATTTGATTTCACGGTCACGTTCCTCGCTGGCAAGGTCGTACGTGTCCATGCCGCCTTCTTTTCCACTTTCGCGACCTTGACGCAGGTCTTCGTGGATCTCCCGAAGCACTGTGCGACGCATGTCCAAGAGTTTTTCTCGCGCCGATTTCAGGAAACTTTTTCTCATAGCTTGGCCCACGAGGGCGCCGCAAAATAGAAGCTATCCCCCACTCTGTCAACCATTGCCGTATCGCACCTCGCCTTTGAGGTCGTATGTCGTCGCTCCGGTGATATGAACCTTTTGCATGCTGCCGATGAGGGCCGGCCGATCGAGGTACACAACGCCGTCGATCTCCGGCGCCTGGGATGCGAGGCGTCCATAATTGCGGCCTTTTTCATCCTCTCCACAAACGAGCACCGTGTGATCGCGCCCGATCTGTTTGCGATTGAGTTCAGCGGCGATCTCGGCCTGCGCGCGCATCAGCGTGTCGTATCGCCGGTGCCGGACAGCGGCCGAAACCTGACCGGACATCGTCGCGGCTTCCGTATCTTCTTCCCTGGAGTACGGAAAAACACCGCAACGATCGAAGCGCGCGGCGCGCACGAACTCCAGCAATTCCTCGAAATCCGCCTCTGTCTCCCCAGGGAATCCGACTATGAATGCGGTACGAACGGCAACGTCCGGAATCCGTTCCCGGATTCGCCCCAGCAGACTGCGTATGGCGGATCCGTCACGCTCTCGCCGCATCGCTCGCAGCATTCGGTCACTGACATGCTGCAACGGCATGTCGATGTATGAACAGATCTTCGGCTCCGCTGCGATCGTGTCGAGCAACTCGTCGGTCACATACCGCGGATAACTGTAGAGCAATCGGATCCAGCGCAGGCCGTCGATTTGCGTCAATTCGCGCAACAACTTCACCAGCGTCGTGCCATCGCGGCGATCTCGCCCGTAGGCCGTCAAATCCTGAGCCACCAGGTTCAACTCGACCACACCATCGCGCGCCAGTGCTTCCGCTTCCGCCAATACCGAAGCGATAGAACGGCTTTCGTGACGCCCCCGGATCTTCGGAATGATGCAGAAACTGCACGTATGATCGCACCCTTCCGAAACCTTGAGATAGCTGCTGAAAAAATGTCCCGTGCGGACGCGTGGAATCGTAACATCAGGCAGGAGATGGGCTGCTCCCCGATACGGCGTCGCATCGGCTGGCGCTCCCTTCGCAATCACATCCGGCAATCGCGTGAAATCTCCCGTGCCAAGGAAGGCATCCACTTCGGGCAGTGACGCCTGCAATTCGGCGCCATACCGCTGGACCAAACATCCGGTGACCACCAGACGGCGGGCGGCATTACCGGCTTTCAACCGGGCCAACTCCAAGATCGTCTCGATCGATTCTTTCTTGGCTTCTCCAATGAACCCGCACGTGTTGACCACCAGAATATCGGCGCTCTCCGGGTCCAGGACCATCTCTGCTCCACCCTTTGTCAGCACACCGAGCATGATCTCGCTATCCACGAGGTTCTTCGGACAACCAAGGCTCTGGAGATAGACTTTCGCCATCGGGAACGGCGGAAGCTAGCGCCCACCCCGGGGACAAGCAATCCGACTCCAGAATGACTGCTTGAACACACCGTTCCGGTCAGGTAGCAGAGCGCATCGACCGACCGGACAAACACCGGTGAAAACAGGAGGTACCGTGAGAGCAATTGTTGCGGCAGGCATTCTGACCTTTACCCTGGGAACCGCCGTGGCCTTCGCGCAAGCCGGAGGGGTGGCGGCCCGCGTCAATGGAATCGCCATTGCGCATAAGGACGTGGAACATCTAGCGGCAAAAATGTCCCAGGGAACCGGCATGAGCGCCGACGAGGTGTGGAACGACGCCCTCGACCAACTGATCACCTTGGAGGTTCTCATACAGGCGGCCACCGCCGATGGCATCAAAGTCACACCGGTGGAAGTGGATCAGGAGCTCAAAGATCTCAAGGCTGAAAGTGCGTCAAATCCGGCACTCGCCAAGGCATTTGCAGGTAACGCCGAGGCAGAAACCCGCAAGGAACTTCAACGGAGCTTGCTCATCGACAAGTTCATGCAAAAGCATACCGCGGCAAAAGTGTCGGAGCAGGAGATCCGGGCCTATTACGACGAGAACCAGGACCAGTTCGAACGTCCGAAGATGGTGCGTGCAAGCCACATCCTGATCAAGATTCAAAACAATGACAGTGCCGCCGCCCGCAAACGCATCGACGAAATCCTGCAACGCATCAAAAAGGGAGAGAACTTTGCGGAGATCGCGAAATCCGTCTCGCAGGATTCCCTGACTGCATCCAAGGGCGGTGACCTTGGATTCTTTCCGCACCGGCCAACCCCGCTCGCTGATGCCGCGTTCTCACTCGGAGCCGGGCAGCTCAGTGACATCATTCAGACCCCATACGGCTTTCACATCATCGAGGTGACAGACAGCCGCGCTCCTGGTCTCGCGCAGTTTTCCGAAGTTCACGACGACATCAAAACGATGCTCGAAGAAGAACAAAGCGAAGAAAAGGAAGACGAATTCGTCGATTCTCTGAAGGCCAAGGCCAAGATCGAGATCCTGGAAACCAAGCCAGCAAGCAAGAAACAGAGTGCTGCCATTCCGGGTGGAGCCCAAAACGAAAAGAAGACCCCCTAGTCCGCCATACCACGGTTGCCACTCCAGACGTTTAGGGGAACTCCTGCAGCAGGAAGCCCTCACCACGATTTCTTCAGCATCGCTAACGCTTCGGGGCCGTAGAACCGTTTTCCAGACTGGATTTTGTCCTTTTCAGTAGACCTTTCCAGAGTGACCGCTAGAAGGGCGTGGATGCCGGAACGTAATAGGGCTCATGGAACGACCAATGGAGACATCGTATTGCCCAGCCAGTTTTTCCGGAACTGGCGCGGCGAACAGGCCCTGAAATCCGCCGAGTGCCAGTTGCTCGTCGCGGTGATTGCCGATGCCGTGGACTGCTTCCAGAAACATTGGGGTTCGGAGCATACGGCAGGACAGCGCCTGTTTCGCGAGGCGGAGCACTGGATCATGGAACCGGCCCAGCGCGGCTTCGATGATTCGTCCACGGGATTCTCGTTCGAATACGCCTGCGAGATGCTGGGGATCGATCCCGACCGGGTACGCGCGGCGTTACGAGGCTGGGCCAATGCGCGTGGGAAAGCTACGCGACCAGCAGCCCGGGCGAGTTGAACCGGGTGTTGCCCACTCCTGGTCCAAGAGCCATCGCCCACCTCGTTCCCAACGGACCACCCGGCAGCGGCGGTCGCCCTGATCCACAGGTGGATGGATACCATTCAGCGCGGGAGTTGTGGCTCAACCGATCGTGACGGCACACCGAACACCTGCTTGCCAGTCACCAAAGCTGCATCATCAGGGAGCTTACTGATCGCAATCAACCAAACGACTCCAACAAGCGATGCGGTGAACAGGACAATCCCGAGCCAGATCACCGGCTGAGTGAACCAGGCACCGGAACGTTGCAGTTCAGTGGGCGGCATTCGTCTCCGGTTGCGATAGCCGATAGACGTAGGCCGCCAACACATGGATTTCGGCATCGGACAGACGCGGGCTCCACATTGGCATGCGTCCCTGCCGGCCGTTAACGATACTCTCTTCGAGCGCAGCCGGGGTGCCGCCGTAGAGCCAGACCTGATCCGTCAGGTTTGGCGCGCCCAGTGCCCGGTTCCCTTTGCCATCCAGCCCATGACAGGCAATACACGTGGTCTTGAAGACCTGCTCGCCAGCAGACGCCCTCTCGGCATCGTGCGTCTGGCCTGCCAAACCCATCACATACTGGACAAGGTTCTTCGTCGTATCCGCACCAAGTGCACCCCATGCGGGCATGACCCCAGATCGCCCCACACGGATCGAAGTCACAATGTCGTTGCCACTGCCACCGTACAGCCAATCGGAATCGGTCAGGTCAGGCGCTCCCAGCAACAGATTGCCGCGCGCCTCACGGCCGTGACAGGCAGCGCAATTGTCAACATACAAGCGCTCCCCAAGTTGCTGCGTCCGTGGGTCCCTGGCTGCCTCCTCGACACTCATCGTCGCCAAATGCTGGAACTCCGGATCGAGTCTGGCCCTGTTGGTCGCGACAGCCGCCGCGTATTCACGCTGCGCCGTCCAGTCCAGTAGACCCTTACGATTGCCAAAACCGGGATAGAGCACAAGGTAGATGACAGCCGTGATAAACAATGCCACCGAGAGTGCGATCCACCAGCGAGGCAGCCGTTGCATGCCTTCACGGAGTTCACCATGCGCCCAGGCATGCCCGGTCGTGCCATCGGGTAGAGTGGGCACTTTTGCCCATGGCGCCCAGATGAACAAGAGAAAAACCACCCCGAGATTGAAAATGATCAAGCCGATCACCCACCACGACCAACCGGCGCTCATCGCTGTTGCTCCTCTTCATGGGATGGAGTCGTTTCGTCGGGCAGCGGGGTGTCATCTTCCAACGGAAGCCGTGCAAGCCAACCGAAGATACGTTCGTGCTGCGGCAGCCAGGCCCAGATCCAAATCCCGATGAATGCTGCCATCATCAACAGGATGAACACTCCGGCAAGATGACCCCAGATCGGATTCATCATGGTTTTTCACCCTCGGTCGCTGCCGGCTGTCGTTCCTGGACGACCCCAAGACCTTGCAGGTAGGCGATCAAGGCGTCGAGTTCGGTCTTGCCATTCACCGAGGCTGGAGCAGCGGCAATATCGGCATCGGAGTATGGATGACCGAGCCGGCGCAGCACGCGCATGCGCGCAGCAATATCCTCGCCATCCACTTTCGCGGATTCAAGCCATGGGTACGCGGGCATATTCGACTCTGCCACCACACTGCGCGGTGAAAGCAGATGCAGGCGCTGCCATGCATCCGAATACTTGCCGCCAATGCGCGCCAGGTCCGGACCCGTGCGTTTGGAACCCCACTGGAACGGCCGGTCATACACGGATTCTTCCGCAGTCGAGAAGTCGCCATAACGTTCGGTTTCGAAACGCAACGCACGGATCATCTGGGAGTGGCACAGATAGCACCCTTCGCGCACGTAAATATCCCGGCCGGCGAGCTGCAGCGGAGCATAGGGTTTCACATTTTCCGCCGGCTCCACCCGTAATGCCTCGACGAACAGAGGCAACACTTCCGCCAGGCCGCCCAGCGACACCATGATGAAGGTGAGAATACCAAGCGCCCAGGCATGCTTTTCAATGAACTCGAAGTGCCGGTATGCCATCGTATGGTCCTCAACCCGCAACCGACAGCGGCGCCGGGGCCTGCTCAGCCGAAGCCCCTGGCACCGGCACCGCCTGGAATATCTTCCGCTGCTTACCGGTGGCGGTACGCCAGAGGTTCCATGCCATGATCCACATCCCGATCCAGATCAGCATACCGCCGAGCCAGCGCACGACATATAAGGGTTTGATCGCAAGCAGGCTGTCGATGAACGGATAGGTCAGCGAACCGTCCGGCTGTGTAGCGCGCCACATCAGCCCTGCGGTCACCCCCGATATCCACATCGCAACGATATACAAGAGCATGCCGGCGACATGCAGCCAGAAGTGCACTTCGATTGCTCTGTGCGAGTGCATGGCCGAACGCCCGAACACGCGTGGTGCCATCGCGTACAATGAACCAATCGTGATCATCGCAACCCAACCCAACGTGCCGGAGTGCACGTGCGCCACCGTCCAGTCCGTGTAGTGAGAGAGCGAGTTGACCGTCTTGATGGCCAGCGTCGAGCCTTCGAGCGTCGATGCCGCGTAAAAGACCAGAGAGATCACCATAAACTTTGCGATGGGGTCCCCTCGCAGTCGGTGCCATGATCCGTTGAAGGTCAGAATCCCGTTGGCCGCCGAACCCCAACTCGGCATCAAGAGCACGAGCGAAAACACCATCCCTACTGACTGGGCCCAATCCGGCAGTGCCGTATAAATCAAGTGGTGTGGACCCGCCCACATGTACGTCGAAATCAAAGCCCAGAAGTTGACGATCGAGAAACGATAACTCCACAGAGGTTGTTGCGCCTGGCGTGGCACGAAATAGTACATCGCGGCCAGAAAGCCGGCAGTGAAGATGAACGCGACTGCATTGTGACCGTACCACCACTGCACCATCGCATCAGCCACACCAGCGTAGATCTGATACGACTTCGTCAGCGACACGGGAACGGCGAGGTTATTGACGATGTGCAGCAATCCCACCGCGATGATGAAGGCCCCATAGTACCAGACGGCGACATAGATATGCCGGATACGGCGGCGTGCCAGAGTCGCAAAAAACACCGCTCCGAACGCTACCCAGATGACGGCGATCAGCAGGTCAATGAGCCATTCCGGTTCGGCATATTCCTTGCCTTGAGTGATACCGAGTGGAATCGTCACCATCCCCAGAACACACGCGATCTGCCAACCCCAAAAGGTCCATCCTGCAAGACGATTCCAGGCAAGGCGCGTATGGCCGGTCCGTTGGATGACGTAGTAGCACGTCCCCATCAGTGCCGAGCCGCAAAATCCGAAAATGACACCGAAGGTGTGGTCAGGACGAAGACGGCTGAATGTCAACCAGGGAATGTCGAAGTTCAACTCCGGCCAGGCCAACTGTGCTGCCACAAACACACCGACCAGCATGCTGATAATGGCCCAGACCATCGTCGCCGCCACAAACAGACGCACCACATGGTCGTCATAGTACTCGGTATTGGTCATCTTGCCCTCATCGCCGAACCATATCTTCCCCGCATTGCCAGACCGCCACCACGGAATCCCCGACTCTCCCCAACCGGACCCGAAGATCCACGGAACCAGACTCTGACCTCGGCCACCACACTCGGATCGCGCTCGTGTGCCGGACGAGGATCGCAGCTCTCCTCGCCATGGCTGCCATGAATGCCGGCTCCCGCTGGCTCCTATGGCAACTCACCCACCGAGGAATCCTGCCCGACATCAGCGGCCTCATCAGGCCGCTTGGGAAAGTTTCATGCAAGCCCCCTCCCCCGGGTGACTTTCCCTCCGCGGCCGGCTTGGTGAGGCGACGTCCCGGGCATACGGCCCAGGACGCCTTCGTCGTTCTTAATGGTGCATGGCCGCAGGCTGGCCCATCAGGGATAGATCAGTTGCCGGAGCCGTCTCTACGCCCCTACTACCTTCCAAGGCCGCGGCAGTGACCCGGGCCTCCATCGAGGCGAGAAACCGCCAGACGAACAGAAGAGTTACCAGAAAAAGTCCTGGATACCCGATGCCCGCCAACACGTAAGGAATCGTAGGATCACCCTGAACACGTACAATATCCAGGTTGAAACTGAGCAGGTTGCAAGTGATCAAAGCACCGAAAATCCACATACAGGTCAGCCAGATACCCGCTTCGAAACTCGTCAGGCGACGGCTCCAGCCATGCACGGTTCGGGATCGAGCCTCCGCCAGGGACACCTGCGTTTCGATATTGCCCTCCGAGCGCTTGCCAATCGTGAACAAATCGTACGCAATCACACAGGCGCCCACCAGAACCACAAATCCAAACACGGCAACAAACGTTCCATAGATCGCCAGAGACGGGAGGACGTCGCCTCCGAACCAGTCCAGTCCCAGCGTTCTGTAAATATACACCTGAACGGTACCACCCAACGCAAAAGCCAGGGACAAACCCAAAATACCAATAAACACCAACCAGAATGCAAGCTTGCCCAATCGCTGGTCGAAGGCCCCGGGGTTTCCCAGACGAAGCGCTGGAACGGCATAGTACGCAGCACCGATGGCCAACATCCCGAAGGTGCCAAACAGTGCCAGGTGTCCGTGGGCAGGAGTCACCCAGGTACCATGAGACCATACGTTGGTCAGCGCAAACGTCATGGTGAAACCAAGGATCCCTGCGCCCACCTGCTCTAAAACGACGGAACCGACGATGAAGTAGAAGACTGGCGCGTTTTCCAGTGGCTTCTGATTCTGGTGAGCATCGATGTAGATATGCCAGAAACAGAAGATCAACGGCACCGGCTCCATCGCACTGAACAGCGAACCCCAGAATTGCCAGAACTCCGGTGTACCGATCCAGAAATAGTGGTGTGCGTTCCCCAACAGGCCTGACAGCCATACCAGAGTCACACCCCAGAAGACGGCGTAGCCCACCTCCTTCACGCTGACCTTGAAAAGCAAGACCGTCAGCACACCGACCAGGCTGATGTGGATCACTTCCCAGACGCCTTCCACCCAATAGTGCACCACGAACCATCGGAAGTACTCCTGGATATCCAGACGTGGGACGTAAAACAAACCAAAGATCCAGACAACCAACAGGGCTACCACACCAATCGCCAGGCCCCAATGGATCTCGTTCCACTCCTTGCGCGGCGGGAACGTGCGCAACACAACGAAGCTCAGGATCCCGAAACCAACGAAGACGATCGCGTCGAAGATCCGGCCTCCTTCGATGTATTCCAGGCCTTCCTGAAGCCATGGTTGGCCGGCCCACCAGCCCGCAATCCCCCGCATCGCCAGCCCCTGCGTCGCCACATTCCACGCCACACCGATGATCAACGCGTAGAAGAGAAGCTTGATCAACCAAGGCGCCGCCAGTTCACGCCTGGACAAGAGTGGCCCCACAAAAAGAATCGCGCCAATGAAACCCGTGAGAATCCACAAAAGGCCCAGATTCAGATGTTCAGCCCGAACCACATTGAAATTGATCTGGCCTGCCAGAAACGTCGGGTCGTTGTGCTGCACCGCGAGTAATAGTCCAAAGCAGACTTGCAACAGAAACAAGATCAGCATGAGCATAAAGAATCTCATGCTTAAACGCTGGGTTTGGTATTCAGGGTATCTCACTTTTTCTCCAATGTGCGGATGTACGCAACGATATCCTTGGCCTCGTTCTCCTTGATCACCCCTTCGTAGGAAGGCATCGTCCCCTTGGGGTAGCCTGCCACCGTCCGCGCATGCGGCTTGAGAATCGCCTCGATCAGATAATCGTCATCGCACTTGGTGGACGTACCATCATCGAACCTGACCACTGAGTCGTACAACCCGGCCCATCCCGGGCCGACACGTTTCGACGAATCGGTCGAGTGACACGCCAGACAGCCGTAGGTTTGGACCAATTGCGCGCCATGCTCTGCTGGTGTGGCACTCGTTTCCACCGTGCGAGCACCACTCGCCGATGCAACGGCCGGAACCACCGGCGGACCGTGCAACAACTCCAATCGCCTCTGTAGAGACCCTGTCATGATCCTGGGAGGCCAGCCTTCCGTATTCATTGCAGATGTATATTTGAGATATGCAATCAATTGCCCGCTTTCCTCGGAGCCAAACAGGAGGTTGGGCATATAGGTAGTCTTGCCGCCTCGTCGCACGATACGGTCCTCAGCGCCCGGATATTTCTTGTAGTACTCTTCGAGAGTAGCGGCGCCCGCTTCTCGCGCCATGTCGGCGTTGTTGAGCTGAGTCCGAACAGCAGCCTCGGTAGGCCACTGGCCCGCAGAGGGAATGAAAGCTGCCAGCCATGCGGGACCGGTGTCTTTGTAAACTGTCGTCAAGTCAGGAGCGAGGTAGGCCCCATTACCCACGATCGTGTGGCAGCCCATGCAATTGTATGCCTGGAAGACGCGCTTCCCATCGGTGGCTTGATAGGTTCGGTGAGAAATCAGGTCCGGGGTGACCTGTTTTCTTGATTCAAGGAAAGAAAAGCCTGAGAGGACGATGAACAACAACATCATCAGGCCGAACATCACGAGTGCTCTTCGCCGCTTGATCGACTCAGAGCAATTTCCATCAGGACAGCTCATTTACCCTGTTCCTTCGTTTCAGCGTCATCGAATACCGGTCCAGGTTGGATGACTCCACGGCGCAGGAGGGAATCATGGAAGAACAGCATCCTGGTAGATCCGATAAACACGTAAAAGACATAAACGGCGAAGCAATAGCCTATAATGAAATATATGTACCATGCCGTTTGGGATTCAGCCCAGTAGCCGAAGTCGCGATGAAACGGCCATGACAAGGCGAAACCAACGGCGCTCGCTATCACTGCAAGCATCAAGTCAAGCGCACGGGTGTTGATCATGAGTGGATTCCTTCCAATTGCTGAAAAGAGTTGGGCGATCCGAGTGTCCAACTAAAGGGTGACGAACGATAATCCTCGACGAAGCAGCCTCTCCGGATGATACATCAACCGCCGATCAGAAAAATGACCACTGCAGGAACCAGACCCTGGGCGTGATATCCAGAAGCAGCTTGTACCAGGATCGCCTACAGTCGTTGTGAACACGAAGAATCACGCAGAGGAGGGAGTGTCGGCTGTGCCAGCAAGAAGGTAGGCGGCGCTGAGGGTGGGTTGGTTGTGCTTCCTCTATCGAACCGATTGACAGATTGAGGTGTGAGGTCACACGTGGCCCGCATCAGATGACGGCTCGAAGCAATTATACGTCCCTTCCTTCTCGTTAATGGCATCGTACCTCCTACAGAATCAGTACATGTTGCGCCTGCCGCATGGGCGCAGGGCATCGGGTCATGCACGGATTGCTTGTTTATTTAGATAGCCTCAACCAGAAGGCGACCGTGACACGTGCGGCCCCGATAGACGGGGCCGCAGATCGATCTACCAACTGGATCAGGTTACCCTGCCCTGATCTATGTGGACCGACAAGGTCTGTCAAGCGAGGGTGCCGGTGATCGGCAGGAAAGCGGCATGGGAGAACGGCCTGATCGAGCCGTACGCAATCAGTCAGCGGTTCCGGCCATGGCCGGACCAACCATCGGGCGGACGAATCCGCCAGGCGAGAATCCCAATTGCCAGGTCGTGCTGCGGTTTCGGCGCCCTGTGGAACTCGCCGGAATACACGGCCAACGACTCGTCTCAGATCCTCGAAGGGTCCTGCAACAGCAGTGTCGGTACGCCCAGCATGCCGGAACGGACCGTTGCGACGGACGTCCCGGGCTTGAAACCTCGCCGAATCTCACTCACGGCGAGTCCAGCACGAACCAATCTTTCGCGCTCGGCCGCCAGGTCCATCGTACGATAGGCAATGCCGTGAAAGCGATCCATCGTGGAGCGCTCGGCGAGCTCAGGGATGAGTCCCACCAGTTCCAGTGTGGTTCCCCCCGTACGATAAAAGAGGATTCGCAGACCCCGTTCCGGGAAGACACGATCCAACGCCAGCCTCAGGTTCACCTGCCCGGACCAATATGCCTTCGCTCTCTCGATGTTGCCCGTCTGAATCACAACGTGATCGATCGCCTCGATCAAACCCTGACGCTCCAGCGCCGGCATTCGCTTCTCGTCGGTGACAAACTCCACAGGGACGCCCGCCCCTACCGGGCTCGGCAGATCCCGCTTGCACGCGAAGCGGAGACTGCGGATTCCGTCCCCACCGCTCACCAATTGGATCGCCCCGTTGCCCAGGGAATATCGCGGACCATCGGAGACATCATGCGGTCCAAAACCAAAAAGCGTTGTGTAGGCGCGTTCTCCTTCCCGTAGATCAGCAACCCCGATCTGGACAGATGACAACGCCGTGGAGTACATGTTTTCCGACATGGAATCGGTGATTCTCTACCACAATCCCCGTTGCGGAAAGAGTCGGGCCGCTCTCGCCTTGCTGCAAGAACGCGGCATTTCCGTCCAGACCGTCGAATACCTGAAGAACCCCCTCTCTCTGCCAGCATTACGCAAACTGCAAGACCAGATCGGACTGCCGCCCTCTCAATGGGTGAGAAGCGGCGAACCCCCGTTCAAGGAAGAAGGTCTCTCGGCCCAGAGTTCTGATGCGGAGATCCTTGCGGCAATGGCAAAACATCCGATCCTCATCGAACGGCCGATCGCGGTACTCGGCAATCGAGCCATCGTGGGTCGGCCGCCGGAAAAGGTCCTGGAACTCGTGAAATAGTCCAGCCTGACACATCCGGCCGAGGAGTTCTCGAGAGCGCACGACGGGCTGGTGCCCACTTCAAACACGCTCAGCTCAGTTCATCACTCGGCAGAGGTGGCGGCAGCGGCGGTGGATCTTCCAGGACACTGCTCGGCAGCGGTGGTGCGGCAGCGGGTGGTTGTCCCGGATGTTGGCCGTTTTGCCGCGTCTGTGCCGGCTTCTGAACGGTCTTGCTTCGACGGCGGCGGCGGCGCTTTTTCTTCTTGGGGCGCTCTGGACGTGCGATCGGCTGATAGAAGGTCGATGGCCGCTCCGGTGCATCGCGACAGATATCGCAAAGACCGCACGGCGTACCGTCCTCCTCACCAAAGTAACGCCGCAGAAAGACGGCGCGGCACTCCCGGGTATTGGCGTATTCGGAAAGCCGGTCCAGGCGTCGGCCATCTTGCGTGCGCAAGGTGACGAAACGTCCGGCAAGACCTCTGGCCTCCTCGACGAATTGTTCTGCAGGAACCGTGACGCGGATGGAATCTTCCTCGAGCGCAACGAGACCTGCTTCTTCGAGCACAACGAGCAAAGCCTTGGTCTGCCGCTCACTGAGCTGTGCTGCGAGGGTGAGTCCTGGCAGGTCAGGTTCCCGCCCCTCTTCTGCGTAAGCGGCGAGCGCGGTGCTGATGCGAAAGAGCTGGTCGGGACGGATGCGACTCGTCTGCTGCAACGCTTCGTGGATATCGCGATCCTTCGCATCGTAGAGCAGGATGCAGTTGGCGCGGCGGCCATCCCGTCCAGCACGCCCCGCTTCCTGGACGTATTGTTCGAGGGAAGCCGGTGCATTGTAGTGCACGATGTAGCGGATGTCGGGTTTGTCGATCCCGAGGCCAAAAGCGCTTGTTGCCACCATGATCGTGCGCCGGCCACGCTTCATGTACATCGCCTGCTCTTCATCACGCTCCTTGGCCGCCATGCGGCCATGGTAGTGGTGCACCGGCATGCGCATCATACGCAAAGCGCCGTACAGGTCGTCGACCGCCTTCGTGGTGGCGCAGTAGACGATACCCGGACGCCGGAGGCGTTTGATGAAGCGCGTCATGGCCCGCACCCGTTCGTGCCCCGAGATCTCCATCACCTCAAAAGCCAGGTTGGCGCGATGTGGTGAAGCGGCAACAATCTGCGGGTCGCGCATGCCCAGGTAGCGGATGATGTCGTCCCGCACTTCCTGCGTCGCCGTCGCCGTCAGGGCAAGGATCGGCGGCGCGCCCAGTTCCCGCAGCCGCTCACCCAGGCGCATGTACGCGGGACGGAAGTCGTGGCCCCACTCGGAAATACAGTGCGCCTCATCGACCGCCGCCAGGGACAAGCCCGATTGCTTCAACGCATCGCCCAGTTCGTCGCCACCGAGAGTTTCGGGTGTCGTCATGACCAGCAGAGAACCCCCCTCGGCCACCCGCTCGAGCGCCGCCTTGCGCGCCTTGCCGCGTATCGTGCCGTCGATACGTTCGACGGGAATCTGCCGGGTGAGGAGTTTTTCGTGTTGGTCGCGCAGGAGCGCCAGGAGTGGAGAGATCAGCACCACCGGCCTGGGCAAAACCATCGAGGGAACCTGGTAACAGGCCGACTTCCCAAACCCGGTGGGCAACACCACCAGCACGTCATGGCCTGCCATGGCAGCCTCGACGGTGCGCTCCTGTTCCGGATAGAGCTTCTGGATGCCAAGGCGACGGGCAGCCACCAGTCGGTCGTCGAGCGACCCTTCATCCACACACATGGATTCATCGGCGGGTGGCCCCGTGGTGCTATCCCCTGTCTTTCGTCTACGTCGTCGTGTCACGAATCAACAACCTTTCCCACGTGGTAGCGGCACGAAACTCATGCCTGCTGGTTGCTTCTTGCTGCTTGCCCATCCCGTCCTGGCAACCCGCCGCTACACACGGCATCCGCGGAATCCGCCAGAAGGGTGACGGCGTCACCACCGTCGGTCGTACGCTTCATCGGTTGCACGAGAATCGCCTCGCGTCAACCGAGTAGTGCGAATTCAGGTTGAAAACTGCAGGACGAGAACGCGAGGGAAGCGCTCGATCGGGACTTGCAGATGAGAGAAACGGACTGCACGTCGGACGTGTGGCGCCGCGGACACGCATCCCAGCATCCAACGTTCCTATCGCCGTGACATTCCCTTCCTGCCGCGGTTGTATTATTTGCACGCCCCAGCGCATCAGTGAGCACCACAATATCCTGAAGCGATATTTCGAGAGAGCAACATAGCGGACACCGCACCGGGCAAATCCGCTCTGTCCGGACAGAACGACCCAAAAGATCGATGGATGTCCGACAACGGCAAGCAATGAAGGAGACGCGATGGGCAGATTGTGCGAAGGACGAGTCGTCATCGTTACAGGGGCCGGGCGCGGCATCGGGCGCGAACACGCACTGATGCTGGCCCAGCATGGAGCAAAGGTGATCGTCAACGACCTGGGCGGCACCCGTGATGGCACCGGCGAATCGAGCAGCCCGGCGCATGAGGTGGTCGCTGAAATCAAGGCGGCTGGTGGTGAGGCCATCGCCAATAATGACGATGTCAGCGACTGGAATGGCGCCCAACAGATGATCCAACAGGCGATCGATACTTTTGGACGGCTCGACGTGGTCGTCAACAACGCCGGCATCCTGCGCGACCGTATGCTGGTGAACATGACCGAGGCCGAATGGGATGCCGTCATCAAGGTTCACCTGAAGGGCACCTTTGCACCTGCCCATTTCGCTGCCGCTTACTGGCGCGACCGAGCCAAAGCCGGGCATCCGCACGATGCCCGCATCATCAACACCACATCCGTCTCGGGGATCTACGGCAATCCGGGCCAGACGAATTACGGCGCGGCCAAAGCGGGGATTGCAAGTTTCACCATCATCGCGGCGCGGGAACTCAAACGATACGGGATCACGGTGAACGCGGTGGCGCCGGCGGCATTGACCCGCATGACCGAAGATCTGGGCATGGGACAGGGCAGCGAGGAGGAAAAGGCTGCAATGTCTCCGCGCTGGATTGCGCCGATCGTCACCTGGCTTGCCAGTCCGGAATCTGCTCACATCACCGGCCGGATCTTCGAAGCATCGGGACGTGTTCTTGCCGTCGCAGAAGGATGGCACCGCGGTCCGTCGGCCGAACCCATCGACGATCCGACCCTCATCGGGCCGATCGCAGACGAACTGGTCCGCAAGGCACGCAAGAATGCCGGCATGAACGGCCAGGACCTGGATTGAAGCGGGGAAGAAGACAGGTATGGATCGCCGGGTGAGCACCCGCATCACCGGTTCAGCCGCAGTTCCTCGGGTCCGGGCTGATCCGGAATGACTCCGCGGCGTTTTCCCGCGACTAGCAACAGCATCCACGAGACTTCGGCGTGAATCGAATCCATTCTTCCGATGGGCGTATTGATTGGTCCGCCCTGACAGCGCTGGGCACGATGATCGGCGCGGTAGCCGCCCTCGTCATCGCCACCGCCGTTCTGCGCGAGGTGCGCATGACCCGACAATGGCAGCGGGTGACGGTCACCCTCGACACACTGCGCCGCTTCGATGAAGAATGGACGTCCGACTCGTTCGCAGCATCGCGTAGCGCTGCCGCGCAGGCCCTGCTCAGCGGCCGGCGGGATACTTCGATCGGCGATGTCCTCACGTTTTTCGATGAGATCGCGTTCTGGATCGATCGTCGCGCCCTCGACGAAGAAAGCGTCTGGCACCACTTCTACTGGCCGATGGCGAACTACTGGTACGGCAGTGAGGAGTACCGTAAACGCCCCAAAAGCGGGGGGGCCGGATGGGAACATCTTGCGCGGATTATGCCACGGCTGGCGGAACTCGAGGTGAGACACCGAAAGGATTCCACCCCAAAGGGCATCCCCGACAAGGATCAGATCCGCGATTTCCTGACTGCCGAAGCTGGCATGCAAGGCGCACCCTGCGAGGAAAATGACGATCAGGAAACGAACATGACACCTCTGTAATCAATTCCACAGGAGGTGCAGGCCGGTCATCCTGCTTAGACGGAGCTTTCGCATCCGATCGGGGAGCAATTGTCCTCGATATCGATCGCCTACCACAACTCGCCCTCTGCTAGATTGAGCGTCCATGGAGGTCACCAACGGCACACTGACAGGGCTGTTCTCCTTCGATATCGGCTACGAGATCCTGCTGGAAACGCTGGCATCGGTGTTGGAAGCGCAGGGCGGTACGGTAATCCAACGAGACACAACCCTGGTGGGGGTACACGACATCTGTGCGATGGATTTCGACTTCGGACCACGCCGGGTCGACATCGAGGGCCAACACGTGGAAGTGCGGCTCCGGCTGCGCGCTCACGACTTCGGCGCGGTCACGGTCATGCTGCAGCGCCCCTTATCCGGCCCGCTCGAATCGTTGTCGCCAGTCACCGCCGCCCTGGTGCGAACACGAGCTCTGGAAAATGTCGCGGCCAGCTTCGTGCGACAATTGTTACCCGCCGCAAAGCCCGCCATCCTACGAGGGAGCTTCGGCGAAACCGGGGAAGACTACTACGTCATCTGGGTGAAATCCTTTGACCGCCCAGTCACACCCGCCGAACTCATCGAATCACATCGTGGTCCCATCGCTCGCACCTTGCGGTGTGAAAAAGAACGGTTGGCCACCGGCGAGGCAGAGGAATTGTTCGAAACGGCGATCTCGTATCACCCCAATGACCTCGTCGTCGTTGACTGGAATGCGGCATTCATCTTCGGCACACAGGGCGCTCAGCTCCTGGATGCTTTCGAGTTTCTGAATGTCCAACTCGTGGAACTACGTTTCTTCGACCAGCGACTCGATGCCCGCATCAATGATTTCTTCGAGAAGGCGTACCGCCGCCCGCGACTGCATACGATCGCCCACAACCCTTATCGCCGGCTCATGGACGAGGTAGCTGAACTGAAGATCGAAACGACTCTGATCGCCGAACGCGTCGGCAACGCGCTCAAGTTCATCGACGACCTTTACATCGCCAAGGTCTACGACGTAACCGCCGGGCGCCTGCATCTCGACGCATGGCGCGGCAGCGTCGAGTCGAAGCTGCGCGTTGTGCATGAAATTTTCGAGATCCTCGACCGGCGCGCCGCAACACGCCGTGCCGAGGCCCTCGAACTGGCGATCATCCTACTGATCGCCGTCGAGATCGTGCTGAGCTTCTGGAAATAAGACCGGCCCCTCCATTGGTGGCCGATACCAGGTAGCGAAACCCGGGGCGAATGACAGCCGAACGAAGGCACCACGTTGTCCGCTCCTCAGCGACTCGCACACACAAATCTGAACTGCTAGCGAATTTTCGATGGGAAAACTCAGAGTACTCTACGAAACAGGAGATCCGGAACGCGAGATCGAATTCGATCTCTCCAAAGCCCCTTTCCAGCATGACGGCGAACCGGGATCGATTCTCGATGTGATGCTGGGACATGGCGTATTTCTCGAGCATGCGTGTGGCGGTCATTGCGCCTGCACCACGTGCCACGTGATCGTGAAACAGGGAGAACCCGAGCTCTCGGAAGCGGAGGAAAGCGAATTGGACCTCCTCGACAAGGCGCCAGGGTTGACGTCCACTTCTCGTTTGAGCTGTCAGGCCGTAATCGAAAGAGACACCGATATTACCGTCGTGATCCCGAGGTTCACCATCAATCAATCCTGAGAAGGTCCGGACGCAAAAGCAGATGGCGGGTGCCGAACGGAAAATCTACGAACTGGAAATCGTTCGCATTGCAACGATCGGCCCCGATACGCGCGCCTTCTTCCTACGAAGGCCACCGGAGTTGGACTTCATCCCAGGACAGTTTCTATCGTTCTTGTTGCCGATCGGTGATTCACCTGTAACCAAACCGTACAGCATCGCCTCGGACCCGGAAGAACGCGGCACACTCGAAGTGGTCCTGAACCTCGTACCCGGAGGAATCGGCTCCTCGTACCTTTTCTCTCTGGAACGAGGCGCGACCCTGTCGGCCACAGGACCATGGGGCACCTTTACCTTATCCGAGCCGCCCAAGGCTGAATGCATCTTCCTCGCCGAAAGCACGGGTATCGCCGCAATTCGTCCCATGTTGCGGCGTGCCCTGCGTGCAGGCCGTGCTTCGCCCGTACGCCTGCACCATGCTGTCGAAGATTCAGCCGGTCTCTTGTACCGGGAGGAATGGGAAGATGCGATGCGGCGATACACACACTTCGAGTCCGTTCCCTGGATCGGCCTTTCCATGGAAAAGCAGGTTGAGTCGCTTTACATAGACGGCGATTCGGACCGCTCGAGGCACTTTTTCATCTGCGGCGTGGGCAACATCGTCACGCGGTTGCGCGACCGCCTCCGGCAGGCAGGCTACGAGCGAAGAGCTGTCCAGTATGAAAAATGGTAGCCGGAGCCGCCATCGCATAAGCTGTCCATTTCGAATCCCCCCGTATACTCCAGCGCGCCCAGGTGGTAGACGCGATCGTAACTGCGAAAGAGAGGGATCCCATGTTCGCTCGTTTCAGGAATGCGGGGCTGCTGGCGCTGTTTTTCGGCGCCGGTATCGTTGTAGCCGGCTGCTCCGGAGGGGGTTCGGCACCACCACCCTCGCAAACGCCAGCACCGACTCCTACTTTCACGCTACGGGCGACCTGGACACCCTCGCAAACGCCGACCGGGACAAAGACACCGACACATACACCGACCGAGACATCGTCGCCACGGCCGACATCCACCGAGGCAATAACGCCGACTCATCCTCCCACGTCTTCACCCGTACACTCGCCAACGCAAACGCCACTCTCCATTCCGCCTACCCAGACACCCTCACAGACACCCACCCAGACATCCCCCGCGCCCCCCTGTGATCCGCTCCCGGTACCGAGCGCCGCCATGGGAATGATCGGCAGACAGGAGGACGGGACCTTTCTCGGCCACAACGGAAGGCGTGCCGGCGGCATCGGCACCAGCATTGTTCTCGATGGCGTGGCTCAAGGCGTCGTGACGCATCCCAGCAAACCGCTGGCCTTTGTCTCCGCCTACGGAGACGATGGACGACGACTCCTGGTCGTGAATCTGGACACCGGCGTGATCGTCCAGAACCTCGCATCAGGCCAGCCCCACGGCAAAGCAGTTCTGTCGGTCGATGGCAGCCGACTGTTTGTCCCAGAAGGAACGAACAAGACCGTGACAGCCTACGACGTGGCTGCAGACGGGCGTCTCACACGGAACGGCTCGGTCACGGTTGGTGAGCGTGTCGTTGCCCTACACGCGGCGGCCGATGGCAAGACACTCTGGGCGGGAATGTTCAGCGAACGCGAGTTGGTCGCAATCGACCTGCCGTCCTTCGAGGTCCGCAATCGTATCAAACTGTCCCAGGGGGTGTGGGATATCGTGGAGTTGGAAAGCCGCTCCGAGTTGTACCTCTCCGATCTGAACGGCGACAAAGTTGCCGTCATCGATACGAAAACGGAAAGTGTGGCCGCCTCGATTACCGTGCCGACGAGCCCGGCACGCATGGCGCGCAAGGAGGATGACAGCGTTGTGTGGGTGGCGCCGAGCGGTCGCGAAGTCGTGGCCGCCATCGACACGGCCACGCGCTCGGTCACCAACAGCGCGCCCTTGGCAGAATGGGATCTCCTGGGTGAAGATGGCGAGCCGCTGCCAAACAGCAACCCGAATTGTGTGGCGTACGAGCCCACAACGAACCGCCTCTATGTCAGTCGTGGCACCGACAACGCCGTCACTGTGCTGGATGCCGAAACACTCGAGATTCTCGGCTCCTTCCCGACATCCTGGTGGCCAACGGATCTGGGGTTTCCGGCATCTCCGCCGGGACGTCTCCTGGTGGCGGAGGGATTTGGCGGTGGACTCGATCCAGAGCCGAACGCCCGCGGCGAGGCCAGCAACATCAACAACGGTACACTGACTCTGGTCGATCTGAGCAGTCTTGATCTCGTAGCCACGACGGCTCTCGTCAGCTCCAATCAGGCCCGTTCCCTCGACGCCTATCCCTTCGACTGTCCGAGCGGCAGATTCCCGATTCCCACGCGTGCAGGCCAGGTTTCCCCGATCAAGCACGTCATTCTCGTCGTGAAGGAAAACAAGAAATTCGACAACTATTTCGGTGATGCCGGAATCCCAGACGCCGATGCCGATCCCAACCTGGTTCGCTGGACCGCCGACATCACCCCCAACCATCGCAAGCTGGCGCGCGACTTCAATATTGCGGATCGTTTCTTCGTCGAATCGCAGGAATCTGATGCCGGACACCTTTTCCTCACTTCGGCCCACATGACCGAATTCACCAGCCGAATCACGTCAGAACCGCCGGGCACACTCGGTGTATCCTGGCCGTTGCGCAACCCTGCGGTGCCGGACACCGGAAACCTGTTCACGCATCTTCTCGATCATGGTCGGACCATCCGCATTTATGGTGAGATCGTCGGCATGACGGTACCCGGCCGGCTGGGCGTCATGCCTGCGCAGTTCAGCGACCCATCCTATCCAGGCGGCCCGATCTACAGCTACGCCGCGCACGACCGCGATCGTGCCGCATACGTCGTCGCACAGGCAAACCAGAACGGATTGCCCGATTTCACCTACATGCTGCTGCCCAACGATCATACCCAGGGAACGACTCCCGGAATGCCCACACCGGAGAGCTATGTCGCCGATAACGATGAAGGCATCGGTGTGTTGATCGACGGGCTTTCTCATAACCCAGAGTTGTGGAAGAAGACCGTCGTCTTCATTCTCGAAGACGATCCACAAGGACCCGGCGATCATGTCTCGGAAGCAAGATCGTTCCTGATCGTGGCCTCGCCCTGGGCGCGTCGCAACTACGTCAGTCATCACCAGACATCCTTCCTGTCGGTACACGCCACGATCCTGCGAATCCTCGGTGTGCCCCCGATTGGCCGGGAAGACGCCAGCGCGGCGCCCCTGTGGGACCTCTTCACCGAGGAGCCAGACCTGGA
>JAANMV010000567.1_pt1 | contig 45521 bp, 38 predicted proteins | sample 7279661 | NCBI WGS metagenome assembly JAANMV01 (sample SAMN14094540, study PRJNA606508) | bioreactor metagenome | isolation source: A lab-scale SPAN reactor treating ammonium-rich wastewater day 121 | place: Ireland: Galway | collected 2017-05-16
CAGCAAACCAACTTATCGAATAATGAATTCGTATTCCCGGAATCTTGCTGCCCATTACTTCGAATCTCCTTTCGAAGACCGGACAGAATTTCCGGAATCTGACCGGACAGAATTTCCGGAACCCGCAAAAGATGCCCTGGTCCATCCCACGAAGACGAAGTGGGCCTTCGTCGACAACTATCTTGATGTGCTCGAATCGTTGTTGCCGCCCGGCGGCAATGAGCAACCCGCACGCGTTCCGCTCCTCGATTTGGTCGCGTGGATGTTCCGCGATCGTGAGCAGCCGGCCTCCGTCGACGAGGCAATCCGCATCTTTCGCGATCAATTCCATCCTTCGAACGACGAAGTCAGTCGTCTTTTCGACAAGTGGGGGCAAATTGGACATCCACTCATCCGAGTTTATGAATCCCTTGTAATGTCAGTGGCTTTAGGGGATGGGTATCCCTTGCTTCGTTTTTCTGATTCACACGAGTCGAAGTCTTACCGCAACTCGTGAGATGGAAAATATCCCGACAGCGAGCCGGGTCTGACCTGGCCTCCTGTAACCGGCTGCGACGGCAGTCTGGTGAGGCCGGGCGTGGAATCGGCCTACTTTTTCCTTCTGACGATTGTATCCTGTCTTGCGGCTGATCTCGTCCGCCGCACGCAATTCCTGTGTCGTCCGACCGCTCGCTGTTGTAGGCCACTGCTCGATCAATCGTCGTCGCTGTTCTTCCGCATGGGTCTTGTTCCACGGTATGGCACGCTCCCGGGTGGCTTTCAGTGGAGCGCCGCTTGGACACACAATCAGGTTTGCAAAAGTCCTTATTTTTTCATTGCTTACAGCAGGCGACTCAGATATCGGTCCCGAACCTGGATGAGTGGCTGTCTGATTTGGTTCTTCCCGGTTTGCCGGGCCCCGTTGAGCAACACCACCGGGGTATCGTCCATTGCCTGCCGGACAGAGTCCGCAATGTGTCGAGCTATCATGGTCGAATATTCACCAATGGGTGGTGAAATCGCAATATGCCGCTTCGGGAATTCGCTTGCCCAGCGGCAACTGACCTGCCCGTCCCAGCCCCAACTTTTGCATCTGAGATAGCAGGAAGAGGGAAGGATAGTGGTGACCAGGGAAGCAAATTGGACATCCACTTATCCTAGCTTGCCAATCCCTTGGAATTTCAATGACTTATGGGGTTGGATATCCCTTGTTCCGTTTTTCTGATTCACACGGGTCGAAGTCTTACCGCAACTCGTGAGATGGAAAATATCCCGACAGCGAGCCGGGTCTGACCTGGCCTCCTGTAACCGGCTGCGACGACAGTCTGGTGAGATCGGGCGTGGAATCGGCCTAATTTTTCCCTCTGGCGATTGTAACCTGTCTTGCGGCTGATCTCGTCCTCCGCACACAATTCCTGTATCGTCCGACGGCTCGCTGTTGTAAGCCACGCTCGATCAATCGTCGTCGCTGTTCTTCCTCATGGGTCTTGTTCCACGGTATGGCACGCTCCTGGGTGGCTTTCCGTGTTACCCATGTGCCCGGTCTGTACCGAAGAATACCCCTGCTGTTGTCCGTGCCTTGCCCGACTGGAAACGCGGTGCTAGTGACCTCCCTTCCGCTGGAGCTGAACCCATGAGAGACGCCATTCATCCGAAGTACGAAGCCAGCCGCATTGTCTGCGCCTGCGGCAACGTGATCGAAACCCGTTCGACGCTACCCGAAATCCATGTCGAGATTTGCTCCAACTGCCATCCTTTCTTCACTGGCAAGCAAAAGCTCATTGATACCGCCGGCCGCGTCGAGCGCTACAAGAGAAAGTACAAGATCGAAGGGTAGCGGGCGCGCTACGCGCCGTTTTCCGATCTACAATTCAGAAAAGGGCGAGGGAGAACACTCCCACGCCCTTTTTTTATTCCACTGTCATTCTTTGATCCTGCACTTGCCTTGTGCCGAGGGCACAAACCACACCGATGCTACAGAAACTGGAAGAGGTTGAACGCCGCTACGTCGATCTGGAACGAACTCTCCTCGATCCGGCCGTCTTCAACAATCGCAAGGAATTCGCCCGGCTGTCGAAAGAACGTTCCGATCTGGAGCCGATCGTGGCCTGTTACCGTGACTGGAAGCAGGTGAACGCCGAGATCGAAGGCCATCGCCAACTCCTTGATGATTCCGATGCCGAACTGCGCGAACTTGCCAAGTCGGAACTACCCGCCCTCCGTGAGCGTCTCGAAACGCTCGATATCGAGTTGCGCCGCCTTCTGCTCCCCAGGGATCCGAACGATGATCGAAACGTGGTTCTCGAAATCCGTGCCGGAACTGGCGGCGACGAGGCCAGTCTGTTCGCAGCTCAACTCTTCCGGGTCTACTCCCGATATGCCGAAGAAAATGGATGGCGTGTGGAAATTCTCAGTGCCAATCCCACCGGACTCGGCGGTTTCAAAGAGATCGTTGCACTGATCGAGGGGCGCGGCGCCTATAGCCGTCTCAAATTCGAGGGTGGCGTGCACCGCGTGCAGCGTGTCCCCGTGACGGAAGCCTCGGGACGTATCCATACCTCCACCGTTACCGTCGCCGTCCTGCCGGAAGCCGAGGACGTGGAAGTCCAGATCGATGAGGCGAAGGAACTCCGCATCGATGTGTACCGTTCCTCCGGACCCGGTGGGCAGAGCGTCAACACCACCGACTCAGCAGTGCGTGTCACCCATCTGCCGACCGGCCTGGTGGTCGCCTGCCAGGACGAGAAATCCCAGCATAAAAACAAGGCCAAGGCACTCAAGATCCTGCGGGCCCGATTGCTCGAACGGGCACAGGCAGAGCAACATGCCGAAGTGGCGGAAAACCGCCGTAGCATGGTGGGCACAGGGGAGCGCTCGGAACGCATCCGCACATACAACTTTCCCCAGGGACGGATGACCGATCATCGCATCAATCTGACGCTGTATTCGCTCGATCGGATCATGGAGGGACAGATCCAACCTCTCATCGATGCCCTGATCACCCATTACCAGGCCGAGGCGCTCAAGGCTGCCAGTTGAAGATGACCGCGCCAACGAATCACATGCCGAACTCTCCAGGAACCATTGCCGAACTGCTCGCGGAGGCAACGCATCGGCTTGCTTTGGCAGAGATCGATTCGCCTCGATTGAATGCGGAGGTCCTGCTGGCGCACACGATGGACACCAATCGGACGGCCCTGTATGCGGCCTTGCAGGACAGGCTTCAGGAAGAACAGGTGACCCGGTTCGAGGCGTGTCTGGCACGACGTCTTCAACGCGAACCCCTGCAGTACCTCGTGGGCCATCAGGAGTTCTGGTCTCTCGATTTCATCGTCACTCCCGATGTCCTCATCCCACGGCCGGAAACGGAACGGATCGTCGAACTGGCCCTCGAAGCATTCCCCGAAGGAAGGCAAGGACAGCCGGTCCGTGTCTGCGATGTCGGTACGGGCAGTGGCTGTCTGGCCATTGCGCTGGCTTCCGAGTGGCCTGCCGCCCGGATCACGGCAGTAGACGTGTCTGAAGCAGCATTGCGGGTGGCGATTGCAAACGCGGAACGTTGTGGCGTGAGCGGCCGGATCTCGTTCGTTTGTTCCGATCTTTTCGAGGCCCTCGATGATCGTCCGTTTGATCTCATCGTTGCCAATCCGCCGTATCTGTCCGATGCCGAGTTGGCCGCTGCCCAACCGGAACTTGCTGCGGAACCTCGGACCGCTCTCACCTCGGGCCACGATGGCCTTTCCACGATCCGCCGTCTACTGGCACAGGTCCGGTCCCGACTGGTTCCGGGAATCGGCCGGTTCCTGATGGAGATCGGTGCAGGTCAGGAAGCCGCGGTGTTGTCACTGGCCCGTGAAGCTGGTTTCGCCACGGCCCGGATCGAACACGATTACGCGGGATTGCCGCGTGTCCTCTCGGTGCGCGTGTAGCCATGGACAGGATCGTCATTCGTGGCGGCAACCGCCTCAAAGGAGAGGTCCAGGTCGAGGGCGCAAAGAATGCGGCGTTACCGATTCTGCTGGCGTCATTGCTGACGGCGGATCGCTGCACGTTCCGTAACGTGCCGCAGGTGGTCGATGTGCGTACGACGCTGCGGCTGCTTTCTGCACTGGGCGCACAGGTTGAAAACGAGGGCGGAGAAGTTTGCGTGCATGCCAGCCGTCTTTCCCGCCTGGAAGCGCAGTATGATCTCGTCAAGACGATGCGCGCATCTTTTCTGGCACTTGGACCTTTGTTGGCACGCTTTGGCCGGGCGCGTGTCTCGACTCCGGGCGGCTGTGCCATCGGTACGCGTCCGATCGATCTGCATCTCGATGGGCTGCAGAAAATGGGCGCCGACGTACGTCTGGTTCATGGTTACGCCGAGGCAGAAGCGAAGGAGTTGCACGGGGCACAGATCTACCTCGATTTCCCCTCTGTCGGCGCCACGGAGCATCTGATGATGGTGGCGTGTCTGGCACGAGGAACGACGCTGATTGAACAGGCCGCGCGTGAACCGGAGATCGTGGATCTTGCCAACGCCCTGATCTCCATGGGTGCCAGGATCCATGGCGCCGGCGAGGACGTGATCACGATCGAGGGTGTGCCGGAGTTGCATGGGACCGATTACACGGTTCTGCCAGACCGCATCGAGGCAGGTACGTTCATGATGGCCGCAGCCCTGACCGGTGGCGACGTGCTGGTGCGTGGAGCAAGGGCCGAACACCTGAATTCCGTGATTCTCAAGTTGCGAGAGGCGGGGGTTGAAGTGGAGGAACGGCCGGAAAGCCTCCGTGTCGTGAGCCACCGGCGCCTGCAGAGTGTCGATGTGAAAACGATGCCCTATCCGGGTTTTCCGACCGATCTGCAGGCTCAAATGATGGCGACACTCACTCTGGCCGATGGCCGTGCCGCGGTGACGGAAACGATTTTCGAAAACCGTTTCATGCACGCCCTCGAATTGAATCGTATGGGTGCAGACATCAAAGTTACAGGGAACACGGCCATCGTTCGTGGCGTCGAGACTCTGAGCGGTGCACCCGTAATGGCAACGGATTTGCGCGCATCCGTCTCGCTGATCCTTGCCGGCCTTGCTGCCGATGGCGTAACGGAGGTTTCACGCGTGTACCACCTCGATCGCGGTTATACGCGTATCGAGGAGAAGCTTTCGGTTCTGGGTGCAGATATCGTTCGCCAGTCCGAAAGGAAGGGATGAGGGGCCATGTTGATACGAATACTGACAACGCGCGATGCCGCTTTTGATCGCCAATTCGCAGCCGTCCGGGAGCGAGGTGCCACAGATGATGCGCGTGTCGAGACGCAGGCCCGCGAGATCGTTCATGCGGTCCGGCGGCGTGGAGATCGGGCCGTCATCGAATTCACCCGGCGTTTTGACGGTGTGACCCTGACCCCGAAAACTCTGCGTGTGAGTGAGGAGGAAATTGCCCGGGCGGTGCACGCCGTGCCGGCCGATGCGAAAGCGGCCCTCCGGCTTGCTGCCAGGCGGATCACAACATTCCACAAGAAGCAGGTGACGAAATCCTGGAGTTTCCGGGATCCGATTGGACTCGAACTCGGGCAACAGATCACGCCGCTCGATCGTGTCGGGTTGTATGTTCCGGGCGGCCATGCGGCATATCCGTCCTCGGTGTTGATGAATGCCATTCCGGCTCGTGTGGCTGGCGTCCGTGAAGTCATCATGGTCTCTCCCTGCGGCAAGGCGGGTTTGAACCCCGCTGTTCTGGCTGCCGCTTCGATTGCCGGAGTCGACGCCGTCTACCAGATCGGCGGCGCGCAGGCTGTGGCGGCTCTGGCGTACGGCACGGGTACTGTCCCTCGAGTCGACAAGATCGTTGGCCCTGGGAATGCCTGGGTGCAGGCAGCGAAGAAGCTCGTGTACGGCACGGTGGATATCGACGGTGTGGCCGGACCGAGTGAGGTTCTCGTGATTGCCGACAGCACAGCGGATCCTGCATTCGTCGCTGCCGATCTGATCGCGCAGGCAGAGCACGGCAGTGGAGACGAATGTGCCGTCTTGCTGACCACGTCCCGCCCTCTGGCATTGGCGGTCCAGGCCGAACTGGCCCGGCAACTGAAGCTCCTGCCGCGCCATCGTGATGTCGAGCGGGTTCTGAAGCGCCGTGGTGCCATTGTTGTCGTGCGTGACATGGAAGAGGCGGTCCGGCTGGCAGACGAGGTTGCACCCGAACATCTCGAACTGATCGTCGATGGTGCGCGGTCGTGGGCGCGGCGCATCCGCAATGCCGGTGCCATCTTCATCGGTCCGTTTGCGCCCGCACCCCTCGGCGATTATCTGGCAGGACCGAATCACGTTCTGCCGACGGGCGGTACGGCACGTTTCTTCTCCCCTCTGGGGGTCTACCATTTCGTCAAACGCACGAGTGTGGTGACGGCGTCACGCGCCGCGTTGAAAAAACTCGCCCCCTCGGTGGCGGCACTTGCTACTCTCGAAGGCTATCAGGCACACGCCAGGTCGGTGCAGATTCGGTTTGCGAACGAAACGCCGGCCCGGGGAGGAAAGAATGGCGCGCGCTAAGACAAAGAAAAATGCGGTGGTGCGGACCGTGACGCAAGCGGCATTACCGGTGGCGGTCGAAAGCCGTGGACGGTCGGCCCGGGTGGTTCGAAAAACGAAGGAGACGGATATTACCGTCGAACTGAATCTGGACGGCCGGGGCCAGGCCAACGTGGATACGGGAATTCCGTTCCTCGATCACATGCTCGATAGCCTGACGCGCCACGGATTCTTCGATCTGACGATCTGCGCTCAGGGGGATCTTGCCGTCGATCAACACCACACGGTCGAGGACGTCGGGCTGACGCTGGGTGAAGCGTTGCGTGAGGCCCTGGGCGACAAGCGGGGCATCCGTCGTTTCGGCAGTGCAATCTGTCCCCTCGATGAAGCTCTGGTGCAGGCGGTGGTCGACCTCAGTGGCCGTCCGTTCCTCTCCTATCATCTTCAGATTCGTGCGGCCCGTGTCGGCGCTTTCGATACGGAACTGGTGCATGATTTCATGCTCGCCTTTGCCAATCAGGCGGGGATGAATCTGCATCTGAATCAGACACAGGGCCGTAACGCGCACCACATCATCGAGGCTGCCTTCAAAGCACTGGCACGCGCCCTCGATGCCGCCAAGCAGATCGATCCGCGCGTCGAGGGAGTCCCGTCGACCAAGGGAGCCCTCTGATCGTTCGAAGCGGCAACGGACTGCTCTCTCTGCGATCCGCCGGTGCCATCATTGGAGACCCTACCGAGCTGTCCGGCCGGCGCTGCATCCGTGAATGAAGATGTCTGACAAACCGACCATCGCCATCATCGATTACGGCATGGGGAATCTGCGCTCTGTGCAGAAAGGACTGGAAAAGGCCGGATATCCCGCGTTGGTAACGAGGCAGGTGGATACCATCGAAGCCGCCGATGGGGTGGTCCTACCGGGGGTGGGCGCATTCGGTGCCTGTATGGAGAACCTGCGCCGCCACGGTCTCGTGGCCTCCGTTCGCCGTGTCATCGAGCGCGGCAGACCTTTTCTGGGGATCTGCCTCGGAATGCAGTTGTTGTTCGAGGAAAGCGAGGAGTTTGGTCCGGTACCTGGTCTCGGTGTCTTCCGTGGCCGGGTGGTTCGGTTCGCCGGCAGACCGGGATTGCCGGTACCTCACATGGGCTGGAATCAGATCCACAAGGAAAAGGATGTTCCGCACCTCCAAGGAATCGAAGATGGGGCCTACGCCTATTTCGTGCACTCGTACTATGTCGTGCCCGGGGTGGCGGACCTCACCGCCACCAGTACGGAATACGGTGGGACGTTCACTTCGGCTGTGTATTGCGACAATGTGTTCGCCACCCAATATCATCCCGAGAAAAGCCAGACGGTCGGTCTGAGGATTCTTGCGAATTTCGGACGGCTCGTTGAGTCGGGAGGCAGGAGAAGTCCATCGTGAATGAAGACAAAGGGACCCTTCGTATTCTTCCCGCCATTGATCTGAAGGGTGGCCGTTGCGTGCGTCTGTTGCGTGGCGACATGCAGGCCGAAACGGTGTACGGCGACGACCCGGTTGCCATGGGACGTCGCTGGGTGGAAGAGGGCGCCGAATACCTGCATGTGGTCGATCTCGATGGTGCGGTGAGTGGCGAACCACGAAATGGGGTAGCCATTGCGGCGTTGTGCGAATCGCTGCCGATCCCGCTCGAAGTTGGCGGCGGGATTCGTACGCTCGATCGTGCTGCCGAGTTGATCTCGCAGGGTGTCGATCGTGTCATCTTCGGCACATCGGCTCTGTCGCACCCGGAGATCGTCGAGGCAGCCTGCCGGCGTTTTCCCGGCCGTATTGCCGTCGGCATCGATGCACGTGATGGCAAAGTGGCGATTCAGGGTTGGACTGAAACGAGTGCCCTTACGGCGATCGAACTGGCCAGAAAAGTCGAACAATGGGGCGCTTGCAGGATCATCTATACCGACATCAGCCGCGATGGCACGCAGCAGGGTGTCAATGTGGAGGCAACCTGCGCCATCGCCAGGGCCGTGCAGATCCCGGTGACCGCATCGGGTGGAGTGGGTAGCCTGGACGATATCCTTGCGGTGTGCCGCGCCGGTGTGCCGAATCTCGATGAAATCATCGTGGGCCGCGCTTTGTATACGGGTGCGGTGCGGCTGCCCGAGGCGATTGCCGCGATCACAAACTGCCAATAGTTCGGAGGCGAATCATGCTTGCTCGGCGAATCATTCCCTGTCTGGACGTCAAAGGTGGCCGTGTCGTCAAAGGCGTGAAGTTCGTTGGACTGCGCGACGCAGGCGATCCGGTGGAGATTGCCCAGCGCTATGACCTGGAAGGCGCGGACGAACTGGCGTTTCTGGACATTACCGCGTCGCAGGAAGAGCGCGACATCATCCTCGATGTGGTGGCGCGAACGGCGGAAACAGTTTTCATGCCGCTGACGGTCGGTGGCGGAGTGCGTGATCTGAACGATGTCCGCCGTCTCCTCAATGCGGGTGCGGACAAAGTCTCCATCAACACCGCTGCGGTGCAGAATCCAGATTTCGTTCGTGCCGCTGCCGAAAAATTCGGCAGCCAGTGCATCGTGGTGGCAATCGATGCCAAACAGATCGGCGACACTCGATCGACCGGGGGAAATCCCAGGTGGGAGGTCTACACACATGGCGGGCGCAACGCGACCGGGTTCGATGCCATCGAGTGGGCCGTGCGTATGGCTTCCTACGGCGCTGGTGAGATCCTGTTGACCAGCATGGATCGTGACGGCACCCGGGAGGGTTATGACATCCCACTCACGCGTGCCATCGTCGATGCCGTCCCTGTCCCCGTGATCGCTTCGGGTGGTGTGGGCAGTCTGGAACACATTTACGAAGGACTGACCACCGGTGGTGCGACGGCTGCTTTGGCCGCTTCGATCTTCCACTATCGGGAATACACGGTCGCAGAGTGCAAGACCTATCTGCACGAGCGTGGTGTACCGGTACGACTATGAGCGGTTCCGTGGTCCTCCAATTCCGGGGTCCCGGCCTTGCTGTTGCGTGAGACCTGAGCATCCCTGGAACAACCTGCGACCCCTCGTTGCTGGTTTCCGTGCCTGCGCGTATAGTCGCACATATGCTGGATGCGCGTACCGAGAGGTCAATCGCGCAATTGACCGGCCTGATCCGCGCCGCATTCGGGAGCGATCTGGTGGGATTGATCCTTTATGGAAGCGCGGCAGGTGAGGATTTCGTGCCCCACCGGTCCGATCTGAATTTCGCCATCGTCTTCGAGAAGACACAGTTCTCGCACCTGCGGATTCTCCATGAACAGATGCCCGCCTGGAGCAAGTTCGGGATGGCCATGCCCCTGCTGCTCGACCGCCGTTTTCTCGACGGTGCCCGTGATGTCTTCCCCATGGAATTTCTCGACATCAAGGCCCAGCGCAGACTGCTGTACGGAGAGGATGTCTTTGCCACACTGACCGTGGAATCGGATCGACTGCGTTATCAGTCGGAGCATGAGGCGCGCAGCAAACTGCTGCGGCTCCAGGCTCTCTATGTGAGTGTCGGTGCGGACCGGCAACGCCTGCAGTCGCTCGTTCTGGATTCCGTGAAGAGTTTCGCCATCATCATGCGCAACCTGCTGCGACTCCGTTGTGGCCGTGCGCCGATACCCTATCGAATCGTCCTGCGGGAGTTCGCGAAGGAGTTCGCCGTGGAGTTCCCCATCATGGAGCGGTTGATCCGTGTACGCGAGAACGCGGAACGTTGGGCGGATGATCCGGATGAAGTCTTCTCGCGGTATCTGGAAGAGGTCGAGAGGCTCGTTGACCTGATCGATCTTTTTCCCGCAGGTGATTCGCGCCTGCCGTGATCCAACCCGGCGTCATCGGATGAGTGAGTACCGTCCCCGCAGTGCCACGATGTGGCTCAACAATCTCCTGGCTCTGGCATTCATCTGTACCGCAGTGGTGGTGCGAGCAGCCGAACCGCCGATTCCACCGCCACGTGGCTATGTCTCGGATTCGGTCGGTGTGGTGGACGCGGCGGCGCGGCAGCGGATCGAGAACATCGATGCCGAACTGAAGGCGAAGTCGGGCGCCGAGATCGCTGTTGTCGTGGTGCGAACGACGCAGCCTCTGGATGCATTCGACTATGCGATGAAGATCGCCGAGAGCTGGAAGCCCGGTGATGCCCACAAAGACAACGGTGTGGTGTTCCTCGTTGCCATCGAGGATCGCACCATGCAGATCCTGACGGGTTATGGAGTCGAGGGCGCCTTGCCGGACGGAAAGGTCGGTGAAATCCGCGACCGGATCATCGTGCCTGCATTTCGCCGTGGCGACTACTCGGGCGGAATTCTTTCCGCTGTGGAGAGAATGGCCGGCATCATCGCGCAGGAGTACGGCATCCAATTGACGGGTGTGCCACCTCCGCGGACGTTGGAGAGTGGCCAGCTTTCGACGTGGCAGGCGCTTGTCCTTTTCCTGATCCTGATTCTTCTCCTGTGGTCTATTGCCAGGATGGGTGGCTGGCCACTTTTCATGGGTGGCGGACCGTATGGTCGTGGTCCCGGTGGCGGATTCGGTGGTTTCGGAGGGGGTTTTGGAGGAGGATTCGGCGGCGGCTTTGGTGGTGGTGGTGGGGGTGGATTTGGTGGCGGTGGATTCGGCGGTGGCGGTGCGGGAGGCAGATGGTGATGCGTAGACCGGTACTTTCGAAAGTGGAGGAACGATGAAACGATCCGTGACGATATCGCTGGGGATCATCCTTCTCACGTCATTGAGTGGGTGTGGCTACAACACGATGGTCGACCTGTCCGAAAGGGTGAACGAGGCCTGGTCACAGGTTGAAAATCAGTTGCAGCGGCGCAACGACCTGATTCCGAACCTCGTCGAGACGACCAAGGGTTACGCCAAACACGAGCAACAGGTATTTGCGAACATCGCCGAGGCTCGTTCCCGTTTGATGGGAGCCGGATCGCGTGATGCGAAGATCGATGCGGCGAATGATTTGTCCTCGGCACTTTCGCGACTGCTGATGATCGCGGAACAGTACCCGGATCTGAAGGCAAATGAGCAATTCAACCGGCTTTCGGATGAATTGGCAGGTACCGAAAATCGGATTGCCACGGAACGGCGGCGTTTCAATGAGGTGGTGCGCGAATACAACGTCTACATCAAACGAATTCCACAGCGCTTCATTGCCAGTATGGTAGGGTTCACCGAGCAGAAATACTTCGAGGCGCCCAAGGAAGCGCAGCAGGTGCCCAAGGTGAATTTCTGACGATACTTCGGCCTTCCCAACTTCGAGGCTGAATCGATTCGGGTAGAGTGAGTTCGGCATGGGTGCTACCGGGAACTGCATGATCCTCCGTCGACCTCGTTTTGTCGTCATCCTCACCGGGCTATCTCTTTGTTTTGCTACCGCGGTCGGTCTGTCGGCTTGCGGTGGTGGGGGAGATGCGCCACCACCACCTCCTGAGCCCCCGTGCGATGCGACGTTGAAGATCTGTTACGTGAGTACAATCGGCAACGACGAGAATGATGGAGCGACGACCGGCTCGCCCCTGGCCTCCATTGCCCGGGCGGCTCAGATTGCCTGGGACGACTACACGATCGTCGTACAGGCCGGCGTGTACCGGAACCCCGTAACCAGCGCGGTTGTGGGGAAAACACCGAAACGGCTGCGCTTTGCTGCCGTCGGCACTGCGATTCTTGACGTCAGTACGACGCCGGGGGCAGCAGGATTCAGCTTTTCGAATGCGGATGGCTACGTGATCGACGGCTTCACCGTGCGGGGTGCAGGTGATGCGGGGATCGTTTTCAAGAGCGGCAGCGATGACATCGTCATCCGCAATTGCCGGATCGCAGGAAATCGTGGTTCGCGCAGCGATGGTATCCGTATCCAGGATTCGCTCAACGCGCTCATCTTCAACAATCTCGTCTATGACAACAGAGGCATCGGCATCCGGATCGGTGGCACACAGACCGGCTCCGCAGGAGCGCAGGTCATCAACAACACGATCTACTCGAACGACAGCCGGGGGATCGAGATCGGCTCCTCGCAGGCCGCCTCCCCGAATGCTGTCGTGTTGAACAACATCATCGAGGCCAACAACGGTGCCCAGGATCAGGTGAAGGTCGAAAGCACGGGAAGCCTCGTTGGCTATAACGGCGACTACAATCTCGTGTACCCCGCCCGGTACACGCCCGGCAGCGGACGGATCCAGGGTCGTCATGACCTGAACCTCGAATCAAGGGTGATCAACCCGGCCGGTGGCGATTTTCATCTTGCTGCCAGTAGCCCGGCTATCGATGCGGGACATCCACTGACCGATCGCCCGGAGTTGCGCCGGTACCTGCAACAGCGACGCACGACCCTCAGCAGCCTCGATATCGGTGCCATCGACATCGGGTACCACTACCCCTGAGCCACGAGAGCCGATACTGAGCAGCAGCCCTTCCGAGCTCCCGAAAAGATTCGGCATCCCTTGCACTCAGCGAGGGAGCACATCGACGGCGCGCTGGCGCAGGAGGTGGTCGGCGAGAACCAGGCAGGCCATGGCCTCGACGATCGGTACGGCGCGAGGAAGGACACAGGGGTCGTGCCGGCCACGCGCCTTCAGAACCACCTTTTCCTTTGCCCGGTTCACCGTGTCCTGAGACTGCATGATCGTTGCCGTGGGCTTGAACGCGACCCGGAACACGATGTCCTCGCCGTTGCTGATTCCACCCTGCACTCCGCCCGAACGATTGCTCGTCGTGCGGATCTGACCTGCCGGATCGATCGTGAACGGATCATTGTGCTGGCTTCCGGTCAGAAGAGTGCCTGCAAAGCCGCTGCCGATTTCAAACCCCTTCGATGCAGGGAGAGACATCATGGCTTTGGCCAGATCTGCCTCCAACCGGTCGAAAACAGGATCGCCCAGTCCGGGTGGCACGTTGCGACACACACACTCGACCACACCCCCCAGCGAGTCTCCCGCCCGGCGTGCCTGATCGATTGCCTCGATCATCTTCTCTGCCGTTGTCTGATCCGGACAACGTGCAATGTTCGATTCAACCGCAGCCAGGGTCACCGAAGACGGTTCGATGGCCGCACGGATGTCGTGAACCTGACGAACCCAGGCAATGACCTCCACCTGTGCCAGTGTCGCAAGAAGTTTACGTGCGATGGCGCCGCCCGCCACCCGGCCAATCGTTTCACGCGCTGAGGCCCGGCCTCCCCCCTGCCATTGGCGAATGCCGTACCTGGCCTCGTACGTATAGTCGGCGTGAGACGGGCGATACACGTCCTTGAAGTCTTCGTATGCGGAAGGACGGGCATCGGTGTTGCGCACCAGAATGCCGATCGGTGTTCCGAGTGTGACACCTTCGAAGACGCCCGAGAGAATTTCGGCGAGATCCTCCTCACGCCGTGCCGTGGTGATCCGGCTCTGTCCCGGCCGCCGGCGGTTCAGGTCATTCTGGATTTCCTCGACCGAGATCGGCAACCTCGGCGGACAGCCGTCCACGACGACACCGACAGCGCCTCCGTGTGATTCGCCGAAAGTGCTGATGCGAAACAGTTGTCCGAAGCTCGAGCCCATGACGGCAGGATACGAAAGCAATCCAGGACCGACAAGAGAGCTGGGCCGGATGGTGCTGTCGGAGCGACTCAATCTCGGACCACCAGAGATCGGAGTTGCCCGGTCCGATCGGTGCCTGAATCGAGATCCGGCAGAACAGCTCAGTTCAGATCGGCTGCATTCTCCAGAAAGCCGAGCAGTGTGCGCACACCGAACCCACTGGCACCGCGAGGCAGGCAGGGCTGTGGCTTGTCGATGTGTGCCGTGCTGGAAAAATCGACGTGTGCCCACGGCAGCTTGCCGGTGAATTCCCGCAGGAAAAGGCCGCCGATGATGGTGCCAGCACCGCCCTCTCCTATGTTTTTCAGATCGGCGATGTGGCTCGCGATGTCTTGTTTGTACTCGTCCACGAGCGGCAGTTCCCAGAAATGCTCACCGCAGGCCTTGCCTGCCGCAATGAGGGAATCGACCAGCTTCGACTCCGTTCCCATGATCGCTGCGTAGCGATTTCCCAGTGCGGTGCGCACCGCTCCGGTGAGCGTTGCGAAGTCGATCACCATGTCCGGTTTGCCAGCCACGGCATAGGAGAGGGCATCGGCGAGGACCAGACGCCCTTCCGCGTCGGTGTTGAGAACTTCAATGGTCTTTCCGTTGGCAGCCCGCAAAACATCGCCCGGTTTGATGGCGCCGCCTCCCGGCATATTTTCCGCCGCAGCGACGTAACCACGGACCTCGACCGGGATCGCGAGTTCCCGGACGGCGCTCATGACGGCCAGGACCGCGGCGCCTCCGGCCATATCGCGTTTCATCGTCTGCATGCCTTCCGACGTCTTCAGGGAGAGTCCGCCACTGTCGAAAGTGATTCCCTTCCCGGCGATGGCCACGGCACAAGGCGCTTTGCCACGGCTGGGGCGGTAGATCAGTTCGATGAACCGCGGTGGTTCTTCACTCCCCTGTGAGACTCCGAGAAGCGCACCCATTTTTGCCCGCTTCATCCCCCGCTCATCGAGGACACGTACGCTCAGATCATGGGCACGAGCCAGTTTTCGGGCTTCTTCGGCAAGATAGGATGGTGTCACCAGTCCGGCGGGGCGATTGATGAGGTCACGCGCATAGCAGGTTGCCAGTGCTCGCCGCCCACCCCGTGTCAGCGCCGAACGCAGCCCATTGGCGGGAGTACTGAGCAGGGACAACGCCCCGAGTTTCGGTCGCCGGCGATCCGAGTTGGTTTTCAGTTCATCGAATGTATAAGCGCTCAGATGCACTCCTTCGACGATCCACTCGACCACGGAGGGGACCCTGAACGTTGCAGGGAGTTCGATGGCGGCGCTCGTGGCACGGAGCTCCTGGGCACGTGACACGATCGTGTGAGCCACGCGGTACCACGGAGTGGCACCTTCTCCTTTGCCGGTACCGACGAGCGCGACGTAGTGGCAGGGGAGAGATCCGTGCGTCTGGAAGATGGCTACATCCCCCTCGTGACCCTTGAATGCCTGTTGGCTCGCCTCGTTGATCAAAGCGCCTTTGAGATGCCGGTCGAGTTGTGTCGCGGCCCCGGATTTCCAGTCGGCTGTCGTGGCCAGGATCAGGAGGTCGGCGGCGGTTTGCAACGGCGAATGTCCGCTAAGGGTGATTTTCATGCATTCTCCCGAGGTGTGAAGTCAACCGCTCCAGCGGCGGAGGTAAGAGAGGATCACTTCCCGTTCATGAGCATCGAGGGGTGGAATTCCGCGCCGTACCATCTCCCCCTGCATCGCCTCGACTTTGATCTTCCAGAGCTCGAATTTCATCGCGGCCGGTGCGTAGACGCGGTGGCAATTGTTGCAGCGTGCGGCATACAACCGGGCTCCTTCGGATTCAGGTTCGGGCAGTTTGGCATTGCAAGCGGAGAGCGTCGCGAGGCCGAAAGCGAGCAAGGCCCCGATCGAACGATGATACCCGGGGGACTGCGAAAAGAACGCCGGGGTCCGTCGCCCCATCAGGTAACCTCTCGATAATAGGCGGTCTGTCCCGGTGTTTCGGCCACTCCCACTTCCATCGTGGTGATGCCCGTGATGCCGTCGTTTTCGAGCTCCCGCCGGATTTCTCCGAGCACGAACCGCGCGAGTTCTTCTGCCGAACTGTGGACGATCGGCAAAAGGAGGACGTCGCCTTTGGGGAACGAAAACTCGTCCTGCTCGTAGCGCACATGAATCTGTGTGCCGGCCTGGCGGATCTCCAGGCAGTCGCTGAGTTCCGGGATCAGTGTCTTTTCGTTCAGGCGGCGGCAGACACGCTGCGCCACGTCTTTGACGATACCGAAGTCGAGTACGTAGCCATTCGCGTTGAGTTGCCCCTCGACCTGGACGGAAACGCGGTAATTATGGCCGTGCAAACCCTCTCGAAATCCTTCGTAGGCGATGAAATGCGCGGCGTTGAATTTGAGATTGTCGTTACTGACAAAGACCCGAAACTCGTGTCCAGCCATGGCCCCAGCACCTAGCAGACAAGCCGGAGCTGACAACCAATACGGTTTGTCTCAGAGTCGGTACTCAGTGGAACACACGTGTGACATCGAAGTAGATGCGCGTGTCACGCTCGCAATCATCACACACCAGGCGCACGACTCGGAAGCGACGTTGGCCCACATCACGTGAGGTTTCGCCGGCCAGACGCATTCCACCGCCACACCAGCCGCAGCGCCGCTGCTGCATCTCGGCGTCGATCTCATCGAAGCGGCTGACTTCAATCGGGCGGCTTGCCGTCGAACCGCGCCCCCCGTACCGCAACTGGTTACGCCGCCAGCGCCGGACCCCGGCGCTGATCACCGCAGCCAGCACCGCCAGTGTCATCAGGAGTCCGACGCCCAAGATTCCTCCTCCGGTCCCTGGAGAACACGCAGGCCATGGTCGAGCTGCGCATGTGCTCCGACGAGCATGAGAATGTCCCCGGCCTGAATGACGAAATCGGCTTCTGGACTGGCGTGGGACACGCCGCCGCGTACGATGGCGATGACGTTCACTCCGGTCTCCTCACGCAGGCGGAGATCGCGCAGCGATTTGTTCACGGCTGGAGAGCGTGGCGTTACGAGAAACGATTCCGCCGTCGTCGCCGCCAGGATCGAGGTGAGTTGATCGAGCGTCTGGTTGGGCAGTTTCACGCTGCGCAACATGCGATAGCCCTCTACACGAATCAATTCGATCTGTCGTGTGATCACGTTGCGAGGAACATGCAGCCGGCGCAACACTCGCGCAAAGATCTCGACCGATGTCTCGAATTCCTCCGGGATGACTTCGGTGGCGCCCAGGCGGCGCAGGTTTTCCATTTCTGCCAGATAACGTGTTCGTACGATGACGGGAACCGATGGGTTGAGCTGTCGCAGATGGGCTACGATACGTCGCGTGGCCACCACGTCGGAAATCGCCACGACCACTACGGCCGCATGTTCCGCACCAACCTGCTCGAGTACCTGCGGCCGTGTTGCATCGCCGAAGATCACGTTCTCACCCCGGGCACCGGCTGCCGCCACACGCATCGGGTCGAGTTCGAGAATGATGTACGGGATGCCAGTCGAGAGGAGGACCCGTGCGAGGTTTTCGCCGTTCAATCCGTATCCGATGATCAGGACCGGAGGACGTGGTGGCGGCGAAGCCGGGGCCACCGGCTGTATTTCACGCTGCCGGTCGAGACGATCGAGCCACGCCGGCAGGGCCGTCATCAGGAACGGTGCCGTAAGCATACTGAGGACCGCGACTGTGGTGAAGATTTCATATTGCGGCTGCGACAACATACCGCTCGGCAAAGCGAAACGGGTCAGGACAAAGGCGAGTTCTCCGAGCGAGGAAAGGGCTACCGCGGTCAAAAGTGCCACGCGCCACGAGCGATAGAAGGGGAGAACCACACACACCGCGATGATCGTTTTTCCGAGCATGGCGGCTCCGGTGAGCAGAATCAGATACGAGGCATCCATCCAGAGCCGGTCGACCGGCACCAGCATGCCGATCGAAATGAAGAAAATGCTGTTCAGCGTGTCCCGAAACGGTAGCACGTCGGCAACGACGGCATGACTGTATTCGGACTCCGAGATGACCAGCCCCGCAATGAGAGCGCCCAATGCCAGGGAGAGACCCAGTTGTCCAGCCAGCCAGGCTGTTCCTACGGTGACCAGAACGATCGTTCCCGTGAAAAGCTCGCGACTGCGCAGGCGGACGATCCGGGCCAGAAGCGCGGGTAGCAGGAGTCGGGCTACCCCGACGATGAGCACGAGCGCGCCGGCGGATTGCAGAAGGACCAGGCCGATGTTGACCGACGACCCTGCCGCAGACTCGGAAAAAGCCCTCGTCAACATCACCATGGGCAGCAGCGCCAGGTCCTGGATCAGTGCAATGCCCAGCACGATGCGTCCGTGCAACGAGTCGATCTCCTTGCGATCCGTCAGTACCTTCAGAACGATGGCCGTGCTCGAATGGACGACGAGAAAGCCAACCAGCATGGCCAGCGGTGCGGGAGCACCGAATGCGTAGGCGGCGGCGCCGGCAACGGCGGCCGTGCCCGTCACCTGTAGAAGACCCGACCAGATGATGACTTTTCCGACGTTGAGCAGTTGCCGGAACGACAGTTCGAGTCCGACCACGAAGAGCAACAGGATCAGGCCGAACTCGGCGAGTGAGTCGACAACCTGACTGTCCTGGATGAAATTCAGACCGCGCGGTCCGATGACGATCCCGGCAATGAGGAAGCCCACGACCGAGGGCAGGCGTAATCGGTGAAACAGGATGACGATCGGCAGTGCCGCGGCAAAGACAATGACGAAGTCGCGAAGAGTGGTTTCAGGCATATGCTGGTCCGGTCAGGAACTGGCTCCGATCGCGTCGCGTAGATGACGAAAGCCGTCGCGACGCAGGAGCGACGGCAGCTTTGCCACGATCTGCCGCGCCAGAGTCGGTCCCCGGTAGATGAATCCCGTGTAGACTTGCACGAGTGAAGCTCCTGCACGGATTTTCTCGTAGGCATCTTCCGCGGTGAAAATGCCACCGGTGCCGATGATCGTCAGGGAATCACCGGCAAGACTGCGGATCTGCTGGATCACTTCGGTCGCTCGAGCACGCAGGGGAGCGCCGCTCAGTCCCCCACTTTCCTCGATACGGGTACGCAATCCGTCGCGCCGGATCGTGGTGTTCGTCGCGACAATCCCGGCGGCGCCGTGCTCACGCGCGGAGCGAACCACTGCGGTGATGCCGTCATCGCTCAGGTCTGGTGCGAGCTTTACGAGAATCGGCCGCGGATGTTCGATTTCCCCCTGTTGCGCGAGCTTCGAATTTGCCGTCTGGAGCGTGTCGAGCAGGATATGTAGATGCTCCTCACCTTGCAGGTCGCGCAAACCGGGTGTGTTGGGTGAGCTGACATTGACGACGACATAGGTTGCGAAACGGGCCAGCCGCTGGAAACTTTCCAGGTAGTCGCCCGCCGCATCCTCGATCGCCGTCAGGCGGGATTTCCCGATATTGATTCCGAGTGGAATCCCGATGGGGGAGTGTTGTGTCGCTGCCCGAAGCCGGCGGCTGATGGCCTCGGCCCCCTGATTGTTGAAACCCATTCTGTTGATGAGCGCTTTGTCCTCCGGTAGGCGGAACATCCGTGGTCTGGGGTTTCCGGGCTGTGCGAGTGCGGTGACGGTTCCCAACTCGGCAAAGCCAAAACCCAGCGCCTGCCAGACATGCGGGAACCCGGCGTTCTTGTCGAAGCCTGCAGCGAGCCCGACAGGATTGGGGAAATGCGCGCCCCAGAGATTCTGCGACAACTCCGGGATGCCGGCCGGAGTGCAGGAGATCCATGCACCCGATACCCGTTCCATGGCGCCCAGAACGAGACAGGCGAGTCCGTGCGCCTGCTCGGCATCGAGTTGAAAAAGAAGAAAACGGAGAAACGGATACCAGTTCACGTTGGTTTCATGTAGGCCAACGGCGTCCGGCAGGAAAGCACAGGAGGGTGAGGAATTTGGCATTGATCCGGATGATTGGAAGGACGGAGTGCTTTTCGTGTGCCAGGCGAGGAACGTACAGAAGATGTTGTTCCCCCTGCTGCGCGGGCTGTGGATCGGTCCTCTCACGGAACGCGATTTTTTTCTGGCAAAGATTTTAAAGGGATGATACGGGCGCCAGCAAAAGATCGGTTCGAAGCTGACACAGGCTTCATGGCTGCTGGGGCTCGGCGGTGAGCTTCTGGTGGTGGACCGAGCCGGAGGCCGACAGTCGGCGGCCGGTCGCCGGCAAGACGGGATCAATGGGACCCGTCGCGTGGTTGGGACGCCGAGAAAGGAGGTGGTCCAGCGATGAGTAACCCTACGGCGATCTGTGAGGTGGTGACCCCTTAGGTCGAGTTCCATGGCGATGGTAGAGGTACGTGCCTGGCATGGCGTGTGGTCGCACCTGCGGCGTGTCAACGCGCGCCCACTGCAGGCGCTGGCACCTTTACCGGGCGGAAATCCGCCAAAGTCGTTACGTGGCTCTGCCTGGGGACCCAGGCGCCATCGATCCCGGGAGCTCCCGCGCTATCGCCAGCGGGGCGGTCAAACCGCAGAAGCTCCCGGGATTTTTTGTTTCGATTGACGATTCCAGCCGATTCAGATCAACGTGGAGAACTACCCAACAGGGGGTGGAAAATGGCAGGTACAGCGAAACTCCGGGCAGTGAATGGCACTCGTCCTTCGCTTCGATTCTACCACTCCGAAGCGCTGCATCACCGTATGGTCGTACTGATCGAGGCCATCGAGTCAGACCCGCGACCGAAACAGCATCGCGCGGAACTGGCGGAACTGGTCGTCGAACTGACGCAGTCCGGGTTCGATTACTTTTTCATGAAACTGATCAGAGACGCTGGCATGGGTTTCATGGTCGAGCAGTCGACCCGGGTTGGACTGGCGAGCATTCTGAGGCTGCTCACCCCGATAAGCCGCCGTATCATTGGCGGTATGGACGTCGGCCAGCTTCTCTCCGTCACGCGGCATATGCGTGAATTGATGGATTGACTGCCGCCAGGCTCGGGGCTCCGAGACCAGCGGCAGTCTGTTTTTGTACGGTTCAGAGATCCTTCATCCCCGTCTTCGATGCACCGACGAGGGCAACCATTTTGCCTTCGGGCGCGCGGCCTTCGTGCATGATCTGGTGTGTGTGCGGGATCTTGTCGAAGGGAAATGTTTCCGCCAGACACGGATCGATCTTGCCGTCCAGAACGAGCTGGTTGAAGGCATAGGCCTGTTCGTCGTTGGCGAAGTGTGAACCCTGAAAGCGCTTCTGGCGCATCCACAGGTAGCGGAGGTCGACCACTGCATTGAAGCCGGTCGTACCGGCGCAGATCACGACCATCCCACCGTTCTCACAGACAAAGATCGATGTCGGTACGGTGTCCTCCCCGGGATGTTCGAAGATGATCCGTGGGTTCCTCCGCTCGCCGAGTACGTCCCAGATCGCCTTACCGAAGTCGCGGCAGCCGGCAGCCCACTTGTTGTACGCCTCCGTGTCTTTCCAGTGTGGCATCATACCCCAGTGTGAAAATTGCTTGCGGTTGATCACACCGCGGGCGCCGAGTTTCATGCAGAACTCTTTCTTGCGGTCGTCGCCGATCACACCGATCGGAATTCCACCCTCGGCTTTCACGATTTGCGTTGCCATGCACCCCAGGCCGCCCGAGGCACCCCAGATGAGGACGACGTCGTCCGTGCGTACCGTGTGTGGCGGCCAACCCATCAACATACGGTAGGCTGTCGCTCCGACCAGTGTCGTGGCCGCTGCCTCTTCCCAGGTCAGGTGGCTGGCCTTGGGCATACATTGGTGAGCCTGCACTTTGGTGAATTGAGCAAAGCTTCCCCAACTCGTTTCATAACCCCAGATCTTGAAGGAGGGGTCGAACATCGGGTCTTCGCCCCGCTTGACCGCCGGACACTCGGGATCCCACGTGCCACAGTGAATGACGACACGGTCACCGACCTTGACGTTTTTCACAGCGCTACCGGTTTTGTAGACGATCCCCGATGCATCGCTGCCACCGATATGGAAATCGCTCGGGTCGAAGCCCGATTTCTGGCGTGCTGCAATGACATTGACCGGTGAGCCACGCGCCGCCCAGACATTGTTGAAGTTGATCCCGGCAGCCATGACATAGACAAGACACTCGTCCGGCTTGATCTCCGGTACCTCCACTTTTTCAATTTCGAATGCAGTTTTCGGTTCGCCGAAGCGGGATGCGCGGATGAGTTGCGCGTACATGTACTTCGGAACTTCCCCGATGGGTGGAATTTCCCCGATTTCGTAGATCTCTCTGCTTCCCATTCTGGCCTCCAGCGCCACGTTGTGTGGCCCGATGTGATGCGAACCGCCGAGGTTATCCCCGAAACGGCGCCTCAAGGCAACGTGGGGCCTCAGCCGAAACTACGGACTCTGCTGCAAAGCACGTGTGGGATACGGCGATCGATGTGGAAATTCCCAGTGCAGGAAATTGTTCTGGGGGGTGTAGACGAAAGGGCTGCCGATTGCGTACGAAGGGGGCATGGTCAACTACGAAAAACGAGGCAACGTTGGGGTCATCACGATCAACCGGCCGGAAGCTCGCAACGCGGTCAATACGGCGGTAGCGACGGGCATCGAGGAGGCGGTCGACAAGATCGAGGCGGATGACGAGATCTGGGTTGGTATTCTCACCGGTGCGCAAACTACGAAAGGCTACATCTTCTGCGCCGGTGCTGATCTCAAGCAGATGAGTGTCGATCCGGGCGGGATGATGACCAGCCGTGGCGGTTTTGGCGGTCTGGTGCAGCGCGAACGGACAAAGCCGTTGATTGCTGCTGTCGATGGTCCGGCGCTCGCCGGTGGGACCGAGTTGGTGCTGGCGTGCGATCTGGTGGTGGCATCGCGCACGGCGGTCTTCGGGATCCCCGAAGTAAAACGCAACCTGGTCGCAGCGGCAGGTGGCCTGTTCCGCCTCCCTCGCAAGATTCCGCGCAACGTGGCGATGGAACTTGCTCTCACCGGACGTCTCGATTTTCCCGCCGAGCGCGCCTACCACTTCGGCTGGGTCAACGTCCTCTGTGAGGAAGGGCAAGCGCTGGAAGCAGCCCTGCAACTGGCCGGACAGATCTGCGAAAACGCTCCCCTGGCCGTGCGTGAAAGCCGCCGTATCGTACTCGAAGCGACTGATCAGCCGGACGAAGTCGGCTGGCGGATGTCGAGCGACGGGATCGCCAGGATGTTCGGTACCGAGGATTTCAGTGAAGGTCTGGCCGCTTTCGTCGAGAAACGTCCGCCTCGCTGGAAGGGACGCTGAGCGCCGCCTGGGGACGAAATCCTGAAGGAGCGGTTCGGGCTGCCGGAGGTGAATACACCTCCGGTGCCAGAGCCGTCCCGGATCGCCCGGGGGAACGGCTTTGCCGGAGATGTGACGCAGCGGCCCGCCTCTGACATTTCCACACACAGCAACATCACGCATGGGTGTTGTGCAGGGCCGTTCTTTGCGTTGCGCCTGACCGTCGGGTGCCGGTATGGTGAGACTCGTATGTCGTTACCAACCGTGAGTCTCGTACGCGTTCCGGGTGAGCGGCCCGGCAAAGTCGAGGTGCTGGCCGCCGTGCAACGCGCCATGGAACTTGCCGATTGGCGCCAGTATCTGCCGCGTGGTGGCGACATTGCTCTCAAACCGAACCTGGGCTGGGATCTCTTTTTACCCGGTGCGACGACTTCACCATGGGTTGTTGAAGGGGTGATCCGGACGATCCGGGAGTGGGTCGGTCACATCTATCTTGTCGAATCGAATCAGGTGGTGGTCGATGTCGAAAAGGCGTTCCGGCTCAACCGGATGGACCGGCTTTGTCGCGACCTGGGCGTCACCTGGCTCAACATGAGCGATGGACCCCTGGTGACGGTTCCCGTCCCGAACGGCGGCCGTGTCCTGCGCGAATTACAGATCCCGGAGATTCTGCTGCGTACCACGTTGGTGACGCTCCCCGTTATGAAGACTCACAACAAGACGGTGATCACCGGTGCGATCAAGAATCAATGGGGTTGCCTGCCCATGTTCCGCCACAACTACCATCTCGTCCTGGATGCCGCGTTGGCCGATATCAACAGTGTGGCGCGGCCACACTTTGCCGTCATGGATGCCACGGTTGGACTTGAAGGGGACAGTCCGAAGTCGGGGATTCCGCGTGTCGTCGGCCGGATGCTCGCCTCGGCAGACCCTGTTGCGCTCGATAGTATCGCGGCACGTGTGATGGGCTTTGATCCTTCGCGCATCGGTCATTTGCAGGAATGTGCTGCCGCTGGTCTGGGTGTGGCAGACCCACGTATGGTGAATCTTGTTGGTGACGACGACCTCACACTGAACCTGCACTTCATTCCCGCCCGTCACAACATCGTTTCCTGGATGGAGCTGGTGTTGCGCCGCCGGGCGATTCTACGGCCGCTCTTTTTCGATACGCCGCTCTTCCAGTTCTGCTGCTGGCTGACCGTGCTCTACTACCATGCGTGGTACTCGCTGCTCGGGATCGGCCGACGGCGCCGCGATGCCGTAGTGCACGGCACGTCTTATGGTATTCAGTGGCAGGAGTGAGCATGGTGTGCCGTAGTCTCGATATCCAGCTTCCTCTCCTTCTCGTCGCTCGGCTCTCAGGCCTCAGAGCGACTGTCGTACGGCAAGGGGAAGTCACTGAGAACGAAACCCGAATCGGAATTGCCATTGGATTCCAGCAGCCATTCCCCGTGATGGGCCGGTCATGCGCGTCGGGGTGATCGGCGGCGGAGTAGCCGGTCTTGGTTGCGCTTATTTCCTTTCTGCTGCTGGCTGCGATGTCGACATCTTCGAACAGGCACCCACCCTGGGTGGACTTGCCGGTAGCTTCGATTTCGACGGTGTACGGGTAGAAAAGTACTACCACTTCATCTGTCGCGATGATCTGCCGTTGATCGAGATGCTGCAACGCCTCGATCTGGCCACGCAACTGGAGTGGCGGCCGGGACAGATGCGGTTTTTCCATAGTGGCCGGATGTATTCTTTCGGCACACCGTGGGACCTGCTGCGATTCAAACCTCTGCCGTTGTGGGATCGGCTGCGCTTTGGTCTGAATATCGCGCGAGCACGTTCCGAGAAGGTGTGGCAACGCTACGAGGGGATGACGGCACACGATTGGCTCGTAGGGCAGATCGGAACACGGGCCTACACGGCGATCTGGGAACCGTTACTGCGGATCAAGTTCGGACCCTACTACGATCGGATCTCGGCATCATGGATGTGGCATCGTATCCACCGGATCGCGCGCTCTCGAGCGCATCTCTTTGCGCGTGAGGAACTCGGCTTCATCAGGGGTGGCACTGATGTACTCATCGAGGCTTTGGCCAGGAAACTCGATGAGGCGCGGGTGGCGGTCCATCTCTCTTCGAACGTTGAGGGAATCACGATGCGCGATGGAGCGGTGACAGGCCTGACGGTAGCAGGTGAGCATCGCGCCTATGACACGATCATCTGTACCGCTCCGTTGCCGGTCCTGGCCCGACTGCTACCCGCTGGAACGGAGCCGTACACGGCAGAATTTGCCCATATCGAGTACATCTCCGTCGTCTGTCTGGTCCTCAAGCTACGACACCCCGTCACCGACGGCTTCTGGATCAACGTCAATGAGCCTCGCGCACCGTTCAATGGTTTCATCGAATATACGAATCTCAATCCGCGCACGGATGCTGGCGCCCCACATCTCTTGTACGTGCCGTTCTATCTGCCACCGGGTGCCGCCCGGTATGCACAGCCGGATGACGAACTGCTGGCCGACTGCATTGAGGGCCTCCGTGTGATCCAGCCAGCCTTCGATTCGGACTGGATTCTCGGGACGAGAGTTTTCCGAGACCGGTATGCGCAAGCGATCTGTACGACACACTTCGCACGACGGATTCCATCGTTACGTTCGCCTGTGGGAGGGCTGTACGTAACCGATTCCACGCAACTGTATCCGTCCGATCGTACCATCAGTGGAATGTTTGGCCTGGCCCAGCAGGTCGCCGGCCTGGTTTTATCCGAAAAGTGAGGGCCTCAGTGGATTGGCTGGAGTTGGCGCTGAACCGTTTTGAGAATCGCTGGTTCGCGCGTGCGCTTGCGATTCCTGCCGCAACGGCGGAGTAGTCTGGCCCAGATGGACCGAGACCTTCTTTATAAAAACCGTTTCTCCGAGATCAGCTCCGAGAAACGGGCTGCCTTGTGGAAAGTGCTCTGTCGCAGAGTGCTTCAGCCTTACGTCGGAGCGACAGACACCGTCGTCGATCTGGGCGCGGGTTTTTGTGAATTCATCAACCAGATCCAATGCGAGAATAAACTGGCCATCGATGCCAATCCGGCGGTGCGTTCCTGGGCCGCCGATGGAGTCGAAGTCGTCGTCGGTGACGTCGCGACCATCCTGGGCCGTATCGATGCTGGAATGGTCGATGTCGTGTTCTGCAGCAATTTTTTCGAGCATCTGACGAGCAAGGATCACATGCTCGAGGTCCTGCGGAACGTCCATCGAGTTCTGGTTCCCGGCGGGCGCCTGCTCGTCATCCAACCGAACATCCGCTTCGCGTTCCGCGAGTATTGGGACTTCTTCGATCACCACCTGCCTCTGAGTGATCGGAGCCTTGCCGAAGCACTGGAACTCTGCGGCCTGCGCATCGAGGTGATGCGCCCGAAGTTTTTGCCGTTCACCACACGGACACGAGCACCGAAGGCTGCCTGGCTGCTGCAACTCTATCTTGCGCTACGGCCGCTACAGTGGCTGTTCGGAAAACAGATGTTCGTAGTGGCACAAAAGCCGCGTATTGCCGGACTGTAGGCAATTGCCATCGATTCTACATCTCGATGGCAACCTTGATGCTGCCTTTCTTTTTGTCGGCAGCAGTTGCAAAGCCCAGGTTGATTTCCTGCAGAGGAAAACGGTGAGTCACCAGACTCCTGAATACATCCTGCCAGCGGCAGAGGAGTTGCAGTGCTGTTTCGAAATCGGCGCGGCCCGTGCTCCGGCCGTACGTCATCGAGCCAATCAAGCGGGTTTCACGTACGACCATGAGGAGAGGGTTGAACGCCGTGGGTCCGGTAAACAGCCCGAGCACGATGATCGTGCCCCCTCGACGCACGATCTGTCCGGCTTCCAATAGAGTGTCCGCCGTACCGCCAACCGTTTCGACGACGACATCGACCGGCTTTTCCTCTGCCGCCTGCGCCAGCTCCTGTGCTGCTTGACTCCCACTGAAGATGCGTGACGCTCCCAGCCGTATGGCCGCATCGGCCTGCTGTGGGTGGCGCACAGTGATCCAGATTTCTCCGGCGCCAGCGGCGTACGCTGCAGCGACGGCCATGAGACCGATCGTACCGGCGCCTTGGACGAGGACTCTGTCTCCCAGACGTACATCGGCCAGCCGGATCGCGTGCACAGCCACGGAGAGCGGTTCCGCCAGAGCGCCCGTGTCGAAATCGAGGGTGTCGGGCAGGGAAAACAGGGTGTAGTCGGGTACCTTTACGTACTCGGCGAATCCGCCGTCACGCAGGTTGCCGAGAATCCGTAACTCGGGGCAGAGCTGATAGTTTCCTGTGCGGCAGAAGTTGCACTCACGGCAGACGACCAGCGGTTCCACGACGACCCGATCCCCAGCCTTCACGGATTTTACCTCATGGCCGGCTTCGGCCACCTCGCCGCTGATTTCGTGTCCGGGGCAGACCGGTGGAGCCGGCAAAGCCCCGTGATAAAAGTGCAGGTCGCTGCCGCAGATCCCGCAGCGGCGCACACGAACGATAACCTCACCGGGTCCGGGATCGGGGCGAGGTGCTTCGCGGATCTCGATCTTATGGGGTGCCGTGCAAAGAGTCGTCAACATGTTTTGCAGGCTAAACCGGAGCGTTCCGGTGCACCAGAGGGGTGTGTGGCTGATGCGTTATCTGTGGTCAGCAGAACTCTCTCTCATCGTTTCCGGATTGGATCTGTGAAAGCGCGTGTGCCACGCGTTCTGCGAGTGACCGTGCCCGTTCGCCGAGGACCGGGCCGAGACGTTGCCATTTCTCTTTCAATCGTGCGGCTTCTTCCCGGGCTGACTGGATCTGTAGATCACTCTGTGGCGCGGCAGAACCACCGATGGTCCGGGCGGCGAGTGCCAGCTTGAGACGCGTCGCCAGATCCATGCCGCTTGCCGATTGGTCTTTCGTTGTGGCGATGGATGAAGCGATCTTTTCGAGCCGCTGGCACAGCTTCTGACGCTGTGCCAACAGACTTTCGGAGGTCCACTCCTCTTCTGGAATCGCGGTGCCCCAGTCTGCTTCGATGGCATCGCACGCGTTCTGCATCCGTTCCCGGAGAAGAGCGGCCGCTTCTGCCGGGAGAGTCCCAATACCACCCCATTGGGCGAGCAACTCCCGGAGGGAGGCGAGTCTTTCCGGCGCAGCGGAGCTCTCGGTTTTATCTTCTGGCGGAACGAGCGCTTCAACGGCTGCCACCAGACTCTCCGCCGCAGCAATTCGCTCTTCCTGTTCGATCTGATCCCTCCGCCGGTACCGATCGAAGAAAATATTACAGGCGGAATTGAATCGCTCTCCGAGGATGTCCGATTCGCGAAGTGGATGCTCCATCGTCTTGTTCCGGCGCGGCCACATGCGGTTGGCCTCACTGCGCAGTGTCTTCAACTCGGCCGCCGTGCTTTCCCAGTCGGACGACTGGGCCAGGCGCTCGGCCGTGTCGCACAGGGTACGCATCTGCGACAATCTTTCTTCCCAACGTGCTTTGCTTGCGTCCAATGCTTCCTTCCGGCGATCGAAGAAGCGATTCGAGGCAGCCCGGAAACGGGCAAACAAAGCATCCGATTCCTTGCGAGGTACGGCGCCGATTTGTTTCCACTCCTCTTGCAGGCGGCGGATTTCCGAGGCGGTGGTATTCCATTCCGTCGAATCTGCAAGCGCCTCGACTGCGGCACAGAGGGCCTGTTTCTTTTCAAGGTTCTCCGAAAGATAGGCCCGGCAGGCCGTGCGTAGGGCATCGCGAGCGGTACGGAATCGATCCCACAGTGCCTGGGACTGATCACGCGGCGCTGTCGCGCAGCGCGCCCATTCCTGATCGAGGCGGGTAGATTCGAGAAGCATCTGGCGCGGATCTTCGGCGGCAAGCAGGGCTTCTGCCTGTGTGATGAGGCGGAGCTGTGCTTCGGCGTTGGCCCATTGCCTCCAGTCTTCCCCTTGCGTGTGCGCCTCGATGCGCTGGGCCAGCGCCTCCTGTGCTGCCGCAAGACGCTGCCGCAAGTGTTGGCGCTGTGGCTCGGCCAGAACGCCGATTCGGCGCGCCGCCTGTTTCGATCCGGCGAGGAGACGCTCGGCAGCGTGGGACCGGAATACTTCTCCACTCATGGCCTCTTCCAGACGTTCGCAGAACCCAACGATTTCCGCCTGTGCAGCCTCCTGATTCCGTTGCCGCTCAGCGTTTCGCTCTTCGATGCGACGCTGCAGTTCCGTTCCGGCGGCGTCGAACCGGCGTTGCAGGTCACGTTCATCGGCCATCCATTTTGCGCCTTCCGCCGATGCGGCGATTCGAGCCCACTGTCGCTCCAGCCCCTTCTGAGAACGTGCCGCAGCGTCGAGGTTGGTGGATTGTGCAAGATGTTCCGCTCGTCCAACCAACTCCGTAAGACGCGATTGGAAGGCAGTTCGCGCCCGCCAGCGCTCATGACGGTGGCGGCCGCGTTCCATGACGCTGCGGAAGCGTTCCGCCAGTTCAATGGCACGCGGATCTTCGCTCGGTGTAAGGGCGTCCCAGGCTTCCTGTGCAGTCCGGATCGCCTCGGGGATTTCGGATCCCTCCGCTTTCTCCAACGATTCACAGAGTTCCCGGCGGGCAACGATGGCTTGCTCCCGGGCCGCATCGTGCGCCCGCTCGCGCTCCATTCGCTCTCTGGCACGATCGAGCGCCTCGGTGGCTTGCCGCACGACGTCATGCCACCGCGCCTCCAGTTCCGGCTCAACCGGCTGATGTGACGACAGATCCTGCCATTCTTCGATCGCCTGGTTCAGGGTATCGCGTGCAGCTTCCTGGTCTTTCTGATCGGGTAGGCGCTCGACCAGATTGCAGAGCTGTGTCTGGCGCGTTCTCCGCTCGGCGATGCGGATCGGATGGTCATCCCCCGCAATCTGATCGAGCAGGGAAAGGGCCCGTTTCCGCACGTTTTTCGGGAACCGCGACTCCTCGGTGATCTGATGGAGAATTGCCGGATCATCGATGCGTTCGACGCTGGCCAACGCCACCTCCGGACACACGGTTCCAACGGCGATTCGTTGTAGCGTACTCACGTCGCTGATCTGGGCGAGTGCGGCCAGGGCGATTGGCAGATCTCCGCTGCGGCGTGCCAGTTCTGCCAGTGCCCCGGGATCGGTGATCCCATCGGCCGCCGCACGACGTATGTCCGCATGAAACGCCTTGAGAGCAACGGAGACACGATGTTTTGTCCGGCTCAGGTGTTTCAGGGCCTGGAGGCAGTCTTCCAGTGGCTGACGGGATGCCGCACGAGCGGCCAGCAGATCCTCGGCACGCATGGCTGCAAATTCTCGTAGCTCGGCATCAGGTTCTGTCTCGCTGAATTCCTTCAGCAGCATCGGATCTTCCAGTCTATGCAATGCGATACGGCGGATCTTTGGATCCTTGTCACGGCGTGCGACCGCCGCGATCACGGCCTGATCTTCTTGCCCAAGTTGCCGCAGAGCCCTGGCACGCACCTCTGGATTGCTGTGACGCCACGCAGGAAGGAGTCGATCACGTACCGCCATGCCCCGCTCCTACCCTCCGTGTCGTGATGAGGCAACGAGGTCTGGTGCCGGCGCGATGGCCATGGAATCAGCCAAAGCTCCGCTCGACGAACCAGAATACGCCCAATCCGGCCACGGCTGCCGAGCCGAACCGGACAACCGCTTCGTATCTTCGTGGTTCGCCACGGGTGATCCACCGCAGGAATGGCCAGAGCAGACAGACGACGAAGAGTTGCCCGAGTTCAACACCCACATTGAAGCCGAACAGCGCGGTGGCAGCCCTACCCGCAGGTAACCCGGCCTCACCGAGCACCGAGGCGAAACCGAACCCGTGCACCAGGCCAAACAGAAAAGCGACGCTCCAACGCAAAGAATGATGTGTGTGCGCCCGATGCAGCAGACCAAAATAGCAGGCGACAAAGAGTGCCAACCCGGCCAGTGAAAGCGGCGTGAGCTGCCCGTGACCCAGAACCGAGAATGCCGTGAGCCCGAGCAGGGTTGCGACGATCGCGGCCGGAAGCCCCCATCCTTGTGAACCGAGCAGCCAGATGTTTTCTGCTGCGACCAGAGCGATGGACAGCCCGATGATGGCTTCGACGGGCGCAGCAGCAGGTTTGACGAGACCCAGCGCGGCCAGACCGAGTGTGATGCTGTGGGCCACGGTGAAACCCGTGACCACCTGAGCCAGCTCCCGCAACGTGCCACCGATCAGGATCAGCGCGAAGACGAATGCGAGATGGTCATAACCACTCAGGATGTGCTCGATCCCGAGGCCGATGTAGCCTGCCAGGCTCGTGCTCCCGGCAGAGTGCGAAGACGCCTCACCCGGAGCCGTTCCGTCGAGCGCCCACGCAGGCTCACGGCTGGAGAGGACGCGTTCGCTTTCGGGACTGCCGTCACGCTGGACCCGGGCAAAGTGCAGGTGCGCCGGCGCGACATCGAGAAGAAACGCAGTGCGGATCGCCAGGCCGGTCGATGACGGACAGGAGAGATGCCACTCGAAGGCTAAACGACCTTCGCTCCCCGGCAGGGCCCGTGGCTCCTTTGTCACGCGGCACAGATCGCCGTTCGAAGAAAGCTGCAAGGCGCCGGTGAGATAGCTCTTCAGCCGTTCTGTCCTCTCCCGGATTGGTGCATGTGCCCATGGATAACGCGTGAGATCGATTTCAGAGAAACGCAGCCGTACGACGGCTTCTGCACCGTGGATTTCCCATGAGGAAAAGGAACTCGTCCGATCATGTGCCGCGGCATACAGAGGGAGGAAGAGGATGCCCATGCCAGCCAGACAGCCAATGATCCGGCGGACGTAGCGTGCATCAACGGTGCCGCGGCTGCCCGTCGCGCACCGCCGGATGATCGAAGATCTGGCTGCCGGTCGCTTCACGGTAGATCTGGCTGTACCACGATCTCTGCCTGGCGGCGTAGATCGTCGAGATATTTCCGGAGAGCGCGATCCGCTTCCCGGCGCCGGTATTCCACCAGAACCTGTGCCTTGATGGCGTCGAAGGCTGGAGGTTCTGCGGCTGCACGTTCGACGACGACCAGTACGTGATAACCGGTGTTCGAGCGAATCGGGTCGCTGATCACCCCCTCTGGTTGGGACAGGATGGCACGGATCGCCGTCGGTCCGAGATAGTCACCGAGTTTCTGTACGGGGAGAAGCACATCCGGCAACGGTACGAGCTCCGGATCTCCGAGGTTCTGACGCACGGTATCCATGTCTTCACCGTTGCGTAGACGCTCTGCTGCCTGCTGTGCACGATTCCGGGCTGCCTCCGCCTCGGCCGGGTTGCCTGCCTTCACCCAGATCTGACGCACCCGGACCTTGCCGGGTACGCTGAAAAAGTCACGCTCTCGGTTATAGAACGATCGCAGTTCCGCGTCGTCCGGAGTGGCTGAGTCCCCTGTGCTGACCACCGACTCGATCAAGGCAGCGGTCAGGGTCCGGCGGACTCGCACGTCGTCGCGCGCCAATCCCAGTTCAAGTGCGCGCTGCAGGAGAAGTTCCTCATCGATGAGCCGATCGAGGACCATCTGCCGCTGATCGGCGTTGATCGAGCGGCGGTCCTGGGCAAGACCGTTCACGGCCTGCTGGTATTCATCGAGCCGGATGGTTTCTCCGTTCACACGAGCTACAGCCCCGGCAGGCAGTTGTGGGAGGCCGGTGCCGCCGCCCTGTAAAAGGCCACTGGCAGCCAGGAGCGCACCGGCCGCTGCCCCGAGCGCAAGGAGGATATTGGGCCAGCGAGAAGAGGCAGCGCGACGCGCCGGCCGGTGCGTGGAGCGTTGTGATGACTCGGAGATCAGGTGTTGCGACACAGGCTCCTCAGATCCTTCAATCCCTGTCCGGCACCGTTCCGTGTTGCGGTTTCAAATAGATCGGGCTGGACCACGCCCGTTCCTGGTTTGGTGCCAGGCAATCCTCGTTGTATGGCGTTCGATAATCGCCGTAACAAGGTTGCACCTCGATGCACTCGCCCTCAGCGTTGTACCTGCAGCGCAGACCGCCGGCATTCACGGCCAGAGTGGGTTCCTGCAAGGCGCGCGCGTAATAGATGAATTCGCGTTTCCCCGTGACATACTCGGGATCGTCGAATTCGAACTCGCAGCCGGCTTCGGAGTCCGGGCAATCGAAGCGTTTCCATGGATCTTCGATCAGGCTGCGCAGCGGTTCTGCGGCATCTTCTTGCGGCCGGATGCGGATGACGTCGATGCGATTGATCCGGTGACGTTCATCGCTGGGGTTGAAGCATTCTCCCCGGCAGAGGGAATCGAGGCGCTCTTTACTGAGCGATCGCGTCGACACCTCCGGACAACCTGGTTTCTGTTTGAAGGCGCCGGCGGCGCGAACACGGAAATGAGGTGTGCCGGAGAAATCCGTTTCGGAACCCATGGGGAGGAGTCCGCCGGGACCGTTGAGAAGATCGAACCACAGAAGGATACGCGCCCCGCTCGTGCCGTACACCTCCCTTTGCTTGAGGGCGGACCAGATCGAATCGCGGTCACGCCCGGCTGAATGTACGGCAACGAGACCGCCGGTCAGGAAATAGGAACCCTGGCGTTCGAACTCCATGATCTGCATGGCACCGGAAGCGGTCGACGGGTCCGGTTTGAACTCTTTTGATTCCGGTTCGGGAGGCCCTTTAGGGGGCAGGAAGCGCTCATGCCAGGCTTCATCCCGCGCACCGACGGCCTCTGTCATGATGTGCCGGCCAAATTCCTTGTAGCCGGTTCCCGGACGAGCCGAGTGATTGTCGCTCGAAGCGAGGAATCCGAAGCGGAAGCGACGCGGCTGGGCGGGATCATCGAAGTTCGAAATCGCCAGTGCGTACTGTGCCGAGTTTGCCGGGCGATAATTGAACGCCGGGTTGAAACAATCACGGCACTGGCCGCAATCGAGCCAGTCTTCCGGTTGCGCACCTGGAACCGTCTGGTGTCCGGCCAACCCCGCCTTGAGATAATTGGCACGCGCTCGTTCCACACGCACGTCGCATTCAGTTTGCGGTGCATCCCCGCACCTCGAGCGGATGATTTCACCCGCACGCCAGCAGCACGGTAGGTAGTCCTTCGTGGGGGCCGGACAGATTTCTTTGCCCGAGGCGTCGAACCTGGCGGGACGCCAATCGCGATATTCCTCGGAGTTCCCATGGCCGGAATAGATTTCGAAGAGAAATTGTCGTGTCGGATCGTGTTGGGCGCCCTTGAGCTGTTTGTCCAGGCTGGAAGACGCGGGTGTGTAGAAGCCCCATGTCGTGCCGTGCGGAATGACGATCGAATCGAAGCCCCACTGCGCGAGTTTTTCGAAGAGTTCCTGTGGGGTCTGCGCCGATTCGCTGCAGTTGTCTGGCAGGGAGCGGACATCGACGCCTTTGGGGCACAACGGCGTCTCGCGGTTTTCCTGCTGGAATGCCGCCAGGTCGAAGTACCGTTGGCGGTTGGGCCAGTCGAAGAGAGGAAAGCGCAGTCGTTGCCACCAGGGCATCGGGTTACGCATTGCGGCCAGGAGTTGGTCGTCGAGGGCGCTGATGGGGCGGGCCGGCACTTTGTCGTCGTCGAGATCCTTGAAGATGACGTTCTTGTGACCGTAATGGTTGGCAGCGGTGGTGCCGACCTGCGACCACTCCCAACCAAGAAAGGTGACGACGTCGGGATTTTGTGGATCTCCTGCCACGGCGTTGCATTGGCGGATCAGTTCTTTGGTTTCCTGCCAGTGACGGGGAGAGAGCGCCTCCGCGTGGTCGTTGATGCTCCAGAAATCGAGCCCGGAGCAGAACCGTGCGAAATCGCAGGCGTCGGCGGGGGGATGTGTTCCTTCACCCTGCAAGACCGGCAGACTGCGCATGAAGGCGTCCGCCGAGAATGTGGTGTGCACGTGCAGGTCGCCGAACAGGATCTGCTTGTGGGGGTTGCCTGCACCCGCTTGTCGTCGGGCTTTGCTCTGTTGGGCTGCACGCTGTGAGATGATCTCTGCCGGCAGACGCTTGCCAGCAATCGTTCCCGGCCCTTGATGTTGGCCTTTACATGAGGCCAGTGCGAGGATGCACAGACCCAGCACAACGGTGGCATGCCGGTGGATCGCTGTATCATGCATCCTTTGCATCAGACCTCCCCTCGGCGGAGACTTGCCCCGAGTCCGTTTCGGGTATCACGGAGTGGCCATCTCCGGCCATAGCCAACGATGCAGTATCCTGGCTGCGGTGGCTGCGCTCTCTGCAGTTCGGAAGATGCGTTTTTCTTTGCGTATGAGCTATCGCGTCGCCGTTCCCGGTGTCCTGCGATGTGGCACACCCCTTGCGTTCTCAGGAAACACAAGGAGGAAGTGCGATGACTGGATTGGAAACCCTCATGATTCCCGCGGGTCTGTGGTTGGTGAAGCTGCCCATTGCGTCTGAGGCGTGGTGTGCGGCCGTGACTGCGGCCGGTGTGGTCTCGACGCTGGGTGTTGTGTGGAGCTGTCGGGGATGGATCACCCGCGCTTTGACCCGCAAAACACCGGCAAACCTTACCCCTGCATTGACGGCTCCCCGCCTGCGTGGCTGAGCCGGGACGGAGCGGAATGGTTGCGATCTTCCGGTATTGGTGTTGAAGTCGTACGAAACGAAATGGCGATAATTGGATTGATCGTGTCACTCCTGTTGTTCCGGCATTATCTGCGCCGGCTACAGGTATCCCGTGCCGAGCGGTGGAACGTTTGTTCAACCAGACCCGATGGAATCCTGAGCTGGCACGATCAATGGCACCGGCAGTGGGCGGAAAAGTTCCACCGTCAGGCCGAGCGACGGCTGCGCCATCTCGAGCGCCGGGCGGAACGGCGGATCCGTTTCATCAACAAACAGGCTCAGCGCTTCGGCCTGAGGTTTCAGCCCGTACCGGTTCCCGATGCGCTGTTGCTCCCGGATTTCACCACCTCTCCGGTCGATGCCGAGGTGTTGCGAAGGGCACGCCGGCGCGCCCGCTCGGAAGTGGGTTTTTATACCCACCTGATGGTCTATCTGGGGGTGCTGGCCTTTCTGGCACTCATCAACATTCTGACCACCGATTATCCCTGGTTCCTGTGGCCTGCCATTGGCTGGGGGATCGGCCTGTTCGCCCACTATATGGCGTCTTTCGGTGCCCGGATGGTTCGCGAAAGGTACTTCCAGCCCGCGGTGGATCGCGAAGTCCGCCGTGAGAAGATGTTCATGCATACCGAGAAGCAGGCCTCGATCGACGAATTGTCCGCCACGATCGCACACGAGATCCGCAATCCGATCGCTGCGGCAAAAAGCCTGGTGCAGCAAATGGGGGAACATCCCGATTCACCGGAAAATGTCCAGTACGCCGAGATCGCGGTATCCGAGCTCGACCGTGTGGAACGCCGCATCTCGCACCTGTTGAAATACGCGAAAGAGGAAGATTACGACTTCAGGAACGTCAAGATCACCGATGTCGTCGATGACGCCCTGGTACAGATGCGTGCCAAACTCGAGGCGGCCCGGGTGACCATTCATCGCAATTGTACCGAGGTGCCGGCGATCTGGGCGGACGCGGAGAAGCTGCGTAATGTGTTTGCCAATATTCTCGACAATGCCATCGATGCCATGGAGGTCGTTGCGGAGGGCCGGCGTATCGATCTGTCGATCGAAAACGGTGCGCGGCTACCCAGTGGTGCGGCGGCATCCGTTCGTATCCGGGACAACGGCTGTGGCATTTCCGCCGACAAGATCGATCGTACCTTCAATCCGTTCTTCACCACCAAAGTGAATGGCACCGGTCTCGGTATGGCGATTTCGAAGAAGATCATCGAGGCCCACGAGGGAACCATCGATGTTCTCAGTGAGCAGGGACGTGGCACGGAGTTCGTTATTGTCCTGCCGCTATCGCAGGATTGACCGGGACTGGAACCAACCAGCAGATGCCGAGCGATAAGGACAGTCTTCCGATGCGTGGGCGGGTTCTGGTTGTCGATGACGAACAAGCCATGCTCGTCGCACTGAGAGGGTTGCTTTCCCGTGAAGGGTACGAGGTCGAAACGGCGAGTAGTGGTGAGGAAGCTGTATCCCGGATCGAGACCGGTAACTTCCATGTGGTGATCACCGATCTCAGCATGAGTGGGATCAGCGGGTTGCAGGTGTTGGAACGCTGTCGCGAATTCGATCCCGACCTGGCCGTCATCATGATCACTGCCTACGGGTCGGAAAAGACCGCCGTACAGGCGATGAAGCTCGGAGCCGCTGACTACCTGCCCAAGCCATTCGACAACGATGAGCTGCGCGTCATCGTACGTCGTGCCATGGATACGGTGTTGTTGAAACGCGACCACCGGCGGCTGCTCGAGCAAGTGCAGGGGAGCTACAGCTTCGAGCAGATCGTTGGCCGCAGCCCGGTGATGCAACGAGTCTTCGAAATGATCGATAAGGTAGCGGACACGGATATCACCGTGCTGATCCGTGGCGACAGTGGCACCGGCAAAGAGCTGGTCGCCAATGCGTTGCACTACCGTGGTCCGCGGCGCGCCAAGCCGCTGGTCAAGATGAACTGTGCTGCGCTCAGTCGTGAGCTCGTCGAGAGTGAATTGTTCGGACACGAGCGTGGCGCCTTCACTGGCGCCGTGGCACGGCGTGAAGGGAAGTTCGAGGCTGCCCATGGTGGTTCGCTCTTTCTCGATGAGGTCGGCGACATGCCCCTCGAAACGCAGGCCAAGCTCCTGCGTGCCATTCAGGAGAAAGAGGTGGAACGTGTTGGCGGAAACACACCAATCAAGATCGATGTCCGCCTGATCGCCGCTACGAACCACGATCTCGAAGCGGCAGTCAGTAAGGGACAGTTCCGCGAAGACCTGTACTATCGTTTGCGTGTCGTCGAGATCCAACTGCCCTCGTTGCAGGAACGGCGTGAGGATATCCCGCTACTCATCGATCATTGTTTGAAGCAGGCGGCTGAACACTATCGCCGTCCTGTCAAACGGCTTTCGGTGGCCGCCCTGCAAGCGTGCATGGGATACCCCTGGCCCGGCAACGTCCGGGAGTTGCGCTCTGCTGTCGAACAGGCCCTGCTGTTGTCGAGCGGTCCGGAGATCACACCGCAGGATCTCTTTGGAGGTGGTGCCGTCCAACAGCCACTCGAGCTACAGTCTCCGACCCCATCCCTGGCCGGTCTACCGCACACCTTCCGTGAGGCGAAGGACCAGGTAGTGGCGAATTTCGAACGCGAATTTCTCACGCAAGCCCTGCGGCGGCACGAGGGGAACATCACCAGGGCGGCTGAGGAAGTCGGGATGTATCGTCAGAACTTCCAGCAAAAAATGAGGGAACTCGGGATATCGTTGGACGATTGATCCTACCGGAAGACCACGGGCGGCTTCCCGGGTCCCCGTCTCACGCCAGATTCCGCCCGTCCCGATTGGGGAGTGGGGATTTTACGGCTTTGGCTCGGGAATAGACGTCAGAGTCTGCTCGATGGGCAGCGCACTACCGGTGCAGACACCACATCACGACCAACGCAGAAAGCACATCGCCACCGCAGCAGCGCATGGCACAACACGGCTGATGCAGAGCCGGCAAACCAAGCATCCCCTACCGCCCGGGAAGGCACGAGTGACGCAAGGAAAAAGGTACAGACCGGGCACATGGGTAACACCCGCCCCCCTCACCCCTCCCTCTCCCCCCAAAAAGTGATTTTTGGGGGGAGAGGGGAATTTAAGGCTTTGGCTCGGGAACAGATATCAGAGTCTGCTCGATCAGTGGAGCATGGAAAAGTGGCTGCCAGGGAAGCACGAGTGATGCGAAAAAACGCATCCCCTTACCGCCCTGGAAAGCACAGGTGATGCAAAAAAAGCATCCCCTCTCCACCCAAGGAACCTGGGGGGAGAGGGCGATGGGTGAGGGGGGGCCATGGGGTACAGACCGGGCAGATAGGTGACACTTCAGACCGGGCACATGGGTAACACGGAAAGGCACCAGGAACGGTGCCCTACTGAAGTAGACGGCCTTTGTGAAAACCCACCGACACATCGACCAGTTGGACGGTGCAGGAATTCAGCGCGGTGTGCGAGTTCAGCCGCAAAACCGGCCACCAGCACCGGAGGGAAAAACCACGATCAGGCCGGCACTCCGAGGAGATTCAGACAACCCATATCCGGATAGTGTCCCCTAAGTATATGAAAACAAAAGGAATTTTTAAGCTTAGAAAAGTGGCTGTCCTTCGGGGCTCTCTGTGAAAACCCGGCGATACATCGAGCGGTCGGACGGTGCAGGAATTCAGCGCGGCGTACGAGTTCACTCGCAAAACCGGCTACCAGCACCAGAAGAAAAAACCACGATCAGGCCGGCACTCCGAGCAGATTCAGACAACCCATATCCGGATAGTGTCCCCTAAGTGTATGAAAACAAAAGGAATTTTTAAGTTTAGAAAAGTGGCTGTCCTTCGGGGCTGGTGCCGGGTTCGCCCTACACCAGCATACCCATGGGCGATGGAGTGAAACCGCCCGCGCCGACGATGCTGTTTGTGGTCGATTGGCTCAGTCCAAGCCAGCGATGGAGGATTTCCGCGTAGACCTGCCGGAAATCGATCTGCCACCGGACGTTCCCATTCGCGTCAGGCTGATCCAGCTCTGGATACGCTCCATAGATGCCACCCGCGAGGGATGCGGGACCGGTGCTCTGTGCCGCTGTCGGACCGATCACCAACATGTGCCCGGCCGTTCCATGGTCGGTGCCGCTCTCCGGCGTTTGAACGCCGTTTTCGTAAATGCGGCGGGAGAATTCGCTGAAGACCATGATCACCGTGTTCCGATGCAGGCCATGGTCGATGCAATCCTGCCAGAACGCTCCGAGCGCTTTATCCAACCGGTGCAGGAGCCGGCCGTGGTACTCCTGCGGGAAGTTTTCTGCGACTTTCTGGGACAGTGATTTCGTGCCGAGCGGCACGTGTTTGCCCTGGTTCGAATGTGTGTCGAAACCGCTGTGCGTAGCGCGGAAAATACGGCAGCCCAGAGGGACATCGCCAGGCTGTTTGCCTTTCATCAGAGCCAGGATCGTGCGGAGCTGGCGTGCCAGCGGGTAGCTCTGCGTGGTCCCCGCCAGGCCGAATGGGCCGCCACCGTTCGTGCCGTTCAGCAGGTTGCTGAGATTCACCGCGTAGCTTTCGTTTGCCGTGCGGTAGTCAGCCAGCTTGGAGACGGCGGCGAATCCGGCGTTACCGAGAACGGCCAGAAAACCGCTTTCACCTGAGGCCAGGCTGTAGAGATTCAAGAAATGGTCTTTGAAATCGGCTTTATCGGGAGAACTGAGTTGCGACAGTGTAGGGAAGCTCAGGGAGGACAGGCTGTTGAAGGCCAGCACGTTGGTCGCGCCGTAGAAAAGCGGTGCCAGTTCCGACATCGTATCGACGGCCGGAACCGCCTGGCTCTGGCCCACGCAGAGGTCGTCCATGGCGCGGCCGACCCAACCGCTTCCCGGACCCGAGAGCTGCGGGTCGGCCCTGTACCAGATGCGCTCCGACATGTCGTGGGAGAGGTTCGGCTTATCGTAATGTGCCCCGAGAACCACGGCGAGATTCCCCGAATCGTACAGATCTTTCAGCGCTGTCATGTGGGGATGCAGCGCCAACGCACCGTTGTGTAACGGATCATTGCCAATCTGTGTCGGACCAGCCTCGGAGGCAGCGATATTCAGCCATGGACGAACGGTTTCATACGTCGTCCGGTTCAGTCCCGTGCCATCGGAAACAGGAAACACCGTATTGAGCGCGTCATTTCCACCTTTCAGTTGCACGATGACGAAGTTGACGCCCGATTCGCACGCTTCGAGAGCGCTGGCTTCGCGAGCCCGCAACCAGACACCCGGAACGGATACTGCCGCGGCAGCCACCAGGCTCGATTTCAGGAAATTGCGTCGGTTCATGTCCATGCCAAATCTCCTCCGGCAGGCCTCAGTGCACGTGATAATGCGGCAGGTTGAGAATGAGATTGATCAGGCCACGCACCCTCTGATTTACGAAATCGGGGTTCCGCAGATCGATCGGATCGGCAGATCCGAGCCATGCGATCAACTCGGTGCGTGTGGCGGCGTCGATGTTCATCGGGCCGAGCAGTTTGAGGAAACGATCCACAACGGCACTCCGTGAGTTCTCCATCAGATTGAGGAAGCTCTGCGGGTCCATCCCCAGTTCGTTCCGCCCCGATTTGTCCTTCTGTGTCAGATCGCGCGCAAACTTGTAGCGGTTGAGCAGATTCTGCGTCGTGATCCACGCCTGGTTGCCACGCCAACTGAAGACGTCGGGTGGGTTGAAGAGTTCCTGACCCATCTCCCCGGTCTGGGTGGTGACCACGGCCGTGCGGGTTTGGCCGGTGAGCTTTCCCTTCAGGCCGCGCACCGCGCCCACCACGAACTCGATCGGACCTTTCACGGTACGGGTGCGGTCGGCGTAGAACTCTTCCCGCAGGAAGATTGCGCGCAGCAGCGCTTTCAAATCGTAATTGCTGCCGGCGAAAACATCGGCGAGGTCATCGATGAGGCCGAGATCGGCGCGAGATGTACCGGCGTCGACAACGGGGTCATACGCAAAGAACTTCCAGGCCTTACGGGCGATATAACGAGCTGCCGTTGGGCGGCCCTCCGTGTCGACATGATTGAAGATGGCGTCGATCAGGCGGCGATGTTCCCCCTCCGCCAGTGCTGCGTCGGATGAGTTGGCTGGTTCGTCATACCGGTTTGCCGGGTTCTGGTTTGGCGTTTCCGTGGGGTCGGGAACGAATAGCGCTTTGGCGCCTTTTTCATGCCGGCTCATGCTGAAGTACGAGTTGACGGTGTTTCTCTGGCCCTGGAGACGCCATCCCGTGAGCATTTGGGCCGCCTGCTCGACGTCTGCCTGAGAGTAGTTGCGGCGCCCCGCAAAGTCGTAGACGCCGAGGGTGAAGAGCTCCTGGAGTTCTCGCGCGTAGTTCTCGTTGGGGGCCCCGGTCCGGTTGGACTGCCCGTCGAGCCACCACAGCATGGCCGGATCGATGTTGATCCGTTTGACCAGTTCGCGGAAATCGCCGCCAGTGAATTCCCGGAACAGGGCGTTCTGGATCGCCATGTAGACCGACTGAGTCACCTTGCTGCGTGCCGTGGCGAAGTGAGTGTGCAGGAACAACACGATCTTCTCACGCACCGGATTGGAACTCTTCACCATTCTCTGCAGCCACCAGACGCGTAGCTTGTCCCATTGCTTGCTGTCGCTGTTGCGCTGGCCGGGTCCGGTTGCCCGGGATGTGCGGAAGGCGAGCAGCTTGTCCACGGCCGCTTCTGGCGTCTTGTTGGCCAGGCTGCGCACCTGGATCGCTTCTCCGGTCGACTTGCGGTAAGCGCCGTTGTGCCCGAATCCGGCCCTCCGGAGGAGGTGCCCGGCGGTTTCGTAGGTCCAGGCCGATGGGCTGATGTCTGCCATTCTGTCTTCGCTCCTCGTCATCGGCCGAAGGCTCGTAACCTTTCGGCCGGATTGCTCGTTGGAAAGCGAATTACGGGCCAGATGTCAGTTTGCCGACTTTGAATACCCGAACTTCGCGTTGAAGGACCAGCGAGGTCGTTTCGCGGTGCCAGAGTGACACGGGAATGGAGGATGTTGACGGTTGTGACGCCAAACAGACACGCTCTGGAGTGTCCCGGGGACGGAAATTCCCAACCCCTGTGTACGGCCGGGCTGTACCACACCGCCCCCCTTACTGGTACAGACTGGGCAGATAGGTGACACTTCAGACCGGGCACATGGGTAACACCGAAAGGCGCCAGGAACGGAGCGCTACTGAAGGTGAAGTCCTCTGTGAAAACCCGGCGATCCAGCGAGCGGTTGGATGGTGCAGGAATTCAGCGTGGCGTACGAGTTCACTCGCACAACCGGCTACCAGTACCAGAAGGAAAAACCACGATCAGACCGGCACTCCGAGCAGATTCAGACAACCCATACCCGGATGGTGCCCTGTAAACACCTGAAAACAAAAGCAATTTCTAAGTTCGGAAAAGTGGCTGTCCATCGGGGCTCGTCCATCGGGGCTCAGGAAAAGTGGCTGTCCATCGGAGCTTCCTGGAAAAGTGGCTGTCCATCGGAGCTTCCTGGAAAAGTGGCTGTCCATCGGAGCTTCCATTGGAGCTATCGGAGCTTCCATCGGAGCTGGTGCCGCTGGCACCCGCAAACGATGGGGGCAACGAGAGCTAGTATGGATACCCCATTCCCAAAGTTGAGCTCTTGATCTTTTCCAGAACTCTACGCCTCCAGTGCCCACATCGAATCTATCGGAACGCTGCCGCTCTACTGCGAGAACGAGTAGCCGAGCTCGAAGGCGAGCCATGGCATGTAGTTGTACTTGAAGGTCTTGTGGCCGCCGCCGACCGAGTCGAATCCAAGGACCACGCCGAGCTGAAACGAGGACTTCACGTCGCCGAGAAGACCGAGCCCATAGCTGAATCCGGCGAGCTGCTTGGTCGAGTTCGATGTCTCGCCCGTCGATGACGTCTTCGTTTCGGTTATAGAGATATTCGATGCACCGGCGAAGCCCACGACAGTGAGTGCCCAACCGTACAAGCTCGTCTTGTCAATGCGATACCCGACATAGGGACCGACGGTCGCCGAGCCGCTGAATTGGTGATCGTGCGTCAGTTGAAACTTGAACGGCACGACCAAGGCCCCGTAGGACAGGCCGTATCGATCAGGTACGTTGTCGGCGAGGACAGAGAGCGGCACTGTGATGGTCGCTCCCTCTTTGATGTCCTTTTCGCATTCCTGTTCACATTCCTGTTCGCATTTCTGTTTGGATTTCTGGTTGGATTTCTGGTTGCATTTCCGTTCGCATTCCTGTTTGGATTCCTGCCTGCATACCTTAATGCGTTCCTTGTCGGGGTTGCAGGAGGATCCTGCATGGATTGCGGTGAAGAGAATGCTGTCGGCCGTCCTTCCGGCGCCGCGAAGTGCAAAGCCAGCCGGTATGCAGACATCCTTGTACGTGTTCACGCCATCTTCGACCCGGACCCCGCTGGAAGGCAGGACGTTCCTGACAAACACAACACGGTCGCCCAGATAGTTCCCCGCACTCTTCGCCGTCGTGTCTCCGAGTACCGCTTTGCCGGCTTCGCTGCCCTTCACCTCTGGCGGTGACTTCACTGTCTCCTTGCCCTTCTCCTCTGGCGGCGACTTCACTGTCTCCTTGCCCTTCTCGTCAGGCGGCGACTCTACTGCCTCCTTGATCTTTTCGTTTGCGAGCAACCGCACTGCCGCCGCGGCGCTGCTCGCGTCGCCCGCTGCACCAGCCGAACTCACCACCGTACAGGTCAAACAGATCGATGCAGCAACCGAGATCACCAGACTTCTGTTTCGCATCACATGCCTCCTTCGCCGTGCAAACGCCTTCGGTACGACCGTCAATTGGGAATACTTTACAAACTGTATCTGCCGGGCAGCCGGAAGAAACGGGTGATGGACATGTTCAAAGTTAGACATTGTCTGCTCGTCGCCACATTTTCAGAAAGATCCTGCGGGCCGCCCTATACGGCGCGGAAGAAGTGCTTGTCAAGCGGCTACGTGTAGTAGTTCAGAGATTTGGTCCGGGGTTAGCAGTTCAGTGGTACAGACCGGGCACATGGGTAACACCGCCCCCCTCACCCCTCCCTCTCCCCCCAAAAAGTGATTTTTGGGGGGAGAGGGGATTTTGAGGCTTTGGCTCTGGAACAGGCGTCAGAGTCTGCTCGATGGGCAGCGCACTGCCAGTGCAGAACCCACATCACCACGACTGCAGAAACCACATCACGACCGCAGCAGCGCATGGCACAATACGGCTGATGCGGAGACGACAAAACAAGCATTCCCTACCGCTCAGGAAGGCACGAGTGATGCACACAAAAAGGTATACAGACCGGGCACATGGGTAACACCGCCCCCTCACCCCTCCCTCTCCCCCCAAAAAGTGATTTTTGGGGGAGAGGGGAATTTAAGGCTTTGCTCGGAAACAGACATCAGAGTCTGCTCGATCAGTGGAGCATGGAAAAGTGGCCACCCAGGGAAGCACGAGTGATGCGAAAAAAAGCATCCCATACCGCCCGGAAGGGCAGGAGTGATGCGAAAAACGCATCCTCTTACCAGCCAGGAAAACACGAGTGATGCAAAAAAGCATCCCCTCTCCACCCAGGAACCTGGCTTGGCCTTACCCATAAATAGGCGCGCTGGACACGAATGACTCACGGGGCACGGACCGAGGGTCCGAACAGGCGCCAGCACAGACTGATGTCGGC
>JAANMV010000569.1_pt1 | contig 45446 bp, 44 predicted proteins | sample 7279661 | NCBI WGS metagenome assembly JAANMV01 (sample SAMN14094540, study PRJNA606508) | bioreactor metagenome | isolation source: A lab-scale SPAN reactor treating ammonium-rich wastewater day 121 | place: Ireland: Galway | collected 2017-05-16
TGCCGGATGCGTGCCTGCCTGGTGCCCGGCGACGCCGATCACGGTTTTGCCGGCATGGGCGACAACCGCATGCTGATCATCGATCTGGACGAGCAGGACGCCTGCCTCGACGATCCCGCGTTGCTCGCCCGGCTGTTCGAGGCGCCACGCTATCCGGCACTGGATGCGGATTTCCAGAACCTGCTGGCCTATGCCGGCGCCGAGCTGGCGCGCTATGGCAGCGATCCGCTGCTGGCGCGGGCGCTTGGCGGCGTGCTGCTACGCGCGCTGCATCTGCGGCTGTTCGGTGAAACGCCGCAGCGGCCGAGCGGGCCGCTGGATTTGCAGCGGCTGGACGCGCATATCCAGGACAACCTGGCGCGGCGCATCACGGTGGCCGAGCTGGCGCAGGTGGCCTGCCTCAGTCCCAGCCATTTCCACGTGCAGTTCAAGGACAGCGTCGGCCTCACGCCGCACCAATACCTGCTCAAGAGCCGTCTCGACCGCGCCGCGCGGCTGCTGCGTGAATCGCCACTGCCGCTGGTGCGCATCGCCGAGGAGTGCGGTTTTTCCAGCCAGAGCGCACTGACCACCGCGACGCGCCGCTACCTCGGCCTGACCCCGCGCAAGCTGCGCCAGACCGACGACTGATCCCCACGCCGCGCCCGCTTTGCGCCCTTGCGGCCTGGCCGCTGGCGAAGCGCGCGCCAGTGTGCGGCGCCTTCGTGACGCTGCGGTTTCAGCGCGCCGCAATCGTAGCGTTTCGTAAAACTTCCGTAGTTTCCTGCAAGAAGTCGCGCCGGCGCTGCCCCTACATTCCGTCTCCGCCCCGACCCATCGTCGTGTATCGCGCCGAGGGCCGGGCCGTGAACTACACCTAATAAGCAGACACACCCTCAGAGGAGCGGCGCGATGTTCAAGGCCGGTCACGTGCTGGATGGCGCCTTCGCCAGCCAGAAAGCCGCAGAATTCTTTCCCACCATCAGCGCCAACTACAGCGTCGACGAAGCGGGCTATCTCACCGAACTGCTGCAACTGGCCGATCCCGGCGAGGCAGGCATCGCCGCCATCCGCGAGCGCGCGCGTACGCTGATCGAAACCGTGCGCGGCCGTGAGAATGCCGTCGACACCCTCGACGCGCTGCTGCGCCAGTACAGCCTGGACACCCAGGAAGGGCTGATGCTGATGTGCCTGGCCGAGGCGCTGCTGCGCGTGCCGGATGCCGCCACCGCCGACGCGCTGATCCGCGACAAGCTGAATGCCGCCGAGTGGGAACGCCACCTCGGTCAGAGCGACAACGTGCTGGTCAACTTCGCCGCCTGGGGGTTGGTGATGACCGGCAAGGTGGTCGACCCGGACACCGCCGACGGCCGCCCGAAGAACGTCATCGGCCGCCTGCTCAAGCGCTCCGGCGAGCCGGTGATCCGTGCCGCGATGAACCAGGCGATGAAGCTGATGGGCAAGCAGTTCGTGCTCGGCCGCACCATCGCCGAAGCGCTGAAGAACGGCCGGCCCGAGCGCGAGAAGGGCTACACCTATTCCTTCGACATGCTCGGCGAGGCGGCGCTGACCGCCGAGGACGCGGCCAAGTACATGGCCGATTACCGCCGCGCCGTGGAAACCGTCGGCGCCGAGCCGCAGGTCGGCCCCGGCCCGCGACCGTCGGTGTCGATCAAGCTGTCGGCGCTGCATCCGCGCTATGAAGTCGCCCAGCGCGAGCGCGTGCTCAGCGAGCTGTTCGCCAACGTCCGCGAGCTGGCCGTGCTGGCGCGCCAGCGCGACGTCGGCATCACCATCGACGCCGAGGAGGCCGATCGCCTCGAACTGTCGCTGGAGCTGTACGAAAAACTCCTGCGCGACCCGGCCATCGCCGGCTGGGGCGAATTCGGTCTGGTCATCCAGGCCTACTCCAAGCGCTGCCTGCCGGTGCTGGTGTGGCTGACTCTGCTCGGCCGCGAGCTGGGCGCGCGCATCCCGCTACGGCTGGTCAAGGGCGCCTACTGGGACAGCGAGATCAAGCAGTGCCAGGTGCAGGGCCTGGACGGCTACCCGGTGTTCACCCGCAAGGAAGGCACCGACACCTCGTACCTCGCCTGCGCGCGCTACCTGCTGTCCGAGCACACCCGCGGCGTCATCTACCCGCAGTTCGCCAGCCATAACGCACACACCGTCAGCTGCATCCTGGCGATGGCCGAGCAGATCGCCACGCCGCGCGAATTCGAGTTCCAGCGCCTGCACGGCATGGGCGATGCGCTGTACGACACGGTGATCGAAAAGTACCGCAAGAACGTGCGCATCTACGCGCCGGTCGGTGCGCACAAGGACCTGCTGCCCTATCTGGTGCGGCGCCTGCTGGAGAACGGTGCCAACTCCTCGTTCGTCCACCAGCTGGTCGACCCGCGCGTGCCGGTGGATTCGCTGATCGATCACCCGGTGAGCCAGCTGCGCCAGTTTGCGGCGCTCGGCAACCCGCGCATTCCGCTGCCCCCGGCGCTGTATGGCAATCGCAAGAACTCCCAAGGGATCAACATGAATATCCAACAACAATGGAACGAACTGGCCAGCGCCTACCAACCCTTCCTCGACCGCCAGTGGCAGGCCATGCCGGTGATCGGCGGCCAGCGTCTGGGCGGTAGCGCCAGCGAAGTGCGTTGCCCCTACGACCTGAACAAGGTCGTCGGCACGGCGCAGTTCGCCAGCGCCGAGCAGGCGCGCCAGGCCATCGACGCGCTGGCGGCCTACTGGCCGACCTGGAACGCGACGCCGGTGGACAGCCGCGCGGCGATCCTCGAACGCCTGGCCGAGCTGCTGGAGCGCAACCGCGCCGAGCTGATGGCACTGTGCACCGTGGAAGCCGGCAAGTCGCTGCAGGACGGCATCGACGAAGTGCGCGAGGCGGTGGACTTCTGCCGCTACTACGCGCAGCAGGCGCGCCTGAAACTGGGCCGCGAAGAGCTGAAAGGCCCGACTGGCGAGCGCAACGAGCTGTTCCATGAAGGCCGCGGCGTGTTCGTCTGCGTCAGCCCGTGGAACTTCCCGCTGGCCATCTACCTCGGCCAGATCAGCGCGGCGCTGATCGCCGGCAACACCGTGCTGGCCAAGCCGGCCGAGCAGACCAGCCTGATCGCCGCGCGCGCGCTGGAGCTGATGTTCGAGGCCGGCCTGCCGAAGGACGCCATCGCGCTGCTGCCGGGCGACGGCGCCACGCTGGGCGGCGTGTTCTGCCGCGATCCGCGGGTGGTCGGCGTGTGCTTCACCGGCTCCACCGACACCGCGCGGATCATCAATCGCCAGCTGGCCGAAAAGGAAGGCCCGATCGCCACGCTGATCGCCGAAACCGGCGGACAGAACGCGATGATCGTCGACTCCACCGCGCTGCCCGAGCAGGTGATCAAGGATGCCGTCAGCTCCGCCTTCACCAGCGCCGGCCAGCGCTGCTCGGCCCTGCGCGTGCTCTACGTGCAGCGCGATATCGCCGACCGCGTCATCGAGCTGCTCAAGGGCGCGATGGCCGAGCTGAAGGTCGGCCCCACCCATCTGCGCGAAAACGACATCGGCCCGGTGATCGATGAGGAGGCGCGCGACGGCCTGCTGGCGCATATCCAGCAGCTCAAGAACGAAGGCCGGCTGATCGCCGAAGCGACCCTGCCGGCTGGCCTCAATGGCCATTTCGTGGCGCCGGTGGCCTTCGAGATCGAGGGCATCGAACAGCTCAAGAAAGAGCATTTCGGCCCGGTTCTGCATGTCGTGCGCTACGATGCCGCCGATCTGGAGAAGGTCGTCGCGGCGATCAACGCCACCGGCTACGGCCTGACCCTCGGCGTGCACAGCCGCAACGAGGAAACCGCCGAACGCATCGAGCAGCTGGCGCGGGTCGGCAACGTCTACGTCAACCGCAACCAGATCGGTGCGGTGGTCGGCGTACAGCCTTTCGGTGGCTGCGGGCTGTCCGGCACCGGGCCGAAGGCCGGCGGGCCGAGCTACCTGCTGCGTTTCACCAACGAGCGCACCACTTCGACCAACACCACGGCGGTGGGCGGCAACGCCTCGCTGCTGTCGCTCGGCGACGACTGAGCACGGTGAGCGCATGGAAATCGCCGCGGCCAAACCGCACGGCGATTTTCCATGTGACGGGTACCAGCGGTACCCTCGGCGGCTTTGGCAGCCGGGGCACAACAATAATGGACAGATGGCGGACGCTCTTCCGCCACTGACGGGCCGGTTTCGGACCTGTCGCAGGTGATGGCGCCAGTGCCATCGCCCTCTGCCAAGGGCGCGACGCGAGGTGCTCGCGGGACGCCGGACAACAACTAACGAGGGATACACAATGAGCGCCAGTACACCCACTCTGATCACGTTCGTGGTCTACATCGCGGCGATGATCCTCATCGGCTTCGTCGCCTACCGCGCCACCAAGAACTTCGACGACTACATCCTCGGCGGCCGCAGCCTCGGCAGTTTCGTCACCGCGTTGTCGGCCGGCGCCTCGGATATGAGCGGCTGGCTGCTGATGGGCCTGCCGGGGGCGATCTTCGTCGCCGGCCTGTCGGAGAGCTGGATCGCCATCGGCCTGATCATCGGCGCCTGGCTCAACTGGCTGTTCGTCGCCGGGCGCCTGCGCGTGCATACCGAGCACAACCACAACGCGCTGACCCTGCCGGACTACTTTACCCACCGCTTCGAGGACACCAGCCGCCTGCTGCGCATCTTCTCGGCGCTGGTGATCCTGGTGTTCTTCACCATCTACTGCGCCTCCGGCGTGGTGGCTGGTGCGCGGCTGTTCGAGTCCACCTTCGGCGTGCCCTATGACCTGGCGCTGTGGATCGGCGCGGCGGCGACCATTCTCTATGTGTTCATCGGCGGCTTCCTCGCGGTGAGCTGGACCGACACCGTGCAGGCCACGCTGATGATCTTCGCGCTGCTGGTCACGCCGCTGTTCGTCATCCTGGCGCTGGGTGACATGGGCAGCGTGATGGCCACCATCGAGGCGCAGAATCCGGCCAACTTCGACATGTTCCGCGGGCTCAGCTTCGTCGCGATCATCTCGCTGCTGGCCTGGGGCCTGGGCTACTTCGGCCAGCCGCACATCCTGGTGCGCTTCATGGCCGCCGACTCGGTCAAGACCATCCCCAATGCGCGCCGCATCGGCATGGCCTGGATGATTCTCTGCCTGGGCGGCGCGGTGGCGGTGGGCTTCTTCGGTATCGCCTATTTCGCCGGGCACCCGGAGCTGGCCGGACCGGTGAGCGAGAACGGTGAGCGGGTGTTCCTCGAACTGGTGAAGATTCTGTTCAACCCGTGGGTCGCCGGCCTGATTCTCTCCGGCGTGCTGGCGGCGGTGATGAGTACCTTGAGCGCGCAGCTGCTGGTCAGCTCCAGCGCCCTGACCCAGGACTTCTACAAGGCGATGCTGCGCAAGAACGCCTCGCAGACCGAGCTGGTCTGGGTCGGCCGCGCCATGGTGCTGCTGATCGCGCTGATCGCCATCGGCATCGCCTCCAACCCGGACAGCAAGGTGCTGGGCCTGGTGTCCTACGCCTGGGCCGGCTTCGGCGCGGCGTTCGGCCCGGTGGTGCTGATCTCGCTGCTGTGGAAGCGCATGACCCGCAACGGCGCGCTGGTCGGCATGCTGGTCGGCGCCATCACCGTGGTGGTGTGGAAGGAATTCATCGGTCTGGGACTGTACGAAATCATCCCCGGCTTCATCCTCGCCAGCCTGGCCATCTTCGTGGTCAGCCTGATGGGCGCCGAGCCTGCGCCGAGCATCGTCAAGCGCTTCGAGGAAGCCGACGCGGATTACCACGCCGGTTGAGCGAGCCGGTAGGGTGGATGGCCGCAGCCATCCACCCTACCGGCGCGTGCTGGTGGAAAATCGCTACGCGAGTTTTCCACCCTACGGATGAAAGGCCGCTCTTGCGCAATGCAGAGCGGCTTTGCCGTTCAGGCCTTGCGGTGCACCGACACGCCGGCGGCGTAGGTTTCCTTCACGGCGCGGTCGTCGCCGAGCATCATCAGGGCGAAGAGTTTTTCTTCCAGCGTCTTGGCCTGGCGCAGGCGGTAGTCGATCAGCGGCGTGGCCTGGTAATCGAGCACCACGAAGTCGGCGTCCTTGCCCGGTTGCAGGTTGCCGATCTGGTCGTCCAGATACAGCGCCCGCGCGCCGCCGAGGGTGGCGAGATACAGGGACTTGAACGGATCGAGCTTCTTGCCCTGCAGCTGCATCACCTTGTAGGCCTCGTTCAGCGACTGCAGCTGCGAGAAGCTGGTGCCGGCGCCGACATCGGTGCCCAGGCCGACGCGCACGCCGAAGCCCTCGACCTTTTCCAGATCGAACAGGCCGCTGCCGAGGAACAGGTTGGAGGTCGGGCAGAAGGCCACGGCCGAGCCGGTTTCGCCCAGGCGCCGGCATTCTTCGTCGCACAGATGCACGCCGTGGGCGAATACCGAGCGTGCGCCGATCAGGCCGTGGTGGTCGTAGACGTCCAGGTAGCCCTTACGCTCGGGGAACAGCTCGCGCACCCACTCGATTTCCTTGCGGTTCTCGGACAGGTGCGTGTGCATGTAGAGGTCCGGGAATTCCTTGAACAGCTGGCCGGCCAGCGTCAGTTGCTGCGGCGTGCTGGTCGGCGCGAAGCGCGGGGTGACCGCGTAGTGCAGGCGGCCCCTGCCGTGCCAGCGCTCGATCAGCTCGCGGCTGTCGGCGTAGCCCGACTCGGCGGTGTCGGTCAGGTAGTCCGGGGCGTTGCGGTCCATCAGCACCTTGCCGGCGATCATCCGCAGGTTGCGCTTCTCGCAGGCCGCGAAGAAGGCGTCCACCGACTGCTTGTGCACGCTGCCGAACACCAGCGCAGTGGTGGTGCCGTTGCGCAGTAGTTCGTTCAGAAAGATCTCGGCGACCTCGCCGGCGTGAGCCGGGTCGGCGAAGGCGCGCTCGGTGGGGAAGGTGTAGGTGTTGAGCCAGTCCAGCAGCTGCTCGCCGTAGGAGGCGATCATGCCGGTCTGCGGGTAGTGGATGTGGGTGTCGATGAAGCCCGGGGTGATCAGCGCGTTCGGGTACTCGACGACTTCGCTGCCCGCCGGCAGCGCTGGCAGCAGTTCGCTGGCGGCGCCGATGCGCGCGACCTTGCCGTCCTCGACGACCAGCAGGCCGTCGGCGAAATATTCATGGGACGCCTCGATGCCCACCTCGCGCGGGTCGGCGAGGCAGTGGAGCAGGGCGGCACGGTAGGCTTTGGTGCGGGACATGGTGTTCTCTTCGCTGTCGTTCTTCTGCACGCGCGGCCGCGTCCTGACGTGACGGGCGCCAGCCCAGTTCACGCGCGAGTCCGCTGCCGTCGGTGGCTTGTGTGGATTCAGCCGCGGCGCGAGGCCGGGACCAACATGGGGATGGGTTTCTCGCCGCCTTCGCGCTTCTCGCCGCTCTTTTCACCGAAATGCGCGTTGTAGGTGGCGATCACCTCCCCGGCGATGGACACGGCGATCTCCACCGGCAGCTTGCCCTTCACCTCGGCGATGCCCATCGGGCAGCGCATGCGTTGCACGGTTTCCGGCTGGAAGCCGCGGTCGCGCAGGCGATGCTCGAACTTGGCGCGCTTGCTCTGCGAGCCGATCAGCCCGTAGTAGGTGAAGTCGTTGCGTTCGAGGATGGCCGCGGTCAGTTCCAGATCGAGCTGGTGATTATGCGTCATGACGATGAAGTAGCTGCCGGCCGGCATCTCTTCGACTTCCTCGACCACGTCGTCGTTGACCACCTTTTCCACGCCGCGCGGAATCTCGGCGGGGAATTCGTTCTCGCGCGAGTCGATCCAGCGCACCTTGCACGGCAGGCTGGCCAGCAGCGGCACCAGCGCGCGACCGACATGCCCGGCACCGAACACGGCGATATGCGCCTGCGGCTGACCCATCGGCTCGAACAGCACGACGGCCGCGCCGCCGCAGCACTGGCCGAGGCTGGCGCCGAGGGCGAAGCGCTCCAGGCGCGTCTCGCGACTGTGGCTTGCCAGCATCTCGCGGGCAATCTGCTGCACGCGGTATTCCAGGTGGCCGCCGCCGATGGTGTCGTACAGGCGCTCGCCGGTGACCACCATCTTCGAGCCGGCATTGCGCGGCGTCGAGCCGCGCTCCTCGACGATGGTGACCAGCACGCAGGGTTCGCCTTTTTGTTGCAGTTCGGCGAGTGCGTCGATCCAGGACAGGTTGCTCATGGCTTGGTCCTTCGTAGTGCGGGTGGCCGCTCCGTGGAAAACCGCGAAGCGTTTTCCACCGGAACATTCGTGTTGCGACCGTGGTGGACAAGCGGAGCGTTGTCCACCCTACGGGTCAGTGCGCGGCTTCCACTGCAGGCTCCGGTATGGACGCCGCCTCGTGCTTCAGCTTGCGCATCTGCTCCACGCCCCAGAGCACGCGCTCGGGGGTCGCCGGGGCATCGATCTGCGGCTGTGCGCGGTAGTCGGCCAGGCTCGCCACGGCGTCCTTGATCGCGCACCAGACCGAGATGCCGAGCATGAACGGCGGCTCGCCGACGGCCTTGGAGTGGAACACCGTGTCCTCGGGATTCTTGCGGTTCTCCACCAGCTTGACGCGCAGGTCCAGCGGCATGTCGGCGACCGCCGGGATCTTGTAGCTGGCCGGGCCGTTGGTCATCAGCTTGCCCTTGTCGTTCCAGACCAGCTCTTCCATGGTCAGCCAGCCCATGCCCTGGACGAAGCCGCCTTCCACCTGGCCGATGTCGATGGCCGGGTTCAGCGAGGCGCCGACGTCATGCAGGATGTCGCTGCGCAGCATCTTGTACTCACCGGTCAGCGTATCGACGATCACTTCCGAGCAGGCCGCACCGTAGGCGAAGTAGTAGAACGGCCGGCCGCGCGCCTGGCTGCGGTCGTAGTAGATCTTCGGCGTGCGGTAGAAGCCGGTGGACGACAGCGAAACCTGACCGAAGTAGGCCTGCTGGATCAGCTCCTCGAACGACACGTACTGGTCGCGGATGCGTACCTGGCCGTTACGGAATTCGACATCCTCCTCGGTGACGTTCCAGTGCCGCGCGGCGAACTCGACCAGCCGTTGCTTGATGGTCAGCGCGGCGTTCTGCGCCGCCTTGCCGTTGAGGTCGGTGCCGCTGGAAGCCGCGGTCGGCGAGGTGTTGGGCACCTTGTCGGTGTTGGTGGCGGTGATCTGGATGCGCTCGATATCCACCTGGAACACCTCGGCCACCACCTGCGCGACCTTGATGTTCAGGCCCTGGCCCATCTCGGTGCCGCCGTGGTTCAGGTGAATGCTGCCGTCGGTGTAGACGTGCACCAGGGCGCCGGCCTGGTTGAGGAAGCTGGCGGTGAAGCTGATACCGAACTTCACCGGCGTCAGCGCCAGACCCTTCTTCAGGATCGGGCTTGTGGCATTGAACGCGCGGATCTCTTCGCGGCGGCGGGCGTACTCGCTGCTGGCCTCCAGCTCGGCGGTCATCTCCTCGAGCATGTTGTGCTCGACGGTCTGGTAGTAGGGCGTGACGTTGCGTTCGGTCTTGCCGTAGTAGTTGCGCTTGCGCACGTCGAGCGGGTCCTTGCCCAGCTCGCGGGCGATGGCGTCCATGATCTCCTCGATGGCGACCATGCCCTGCGGGCCGCCGAAGCCGCGATAGGCGGTGTTGGAGGCGAGGTTGGTCTTGCAGCGATGGCCGTGGATGGTGGCGTCGCCCAGGTAGTAGGCATTGTCGGAGTGGAACATGGCGCGGTCGACGATCGAACCGGAGAGGTCCGGCGAGTAGCCGCAGTTGCCGGCCAGATCGATCTGGATGCCGTGCAGCAGGCCGTCGTCGTCGAAGCCGACGTCGTATTCGACGTAGAACGGGTGGCGCTTGCCGGTCATGGTCATGTCTTCCATGCGCGGCAGGCGCATCTTGGTCGGCCGACCGGTGAGGTGCGCGATCACCGCGCACAGGCAGGCCGGCATCGAGGCCTGGGTCTCCTTGCCGCCGAAGCCGCCGCCCATGCGGCGCATGTCGATGACGATCTTGTTCATCGGCACGCCGAGCACTTCGGCCACCAGCTTCTGCACCTCGGTGGGGTTCTGCGTCGAGGTGTAGACGATCATGCCGCCGTCTTCGGTGGGCATCACCGAGGAAATCTGGGTCTCCAGGTAGAAGTGCTCCTGGCCGCCGATGTGCAGGGTACCCTGCAGACGGCGCGGTGCGCTGGCCAGGGCGCTGGCGGAGTCGCCGCGCTGGTGGGTGTGGCTATCCAGCACGAAGTGCTTCTTGCGCAGCGCCTCGACCACGTCGAGTACCGGCTCCAGGTCTTCGTACTCGACGATCGCCGCCATGGCCGCCTTGCGTGCGGTCTCCAGGCTGTCGGCACCGACCGCGAGGACCACCTGGCCGACGTACTCGACCTTGCCGTCGGCCAGCAGCGGGTCGCCGGCGACCACCGGGCCGATGTCCAGCTGGCCGGGCACGTCGTCGGCGGTAATGGCGATGGCCACGCCGGGAAAGGCATAGCAGGGCGCAGTATCGATGCGCACGATGCGGGCATGGGCGCGGTCGCTCATGCGTGCATAGACGTGCAGCTGATTGGGAAACTCCAGGCGGTCGTCGACGTACACCGCTTCGCCGGAGACGTGCTTGGGCGCGCTGTCGTGCTTGACGCTGCGACCGACGCCGGTGACCAGGTCCTGCTTGAACAGGGCGATGAGTTCTTCCTGAGTCTTGGCAAGGCTGTGGTTAGACATATGCGGTCACCCTCGTCTCGGTCTTGGACGCTTGTTGTTCGAGGAAACATTTGCGCAGCAGGTTCTGCGCCACCAGCAGGCGGTACTCGCGGCTGGCACGGAAGTCGGTCAGCGGGGTGAAGTCCTCGGCCAGCGCATCGCAGGCCGCCTCCACGGTCTGCTGATGCCACGGCGCGCCCTTGAGCGTCGCTTCGCAGGCCGCGGCGCGTTTGGGAATCGCCGCCATGCCGCCGAAGGCGACGCGGGCATCGGCGATCACGCCGTCGCTGATCTGCAGGTCGAAGGCGGCGCAGACGGCGGAAATGTCGTCGTCCAGGCGCTTGGAAACCTTGTAGGCGCGGAACAGCCGCTGCGGTGACGCGCGCGGCACCAGCACCTTCTCGATGAGCTCGCCGGGCTGACGCGCGGTGACCTTGTAGTCGATGAAGAAATCCTGCAGCGGCAGGGTGCGGCTGCTGGTGCCGTGGCGCAGGACGATCTCGGCGCCGAGGGCGAGCAGCAGCGGCGGCGAATCGCCGATGGGCGAGGCGTTGCCGATGTTGCCGCCCAGCGTGCCCTGATTGCGGATCTGCAGCGAGGCGAAGCGCTGCAGCAGCTCGCCGAAGTCCGGGTAGTCGGCGGCCAGCGCGGCGTAGCAGTCGGTCAGCGGTGCGGCGGCGCCGATCTCGATATGGCGGTCGGTGATCAGCACCTGCTTCATCTCGGCGACCTGGCCGACGTGGATCAGCAGCGGCAGCGCGCGATGGAACTGGGTGACTTCCAGCGCCAGATCGGTGCCGCCGGCAACCAGCCGGGCGTCCGGGTTGGCGGCGTAGACTTCGGCCAGCTCGGCGACGGTCAGCGGAGACAGGCAACGCTTGTCGCCATCGCTGAGTTCGGCCATTTCACGCGGGGCGATGGTCTTGAGCTGGGCGATGGTTGCGGCTTCTTCAGCGTCGAACTGATCCGCCTCGGGATGGGTGCAGGCCTGCTCGGCGGCGGCGAGGATCGGTCGGTAGCCGGTGCAGCGGCAAAGGTTGCCGGCCAGCGCCTCGTGGGTCTGGTGCGGGTCGTATTCGTTCACTCCGGCGGCGTTCTTCTGCAGGGCGAACAGGCTCATGACGAAGCCTGGCGTACAGAAGCCGCACTGCGAGCCGTGGCAGTCGACCATCGCCCGCTGCACGCTGTGCAGTCGGCCCTGGTGCTTGAGGTCTTCGACACTGATCAGCTGCTTGCCGTGCAGCGCGGAAACGAAGGTCAGGCAGGAATTGAGGGTGCGGTAGCGCAGGCGTTCACCGACCAGTTCGCCGACCACCACGGTGCAGGCGCCACAGTCGCCAGAGGCGCAGCCCTCCTTGGTGCCGGTCTTGCCACGGTGCTCGCGCAGGTACTGCAGCACCGTGGTGTTGGGGTCGAGCGTGCGCTCGCTGCGCAGCTCGCGGTTGAGCAGAAACTGGATCAAGGTAGACCTCCGCTTTCTTGTTCTTGGCTCTCGGATAGCGCCTGGAGCGAAAAATTAGTATTAACTGACTTCTCGGTCAAGAAAAATTGACTGGAAAGTCAATGTGACGGACGAGCGCACCTGGCAGCCAACAGCCATACGGCAGTGAACGAGCGTTACTAATAGAAAGTAAAGCCGTCTGCGCCACGTCGGTGGCGGCTTTTGACGGCAGGTCCGCAACCGCGAGCGACGCCGTGCAGACGTCGTCCCGGTTGCGGAGGGCGTGCTCAGCCGGCGATCAGCTGGCGCGCCGCCTGGCGGTGATCGGCGATCAACCCGGCGACGTCCAGACCTTCGATCTGCCCCTCGATCACCCGCCAGCGGCCGCCGACCATCACCCGGTCGGCGCGGTCGGCGGCGCACAGGAGCAGCGCGGCGATGGGATCGTGGCTGCCGGAGAAGCGCAGTTCGTCGAGCTTGAACAGCGCGAGGTCGGCCTGTTTGCCGACCGCCAGTTCGCCGATGTCGCTGCGTCCGAGCAGCCGCGCTGAACCGCGGGTCGCCCAGCCGAGAACCTTCTCTGGCGTGATCTTCGCCGCGCCGTAGCGCAGGCGCTGGATGAACAGCGCCTGGCGCGCTTCGAGCATCATGTTGGAGGCGTCGTTGGAGGCCGAGCCGTCGACGCCCAGGCCGATGATCGCGCCTTTGTCTTCCAGCTCCAGCGTGTGGCAGATGCCCGAGGCCAGGCGCATGTTGGAGCTCGGGCAATGGCAGATGCCGACGCCGGCGGCGCCCAGGCGATGGATTTCCACCTGGTTGAAGTGGATGCCGTGTGCCAGCCAGGTCCGCGGGCCGAGCCAGCCGACGCTCTGCAGGTAGTCCACGGTGCGCATGCCGAAGCGCTGCGCGCAGAACTCCTGCTCGTCCAGCGTCTCGGCCAGGTGGGTGTGCAGGCGCACGTCGCGCGCTTCGGCCAGCTCGGCGCAGGCGCGCATGATGTCGGTGGTCACCGAGAACGGCGAGCAGGGTGCCAGGGCAATCTGGATCTGCGCGCCGTCGCCGCGCTCGTGGTAGCGCTCGATCAGTCGCTCGCTGTCGGCGAGGATCGTTTCGGCGTCCTGCACCACGCTCTTGCACGGCAGGCCGCCGTTCTCCTTGGACAGGTTCATCGAGCCGCGCGTCAGCATGGCGCGCATGCCCAGCTCGCGCACGGCCTCGACCTGGATGTCGATCGCCTCCTCGAGCCCGGCGGGGAACAGGTAGTGGTGGTCGGCGGCGGTGGTGCAGCCCGACAGCAGCAGTTCGGCCAGCGCCACCTTGCTCGCCAGCTCCAGCGCCCGCGGCGTGAGCCGGGCCCAGACCGGGTAGAGCGTCAGCAGCCAGTTGAACAGCGGCTCGTTGACCACCGGCCCCCAGGCACGGGTGAGCGTCTGGTAGAAGTGGTGATGGGTGTTGACCAGCCCCGGCAGCACGACGTGCTCGCGGGCATCGAAGGTCTCGCTCACCGGCTGCGCCGGCGAGGCCCCGGCGGCGAGCATTTCGACGATGACGCCGTTTTCGACCACCAGCCCGCCGGGGGTCTGCTTGTCGTTGGCAGTGAACAGGGCGAGTGGATTCTTGATCCAGATACGGTCAGCAGGCATGGCCGGCTTTCTCCTGAAGGGTTGAGTTCAGAGTAGCCAGCTCAGTTATGCCCTGTCTGCTGATCCAGGGGGTGTCGCCGTGGCGAGCATCCGGGGGCGAACGATAGCCGCGGTGTACGGGCTTGTCGACCGTCGGTGCCAGGGTAGGGGAGGCTGCGACCGGAGCACGCCCGGTCGCGAGCGAATCACCAGGGTAGCGGATTGCCCTGGAAGTCGAGGTAGCGATGACCGCCCTGGCCGATGGCGCGGATGACCTGCTCGGTCATGCCGCGCGTGCTGGTCTCGACATCCAGCGGCGCCTCGCTGCCGCCCATGTCGGTCTTCACCCAGCCCGGATGCATCGACAGCACTGTCAGCGTGCTTTCGCCCAGGCCGGCGACGAAGGAACGCGTCAGGTGGTTGAGTGCGGCCTTGCTGGCGCCGTACAGCGGCATGCCCATGCCGGGGCCGGTTTCGACGCTGCCGAGGATGGAACTCATGAAGACGATGACGCCCTGTTTCTGCTCCACCAGCGGCAGCAGCCGCTCGGCCAGGCGCACCGGCGCGACCGCATTGGTGAAGAACAGCTGGCCGACTTCCATCTGGCTGGCCGCGGTGGCGGGCTTGCCCTGCGGACCGGCGATACCGGCATTGACGTAGAGCACATCGAGCTGCGTGCCCGCCAGGCGCTGCGCCAGTCGTTCGAGACTGTCGGCATCATCCAGCTCCAGCGCTTCGATCCGCACGCCGGCGAGCGCCTTGAGCGCATCGGCGCGTGCCGGGTCGCGCACGGTGGCGATCACCTGCCAGCCCTGGCTGGAGAACTGCCGCGCCAGGCCGAGACCGAGGCCGCGCGAGGCGCCGACGATGAGAATGGTTCTGCTCATGGAATGCTCCGGGCGATTGAGGGAACTTGCAGTCTGGCGCGCCGCCGCGCCGATGGCGAGTGCCATACGGCACCCGCCCGCCGCAGCCTGTCAGTGTTCGCCGGCCAGCTTGCGCTGGTACTGGTAGGCCCAGCGCGTATACAGCAGCGCCGAGGTGAACAACACCAGACTGAGCAGTGCCTCCAGCCAGCCGTAGAGCATGCGATTCGGATCGATCGCTGCCAGCACACCCTGGAGGAAGTAGATATTGACGATGAAGCAGGTCCAGGCATGCGCCCGTGGGCTGCCGAGAATCATGCCCGGTGCTACCAGCAGCAGCGGGACCAGCTGAATGCCGATCACCACCCAAGTGCGCGCACCGTGCAGGTCGGCGAAGACGAGGTTCCAGGTCGTCAGCAGCACCGCGAGGGCGACAAAGCTGGCGAGACTGGCGACGCGGGCGAACTTCAGTCGTGGTGCCAGCCAATCGAGGGACGGCAGGGGCTTGCGCGCTTTAGCCACGGGCTGCCTCCAGACGCTGTGCGGTCTGCGCCAGGCGCTGGCCGAGTGCGCGGCAAAGGGCGGTTTCATGCGTATCGAGGGCCCGCTTGCCGTCGGCGCCGGCATGGTGACTGGCGCCATACGGCGTGCCGCCGCCACGGGTTTCCAGCAGGGCGTTCTCGCTGTAGGGCAGGCCCAGAACCAGCATGCCGTGATGCAGCAGCGGCAGCAGCATCGACAGCAGCGTGCTCTCCTGGCCGCCGTGCAGGCTGGCGGTGGAGGTGAATACCGCAGCGGGTTTGCCGACCAGCTCGCCGGTCAGCCACAGGCTGCTGGTGCCGTCGAGGAAGTACTTGAGCGGGGCGGCCATGTTGCCGAAACGCGTCGGGCTGCCAAGCGCCACGCCGGCGCAGTGCTTCAGGTCGTCCAGCGTGGCGTAGAGCGCGCCATCCTGCGGAATGCTCGGCGCCACCGCCTCGCATTCGCTGGATACCGCCGGCACCGTGCGCAGGCGCGCCTCGAGTCCGGCCATCTCGATACCGCGGGCGATCTGCCGGGCCATCTCGGCGGTGGCGCCGTGGCGGCTGTAATAGAGCACCAGGATGTACGGCGCACTCACGGCAGGATCTCCAGCACGCGTTCCGGTGGGCGTCCGACTACCGCCTTGTCGCCGGCGATGAGGATCGGTCGCTCGATCAGCCGCGGATGGGCGACCATCGCCTCGATCAGCTGCGCATCGCTGAGGTTCGGGTCGGCCAGGCCGAGGCTCTGGTATTCCTCTTCGCCGCTGCGCAGCAGTTGCCGCGCGCTCAGTCCGAGCTTGGCCAGCAGGGCCTGCAGTTCGGCGGCGCTGGGCGGGGTTTCCAGGTAACGTACGATGTGCGGCTCGAGCCCGCGGGCTTCGAGCAGTTCCAGCGCGCCGCGCGATTTCGAGCAGCGCGGGTTGTGATAGAGGGTAAGTTCGGTCATTTTGGGTTGCGCCTCGCCGATGAAGGCGGCCATTCTAACCCTCCCGGGGGGACGGTTCGAAACGACCGGTTGGCTAAGGAGCGGGGATGCAGCAGCGCATCGACAATCTGGTGGAGTTCTGTCGCTTTCTGGTGCAGCGTTTCCTCGCCGACCGCGGCCCGAACAGCGCCGCCGCGCTGACCTACACCACGCTGTTCGCAGTGGTGCCGATGATGACCGTCACCTTCGCCATGCTTTCGGCGATTCCGGCGTTCCAGGGCGTCGGCGAACAGATCCAGCTGTATATCTTCAAGAACTTCATTCCCTCCACCGGAGCGACGATTCAGGAGTACCTGATCGCGTTCACCAGCCAGGCACGCCAGCTGACCTGGTTCGGGGTCGGTTTCCTGATGGTCACCGCGCTGATGATGCTGCTGACCATCGAGAAGGCGTTCAACACCATCTGGCGCGTGCGCCAGCCGCGGCGCGGAGTGTCGAGCTTCCTGCTGTACTGGGCGATTCTCAGCCTCGGCCCGTTGCTGCTCGGTGCGGGGTTTGCGACCAGTACCTACCTCGCCTCGCTGACATTTATCTCCGGGCCGCATGCGTTGCTCGGCGCGGGCACGCTGCTGAAGGCGATGCCGCTGGTACTCAGCATCCTGGCCTTCACCTTGCTCTATGCGGCAGTGCCCAATACCCGCGTGCCGCTGCGCCATGCGCTGGCGGGCGGGCTGTTCGCGGCGGTGCTGTTCGAGGCGGCCAAGCAACTGTTCGGCCTGTATGTCAGCTATTTTCCGAGTTACCAGCTGATCTACGGTGCCTTCGCGGCGGTGCCGCTGTTCCTGCTGTGGATCTATCTGTCGTGGATGATCGTGCTGTTCGGCGCCGAGCTGGTTTGCGGCCTGTCCTCGTCGCAACAGTGGCGCCGTCGCCGCCTGCCGCGCCTGCTGGTGATGCTGGTGCTGCTGCGCTTGCTCTACGACCGCCAGCAGGAAGGGCGCGAGCTTGCGCTGCGTGACATGCACCGCGCCGGCTGGCACCTGCCCGAAGACGAGTGGGACGAGCTACTGGAATTCTTCGAGCGCGAACAGTTGGTCTGCCGCACAGGTTCGGGCGGTTGGGTGCTGTGTCGCGACCTCAGTCATTACAGCCTCGACCAGTTGCTGCGCCACAACCCGTGGCCGTTGTCCGGGCTGGAGCGGCTGCCCGAGACGTTGTCGGAAGCCTGGTATCCGACGCTGCGGCGCTCGCTGGAACTGCTGCAGCAGGAGCAGCTCAATCTGTTTGGCGGCAGTCTGGCCGACTGGCTGAGCGTCGGTGGTGACAAAAACGGTCAGTAGCTGAGCGATTCCGCCTTCGTGCCATGGCACTTTGGCATCCCGGTGGTGTTGAGCGGTGCGAATGCGCGGCGGTGGAGCAAGGCAGGGCCAGGCTGGCACGTTTCTAGCTGAGGCTTGCACCGAGGCGAAGGAAGGAAGAGGCCGTGAAGACCGAACGCAATACTGTCATCCATCTGCACCAACGGGCTCCGGAGGTGGCGCTGCAGTCGCTCAACCGTCTGACTGGACTGACCTTCAGCCGCTGGCCCGAATCGCTCGTGCCCCTGTGCCAGCAGGACGAGCCCGTCGAGCGGGAGTCGCCTGCTGCGGAAAAGCTGGCTCGCTGAATCTACGCCTGTACTAGCTGTGCGGGTGCTTCGATCCGTTCCGCGGCCTGCACGAAGAGTTCCTCGACCTTCATTTGCTCGATCACCACGCCGGTGCGCAGGTACACCTGCAGATCTTCGATCCGGCTTCTGACCGTCAGACGCGCGACGCCGGACAGCAAAATCCTGCCGTTGCCATCGGTACGCCCGTGATCCACGGCGGCTTCGCGCCGCTGTTGACCATCGCGGTATTTCATCACCAGCGAAACGCCCAATCCGGCCTGCCCGTGCAGCTGCAGCCAGCTGGCGATGTTGAATTCGGCGACGCGACCCTCGTAGGCCGTGAGCGCGAGAGGCGCCTGGTCGACGATGTGAGAGGGGACAGGGCCGATCAGTTTGTCATGGGTCTGGGACATGGCTTCGCTGCAGGCAGGGGAGGATGGTAGGTGCGAAATTATAGGCGGCACCCTGGCGGCAAAACTGTGCACGTTGCCGACGCCAGGCGTGACTAGGCTCCCAGTTCGGCGAAGACGTCGGTTCGCTGGCAGCGCTCAGCTGAGCCGACATAAAGGCGGCGCACGTGGTTGCCTTGCGGCAGTTGCTTGGGTCAGGCTAGCGGCATCGAACATCTGGCGGGGTACCGACGTGGGCAAGTTCAGAGGCCTGTTGTTGATGCTGCTGGGCAGCCTGCTGATCAGCGGCTGCGAGCAGGACTGGGGTGTGGATCAGCACGGGCAACTGGTGGCTGCTGAGCAATTGCAGGGACGCTGGCTGCTGATCAACTACTGGGCGGAGTGGTGCGGCCCGTGTCGTACCGAAATTCCCGAGCTGAATCGTCTGGCCGAGTCCCGTACGGATCTGCACGTGCTTGGCGTCAACTTCGACGAGCTGCGTGGTGAAGAGCTGGCGCAAGCGGCCGAGGCGCTGGGAATCCGCTTTCGCGTGCTCAGCGAGGATCCGGCCGAGCGGCTGCAGCTGTCACGCAGCGCGGTACTGCCGGTGACCTATCTGGTCGACGAGACGGGTAAGGTGCGCGAGCAACTGGTTGGCGAGCAGACTGCTGACAAGCTGTTGGCCCGACTCGAGCAACTGCGCGACGAGTAGAGCGCTGGCGCTCAGGGGCGCACGTACCAGAAGTCCTGCCAGAAGCCGATCACTTTCGCCGGGTAGCGCTGCTGGCCGAGGCTGCCGTTGTAGCGGGCGAGCGCACGGCTGATGTCACCCTTCTCCTTGCGCAGGTAGTAGCTGAGGATCGTGCAGCCGTAGCGCAGGTTGGTGGCGTTGTCGGTGAGGTTGTCCTGCGGGCGCCCGAGTTCGGCTTTCCAGAACGGCATCACCTGCATCATGCCCTGAGCGCCGACGCTGGAAATCGCGAAGCGATCGAAGCGGCTCTCGGCGTGGATCAGCGCCATGACCAGATCGGGACGCAGCCCGGCCTTGGTCGCCTCGCGATGTACCAGGCGCAGCAGGGTGAGGCGTTCCTCGGTGTCGGCGATGTAGCGCTTGAGACGGGTGGACATGTCGAGCAGCCAGACCTCGGCCTCGAAGCGGTCCTGAAAGCTGTCCGCCTCGGCGACCGTGCGCTGCATCAGTTCGCGCAGTTCGGGTTCCGGAGCCTGGCGGATGCTGGCCTGGAGCGGACATGCCAGGAGCAGCAGCGCCGACAGTAGCCAGCAGCGCCACGGCATGGTGTCAGTTGTCCACCGATGAGGCGGTGCGCCCGGCGTCCTGCATCAGGCGCTGGAGAAACTCCTGCTGCAGTTCGGGATCATGCCGCGTCAGTTCGATCAGGCTCTGCTCCAACTCGCTGGCTTCTTCCTCCAGACCCAGCTCGGACAGGCGTTTGACGCGGTGAACCCACTGCGCCACGTCGTCACCTTCGAGATCGTCGAAGATCAGGTCATGGGCTTCCAGCAGCTTGCCGCGCAGGTTGTGGCTGACCAGCAGCACGGCGTCGGCGCGCGTGCCGTCCTGCTCGTCCTCGACGCTCAGCAGCAGCTTGCCGATGGGGCCGATGTCCTGCTCGGCAAATGGTCCGTCGAGCAGATTGAGGTGCAGCACGCCGTTGCGGTCGGTGTTCAGCTCGTGGAGCTGCTCGCCTGCGCTGACCCGCACCGGGCGTTCGGTCCAGGGCAGGCTGGTGTACTCCAGGCGGGAATCGCGGCGCTGTTCGTCGAGGCTGGCGAGGTTCTGCTGCGAGCGCCCGTTGGACTCGACGTTGAGGAAGGGGTTGAGGCCGGCAAAACCGTAGCTGATCCAGCCGCGCGTTGCGCTTTCCGGCACGTTGCCCAGCAGTACGACGTTGACCACGTTGGCGCCGATACCGGCGACCACGGCAACCGCTCCGAGGGGGATCTCATATAATTCGCGCCAGGCCTGATAAGGCGTGTAGCGATCATAACGGCGGGTGACCTCGAAATCGGTAACCTCGAAGGTCCGCTGTTCCTGGATGCGGACGCGCCGTTGCGGCAACTCCAGCACCGGCGGCTCGCCGACCTCGATGCGCAGGCTATGGTCGAGCGGTTTGCGCTCGGTCCTGGCCTCGTGCTCACTGCGCTGCGGCAGATGGTTGGCGCAACCGCCAAGCAGCAGCGCCGCGCAGAGCGCGGCGCCGGTTGAAACTACAACACGTCGGTTGAGCATGGTTTCCGATCAGCGTGCGACACGCGAATTGATGAAAGACAGGATGTCTGCGGCAGCGACCGCCTGCGGTTCGGCATCGCGACGGTGCTTGTACTCCAAGGTGCCGTCGGCCAGGCCGCGATCGCCGATGACGATACGATGCGGAATGCCGATCAGCTCCATGTCGGCGAATTTGACGCCCGGACTGGTCTTCTTGTCACGGTCGTCGAGCAGCACCTCGTAACCGGCGGCAGTCAGCTCGGCGTAGAGCTTGTCGGTCGCCTCGCGCACGGTCTCGTTCTCATACTTCATCGGCACGAGAGCGATCTGGAACGGCGCCAGGGCGTCCGGCCAGAGAATGCCTCGATCGTCGTAGTTCTGCTCGATGGCCGCCGCGACGACGCGGGACACGCCGATGCCGTAGCAGCCCATGATCAGCGTGGCCGGCTTGCCGTTCTCGCCCATCACCTGGCAGTTCATGGCCTCGCTGTACTTGGTGCCCAGCTGGAAGATGTGGCCGACCTCGATGCCGCGCTTGATCACCAAGGTGCCCTGGCCATCCGGGCTCGGGTCGCCGGCAACCACGTTGCGCAGGTCGGCGACCTCCGGCAGCGGCAGGTCGCGCTCCCAGTTCAGGCCGAAGTAGTGCTTGTCGTCGACGTTGGCGCCAGCGCCGAAGTCGTTCATCAGCGCGACCGAACGGTCGATGACGCACGGAATCGGCAGGTTCAGCGGGCCCAGCGAGCCGGGGCCGGCACCGATGGCGGCGCGGATCTCGGCTTCCGAGGCGAATACCAGCGGGCTGGCGACCTGCGCCAGGTTCGCGGCCTTGATCTCGTTGAGTTCGTGATCGCCACGCACGATCAGGGCGATCAGCTGGCCCTTCTCGAGACCATGCACGACCAGTGTCTTGACGGTCTTCTCGATGGCCAGACCGAACTGCTCGACCAGCTCGGCGATGGTCTTGGCACTCGGCGTGTCGACCAGCCGCAGCTCTTCGGTGGGTGCGGCGCGCTCGCTCTCGCGCGGGATGGCCTCAGCCTTCTCGATGTTGGCGGCGTAGTCGGAGGTGTCGCTGAAGGCGATATCGTCTTCGCCGGATTCGGCCAGCACGTGAAACTCGTGCGAGCCAGTGCCGCCGATGGAGCCGGTATCGGCCTGCACCGGGCGGAAGTTCAGGCCCAGACGGGTGAAGATGTTGCAGTATGCCTGGTGCATACGGTCGTACGTTTCCTGCAGCGATTCCTGGCTCAGGTGGAAGGAGTAGGCGTCCTTCATCAGGAATTCGCGGCCACGCATCAGGCCGAAGCGTGGGCGGATTTCGTCGCGGAACTTGGTCTGGATCTGGAAGAAGTTGATTGGCAGCTGCTTGTAGCTGTTCAGCTCGTTGCGCGCCAGATCGGTGATGACTTCTTCGTGGGTCGGGCCGACGCAGAACTCGCGCCCATGACGATCCTTGAGGCGTAGCAGCTCGGGGCCGTACTGCTCCCAGCGCCCGGATTCCTGCCACAGCTCGGCTGGCTGGATCGCCGGCATCAGCACTTCCAGGGCTCCGGCCTTGTTCATCTCGTCACGCACGATGGCCTCGGCCTTGCGCAGCGCGCGCAGCCCCATCGGCATCCAGGTGTAGAGCCCCGAAGCCAGCTTGCGGATCATCCCGGCGCGCAGCATCAGCTGGTGACTGATCACTACGGCATCGGACGGGGTTTCTTTGAGGGTCGAGAGCAGGAACTGACTGGTGCGCATGTGGCCGTTATGTCCTTGCAGAGGCTGGAATTTGGCCCGGCATTGTACGGCTGCGGGAAAGAAGCGTACAGAAGCCGGCCAGCGCGAGCGGACGCGTGGGGCCGGCTGCCGAATGAAAAAGAAGAGCCCGGCCAATTGGCCGGGCTCCGGGTGTTGCGAGTGTCGCCGGTTACAGGATGCTGATCGGATAGATGGCGTACAGGCGCCATTCGTTCACGTCGTTCCAGGCCGGGTTGTTGGTACGCAGGATGGAGTTGCGCGCGCGCAGGGTCAGGTCCTTGGCAGCACCGTCTTGGAAGGTGTAGGAAACCTGGTTGAAGATCTCACGCTCGGTCGCCTCGCCTTCACCGCCGTAATAGGCTGCGTCGATGTTATCGCCGCGCACATAGGCGGTCTTCCACTGCAGGCCGGACACGCCATAGCTGCTGAAGTCCAGCTCGTAGCTGGCTTGCCAGGAGCGCTCGTCCTTGAAGTTGAAGTCGGAGAGATAGGAGTTGGCTACCCAGATGGAGCCGCCGCCGTCGCCGTTGTCGTACAGGTAGCCGGTATCGCCGGATACGCGCTGGTGCGCGAGGATGAACGCGTGGGCACCGACTGCATACTTGGCCGACAAACTCCAGATGGTGTTGTCATCGACTTTCGAGCCGTCTTCGCTGAAGTCTTGATTGATGTCGTCGGTCTTGTAGTAGTTGAGGTCGAAGGTCAGCGATTGATCATCTGCCAGCGGCATCACGTAGTTAACGTTGGCGTACTTCTTGTCGTAGGTGTCCTCGACATCGGAGAAGTACAGCGACGCGCTGAGATTGTCGGTGAAGGCATAGGTACCACCGAAGACGTCGAGACTCTTCAGGCCGAAGTCGTCACGCGCGGGGGAACCCATCGGGCTGTCCGCGGTGAAGTGACCGGCGTTCAGTTCGAGTCCTTCGATCTCGCTGCTGGTAATCATGGTGCCGGTGAAGGCTTCAGGCAGCAGACGGGAGTCATCGGAGGCGATGACCGGAAGATTGACGAACTGATTGCCGTACTTGAGCGTGGTATTGGAGAGGCGGAATTTCACCGCTGCGCCTGCTTCGGAGAGGTCGTCTTCCCAATTCTTCGGCTCTCCGGGGAACATGTCGCCCTGACCGCCATCGAGTTTGACGCCCAGCAGGCCGTAGGCATCGATGCCGACGCCGATGGTGCCTTGGGTGAAGCCGGACTCGAACGTGGTGATGAAGCCCTGCGCCCAGGTGTTGCGGTCGTCGGCGCCATCTTTGTGGTCACGGTTCCAATACGTGTTGCGCAGCAACAGATCCAGCTTGGCATCCTCGACGAAGCCTTTGGCTTCCGATTGCTGGCTGGCCAGCGCCATCTGGGATGTGCCCGCCGCAACGGCAAGGGCGATTACGCTCCACTTCATCACTTTCATCGTGATTTGCTCCATTGGTTCAAAACGGTGCTTGCTCTCGTGTCGACGCACGCAGAGATCGCTTCTTGTTATCCGAATCTGGCCCGATTTCGGCGTATTACGCTTCTTAGTATCGAGCCATTCGCAGAATGTACTGTTTAGCTGCGTCGATAGGCTAGAGCAAGTTTGCCAAGCCTGCTTTCGGCTTACGTGCAAGACTCGACCAATCGCTGTCTAGCAAGAAGCGTACTCAAGTCGTGTCGGCTCGGCGCTGCGCACACGCGCACCAGGCCGAGCGGCAGCGTGTGCTGCATGGTGGGGCATGTTCGCTTGCCTCCGCTCCGTGAAGGCGCGGACCTGCGCGCAAGGGTATTCTTGGCGCCAGCGTGGGTTCGACCGCGCCTGACCTTGTCATACAGGAGCGCCGTTATGTTCATTCTCGATTCGCGTCTGGAGCAGGACACATTGCCGATTGGCGACTTTCCGTTGTGTCGGCTACTGCTGATGAACGATGCACAGTACCCGTGGTTCATCCTGGTGCCGCGGCGCGAGGCGGTCAGCGAGCTGTTTCAGCTGGACGCAGCGGATCAGCAGCAGTTGTGGCGTGAAACCACCGCGTTTGCAGAAATCGTCAAGGACAGTTTCGGCGCGGACAAGATGAATGTCGCGACGCTGGGCAACGTCGTCAGCCAGTTGCATATGCACGTCATTGCCCGCTCCCGCGACGATGCGGCGTGGCCGGCGCCGGTGTGGGGCAGGCATCAGCCCAAGCCGTATACGCAGGATCAGGCGGCGGCGATCAGGGCCCGCCTCAAGACCGTGCTGACCGATCAGTTTCGCTTCGGAGAGTGAGCTATGAATGTGGAATCGCGAATCGCCGATCTGGAGGCGCGACTGGCGTTTCAGGACGATACGATCCAGACGTTGAACGATGTGCTGGTCGAGCAGCGGCGTCTGGTTGATCGAATGCAGCTGCAGTTGCAGGTATTGGCCAGGCGGCTGGAAGAAATGCAGAGCAGCATTGGGGGCGAGGAAGACGAGGCGCCGCCACCGCATTACTGACGGGTGGAGCCCAAGAGGCCGGCAGGCTTGCAGACCTGCCGGCGTCGCAATTACAGCGTGACCACGTCCTCGGCCTGCAGGCCCTTGTCACGCATCATGATGGTGAATTCCACGCGCTGGCCTTCAGTCAGCACGCGATGGCCTTCGCCGCGAATCGCGCGGAAATGCACGAACACGTCGTCGCCGCTATCGCGGGAAATGAAGCCGAAACCTTTGGACGTGTTGAACCACTTCACCGTACCGGTTTCCCGGCCGGCGCCGCCGACGCTGGCGGCAGGTGCGCGCTGCTGACGCGGGCGCTCGCGCTGCGGCTGGCGCTGGGTGCGAGTGGTCGCCAGGTGCAGGAGTACAGCGACGAATACCAGCAGCAGGCTGGCGAGCGTGGCCGGTTGGCCGGCGATCTGCTCCAGTGGCAGCAGCAGGATGAGTGCCTGGACTGCGGCCGCCAGCACCAGCAATGCCGATACTCCGAGCAGTACGGGACGGGTGCGTGGATCGGTGTTTGCGGTAGTCGACGGAACGAACTGGATATTCAGCAGGCCGATCATCAGCAGAGTGAGTGCGGCTGGTTGCAGAAGAAGCGGCAGGTCGCCGCGCAGGCTGGGGACGAATGACAGCAGCAAGGCGAGGACGCCGGTTAATACATGGACGATCTTGAGCATTCTTATGACTCGTAGTGGATACACGACAGGAAAAGGCGGCGGCAGGCGAGTGCCTGGGAAATGAGCTAGCAGACGTGCAGATGTCTGACTGGCGAGAGACTCGGCGCCGCAGCGCGGCCGTATTTAACAGCAAAGGCCGGTGGCGCTCAAATGAGCCTTTGGCCGGGCGCACGCTTGCGGCGCACCCGGGGGAGGGAGCCTGCAGCCGAGGCGGGCGGCACGCGGCCGCCTCGGCGAGGATGACTCAGGCTGCCAGCAGGCTGCGCAGCATCCAGGCGGTCTTTTCATGGATCTGCATGCGCTGGGTCAGCAGGTCGGCAGTCGGCTCGTCGCTGACCTTGTCCAGCAACGGGAAGATGCCGCGTGCGGTGCGCACGACCGCTTCCTGCCCTTCGACCAGCAGCTTGATCATCTGCTCGGCAGACGGCACACCTTCATCTTCCTTGATCGACGACAGGCGCGCATAGGCAGCGTAGGTTCCCGGCGCCGGGAAGCCGAGAGCGCGGATACGCTCGGCGATCTCGTCCACGGCGAGCGCCAGTTCGGTGTACTGGGTCTCGAACATGGTGTGCAGCGTGTTGAACATCGGCCCGGTGACGTTCCAGTGGAAGTTGTGGGTCTTCAGGTACAGCGTATAGGTGTCGGCGAGCAGACGAGACAGCCCTTCTGCGATGGCGGCACGGTCCTGTTCGGCGATGCCGATATCGATTTCCATGGTTGTTCTCCTTGGTGGGGGATCCGATTGCAGTTATGCCAGAAAAACCGCGGCTTTTGTTGCTGATGTGGCACCGCGGCAGGCCACCTGGCCTTGGAAGGGGCTCCTCGTCGTGGGTTCCCTGCGAGCGAATGCGCAGGCTTGGCTACCGGGCGACGGCTGCGTCGTGACGATTATGTGGATATAATCCCGCGCTTGTGCCCGGCGGCTCGATAGCCAGGAAGCGGCGCCCGGCAATCGTGCGCCGGCACCGCGGCTCCAGCGACCTAACGAATCAAAGATACGAGAAGCGAACACCACCATGATGCGCAGCCACTATTGCGGCCAACTCAATGAAAGCCTGGATGGCCAGGAAATCACTCTCTGCGGCTGGGTACATCGCCGTCGCGATCATGGCGGGGTGATCTTCCTCGACATTCGTGATCGTGAAGGTCTGGCCCAGGTGGTATTCGATCCGGATCGCGCGGAAACCTTCGCCGTCGCCGACCGCGTGCGCAGCGAGTTCGTCGTCTGCATTCGCGGCAAGGTGCGCCTGCGTCCGGCCGGTGCGGTTAACCCGAACATCGCCTCCGGCGCCATAGAGGTGCTGGGCTACGAGCTGGACGTGCTGAACGAGGCGGAAACCCCGCCGTTCCCGCTTAACGAATACAGCGACGTGGGTGAGGAAACTCGTCTGCGCTATCGTTTCATCGATCTGCGTCGCCCGGAGATGGCCGAGAAGCTCAAGCTGCGCTCGCGCATCACCGCCAGCATCCGTCGCTATCTGGACGAGAACGGCTTCCTCGACGTCGAGACGCCGATCCTCGGCCGCCCGACTCCCGAGGGTGCGCGCGACTACCTCGTGCCGAGCCGCACCCATGCGGGCAACTTCTTTGCTCTGCCGCAATCGCCGCAGCTGTTCAAGCAGCTGCTGATGGTGGCCGGCTTCGATCGCTACTACCAGATCGCCAAATGCTTCCGTGACGAAGACCTGCGCGCCGACCGCCAGCCGGAATTCACCCAGATCGACATCGAGACCAGTTTCCTCGAGGAGGCGGACATCATCGCCATCACCGAGGGCATGATCCGCAAGCTGTTCAAGGAAGTACTGGACCTGGAGTTCGGCGAATTCCCGCACATGCCGTTCGAGGAAGCCATGCGCCGCTATGGCTCGGACAAGCCCGACCTGCGCATCCCGCTGGAACTGGTGGATGTTGCCGATCAGCTCAATGCTGTCGAGTTCAAGGTCTTCTCCGGCCCGGCCAACGATCCGAAGGGTCGCGTTGCTGCGCTGCGCGTTCCGGGCGCGGCGAGCATGCCGCGCAGCCAGATCGACGACTACACCAAGTTCGTCGGCATCTACGGCGCCAAGGGCCTGGCCTACATCAAGGTCAACGAGCGTGCCAAGGGTGTCGAGGGCCTGCAGTCGCCGATCGTCAAGTTCATCCCCGAAGACAACCTCAACGTCATTCTCGACCGCGTCGGTGCGCAGGATGGCGACATCGTCTTCTTCGGCGCCGACAAGGCGAAAATCGTCTCCGAAGCACTGGGTGCATTGCGCATCAAGCTCGGCCATGACCTCAAGCTGCTGACCTGCGAGTGGGCACCGCTGTGGGTCGTGGACTTCCCGATGTTCGAGGAGAACGACGACGGCTCCCTGTCGGCGCTGCACCATCCGTTCACTGCGCCCAAGTGCACCCCCGAGGAGCTGGAGGCCAATCCGGGCGCCGCGCTGTCGCGCGCCTACGACATGGTGCTCAACGGCACCGAGCTGGGTGGCGGCTCCATCCGTATTCACCGCAAGGAAATGCAGCAGGCGGTATTCCGCATCCTCGGCATCGACGAGGCCGAGCAGGAAGAGAAGTTCGGCTTCCTGCTCGACGCGCTGAAGTTCGGCGCGCCGCCGCATGGTGGTCTGGCCTTCGGCCTGGACCGGCTGGTGATGCTGATGACCGGTGCGCAGTCGATCCGCGAAGTGATCGCGTTCCCGAAAACCCAGAGCGCTGCGGACGTGATGACCCAAGCGCCGGGTGCGGTGGACAACAAGGCGCTGCGCGACCTGCACATCCGCCTGCGCGAGCAGCCCAAGGCGGAATAAGCACCATCGGAAGCCTGGTTTTGCCAGGCTTCTTCGTCTTGGCAGTAGCGGTTTGCCAGGCGATTCGGCGAAACCCGCCCGCGGGATGGGTTTCGGAACTACTGATCCAGTTGAAGAAATGGAGTGAGTTATGGCTGGTCATTCCAAATGGGCCAACATCAAGCACCGCAAGGAGCGTCAGGACGCCAAGCGGGGCAAGATCTTCACCAAGCTGATCCGCGAACTGACCGTGGCAGCCAAACACGGCGGTGGCGTACCCGCGGACAACCCGCGCCTGCGCCTGGCGGTGGACAAGGCGCTGACCGCCAACATGTCGCGCGACGTGATCGACCGTGCCATCGCCCGTGGTGCCGGCTCCAACGAAGCCGACAACATGACCGAGCTGACCTATGAGGGCTACGCACCCAGCGGCGTGGCCATCATCATCGAGGCCATGACCGACAACCGTAACCGTACTGCGGCCGAGGTGCGCCACGCCTTCAGCAAGAATGGCGGCAACCTTGGCACCGATGGTTCCGTGGCCTACATGTTCGATCGCAAGGGGCAGATCAGCTACGCGCCGGGTGTCGACGAGGACGCGCTGATGGAAGCGGCGCTGGAAGCGGGCGCCGATGACGTGGTCAGCCAGGATGATGGCTCGGTGGAAATCTACACCAGCTTTGCCGACTTCCTCTCGGTCAACGAGGCGCTGACCCAGGCTGGCTTCAAGGGTGATGAGGCTGAAGTCGCGATGATCCCCTCGATCACCGCTCCGATCGCCGATGTCGAGACCGCGCAGAAGGTGCTGCGCCTGATCGATGCGTTGGAGGATCTGGACGACGTGCAGAACGTCTACCACAACGCCGAGATCGCGGACGAGATCATGGAACAGCTCGGCTGACCGCATCTGGATCGCAGAAGGCCGGAAGATGCCCAGCGGCGCTTCCGGCTTTTTTATGCGCGCCAGTCCGAGGAAATCGCCGGGCCTGAATCGGCTCGGCGGTGGCGCGCTGGGAGGCGCAGCCGTATACTCGCGCACTGGATAAATAGACAGCGCGACCACGGCCATGACGCTGATTTTGGGAATCGACCCCGGCTCGCGAATTACCGGCTACGGGGTGGTGCGTGACACCGGGCGCGGCTGCGAATATGTGGCTTCGGGCTGCATTCGCACCGGCAGCGGCGAGCTGGCCGAGCGTCTGCGAGCGGTATTCGGTGGTGTCAGCGAGGTGATCCGGACCTACGGTCCGGTGACGATGGGCATCGAACAGGTGTTCATGGCGCGCAACGCCGATTCGGCGCTCAAGCTCGGCCAGGCGCGCGGCGCGGCAATCGTCGCCGGTGCCGAGGCCGGCCTGCAGATCGCCGAGTACACGGCGACCCAGGTCAAGCAGGCAATTGCCGGAACCGGTGGGGCGGACAAGCAGCAAGTCCAGATGATGGTCATGCATTTGCTCAAGCTGCTGGAAAAACCGCAGATCGATGCGTCCGATGCGTTGGCCATCGCGCTGTGCCATGCGCATCATCGGCAGAGCCTGATTCCGCACGGTTTGAGCGGCGCCAAGCGCCGGGGCGGACGTTTGCGCTTGTAGCCCCGCTTGGGGCGGTAGAACAGTTTTGGCAGTCGCCGGGCGAGACCGGCGATGTTGGAGGAAGCGGAATCGTGATCGGACGTTTGCGTGGCACCCTGGCGGAAAAGCAACCGCCTCATCTGCTTCTCGATGCGAACGGCGTCGGCTATGAGGTCGAGGTACCGATGACCACGCTCTATCGGCTGCCCGGCGTTGGCGAAAGCGTCACGCTGCACACCCATCTGGTGGTGCGCGAAGACGCCCAGCTGCTCTACGGTTTCTTCGAGAAGCGTGAGCGTGAGCTGTTCCGCGAACTGATTCGCCTCAACGGCGTAGGGCCGAAGCTGGCGCTGGCGCTGATGTCCGGGTTGGAAGTGGACGAGCTGGTGCGTTGCGTGCAAGCGCAGGATACATCGACCCTGGTGAAAATCCCCGGGGTCGGCAAGAAGACCGCCGAGCGCCTGCTGGTCGAACTCAAGGATCGCTTCAAGGCCTGGGAAACCATGCCCTCGATTGCCACGCTGGTGGTTGAACCTCGCGGCGCCGGGGCAGTCACAAGCGCCGAGAACGATGCGGTCAGCGCCCTCATTTCGTTGGGGTTCAAGCCGCAGGAAGCCAGTCGGGCAGTCGGCGCCATACAGGAAGACGGTTTGAGCAGTGAAGAATTGATTCGCCGTGCCCTCAAGGGCATGGTGTAACGCCATGATCGAAGCCGACCGCCTGATCACCGCCAGCAGTCGTGACCGCGACGAGCAGCTGGACCGCGCCATCCGCCCGTTACGGCTTGCCGAATACATCGGTCAGCCGGTCGTGCGCGAGCAGATGGACCTGTTCATCCGCGCCGCCAAGGGTCGCGGCGAGGCGCTGGATCACACCCTGATCTTCGGCCCTCCCGGCCTCGGCAAGACCACCCTGGCGAACATCATCGCCGAGGAGATGGGTGTCTCGATCAAGAGCACGTCCGGCCCGGTCCTCGAGCGCCCGGGCGATCTCGCCGCGTTGCTGACCAATCTGGAAGCGGGCGATGTGCTGTTCGTCGATGAGATCCATCGTCTATCTCCGATCGTCGAGGAAGTGCTGTATCCGGCGATGGAGGATTTCCAGCTCGACATCATGATCGGCGAAGGCCCGGCGGCGCGCTCGATCAAGCTCGATCTGCCGCCCTTCACCTTGGTTGGCGCGACGACCCGTGCCGGCATGCTGACCAATCCGCTGCGCGATCGCTTCGGCATCGTGCAGCGCCTGGAGTTCTATTCGACCGAGGATTTGGCGACCATTGTCAGTCGTTCGGCAGGCATCCTCGGGTTGCCGACCGAGGCGGCAGGCGCCTTCGAGATTGCCCGCCGCGCGCGTGGTACCCCGCGCATCGCCAACCGTCTACTGCGCCGTGTCCGCGATTTCGCAGAAGTGCGCGGGCGTGGTGAGATCACTCGCGAGATCGCCGACCTGGCGTTGAATATGCTGGATGTCGACGAGCGTGGCTTCGATCATCAGGATCGCCGCCTGCTGCTGGCGCTGATCGAGAAGTTCGATGGCGGGCCGGTGGGCGTCGACAGCCTGGCCGCTGCCATCAGTGAAGAGCGCCATACCATCGAGGATGTGCTCGAGCCCTACCTGATCCAGCAAGGCTACATCATGCGTACGCCACGTGGGCGCGTGGTCACGCGGCACGCCTATCTGCACTTCGGCCTGAATCTGCCGCGGCGTCTGGCCGAATCGCCCACGCCGGATCTGTTCAGCGGCGACACGGATTGATGAAAATATTGTTCACCCACCCAATTGGCATTTTTTAGGCCGGGCACTAGTATGCGCGCGCGAATCAACGCTGAGCCGTTCGTCCATCGCTGTCGGGTCTATTACGAGGACACCGACGCGGGCGGCATCGTCTACTACGTCAACTACCTCAAGTTCATGGAACGGGCTCGTACCGAACGCCTGCGCGACCTGGGTTTCGACCAGTCGCAGCTCGTCGGGGAAGACCTGCTGTTCGTTGTGCATTCGTGCGAGGCGCGTTATCACGCCCCGGCGCGACTGGACGACGAGCTGCTGGTGAGTGCCGAGGTGGTTGAAATGAAGCGTGCCAGCCTGCGTTTCAATCAGCAGGTCAAGCGTGCCGCGGATGGGCGATTACTGTGTGAAGGTCAGGTCCTGGTGGCCTGCGTGCGTGCCGAAAGTCTGAAACCCCGAGTCATTCCCGAAGCGCTGCGCGCAGCCTTCGCCGACTCGGGTCTATCCCCTGCAGGAGAGTAAGCGTGGAAGCCAACGTCGATCATATGTCCATGTGGAGCCTGATCAGCAACGCCAGCTTCGTGGTGCAGCTGGTCATGCTGATTCTTGTGGGGGCCTCGGTCACCTCATGGATCATGATTTTCCAGCGTGGCAATCTGCTGCGTGCCGCCAAGCGTTCGCTGGATGCCTTCGAGGAGCGCTTCTGGTCGGGCATCGATCTGTCCAAGCTGTACCGCCAGGCCGGTAGCAATCCCGATCCGGATTCCGGGGTCGAGCAGATCTTCCGCGCAGGTTTCAAGGAGTTTTCCCGGCTGCGCCAGCAGCAGGGGGTTGACCCCGATGCGGTGATGGATGGCGTGAACCGTGCGATGCGCGTGGCCATTTCCCGTGAGGAGGAAAAACTCGAGCAGAGCCTGCCATTTCTCGCCACCGTCGGTTCGACCAGTCCCTACATCGGTCTGTTCGGTACCGTGTGGGGCATCATGAACTCCTTCCGTGGCCTGGCCCAAGTGCAGCAGGCTACCCTGGCGACCGTCGCCCCGGGCATCGCCGAGGCGCTGATTGCCACCGCTATCGGCCTGTTCGCCGCAATTCCGGCGGTTATCGCCTATAACCGTTTCTCCGCACGCGGCGAGATGCTGATCGGGCGCTACTACACCTTCGCCGACGAGTTCCAGGCGATTCTGCATCGCAAAGTTCACACCACCGAAGATTGAGGCCTCACGTAATGGCCAGAATTCGCAACAGACGCAAGCCCGTCGCCGAGATGAACGTGGTGCCCTACATCGACGTGATGCTGGTGCTGCTGGTGATCTTCATGGTCACCGCGCCCATGCTCAACCAGGGCGTGAAGGTTGATCTGCCCAAGGTCAGCAGCGAGGCGCTGCCGCAGGACAACAACGCCCAGGTGCTGACCATCTCGATCAAGGCCGACAAGACCTATTACTGGAACATGGGCAGCGAGGTGGACACCGATACCGTGCAGGATCGTGCGCTGACGCTGGACGAGATGACCAAGGCGGTCACGGCGATCATGAATCAGAATCGCAGCCAGGGTAAGCAGGTGCAGGTCTTCGTACGCGGTGACAAGGCGGTCGATTACGGCTCGGTCATGGCCGCGATGGGTGGGCTGCAGGAAGCGGGCGTGGGCAACGTCGGCCTGATCACCGAGGCGCCCTGATGCAGCACGCTGAACGCTCTCCTGCGGAAAGCTACTTCTGGCCCGTCGTTCTGGCGGTCGGCCTGCATGTCATCATCTTCGGCCTGCTTTTCGTCAGCTTCGCCATGACGCCCGATTTGCCGCCGTCCAAGCCCATCGTCCAGGCCACGCTGTATCAGCTGAAGTCGCAAAGCCAGGCCACGACCCAGACTAATCAAAAGATCGCTGGCGAAGCCAAGAAGACCGCTGCCAAGCAGTACGAAACCGAGCAGATGGAACAGCGCAAGGTCGAGCAGCAGAAGCAGGCTGCGGCCAAGGCTGCGGAACAAAAGAAGGCCGAGCAGGCTCGAAAGGCCGATGCGGAGAAAGCAGCCGCTGCCAAGAAGGCTGCCGAGGCGAAGAAGGCCGAGGAAGCCAAGAAGGTCGAACAGCAGAAACAGGCCGATATCGCCAAGAAAAAGGCCGCCGAAGAGGCGAAGAAGAAAGCGGCTGAAGAGGCCAAGAAGAAGGCTGCCGAGGAAGCGAAGAAAAAGGCGGCGGCTGAGCAGGCGAAGAAGAAAGCGGCTGAAGACGCCAAGAAAAAGGCGGCAGCCGAAGCGGCGAAGAAGAAGGCTGCGGCAGAGGCTGCGCGTAAAGCGGCCGAGGATAAGAAGGCGCAGGCATTGGCCGAGCTGCTGTCGGACACAACCGAGCGCCAGCAGGCGCTGGCCGACAGTCAGGGTGATCAGGTGGCGGGCAACTTCGATGACCTGATTCGTCTGCGCGCCGCCGAGGGCTGGACGCGTCCGCCTTCGGCCCGCAACAACATGTCGGTACAGTTGCAGGTGAACATGTTGCCTGATGGCACCATCACCGGGGTCAGCGTGGCGAGGTCGAGCGGCGATGTCCCATTCGACAACTCCGCGGTTGCTGCGGTGAGGAATATTGGTCGGTTGACGGAGATGCAAGGGCTCAGCCCGCAGGATTTCCAACCTTACCGATCGTTCAAAATGACGTTCACGCCAGAGGATCTAGCGTTGTGATCAATTCCCTTCGAGGTATTCTCGTCCTTCTCTGCTGCCTGCTGGGAACGGCGGTAGCGCAGGAGAAGAACATCGTCGTCACCAGTGGTACCGATCGCGCCATTCCGGTGGCGGTGGTGCCGTTCGGCTGGCAAGGCGGCACCGTATTGCCCGAGGACATGGCCGATATCATCGGTAATGACTTGCGCAATTCCGGTATTTTCCAGCCGATTCCGCGGCAGAACATGATCAGCATGCCTACCCGCGGCAGCGAGATTATCTACCGTGACTGGAAGGCTCTGGGCGCCCAGTATGTTGTGGTGGGGAGTATCCAGCCGGCCGGTGGGCGTCTGCAGGTGCAGTTCGGTGTGTTCAACGTGACCACCGAACAGCAGGTCATGACCGGTAGTGTCGGTGGTTCTCCCGATCAGCTGCGTGACATGGCGCACTACGTCTCCGACCAGGCGTTCGAGAAACTCACCGGCATCAAGGGTGCCTTTTCCACTCGTTTGCTGTACGTGACGGCGGAGCGCCTCGGTGGCGCAAATACCCGCTACACCCTGCAGCGCTCCGACTATGATGGCGCGCGCGCGGTGACGCTGCTGCAGTCGCGCGAACCGATCCTGTCGCCGCGCTACTCGCCGGACGGTCGGCGCATCGCCTACGTTTCGTTCGAGCAGAAGCGGCCGCGCATCTTCATCCAGCACATCGACACCGGTCGGCGCGAGCAAGTTACCGGTTTCGAGGGGCTGAACGGTGCGCCGGCATTCTCGCCGGACGGCAATCGCCTGGCATTCGTGCTGTCCAAGGACGGCAATCCGGAAATCTATGTGATGGATCTGGGCTCGCGGCAGCTGCAGCGGCTGACCAATCACTATTCCATCGACACCGAGCCGTTCTGGGGTGCCGATGGCCAGACCATCTATTTCACCTCCGATCGCGCCGGCAAGCCACAGATCTACAAGCAGCGACTGGGCAGCGGTGCGGCCGAGCGGGTTACCTTCGTCGGCAACTACAACGCCAACCCGAAACTGTCGGCTGACGAAAAGACGCTGGTCATGATTCATCGGCAGGATGGCTATACCAACTTCAAGGTTGCCGCTCAGGACCTTCAGCGGGGCAGTCTGCGCCTGCTCTCCGAGACCACTCTGGACGAGTCGCCCACTGTTGCGCCTAATGGCACCATGCTAATCTACGCAACCCGCCAGCAGGGCCGGGGAGTCCTGATGCTCGTGTCCATCAATGGGCGAGTGAGGCTCCCGCTTCCTACTGCTCAAGGCGAAGTCCGAGAGCCATCCTGGTCCCCTTACCTGAACTGATGCGGTACCAACGCTTTTTTAACCAACAAACCAAAACCACACCTGGGGTTGTTACAGATGGAAATGCTGAAATTCGGTAAGTTCACCGCGCTGGCTCTGGCCATGGCTGTCGCTGTTGGCTGTTCCTCCAAGGGCGGCGACGATTCCGGCGAAGGTTCGGGCGCTATCGATCCTAACGCTGGCTACGGTGCGGACGCTGGTTCCGTTGACGGCAGCATGAGCGAAGAAGCTGCTCTGCGCGCCATCACCACCTTCTACTTCGAGTACGACAGCTCCGACCTCAAGCCGGAAGCCATGCGTGCCCTCGACGTACACGCCAAGGACCTGAAAGGCAACGGCGCTCGCGTCGTTCTGGAAGGCCACACCGACGAGCGCGGCACCCGCGAGTACAACATGGCTCTGGGCGAGCGTCGCTCCAAGGCCGTTCAGCGCTACCTGGTGCTGCAGGGCGTTTCCCCGGCTCAGCTGGAACTGGTTTCCTACGGTGAAGAGCGTCCGGTTGCCATGGGCAATGACGAGCAGTCCTGGGCTCAGAACCGCCGCGTCGAACTGCGTAAGTAATTCGTCATGCGCAAGTACCGCCACGCTCTGAGTTTCGCAGTATTCGGGATGCCGCTGATCGCGGCGGCCCAGGTGCCGGTAGTCGAGGGTGATTCGGGGGCCGCTTACGGCAACTCGGGTTATTCCACGGCCGCGCCGGGGAGTGGCGGTGCCTATGTCGGGGGTGGAGCCGCTGCTCCAGCCTCGGCACAGGGCATGCTCTTCCAGCAGTTGCAGCAGATGCAGGAAGAGATCGCGCAGTTGCGCGGCATGCTCGAGGAACAGCAGAACCAGATCCAACGCCTGCAACAGGAAGGTCTGGAGCGTTACCAAGATCTTGATCGTCGCTTAGCCAGTGGTGTCGCTGGTAGTGCTGCGTCAGGTCAGAATTCCGTTGCCGATGCTGGCCAGAGCGCCAGCGGCGGCAGTGTTGCACCAAATGCCCCGGCGTCCTCGAGCGATCCGGCAGGCGATCCGGCGAAGGAGAAGCTGTACTACGACGCTGCCTTCGATCTGATCAAGGCCAAGGATTTCGACAAGGCCAGCCAGGCGTTCGGTGCATTTTTGCGCAAGTATCCGAATAGTCAGTATGCGGGCAATGCCCAGTACTGGTTGGGCGAGGTTAATCTTGCAAAAGGCGACTTGCAGGGAGCCGGCCAGGCTTTCGCCAAGGTCAGCCAGCTTTACCCGCAGCACAACAAAGTGCCTGACTCGCTGTACAAGCTCGCCGATGTCGAGCTGCGACTGGGTAACCGTGACAAGGCGCAGGGTATTCTGCGGCAGGTCATTGCTCAGTTTCCGAACAGCTCGGCGGCCCAGCTGGCACAGCGACAGCTCAACCGCTGAGTCCTCGACCAGACGAAACCCGCCCACACGGCGGGTTTTTTCGTTAGAATCGGCGCCCCCTTTACCTGCAACGGAGGCGGATGGCCTGTATAGCCGTCACGCCCGTGGCTGATATGCACCAGACCCTGCGAATTACCGAGATTTTCTACTCGCTGCAGGGGGAGACGCGCACCAGTGGACTGCCCACGGTGTTCGTTCGCCTGACCGGCTGTCCCCTGCGCTGTCAGTACTGCGATACCGCGTACGCCTTCAACGGTGGCGAGCTGATGACGCTCGAAGCCATCCTCGAGCGTGTCGCCGCCTACTCGCCACGTTATGTCTGCGTCACCGGTGGCGAACCGCTGGCGCAGCCCAATTGTCTGCCACTGCTGCAGCGACTGTGCGATGCCGGTTACAGCGTGTCGCTGGAAACCAGCGGAGCGCTGGACATCGCCGACGTAGACGAACGGGTGAGCCGTGTGCTCGACCTGAAGACGCCGGGCTCCGCCGAGGTCGGGCGCAATCGCTACGAAAACATAGCGCTGCTTACCCCGAACGATCAGGTGAAGTTCGTTATCTGCTCGCGCGAAGACTATGACTGGGCGTTGTCGAAGCTGATCGAGTACCGGCTGGAGCGGCGAGCGGGTGAGGTGCTGTTCTCGCCCAGTCATGGGCAGGTCGATGTGCGTGCTTTGGCGGACTGGATCGTCAACGACAACCTGCCGGTGCGCCTGCAGCTACAGCTGCACAAGATCATCTGGAACGACGCGCCCGGACATTGAGTCCCGGCGCTGCGGTCTGCCGCGGCCGACTATCAACCGTTTGAGGGAAAGGCATGGGCGAGAAAAGAGCGGTCATTTTGTTATCGGGTGGCCTTGATTCGGCGACGGTCGTGGCGATCGCCCGGGACCAGGGCTACAGCTGTTACACCATGAGCTTCGACTATGGGCAGCGTCACCGTGCCGAGTTGCAGGCTGCCGAGCGAGTCGCCCGGCAGCTTGGCGTGGTCGAGCACAAGGTTATCGGGCTGAATCTCGATGGCATCGGCGGTTCGGCGCTCACCGATGACCGCATCGAAGTGCCCGAGCTCCCCGGTGAGGGTATTCCGGTTACCTACGTGCCGGCACGCAACACCGTTTTCCTTTCACTAGCGCTCGGCTGGGCGGAAGTACTGGATGCCCATGACATCTTCATCGGGGTCAATGCGATCGATTACTCGGGTTATCCGGACTGCCGGCCAGAGTTCGTCGAGGCCTTCGAGCGGCTGGCCAATCTCGCGACCAAGGCTGGCGTCGAAGGCCGCGGGTTCCGCATCCGGGCGCCATTGCAGCAGTTGAGCAAGGCGCAGATCGTGCAGGAGGGAGCGCGCCTGGGCGTGGACTATGCGATGACTGTGTCCTGCTATCAGGCTGATGACGATGGGCGCGCCTGCGGCAAATGCGACAGCTGCCGTCTGCGGGCCGCGGGATTTGCCGCAGCTGGAATCGCCGACCCTACGCGTTATCGTTGAAGAAAAATAAAAAAATCGTTGATTTCATCAATCAAATCAGTATCATGCGCCCGCATCGGGTCGTTAGCTCAGTTGGTAGAGCAGTTGGCTTTTAACCAATTGGTCGTAGGTTCGAATCCTACACGACCCACCAGATTCTCTCCTAAGAGAGCCATGAAGCCGGAGACCGCTAAGGTCGCCGGCTTTTTTGTTTCTGCGTGACTCGATTAGCGCTTTTGCGGTGACTGGCTGGCCGAAGCGCATGACGGGGCGCGCGGCTGCTGCGCCAGCATCTGCTCGCTTAAGTGCTTTAATGGCGCCAACTGCCGAATCCGTTCGATGCCCGGGTATACTCGGCGCTTCACGCAAATGTGCATGCAGGACCCGCAACATGACGCAGATACCCGAACGCATTCTTGTGCAGGCTCATCTTGCTGCCAAGCAGCCCAAGCCGCTGTCGCCCGAGCAGGAGGCGCAACTGCGCAGCGAGATCGCAGCCGAGCTGAAAAAGCAGAATGCGGTCCTGGTTGCGCACTACTACACCGACCCGGTTATCCAGGCGTTGGCCGAGGAAACCGGCGGCTGTGTTTCCGACTCGCTGGAAATGGCGCGCTTCGGCAACGAGCATCCGGCGCAGACGGTGGTGGTGGCCGGTGTCAAGTTCATGGGTGAGACGGCGAAGATTCTCAATCCGGAGAAGCGCGTGCTGATGCCGACGCTGGATGCCACCTGTTCGCTCGACCTGGGTTGCCCGGTCGAGGAGTTCGCCGCCTTCTGTGATCAGCACCCAGAGCGTACCGTGGTGGTTTATGCTAATACTTCAGCCGCGGTCAAGGCACGCGCCGACTGGGTGGTTACCTCCAGCTGCGCGCTGGAGATCGTCGAAAGCCTGATGGACAACGGCGAGAAGATCATCTGGGCGCCGGATAAGCATCTGGGGAGTTACGTGCAGCGTGAAACCGGTGCGGACATGCTGCTGTGGGACGGCGCCTGCATCGTTCACGAGGAGTTTAAGGCGCGGCAGCTGGCAGACATGAAGGCGCTATACCCGGATGCAGCGATTCTCGTGCACCCCGAGTCGCCAGAGGCAGTAATCGAGCTGGCTGATGCCGTCGGCTCCACCAGTCAGCTGATCAAGGCGGCGCAGACGCTGCCGAACACGTCGTTTATCGTAGCGACCGACCGCGGCATCTTCTACAAGATGCAGCAGCTGTGTCCCGACAAGACCTTCATCGAGGCGCCCACCGCTGGTCAGGGCGCGACCTGTCGCAGCTGTGCGCACTGTCCGTGGATGGCGATGAATACCCTTGAGCGCACGCTCGATTGCCTGCGCCAAGGTAGCAACGAGATTCGCGTCGATCCGGCGCTGATTCCGCGTGCGGTCAGGCCGCTCAAGCGCATGCTCGACTTCACCCAGGCCGCGCGCCTGCGCCAGGCCGGCAACGCCTAAGCGACTGTTGCGAAGAGGGTGCGAGAGCGCGACACGGAGAAGAGGCGTATTCGTTCAGTCTGACGAATGCGCCTCGGTACTGCGTTCAGCGCAGCATATCTTCGACCATGCGTTTTTCTTCCATCAGCCGTTGCTGACGGGCATCGATGCGTGAGGCGAGCTGGAAGTTGCTGGAGCGACGCTTGGCGAAATCCAGCTGCTCGATGGCCTGGTCGTAATCGCCAACCAGCGCGAAATACTCGGCACGGGCCTCGTGGACGCCGACGATGTTGCCCGTCAGTCCGCGAATCTCGGCAACCTGATACCAGATGTCCGGATCGGCGCTGCGTTGTGCAGCCAGCTGATCGAGTTCCTTGGCTGCCTGAGTGGTCTGTCCCTGCTTGATCAGCAGATCGATGCGTGCCTGGCGCAACGGGTAGCTGCCCGGGTACTGGCGCAGCATGCGCTGGAGGTATTGCTCCGCCTGAGGCAAGCGGTTGGCGGTGACCTCCAGCTCGATCTGGGCGAGGTTGTAGATCAGTTCGTCCGGTGCCTTGTTCAGCAGCGGTGCGAGGGTGCTGCGCGCTTCATCCAGTTGCCCGCCCTTGATCTGTGCCAGCGCCAGGCCATAGCGCGCGGCGTCGAGGTCGGCGTTCTCGTTGAGTTGCGCGCGAAAGCGTTTGGCGCCGAGGCCGGGTGTGGTTTCGAAACGCAGCTGCGTGCGTGCGCGGATCAGCTGGTAACGCAGGCTGTCCTCGATACCGCCGTCGGCGAGCTGTTCGGCGCGATTGGTGGTGTCGGCGATGCGCGACTCGGTAACCGGGTGCGTCAGCAGAAATTCCGGCGGCTTCTGGTCGTAGCGATACTGGCGCATCAGGCGAGCGAACATCTGCGGCATGGCGCGGGGGTCGTAGCCGGCCTTCTCGAGGTTGAGGATGCCGATGCGGTCTGCTTCCTGCTCGTTCTGGCGTGAAAAGCGACGCTGCGCCTGGATCGCCGCGGCCTGGGTCGAGACAATCGCGGCGATACCGGCATCGCCGGCGCCGGCTGCGGCGGCCACTACACCGGCAAGCATGGCGGCCATCATCGGTATCTGCATGCGTTGCTGCGCTTCCAGGCCGCGAGCGAAGTGTCGCTGCGACAGGTGCGCCAGTTCGTGCGCCATCACTGAGGCGTACTCGGCCTCCGTCTGCGCATGAATGAACAGGCCGCCGTTGACGCCGATGATTCCACCCGGTGCGGCGAAGGCGTTGAGGTGCGGGCTCTCGAGCAGCACGAACTCGAGGCGGCGATCCTGCAGCTGGCTGGTTTCCGTCAGGCGATAGACGCTGCTTTCCACATAATCCTTGAGCAACGGATCGGAGAGCTGACGAACCTGCCCGCGCAGCAGACTGAGCCAGGCGCGGCCCAGGAGGTACTCCTGCTCCGGTGAAACGATGCTCGAGCTGGCATCGCCCAGCGACGGAAGATCGCTGGCGGGAAGCGGGGAGGCGAGCAGGCAGGCGAGCGTCAGCAGGGTCGGGCGCAGCAGATTCATCCAGGTGGGCTCATGGTGGTGGAGCGCTACTGTAGCCTTGTGTTCGGGCGGCTGGCCAGAGGGCGTCCGCGCTCGGTATCCTGCGTTCCTTTTGCGGAGGCTGGACCATGATCGAGGCGGACGAACCGACTCTTGCTTTCGACGCCGAGCTGGATGCGGTAGGGCTCGCCTGTCCGATGCCGCTGCTCAAGGCCAAGCTGGAGCTCAACGGCCTGCCCAGCGGTGCGGTGCTGAAGGTGATCGCCAGTGATCCTGGCTCGCAACGGGACTTTCGCAGTTTCGCCAAGCTGGCCGGGCACGCGTTGCTGCATGAGGAAGAGAAGGACGGAGTCTATCGCTACTGGCTGAGAAAGGCCTGAGAGGCGAGTCATCCGCGTGTGCGAGGGGCGAAAATCCGCCCCGTTCGGTTCAGGCGTCGTTCAGCGCCCGGGCGGCCTGCAAGACTGCCTCGGCATGTCCCGGAACCTTGACGCCTCGCCATTGCTGACGCAGCACGCCGTTGCGGTCGATCAGGAAGGTGCTGCGATCGATGCCTAGATATTCCTTGCCGTAGAGCTTCTTCAGCTTGATCACTTCGAACAGTTGGCAGAGTTGCTCGTCCTGATCGCTGATCAGTTCGAAGGGAAAGCCCTGCTTGTTCTTGAAGTTCTCGTGAGTCTTCAGGCTGTCGCGCGAGACGCCGAACACCTGCGTGTTGACCGCGCGAAAGGCATCATGGCGGTCACGAAAATCCTGTCCTTCGGTGGTGCAGCCCGGCGTGTTGTCCTTGGGATAGAAGTACAGGACGACCTGTTCGCCCTTCAGTGCGCCAAGATCGACCTGCAGGCCGCCAGTGGCCTGGGCCTGGAAGGTTGCGACGGGTTGGTCGAGTTCGACTGCCATAACGGAATTCCTTACGGGTTTTGCGGGCGCCACGGTTCGATCAGCGCATCGAGATTCAGCGCATCGGCGAAGTCGAGAAACTGATCCCGCAGCCAGCTGATCTGGGTGCCGGCGGGAAGGGTAACGGTCAGCGTCGCGTTGAGCATGGTGCCGCCGGTCTGCGGTGCCTCGTAGGTATCGCAGGTCAGATTTTCCAGTTCAACGCGGTGGTCGATAAAGAACTGGCACAGCTCGTTGAGAATATCCGGTCGGTACACGGCGCTGACATAGGCGACGTACGGCAGCGCCTGCGGACGACTTTCCAGGGCCTCGCTACGCACTACGCTGGCGGTAAAGCTGTGCTTCTTGGCCAGACTGGGCAGGGCGGTTTCCATGCGTGCGAGGGCGTCCCAGCTGCCGGTGATCTCCAGCACCAGCGCGCTGCAGGCGCCGTGGCGAGTCAGCCGTGTGCTGACGACGGCGCAACGGTTCTCGTTGCTGGCCCGGCAGAGCACATTGGTCAGCTCCATGGGACTGGCGCCCAGGGCGCTGATGACGAGGAACTGTTCGCGGGGTACTGAAGGGGTGGACATGCAACATTCCTGGCGGTGATGAATCGGGTCGGCCAGCCAAGCCGAAAACGGCTAAGAGTAGCGAAAAGCGCCGCGCGTGGGAATGTGTCGTAGGTTCGGCGGGCGTGGAAAGGTGGGCTGGCAGGTGCACCCGATCATTGCGTTCGGACTACGCGGTGTGCTCGCAAAGCGCAATGGAGCCTTGTACCATTACGCCTCTCTTTTTCCGGCAGGAGCGGTTGCATGATTGCGGGCAGTATGGTGGCGCTGGTCACCCCCATGGACGCACAGGGTGGTCTGGATTGGGATAGCCTGAGCAAACTCGTCGACTTCCATTTGCAGGAAGGTACGAATGCAATCGTTGCCGTCGGAACGACCGGTGAATCGGCAACTCTCAGTGTGGCTGAGCATATCGAAGTAATACGTCGCGTCGTTGACCAGGTTGCCGGCCGCATTCCTGTCATTGCCGGCACTGGCGCCAACTCCACCAGCGAGGCCGTCGAACTGACGGAAAACGCCCGTGACGCCGGTGCTGATGCCTGTCTGCTGGTCACGCCGTATTACAACAAGCCGACCCAGGAAGGCCTTTACCAGCATTTCAAGCACATCGCCGAAGCGGTAGCGATTCCGCAGATTCTCTACAACGTGCCGGGTCGCACCGTATGCGACATGCTGCCGGAGACGGTCGAGCGTTTGTCCAAAGTGGCGAACATCATCGGCATCAAGGAAGCGACCGGCGATCTCAAGCGCGGCCAGGAAGTGCTGGATCGGGTCGGCAAGGATTTTCTGGTGTATTCCGGCGACGATCCCACCGCCGTTGAACTGATGCTGCTCGGCGGTAAGGGCAACATCTCGGTGACTGCCAACGTGGCACCTCGGGCTATGAGCGATCTCTGTGCCGCGGCGATGGCCGGCGATGCAGTGACGGCGCGCGCCATCAACGAGCGCCTGATGCCCCTGCACCGTGCGTTGTTCCTCGAGTCGAATCCGATTCCGGTCAAGTGGGCGCTGCATGAAATGGGCCTGATGGGCAATGGCATTCGTCTGCCACTGACCTGGCTGAGTGCGAGCTACCAGGAACCGCTACGCCAGGCAATGCGCCAGACCGGCGTGCTGGCTTGAACAACAAAGGAATACGCATGAAGCGACTGGCCGGACTCTCGACCCTAGCCCTGATCATCTCTGCTACCAGCGGCTGCGGCTGGCTGTGGGGCGACGACGGATATTTCCGCGATCGCGGCAGCGATTATCTTTCAGCGCGCCAGGTCGCGCCGATGCAGGTGCCGGTAGAAGGCGATATCCGCCCGCTCGATCCGCTGTTGCCGATCCCAAGCCAGGTCGCCGATTCCACGCATACAGGCGAATACGAAGTACCGCGTCCGCAGCGTCTGCAGGTAGCGGCACAGGTCAGCGATTTCAGCATCCAGAGTTCCGAGGACACCCGCTGGCTGGTCGCCCAGCGCGCGCCAGCCCAGGTCTGGGCGGCGACGCGGCAGTTCTTCGTCCAAAACGGCTTCGATATCGCCGATGAACGTCCACAGACCGGCGAATTCAGCACTGCCTGGCAGCGTGGCGATCAGCTCGATCCAGCCGTCGCGCGCAATCTCGGCCTGCAGGACGATGAAGCGCGGGTGCGCGTGCGTGTCGAGCCCGGCGTGCAGCGCAACACCAGCGAAGTCTACGTGCTCAGCGTGAAGCGCCCACTCGGCAGCAGTGAGGAAATTACCTGGCCACAGACCGCCAGCAATCCAGAGCTGGACCGCGTGCTGCTCGACGAACTGCATGCCAAGCTGGCCAGCAGCGCCGAGCAGGCTGGCTCCGTGTCGTTGCTGGCCGAGCGCGACTTCGACGCGCCCAGCCGCGTCACGCTTAGCGACGACGGTGCAGGCATTCCGGTGCTGCAGCTGGAGACTGACTTTGACCGCGCCTGGTCAAGTGTCGGTCGCGCGCTGCAGGCTGGCGACGTGCGGGTCGACGACCTGGATCGCAGCCTGGGCGTCTATTACGTCAATCTCGCCGAAGGCGCGAAGGACCCGCAAGAAAAGCCGGGCTTCTTCGGGCGGCTGTTCGGCGGAGAAGACAAGGGCGAGATCGAGGCGCGTGCCGAGCGTTATCAATTGCGTCTGACTCGCGCTGGCGACAAGGTGCTGGTGACGCTGGACAAGGGTATCGACGCCGTGGCTCCAGCCGACGTGGCGCGCCGCGTACTGTCGCTAATCAAGGACAACCTAGGCTAAAGGAAGCCGGCAGCCCTGTACCGATCCCAATAGGCGAAACTCAGGTTTCGCCTGTTTCGTTTTGATGACCTGCCAACAGCGGAATTCCCCCTATGACCACTCCCTCCACCCTGAGCCTGAAGAAGATCTATTCCGGCAAGGTCCGTGATCTCTACGCGATCGATGACAAGCGCATGCTCATGGTCGCCACCGATCGTCTCTCGGCCTTCGACGTGATTCTCGCCGAGCCGATTCCCGAAAAAGGCAAGATTCTAACGGCCATCTCCAACTTCTGGTTCGACAAGCTCAAGGATCTGGTGCCCAATCACTTCACCGGCGACCGCGTCGAGGATGTGGTTTCGCCCGCAGAGTTGCCGCTGGTGGAGGGCCGCGCGGTCGTGGCCAAGCGCTTGAAGCCGGTTGCGGTGGAAGCGATCGTGCGCGGCTATATCGCCGGCTCCGGCTGGAAGGAATACCAGAAGAGCGGCACGGTCTGCGGCATCCAGCTGCCGGCAGGCCTCAATGAGGCGGCCAAGCTGCCGCAGCCGATCTTCACGCCCTCGACCAAGGCGGCCGTGGGCGATCATGACGAGAACATCTCCTTCGCCCAATGCGAAGCCATCATCGGCGCAGAACTGGCCGCACAGGTGCGTGACGTATCCATCGCGCTCTACAGCGCTGCGGTCGAATACGCAGCCACCCGCGGCATCATCATCGCCGACACCAAGTTCGAGTTCGGCCTCGACGA